>ERZ834769.551-NODE-551-length-38786-cov-9.049495_pt1 | contig 38786 bp, 37 predicted proteins | sample MGYA00519690_ERZ834769 | MGnify/ENA primary metagenome ERZ834769 (study PRJEB31850, sample SAMEA3708760) | human gut metagenome | biome: human gut; feature: human-associated habitat; material: faeces | place: China | collected 2014 ... | reverse complement strand
TATCTACAAAATAATTGCAGCCACCTGATTTAACGATTGTTGACCGCTGTATCTTGCCATTTTTTACATAGACATCATCGTTCCAGCCATCTTTTAATGCCTTTGTGCCACCATTTTTTGTGATCCGGAAAGAAGTGGTTCCATCATCATAATACTTTACGCATCCATCATTGTCGATGAAATAAGATCCCTGCCACCCCATTGCTCTTGAAATGTTTCCGTTCGTATTCACGAAGAAAGATTTTTCATTATAGGTATAAACTTTTCCCTTATAATTTTTTAAATCTTTCTTATCCCATCTGATGTCCTTCCCGTTCCAGACTCTAAATTTACCATTTGTTATTTTGTTTTTCACATAACCATCATTAACAAAATACCGATACTTATTACTTGTATCTTTTTTCCATCCATTTTTCAGATCAACATTTCCATTACCGTCAATGTAAAAATTCTTTTTGTGTAACCGGATAAGTTTTTTTTCTTTCCCACTTGTTTTATTAGATGCAGATGGATTTTTTTCACCTTTTTCATATTCGTAATATTTTCCATCTTCGATTTTAGCATATAAATATCCTTTTCGATCTACACAATAAGCAATATTCTTATCTTCGTCATAAGTCCAGCCTTTTACAAGAGCTGTTTTTCCCCATTTACACTTGAATCTTCCTTTATTATTTTTCCAGGTTGTCGTAACACCTGTTCCTGCAATCTCCGCCTGTGTTTCGTTTTTGCTTCCCTCATAAGCAGAAATATTTTTAACACAAGGAATAGCAAAAAAAAGACACACAAGGGAAAATACAACCATACTGTTTCTAATTTTTTTTCCCATAATAGTAACCACCTTTCTATATGTATCATATTATTTAATTTATATTAATTATACAATAAAAGTGCATGTCTGTCAATATTGAGATGAGACAATTAATAATATACGCATAGTTTGATACCGACATTTACTTAGCTTCGCCAGAGTGCGTTACGAAGATGTTTATTGCTTGATCTTCTGCCTCGGCTTTAAGCTGTCAAATCAGTTAAAATAAGGATTCCAGGAGTTTTTTTACTCCGGGAATCCTTATTTTCCTCACATATGAAAATTAATTATCTTTTTTTTCTTCTCATTATGATAAGAATAATAATCGCAATTAAGCTTACACCCATCAACAAAATAACAGGAATCATCTTAAATGCATCACCTGTTTTTGGTCCAGGATTCTTTGAGTTTGTAATCGTATAGCTTATAACCTCTGTTCCATCATCTTTTGTCACTGACTTTCTGTATCCAGAAGGTACACTGACTTCATCTACGGAATAAGTAATATCCTTACCGTTTTCTGTCTTTTCAAGATTTGACCAAGTATACTTCCAATTCATTTCTGAATCAAGTATTACCGGATCACCGACTTTCTCTTTATCTTCACCTTCGCCCTTGTAGAGCTGTACTTCGATTGTTTTCGGTCTAGTCTGGTATTTGTCATTGTTATCCGCCCACACCTTCGTAACTTTAACTAAGGTTGTTCCAGGCTTATGAATATTTTTAATGATAAATTTTGTTCCATCTTTTGTAACAGATTTGCTATAACCATCCGGAATTTCAATCTCATCAACGGTATAAGAAATCAATTTACCATCATCCATCTTTGGCAACGACTCCCAGGTATAAGTCCAATTATTATTTTCTGATAATAAAATAGGATTTCCAACCGGATCTACTCCATCTCTATAAAGTTGGACTTTAACCGTTTCTGGTCTGATAGAATCCTGATCGTCATTATCATCCCAAACCTTATTTACGGAAATCTTTGTAACGTCCGGAATATGGGTATTGGTAATTATAAATTTAGTTTCCTTGTTTGTGACTTCTTTTTCATATCCTGCCGGTATCTCCACTTCATCTACAGTATAAATAATATCCTCATTATTTTCCATAGTTGGAAGTTCTTCCCAAGTATAACTCCAGTTATTTTTTTCTGAAAGTTCTACAGCATCATAAACCTTTGTATTTCCATTTTTATAAAGCTGTACTTTGATTGATTCCGGCCTGATTTCATCCGCATTATCCGCATCATTCCATACTTTTTTTACAGATACCTTTGTTTTATCTGGTTTATGTGTATTTGTGATTGTAAAAGCAGTACCATCATTTGTTACTACCTTTTTATAGCCATTCGGTACTTGAACCTCATCTACAGAATATTCGATATCTTCTCCATTTTCCTGCTTTTCAAGAGCATTCCATGTGTAAGACCAATCGTTATCTTCATTTAATATAACAGGGAGAGAAATTTTTTCTGTTCTGTTTTTGTAAAGCTGTACCGTAATATCATCCGGTCTAATACCATCCGAATCATCACAATCCTTCCATACCTTCTTAACAGAAATGTTTGTCTTATCTGTAAAAAGAGTAATTGTTTGATCTCTATTTAATAAATTTTCCTCTGAGGCGATCAAATTACCTTTACTATCATATACATAAACAAAAGCTACTATATCTGCAAGCGTTCCATCCTCTGCCATTAAATCTGTCTTTGTTCCATCAAAAGCAAATGGAAGCTTTACTGTTGCTGTACTGCTTTCAAATGTTTGTTTCTTCTCTGCTGTGATCTCTTTGCCATCCATCTGAACCGGTTTCCTAGTTCTGGTATTCATCAGCACATCCTTGATCGTCAGTTCCTCATTTACAGGAAGTTTTGTCAGATTTAATTCATCATTAAAGCTCATCTGCTTGCTATATAGTGCTTTATGAGAGCCTGTCTTTGTATCAATCAAAACAGATGTAACATCCGGGAAATATAAGGTCTGACCTTCATCCGTAATATCGGCGTGTGCTGTCAGATGAATCTTATTATAGTATAAATCTTCAAACAGGACGATGGCTTTATCCCTGAAATCGACCTTGGATACGTCACAGGTAAATATAACCTCTGCAGATCCATTCTTCTCCTTTGGTGTGTAAGATGCGGTTGCAGTTACTTTCTTTCCATCGACATCAAGAAGCGGTTTTCCGTTACTCTTATCCATAACGACTGCTAAAAGGTCATAGGTCTTTCCCGGTAACACATTTTCATAGTTTACGATATCCTTAAACTTCTGAATACCGGAAGCATGTAAGTAATGGGTTTCTGTTTCAACTCCTAATGCCGTAGTACCAATTTTCGGAATGGAAAGTGTCTGAGTCTTAGCGGTCAGATCATCATGCTTTACAAGCTTTCCGGTATGGGTCTTATATACCCCGGTTTCATCTATGCTGCCATCCTCATTTACCGTAAGATCTGTGTTATCTTCTCCTTCATAGACATATTCAGCTACAACGACATCTTTGCCATCAAGTCCGGTTGTATCAATCACAAATGGTATATTTACATCTGCACAGGTATAACCGGAATCATCTGCTGCAGAAACCGTAAATGTTTTGTGACCCATGCTGTAAGTTCCATCCGGCTGTACATATGGTTTCTTTGTAGCAGGATCCATGATGATACCTTTAACAGTAAATGTCTTTCCAGCTTCAAGATAGTAGTAGTTTGTGATATCCTCTACGTCTACTTTTTCATTTGCCGGAATGATGTTATCCTGCGTCTTTACCCCTAATGCTCTTGTGCCAATCCAAGGCTCTGGTACATTGGTAACGGTTCCAAGATCATATAACTGGTATCCATCCGCATACATCTTTTCATTCGTCAGATCAACTATAATTGGAGTAATCAGACGATATTTTACATTGGTATCCGTTGCTACCTCAGTAATCTCATAAGTATCAAATGGCAATGATCCAAGAGAATCATCTATAGTTTTTTCTTCTTCATCATTACCATAAAACCATGTACCACATACCGTTTTATTATCGGAATCCGCTGCATTAGTATTATTACTATGTTTGATCTTTGAAGTATCAATCATACCATCTTTATCAGTTACAACTACATGGCTTTCACCTGTTGTTTTAGAGGTGATCTTAAATGCAATACCAGAAAGCGGTTTATTGGTATCAAGTGCAATTTTCTTAAATTTGATATCCGCACGAAGGACTTCTTCCTTCTTTATAAGAGCATTTGTACCAATGAATTTTTCTGTTGAATAATTCTCATTTATAATTGCAAATATAACACCATCTTCATTTGATTTGTCTTTCCCATCTGTAGTCGTAAATGCACCAGTTGTAGTATATCCTTCCGGAGCCTTTGTTTCCTGGATTGTAATAGCTCCATATGGAATTTTCGGATTACCATTACCATCTAAGTATAATTTATTACTTTTCTGAGCAACAAAATAAGTTTCGGAATTACGCATCTTTACTTCGCCATTTTCATCCGTTTTAAACACCCAAGTTCTTTCCGGTTTCATACCCTTAATCTGCTTATAAACAGCATTCTTGTCCAAGTTAGAACCAGAAACATCTACATCATAATATTTAACCGTAAACTCTGCTCCAGCAAGGGAAGCTGCACCGGCTTTCTTTTTAGAAGTAGAATCCTCTTTCTTAATGGAAAGAGAAATAGGGTCACTCCTTAATGGTTCATCTGATCGAACAGTAATATCCATATTGTCGTTATCAAAATAAACCCACTGATCTGCTGCTTTTCCACATCCTTCAGACGTTTTTGTTTCCGTTATATATACCCAGGTGTTAAGTGGGATTCCTCGGAGCGTATAGGACTTACCGTTTTTAGTTCCTGCCAAAGTATATCCTTTATTCTTTGCATAATCACTAATATAGCCTTTACCAACGGTTTCATCTCCTACACTACCCTTTACCGTTGTAAAAGTAGCAATATAATTTGATGTATCCATACTGTTCTTTTGTTTAACGATATAGGCTTTGTATTCTGCTCCTGCAACAGAATAGCTACATAACTTATTCATATCTGAATCGTTTCCCAGATACTTATGCAACTTCAATCCTGTTCGACTGTTTACAAGATCAAAGCTGATCGTTAGATGATCTGGATCTATCTTCTCATATACTGGAGTTGAAGAAGGATTAAAACCAAGGGAAGTAGCTGTTTCTTTATCTTCTACCAGACAGTACCATCCGCAAGGAAGATTGGTAAAATACTCACCACTTTTTACTATATTATAACTTTCTGCTGTAGAGACTACATTTTTTGCCACAACTTTTGTTCCATCGTGTTCATAAATACCGATTAATTCTCCATTTGACAGGGAACCATCTTTATATTTGTTACTATTATTTGGAACTGTCTTATTATCTGGAACCGCATATAAATAGAACTTAATTCCCTTTAATTCGGAAGCAGCACCACTGTTATTTTTCTTTGTAGCTTTTCCTTTTCCTCTAACTACATCATCTGTAGGATCTCCTTCGACATCCATAGTCTCATTTGAACCCTGGCTGATCGTAAATTTATGGAAACCTGTATCAAGTTTATATCCACTCCACTCAATATTTTTTCCCTGGATATTATTGATAATAGTAGAATATCGACTACCAGGATTGTAGTAATAAGCATTTGTCTCGCCTGTTTTAAGTAAAGTAGCTGTTTCTTTATAATAGTAAGTTGCATCATTATATAATCCATGCTTATACCACTTGAATTTATCAGGTGTTCCGTTCGCTTTACAATATTCACTATACGCTGCCGCATTTACAAAGACCACATTTTTACCAGAATTATCCATATATGCTTCACCGTTGTAAGACAATACAATACGTTTTGATGAAACAACTGTAATACCATCTTTTCTGGTATGAGCATCAGACGATACAAGGTTAGTGGAATTATCTGATTTGTTAGTCTTATAGATTCCATACTTAATTCCGGCCATATTGTAGTTTGAATTATTCTTTGTAATATTTTCATATTTTGAAACCTTAGTTAATCCAAACTTACCCCAGAATGGCTCTCTTTCATCTTTTGGATTTTCAATAACTTCTTTTGTAGCGTCACTAGATAAATCCAAAGTAAAAGAATGGTTAGCCTTATCCTGCTTAAATCCGGTTACTGAAAGATCTTTACTGGATTTCAGACTATCAATGATTGCTTTTGCCTCTTTAGAATCATTAATATATTTTGCCTTTCCGGATCCACCATAAGGTCTTGCTGCTTCCTTATAATAATAAGTAGTTTTGGATGTGATGTTCTTATACCAACGATAATGATATAAGTCACCGGAGTAATTCTTTTTTGACTGTGGCGTAACAAAAACAATGTTGTCACCATTTTCATTCATATATGCCACACCATCATAAGACAATACAATCTGATCTGCTCTTGTAACAGAAATCTTATCTCCACGAGTATATGCATCGGATGTTACTCTATTATTAGACTTATCATAAATAACATAAGTAATTCCTGCCATATTATAAGAATCCAAATCCCAATCCTTATAAGTTGAACCATCAGTCGCTTTTTTAATGATTTCAAGATTGGCAGATCCAGATTCCATTTCCCAATCAATATCAAAAGAAATAGAATACTGATATAGTTCTGCTCCGAAAAGTGTCTGGATACTTGTATCATCCGGGGATGCCATATGTGCTACAAATCCATAGTTCTCTGCAGATGCATCTATGCTGCTTGTACCCTGATAAGAACCATTAGCAACGAACATAAAGTATGTTCCATTTGACAATGTAACATTCCGGCCCTCATCATATTTATTCCAAGAACAGGAATTAATACCTTTTTCTGCATGTCCGGTTGTTGTATAACAGATCACATTTTTAGGAACCTTGATTGTATAACTGTTTCCACTTGATACAACCTTATATATATTAGATCTCTTATAACTTTTTCCCGAATCCAGACCATTTAACTTATGTCCGGCACCGGAATAAAACTCAGATTCCAATGTATAAATATTTTTTCCTGCTCCCTTTGCAACCAGATTTTTGGTTAATGTATAAGAATACATATATCTTTTCTCTGTTCCAGTAGGAGCAATATTGTTTGTTTTTTTTGTTCCGGCAGAAATATTATTTACTGTTCCATTTTTTAAACTTACAGTTCCAAGTTTTATTTCTGCTTTATAAGCATCTACAGGATCACTCTTACCGCTTATATCTACCTGATAATCTGATTCACTGTTTCTGTATGAATTTAATGTTTTCTGAATTGCATCTCTACTATATCCATTTAGGTATCCATAATAAAGAACTTTCGCAATGTTTGAATTTAATCCAGATAAAGGACTACCACTTGAAGAACCATAAGTTTTAAGACTTACCGGAGTTCCATATTCCGCACTCTGTTCATTACCATATTCATAAAACCAAGGTTCTCCCAAATTTCTATCTCCACAATATACGCTATACAAATCATTCTCTTTTCTATCAGAACCTTCTGTATACAGATAAAATTTAGGAGCATAGTTACTCTTCTGATTACGTCTTACATAATATGTAGAATTAACGGAAGCAAGAAGCGGGGCAAACATAGACTTGATAGTAAAAGAAATCGGTCCAACAAATATCATCCCATCTTCTAACTCCGAAGGTGTTGCAATATCTGGAGTTGCAATATTAAACAATTTTTCATTTTGTTCTTCTGTTGCTTCTTCAGAGCTGGTATCTTCTGTTACCTCATCCGTAATATCCGCTGTTGTGCTTTCTGATTCTTCTTCGGTATTAGAAAAATCTTCTGTAGTTGTTACAATATCCTCTGTTGTACTATCCCGTGAAGTATCCTCTGTGTTCTCTTTTGCATCAGATGATGTTGCGATTTCTGAATCTGCTTTTTCGTTCTGGTTTTTTACAATATTCCATTCATCTTTAATTTTTACAGTTAAAGGACTATTATCAGCAGTCAAATCAAAAGATCCGATCTTTGAAGAATAAACATATCCAGTTGTTGAAAAGTCAAGAGATGAATTTTTTAAGATATTCTTTTCCTTATAGTAATAAGTAGAAACAGGAAGTTCTAATTGTAATTCATGGTTTGAAATTTCACCATCTCCAAATCCTCTTTCTTCCCTATTATTATAAACCTTATCATTTGCTCCTTCCCTGTATATATGACCATCATAAGATAACACAATAGTATCTACGAGGTCAGAGCAATCGGCATCTTTATAGATTCCATACTGAATACCTGCCATGTTATTGTTTTCTGTTGCTGCAGATGGCGTTTCTTTATAAAAGGTAACAGTTCCAATAATGGAATCTTCCGTTTCCTCTGTTGTCGTTTCTTCCTCGGTCGTTTCTTCCTCGGTCGTTTCTTCCTCGGTATCTTCATTTTCATCTGCTACCGGATCTGCGTCCGTTGGGGTTGCTCCAAGAAGCGTATCCTTATCCGCACCAGATTCACCCTTGGAATCATCAGAAGCGGACAAGTTACCTGTTCCCACAAATAATGAAAATACCATGATAAATGCCATCATTAAAGAAATAATTCTTTTCTTCATTTTTTTCATTACACATACTCCTTCCTTTGTTTCTTTTATTCCTTCTTTTCGCCAGATACCGATAGCTGAAATAATGGAATAAATAGAAGATAAACATTATTTTAAAAAAAAATTATAATGACCTCATATAATATACCATATTTTTCCAAAATTAGGCGAAAAAACGAATATTTTGTCGTATTTTTGTTAATTGTATACAATTTTAATATACTATTTGCGAATGATTTATAATATATTTACAACTCAATATTATGAATACTTAGATATTTACCCTTTTTCCTATCCAGGTTCTATCTTCCACAAATTAATCATTTTCTTTATTCTCCCTTCAACCAATATTCTCATCATTATATTACCGATTTTTTGATGCAAAATATAAGGGAAAATTTTTAAAAATTACAAATAAATTTTCCACTTATGGAAATTAAACTTTGAAAATATATTCATACAAAAAAAGAGACAAATCAAATGATCTGTCTCTACTTCTTTCCTATCAAGGATCTAAAATGAAAATACCAAGATTCTAAAACTGTTTCTTTGATCCTAAAACAATATGGAAATATTAACATGGCAAGCTAGGTTTGATACCCTTGTAAAATACCAAGGTTCTAAAACAAATCTCTAGAGATTCCATATATATTCTACTTTGATACCCCTGCAAAATACCAAGGTATCGGAACCCGGAATAACAACGGCTTCGCCAGAGTGCGTTACGAAGATGCTGCTTATATGCTTTGATCTTCTGCCTCGGCTATAGGCTGTCAAATCAGCCCTGAAATACATATAGGTGATGATAACTTAATCGTATATTATCACTTATACTGGATTTTATTATCACCTATACTGGATTTTATTATCACCTATACAGGATTTCACTATCACTTATACTGGATTTCACTATCACCTATACTGGATTTCACTATCACCTATACATAAGAAATTATGTGATAATATTACATTTTTCACGCTCCATAATCAGGAGAGTAATCAGGAGAGTAATCAAGGGGTAATCAAGCTATCAATCAAGGAGGATTGATTGATTGAATTACATAACTATTTATTATTATCACTTTCATTCTTCATTATTTTTATTAAATAAGCAAATTTATTTTTTATTGGTTTTTCTTTATCCCTACGAAATATGGTATATATTTTTTGCTCCAAATAATGGTATCTGCGAAACTCTATATCGTTTTGAAATTCTTCAACTTCAGGTAAAACCTGATCCGGTAATGTTACTAATACAGAATCTATTTCACATATCTGCTCTTTACTCAAATCTAATTTAGATAAAACCTCATGCCACATCGGTTCTTCTCTTTCATCTATTTCTGGCTTTGGAATGATAGGATCATTATTTATTAATTTATCCGATAATGTTTCCACTGTTATCTGGATAGCAACAACTGATCGTCCATTTTTTATAGGTTCATAAGAAAAATGACATTCTGTTTTTTCTAACAACTCTTTTTCTATCTTTTTCAAGATCAGATTATTAAAATATTTGTATTGCTTATATGCTTCTACATTATCACATTGTAATATTTTCTTTAATTCATCGACATCAACTTTCCAGGTTTTTCTAAATCTGTTAAATTCCAGATAATTAAAAAATATGTAAGTGTACCTACTGGTTATAGATGTTATACATCTCAATTTATATCGTAAATATCCAATATTTTCTACATTAAAAAAATATTTCATGGCTTTTTGTGTGCATTCCATTTTGATATTCCAAATACCAGATTCATCCTGCATTGCTACAGATTCCTCAAATAGAGTAATCATGCGAAATCCGTTTATTGAATCAGTAGAATTATCGTCTGGAATTTTTACTACGTTTCCCATTAAGTGTTTCAATCTTAGCTGCAGGGCTTCCGGTTTTATTTGCTTTATTCCCATAATTGATTCCATCTCACCTTTTGAAAACTCAACGACTCTCTTATTAGGATTATGGCTATTGATTCTGGATAGATAAAGGTCCAGTATTTTAAATTCTTCAAGTGTCAAGTCGGAATTATAAAGAGCTAAAAGAGGACGGCTTTTTTGAACAATTAATTTGTTCGCATCCCCTAAAGTAGTGATTGTTTCTTTTTTATCATTTGACATTTTTATTATCTCCCTATATAAGTGATAATACAACATTAGTTTACTATCACCTATAAATAGTAACAAAATAATAATATCATGTCAATATATATGTTTTCAGAATATACCATGTGGATTTGACTATCACCTATAAATCTCGGAAACCGCATAAATACTTGGCTTTTAGCACTCAGTAATCAGAAGAATATACCATGTGGATTTGACTATCACCTATAAGTCTCGGAAGTCAAATAAATACTGTTTTTTTAGCACTCAGTAATCAGAAGAATATACCATGTGGATTCGACTATCACCTATAAGTCTCGGAAGCCGCATAAATACTTGACTTTTAGCACTCAGTAATCAAGAGAATATACCATGTGGATTTGACTATCACCTATAAGTCTTGGAAGCCGCAAAAATACTGGCTTTTTAGCATTCAGTAATCAAGAGAAAATATAATGTGGATTTGACTATCACCTATAAGTCTTGGAAGCCGCAAAAATACTGAGTTTTTGACACTCAGTAATCAAGAGAAAGTATCATATGGATTTGACTATGACCTATAAAACACAAACAAATAGGTCATAATAAAATCCACATGTGGAAAATAAGTAGTCGTAACTAACCCCATAAATAAAAATAAGGAAGAACCCCGATCTCCCACCAAGGTTCTTCCTTATTTTTACCGATCTAAAAACACAACCGGATCCTCACCATCATAATACCTCGTTTTTACTTTCTGTCCGCTGCATAACAAAAAACAGTTTTCATCATTAAATACTCTCCGATTATTTATAATCGAATAATTACGATGTAAGCGGAACACTGTACCAGTGTTGTTTCCAGCTTTTCTTACCGGAATATATGAATCCAGTTTAAGGCAGCCGGGCTTTTCTTCCTGATATTCTGTCAGATCCAAAATTTTTACCTCATCTATCCGGCATAAATTACCCCATTCTCCCAGGGATGGGTAATTTTTTGGATATAAAAGAGCCTGTTTTATATCCATAATATCATCTTCGTTGTTAGGAATAATATAACAGGTCAGGTTAAAATCAACTAAGAAATCGAAATTTTTTATAGTCTGCGTCCATCCTTTATAATATCCAGATTTTGCAGCATCAGGAACGATCACGCTCCATCTTTTTTTCTGCTCTGGAGTAATAGAACCAAAGGAACGACCACCGCCAACCCAGTATCTTTTAATCTCGTCATGGTTATAAATACCTGATCCAGAGATGAAAAGATCCATCGGATGATATTCTTTCCATCCTGCGGATGAATGAATAAAACCAATGATGGTTGAAAATGGGGGTAATAGATAGCTTTTCTTAACCTGTGGAAATTTACTACCGTTAAACCGGGTATAATCCTGGTAGAGTTTAAGTCTTATTGCTTTCATGTAATGATCTCCTTTAATTATTTCCGCTAAACACGGATACGATCCAAAATGTAACTGTTAAAGTATTTTTATAAAAAAGGCTAGTCTTTACATTCCACAATGTCACTATTAAAAAATAATTAGAAAATGAGTTAATAGTGACATTCCACGATATGATTAAGGTATTTATACTAAGGAGTTTGATATCCTTGTAAAATACCAAGGTTCTAAAACTCCTGCCTAATTCTTCAGAAAATCACCCATGTTTGATACCCTTGTAAAATACCAAGATTCTAAAACTGGTATCCAGAGTCATTTACCATGTCATCGTTTGATACCCTTGTACAAAACCAAGGTATCAGAAACCCTGGATAACAACGGCTTCGCCAGAGTGCGTTACGAAGATGCTGCTTATATGCTCTTGATCTTCTGCCTCGGCCATAGGCTGTCAAATCAGCCCTGAAAAAAATCCACGATGTAACTATTACCCAATATCTTTAAAATAAGTTAGTCTTTACATTCCATAATGTATCTATTAACGAAGTGAAAACATTATAACATATTTATTTTACGGAGAAAAGAATAAATAAGGTAGCCCATTTTGGTCTACCCTACTTATCTTACGATCCAATGTTATTCCACCTTTTCCCATCCAGATTTTACAACCTCATATTCCGGTTCATCGTCTGGAGCAGAACCAGGCATATTATTCAGGTATTCGGAATAGCTGATCTTATCCACTTCGGAATCATCATCATCGAATAATGTGAAATAGGTATCACATGCAAAATCGGAAATATTTGATTCTGATGTTCCGTTTCCGTCCTCAATATAGCCTGCAGCCAATAACACCTTTGATCCTTCTTCTAATGTTTTACCTTCTAATTCTGTAATATCTACTATTTTACTCATAACGTATTGCTCCTTCCTTAATTTCTGTATTAATTATAACATAATAATGTAATAATGTCAATTATTATAGTAAAAATATAATGGAGAAATAAAGGTTTTAAGCCAAGTTATTCCACTAATGGAAATTTTAAAAATAACAAAATAGAAAAGCACCTACATCAAAACTATAGGATATAGATGCTTAAAAAAATGATCCTCTGACCTTTTTTTTACTCCTGTTTTTCCAACAAGAATTGTTCTTTTTCTAATCTTTGATATATAGTTTCATCTTTATTTATTTGAATATAAGGCAGAAATATTTCCTCAAATTTCACCATCTGGATATCGAGTAAAGCCATCTGAGCCTCGATCCAATCCTTTAATATTCTCCATGCAACCCGTTCTGCCTGCTCTTTCGTAGCCTTGATATTACTCTTGGTATTTGCCTTTTTCTCCCGTTCCATTATTTCCAAACACTGATCGGTTCTCACCGGGAGCTTGACCGGAATCTGCCCGTTATCGGTATGTATAAGGAAAGATAAGCCGGAAATGTAAGATCCTTCATATTCTTTCATAATAGATGAAACACCATGCTTCACCAAGATCTGTTCTATTTCAGCTACCGTTTTGTAGCTGTCTATTGTAGTTGTATAATTTAAAATAGGCATATACTGTAATTCTCCTTCCTCAGTGAACTACCCATTGTCTAAAGCCAGTGGGATTGCGGTAACCTTATTTCAATACTATTTATTTCCTAGTTTATGTTGCGTTCCTATATCGAGTTTTTTATATAATAGTATAAAGTCCTGTTCCAATTCATTTAAGGTTTTGAATCCGCTGTCTTTTAATGGAATCAACCGGATCGTGAACTCGTCACCGTATTTATAATCTGCATATATATCCATATCGCCACATCCGATGAAGTGGGTATTTACTACGGGATATACGGATTCACTTTGTTCAATATAGTATATTTTTTTCGTGTGGTTATATATAACATAAACACCGGAGAAAGACTGGCTATTTTTATTGAGGATAAAGAACTCGGATGGGGTAACTTCGATTGACCCTCTATTATCTATTTTTAACTCTTTTTTCATTTTCCATCCTGGATTGTCAAATGTATTTCCAACTACTTCTATATTGCGCATAATTTCAACATCCAGACTTTTCTTAAAGAGATTGACAGTAATAGATTGGTTTCCAATAATCCCATCACAATCTAAATAAAAACCAAGATATGTACCGGAAAATAAACATTCTTCATATTCTCCAAATTTGACTGGGATAAATATGCCTGGAAGATAAGTGATAATATCATTCTCCCATATCAGATTTCCATTCTTATCCTGTATACCTGTACACCGGCAGATAGTTGTTGGATCTATTTCGTAAGCCAAAGCCCTGAAACCAATAATATCTGCAAACCGATCAAGTGCTGCCAGAAGCATCGGCAAGAAGGAAGTATCTATCACTTTTGAAATATAATATTCACCAAAATTATGAAAAAGATTTCCATATACCCATTGATTACTATGTTTTCGTTTTGCTTTGAATAAATAATTGTTATCCATGTTGTTCTCCTTTTTTATTACCCTTTATTTCCTCTGGTTTTGTTATATCCCTTATCGTATGCTCTATATGCAGCTATCGCATTCCGTTCCAGTTCATTCAGGGTTTTGAATCCACTACCTTTTAGAGCAATCAGCCGGATCGTGAACTCATCACCATATTTATAATCAGCGTATACATCACCATTTCCATGCCCGGTAAAGTGACTATTTACCCTGGAGTATACTGATTTGCTTTGTCCGATATAATACATCTTTTTCGTGTGGTTGTACAGGAGATAAACGCCGGGAAAAGTCTGGCTGTTCTTCTTAAGGGTAAAAAATTCGGATGGAGTAACTTCGATTGCCCCATTCGCCAGTTTTTTAACCCGAAATAACTGCCTGATCTTCAACAGAAAGGCTAAGATAAACAGTGCAGCGACAACATAGATATATATAAGGGATGAATTTTGGAAAAGTAATTTGGTTATGAACATGGAAGATACCTCACTTACATTTTATTTTTTATATACGCCTCTACTTGATGCTTTGCATTATCCGGTTCTGCATAAATATTTCCAAATGTTATTCCTCCACTTCAATCATAAACCGATTATCGTTATTTTGAAAAATATTTATGTGTGAAAAATTTCCTGTGGTATCTGTGTCGTAGTCACAGTCTGTATGAAAGTTACATTTTGTACAGGATATAAAAGCTGCGTCCATTGATCCTTCATCTCTTTTATATTTTCTAACTTTGGAAATTTTACCATTTTTTAAGATTCCGTAAGCTTCAGAATATTGTCCGAGATACAAAATTTCCAGTTCGCTGCCGCACAACGGACATTTATTTAATACATTTAACATTATCTATTCTATCTCCTTTACATATTCAAAAGTAAATTCCAGTTTTACCATCATACCAAGACTTCTACCAGCAGATTTCAAGTTCTATCAAGTCTATATATCTTTTCGGCATTTCCTCTGATATATTTCATGTAAAAGGGAAGATTTTACACCATTCAATTCAATTATATACACTTCGTCATAAGTACCAAAACTCCGTTTTATACTTCCTTCATCCTCAATTATTGAGTCCATCTTATTATACAAAGATACAACTTCTTTATCTGATAGGTTTTGAACTGGAGAATAATTGTGATATTTTTTGTTCATTCGCACATGTATATATCGCAAGTAATTTATAACTTCAAGTTCTGTTTCAGTTAATTTCATTTTTATAATACCTCCATAAATAGTGATTAGGAAAAGCGTTTAGTTACCAATATGAAAGCTATTATTCCAATATAGTCATATTATTTTTTAATTATTATACCATAAAAGTATTATAATGTCAATTATAACGTATAAAAAAAGAAGATGTAAAACCGCATAGATCCTACATCTTCTCCCATTTATCACATGTTTTGTTCCATTGCTGCAAAGTAGCACATAATACCACAATCAGGAAAAATTTCAGTATTCATATTGCCTCGATCGGGTTCTAATTCGTCAAGAAATACGGGGTTGCCGTTTGAATCCTTTAGTATCGAAAATCCGATCCGGCGTTCAAGCGCAGCTCTTTCTTTAAATACATCGGGAAAATCCTTACGGATTCGATTCCAATACCCCATACCACCCTTGATGCAGCCAATACAGTTATTGTTTGGATATCCCAAAGTGTACATTTCCGGTTTTGGAAAATCATACATTCGGGCAAATAAGCCATGAACTTCTTCTTTGCTCAATCCTTTTTCCATAAGTGGAAATTCATGGGCTACCTGCGGATTTGCTTCAACGGCCCGATCTGCCCGTTTCTTCTCTTTCAGATCAAATCCCCATATGTAGGTCAGGTCGAAGTCTTTATGAGCTTCTTCCCAAACTTTTCTAACACGTTTTTTTAACCAGTTTGTGCAGGGGGCAAACCCGTTATACGGATTTTTAAACATTCCGGCTGCTCTTACACAATCTTCCACAGAAGAATACTGGTTGGATTTCAGTATTTCAATCTTCTTTCCGATCGCTTTTTCGCAATCTTTGATGAATCGAATACTGTCGTTATGCTGATCCTTGATATCTATATAGATCCATTCGTCTATATTACCGGCCAATACTCCAGCCATAAAGGATGAGACTCCGGCACTGATCCAGCATACTCGTAAATTTTTTTTCATAACACCACGCTACAAAACCTGTATCGTGGATCACCATTCGTTTGCTCTCATGCGATATATGCAGTTTCCGGCATACACCTTATAGCCACGGTGTTGAATTTTTCGGTACGTCACCTCTATTCACTACGCACCAACCCGGTTTACCGGGTATTTGTTATTCCTTTCTTATTCTTATCTCCATTTTATCACCTATATTTTTCCACAAGTGGAAATATCATTTAGTTAGTATCTGCTGAGTTCTGGTTCTACCAGATTTATCCGTTTTAGAAAATGCCAGATGATCCGGGTATTTGCTTAAAAGATGATTCATCATCTCCTTTCCGTTTTCCGGTAAACACGGACAACCTATGTAAATCCAGTCTTTATACACTTTTCCAATCGGTTTACAGCGCACACTATTCTTCTGAGCCAGAACGATTTTTTTTGTACTTATATATTTTTCATAAGAGAAAGAGTTAAGCCCTAACGCATCAAATAAAACTTCGGAATCGTCTGACAGATCAATGATCTGGTTATTATCTAAGACCGCAAAACAGTGCATGATTGGTTCTCCTGCATCCATAAAAAGCCAGCCGACATAGGACTGAGCCTGTATACCATGCCGTAGTAATGTAAGAATCACATTTCTTGTATTAGTAAAACACTGTCCAATTTTATAGGGAACTCGGTCAATCAATTTTAGCACTCGTTCGTCCGTTATCTCCCTGGTATTATCCGGAGTAAAAACCCGGAAAGAATCCGAAGGGAGAGGATATCGGTCGGTAGGAAGGATAATGCTTTTGGTAAATCCGAGATCACCATAGATTTTTGCTACAACTTTGTTTTCTTTCTCATGCAGCATTAAAACACCATCATCATATGTTTTTTCAATTAGCTGCATCTTTATCACCAGCCTTTTCAAAAGATATTGTTCCTAACACGTTTTTTAAAAGTCCAAAATGTTCAAAAACAACATTTTCATACTTTTCCTTACAGGAAGGACACAAATCAACCTCTTTGTACCCTCTGTACCATTTTCTTCCTTCATCATCGCAGCTTTTACAAGGAATAGTTACTTTACTTAATTCTTTATTGCTATTTACTGTGTTTTCACATGCATCGCACTTGTATATTGTTTCAACCATTTTTACCTCTCCATTTTTATTATCTTTATGCATCCGCCAACGTCTACTGTGTTACATAGTGCAGCTTCCTTATCATTTTCAGTCGTTTACCAAAATCCATATTATTCACCACAAAGATAGGACAAACCCTGAGAATGATATCTATTGAACCAATTCCAGATTGTTCTCCTTGTCGTTCCAGCTTCAAAAAATTTCCAGTTAGAAGCCAAAACAAGGGTTATATCACCGGTATAGCATGGATCATCAAAGAAATTCTGTGCTTCAACAAACAAAACATCTTCAAGTTCATCCCACATTTGTTCAATTTTTTCATCCGTCATTGATAAACCTTCTAAGTCCGATATACTTTTAGCATTTTCCAATAACTTATCCGCTTCTCGTTCTAACTCTATTTCTGTCATTATATCTAATACTCCTTTCAACAGGTCCAAGCCGTTATAATTAACGACCAGGACCTATTTATTTAAAAAAAATGATTTTATCTAAATGGCAGATCATCTTCGATTCCATCAGGGATATTCATAAATCCCATTGCTGGAGAAGGAGAAGCATTTGCCGGATCTGGTCTGCCGGTAGGAGCCTGATTATAACCAGAATTTCCACTATTGGAACTCTTGCTTTCCGCAAATTCCTGATCTTCCACTACAACATCTGTTGTGTAAACCTTGTTTCCATCCTTATTTGTGTAACTTCCGGTCTGGATTCTTCCGGTTGCAAGAATTTTTGTTCCCTGCTTGAAATATTTTTCCGCAAATTCGGCTGACTTCCCAAAAGCAACACAGCTTATAAAATCTGCGGTCTGATCGCTGTTTCTGGCAAAACGCCGATCAACGGCAAGTGTGTATCTTGCTATTGCCATCTGATCGTTACCCTGAGAATATCGAATTTCAGGATCTCTTGTTAATCGCCCCATTATTATTACCTTATTCATTTTTCATTTACCTCGTTTCTTTCATATTTTTAACCTACAGCATAACTGTGGTGAGCTTCGGAATAATCCCAGTCATAATCCTGTCTGATCTTATACATATTTTTAAACTTTGGAATATAGTTTGGGATAAGAACTGCTTCGTGATTTGTTATTTCGGGCTGATTCATAAAGAATTTCACAAATTTTTTCACGTTCTTTGGTAATACCAAGTGTGCAAAAGTCCGAAACTCCTTCATGTATATAGAACCATCTGGAAGCTCGGAATAAAAAGCCGTCAGACAGCCACATTGGTAAGCTATAGTCTTTACAGGACAGATATCGGAAGCCAAAATAACATCGTGGGATTGCTGATACTTTTTTGCAACAGTACATGCATCTTCCCGATTATAAAACACGATAGAACCGATTTCACGATTCCAAGTGCAATCGTAGCATCCTTTTAGCTGTTTTAATCGGTAACCCCGTTCTTTACCTTCATCGCATAACCAAGTTTCTCCGGTGTATATCAATTCGTCTACATCACCACGAACAACTTTGTATATGTGCTGACTGACATTAAGAAGAACTTCCGGCTCCGGCTTTATCCCTTCCAGATCAAAAAAAGATAACTGTTTGTATTCCATAGATTATAAATCACCACCTTTATATCTCTATTTTACTGTTTATTTACTGCAAATTATAAGGTCAATTTTTCTCTACCAAAATATCGTCCATTGTTACACCAAGGACCTGCCGAATCCGTACCGTATTTGAAACAGATGGAAAAGAAACACCAGTAAGCCATTTTTTAACCGTCTTTTCGGACACTCCAAGGTACAAACTTAAGTATTTAATGGAACAATGTCGGCTAGACATTGCCTTTTTTAATTTCGCTCCACTCTTTTTCTTGTCAAGTGGAACAGTCAAAATCTGTGAAATATTTATAATAACCACTCTCCTTACAAAATCCCCACTTACTCAACAATCAACGTAAAGTAATTATCAATTACAATTTTATCTCCAACTTTTATTTCATTTGCAGATACCGTTGTACAACCTCTTGGTGAGTTATCTTTTCTTGAAAATGATGTAACTCCTTTTTTTACAAGTTCGTTTACTTCTGCGATTGTAATTGTTTGTTTGCTCATATGATTATTTCTCCTTTCGCTAGTATATTTGTTTTTCAACTTTTTATTAATTATACCATAAAAGTGTTGCGGTGTCAATTATGAAGTGGTATTATAAACGAAACGGGTATGAAGATTTTTAAAATTTGTATTTATAATTTACAAAAAACTACCGGTATAATAAGTACAGAGCAAGAAAAGGAGAAGTTACTACATGCAAGGAAAAACACATATAGCTGCGGCTGCAGCACTATCACTTGGTATCATTACATATAAATGGGGAAATCAAGATTTATTAGAATCAGGAATTTTGATCGCCTCAACGGTTTCCGGATCTCTTTTACCGGATATAGACATAAAACAGTCAAAGGTCAGCCACAAACATAAATTTATATCGTTCTTTATCCGATTGTTTATCGAGCATAGAGGAACACATTCGATCATTTTTATGGGGATGCTGACGATCCCACTGTTTATTATCGTTACAATCCTTCCTGAGATGATAAAGCCATATGGTTATATATACGGGATAGGGATTCTAATAGGGTATGCAAGTCATATACTACTTGATATGCTTACTCCAAAAGGTTCTCCTATATTAAATCCAATATGTAAGTATTCGGTATCTATTCTCCCGATTCAAACGGGCGGATTTATAGAATTTATATTCCGGATGGGGCTTTATGTATTTTCGATTTATCTTTTATGGGAAAATCTTAAGCCTATAGTTGATAGTATCGTGAACAAAATAACATATTATTTATAATAATTATAAATAATAAAAAATCATTATTAATTAAAAAAAAAGAATAAGTGAATTAACAGAATCTAAATTTTCCACTTGTGGAATTTTTGGCTTGACAATGTTAAAAATCCGATTTAATATAAACTCAGAAGATAAACAAAAGTTAGCATACGCTAAAACCTTTCTTAAAAAGCAGTCATTTATTGATTGCTTTTTTTTTATAAAAAAATATTGACATTGTAATACTATTATTGTATAATTAATAACATCAAAAGAACAGTTTAGCGGATTCGCCGCAATCGCTCCTATTTTCCCGAAAGAGTCAGCAAAATGCTGGCTCTTTTTTGTTATATTAATCATGCTTATAATTGACATTGTAGCCCTTTTATGTTATAATTAATATATAAAAGATAAGGAGTGATGAGTCATGGGGAAAAAATACAATGACAAAAGAAATGCCAATCAGATATACAAAAAAGATGGAAATAATTGTTTCCTTGAAGTGTTAGGTCCTACCCCATCTTTCCAGAAAATTACTTTTCGGATTATCAAATACAACAAACAGAGACAGGAAGGAAATAAGATCGAGAAACAGTTCAGCTTCTATCTTGATTTACCTAATATGTTAGGGTTATGTCGATACGTTGATAACGGGTCAATCAGAAGATTGAACGAAGCAATTAAGGCAAAGATAATAAAAAAAGAAGAAGATCAGAAAAACGGGATCAAAAATGAGGAAAAAATTCCTTTTGCAGTTTGGTGGAAACAGGGCGGAACACCAAGCAGAAACGGAAAACCGACCGAGAGCCGAATTTTATCCCTGATTCCTGCAACCAGAAGTAAATATGCAAATATTATGTTTAAAATACAGGTTGGGGAAGGAAAAGAGGATAAAAGAGGTTTGATACAGCCAGTAGGATATCAGGATATGTTGTCGGTAGGGTTAGAATATGATGATCTCTATAACATGTGCGAATACATCAAGGTACGAATACAGGCGTTTTGTTCTTGGATGCAGATGGCAGGTTATTATGATCCGGCACAGGCCCCAGATCAACCAGATCAAAACTCAGAATTAAACCAGAATAATAACCACTCTCCTGCTCCGGTAAAAGAAAAACCAGAAGAAAGAGAAAACTATTCATCGAATAGTTACTATGAAGATTATAATACCTTGTTCTATAACGTAGGGTAAGATAAATTAAGGCATCTCATTTAATCAATGTCATTAAGTTAAGCTAAAAATCACACCCTTCTCTTTTTCTTAAAATGAAAAGGGAGGGGTGTTTTTGGGAAAGGAATATGTATGAGATACAAAAGTTATTCTGCCTGTGATAGTCAAGGGCAATCTCAGATAAAAGAAATATATGAAACTTCGTTTCCAAAAAGTGAAAAGTTTCCTTTTTGGGTTTTAAAACAGTGTGCAAAGGAAAACAATGTTCGACTTGACGCAATTATCGACCACGCTACTGATAAGATTAGCGGAATGCAATTTCTTATTTCCTATGATGATATAACATGTCTGGACTTACTTCCAATAGTGAATATGAACATTTAGAAATAGACTGGACTTGCACCCATCCAGAACATAGACATAAAGGATATATGCAGGAATTGTTCGCCGAAATGCTGAACGATGTACATAAGAGCGTTTATTGCAGTTGTTGGCGTTTGCCAAATAATAATAGGGCAAATTTACATACGCTTATGTCTTTGTTTAATTTTGAAGAAGTTATACAGTCAAGAGTACATTGGAAAGTACCACATAATTGTTTTCGTAATTATGAAGGTGGCTGTTCGTACTGCACTGGTATTGGTTGTGAATGTTATGAGGATTTGTTTTTACGAAAGGAAAAATAGTATGAATAGAAAAATGATAAAAGCATTAAAAAACAAATATATTTATGTAGATATAGATGGTACTATAGCTGAATACCGATTTAATAACCACGTAAATGCAAAAGATGGAACTACTAACGGGCAAACTATGAAAGAGATAAAAAATCATATTTTCCTGTATAGTAGACCATTAAAAACAGTCATTCAAACGCTTAAAAGAGCAAAGAAAGAAGGCATTTGGATATGTGGTGCTATTATATCACCTGTGGAGTTACTTGATAAGATTGTATGGCTTGAGGAAAACTGTAAAGGTATTGAGTTCAATGGAAATTTTTGGTTTGTGCCAGAAGAATATTGGGATAATTTTCTTGAATATTTTGACCATAATAACAGCTTAGGGTACAAACTTGCTTCGAATGATACCTGTATTGAAACTAAATATGGAGCAATTATGAAAGGCTCTAAAACTCGCATATGGGATTGGATTATAAGTCACAATTTTCACAAATTAGAAGAAACCGTATTTATTGATGATGTATTATCATATTTAAAACAGGCAGAAGAAAAAGGTGTTACAGCTTATCATATAAGTAGTTTTATTGAATAATTACATAAAAACAGAAGAACCGTGATTCTCTCCGAAAGGCGAGATAACGGCTCTTTTTTATTGCGTAGATATAGATAAAGTTGTATAATGATTATGTATAACTATAGACCGAGAGCGTCAGCACTCCGACCAAAGACTACTGACGCTCCTTTAACTCAACGATACTTGCGTATCAATTCGTTATGTGTTTTACAAGGATTATTCTAATACAGGGAAGTCTCTCTGTCAAGATGTTTCAGACTATCTGCGTACCAAAATCGCTTAAAAATAAGCCGATTTGTCGATATTTTTCCTAAACATAACCGAATAAAACGTAAGACTATCTGTTGTTTCAGAAGGCAGGTGATGTTTTATGTCCTCTGATATACAACCATACATATTAGATGAATTAGATACTGTTATCGACCAGACAGTAGCTGATATTGGTTTGTATACCAAAAATCCGGGTGATTTTACAAGAAACCGTAAGCTGAATGCTACGACTACGATTAAAGTCACTCTCAACATGCAAGGTAATTCCTTAAATGCAGAATTACTGGATGCGTTTCCCAATCTGGATGAACGTATGACTGCATCCGCCTATGAACAGGCAAAAGACAAATTGAAACCCGAAATATTTGAGCATATCTTAAAAGAATACAACAAGACCATGCAAATTTATTGTATGATATTGAAAATCGCACGTATCAGGATTGTATCTTACAGCCTAAATCATCAGCAAACGAACGTGATGCTGCCATTGATATGCTGAAACGCTTAGATTGCGGTGAGTATATTGTAATTATGGATAGAGGTTATGACGGCTTCAATATGATTGAAACCTGCAACCGTCTGCCAAACTGTTATTACATTATCCGCACCAAAGCAGGTAAGTTTGGAGGTATCTGTGAAATTGTAAATCTCCCTGATAGGGAATGTGATGTGGAAATGACTTTTAGAGTCACTACTTCTAATCATTATTACACTCAACATCATAATACGGATGAACCTGATTTACACCTTGTAAATCATCGTAAGAGGCAGTATAAAGCTATTCGCTCCAAGAATACCAAAGACCAGAGATGGGATTTTGAACAGTTTGTAAATGTGAAATGCCGTGTAGTGAAATTTCGCATCAATAACTCTGATACTGGCAGAGAAGAATGGGAAGTGTTGCTTACAAATCTGAACCGCTTTGAATTTCCTATTTCACGTATGAAAGAAATGTATCACAAGCGTTGGGATATAGAAACTTCGTTCCGTGAAATAAAGTATGCGTTAGGTGGCATCAACTTCCACTCCAAAAAGGAGGATTTCATCAAAATGGAGCTGTTTGCACACTTTATCATGTTTAATGCTGTAAGTCGCTCTATTGCATGTGTATCGGTGCCACAGAGCAATCACAAGTATCCGTATGCTATTGATTTTAAGATGGCGTGTCTGATTGTGCGGAAATATTACAGGCTATATAACGAGAAACCACCAAATATGATGTTTGCGGAGATATTGGCATATACGGTTCCTGTAAGAGCAGGACGTTCTGATAAGCGTAATCTCAAGCCAAAATCGGCAGTTTGGTTTGTGTACCGTGTGGCATAAGAATATTCGTGGCGGGAATATCGAATAATACAATTCCAAATAGAATATCTTTATTCAGGCTGGCTGAGAAAATCCAGTCCTAAAAGCATGCCTATTTTTAGGATTTATGCAAATAAAAAATGCCTACCGAAGTTTTTATACCTAGATAGACATTTCCTTTTGATTTTGAAGTTCCTTAACTTAATGTCGCTTTATAGATTTGCAGTTGTCTCAGGGTGTCAAGACCTCGAACGACTCTTATCTTAATGACATTGCTCATTTAATGAGGTGTCTTTTTTTTTATTCCAATAATGGAATATTTATGGACAGCAAATAGGATCTTCCCTCTGACCTAAAAAAATTTTTTAATTTCCCCTTATAATTTAATGAAAACTACCAGTAATATAGATATGTAAAATAAATTTTTCCCAAGGGAAAAGGGAAACAGAAAGGAGCGATCAATATGTCAATTAACATCAATCGTGTTATACTTGGCGGAAGAATCACAAAAGATCCAGAAATCAAATACACAAATGGAAAGGGTGAAAACGGGCAACCGATAGCGGTTATGAGATTCTCGCTTGCAATCAAGCAGAAGTTTAACCGTGATGTAACCGACTTTATACCATGTGTAGCATTTGGTAAAACAGCGGAGTTTATTGGAAAATACTTCAAGCAGGGAGATTGCATGGTTGTTTATGGAAAAATTCAGCCGGGAAGCTATGTAAACAGTGAAGGAAAGAAGGTATATACCTATGATGTCACTGTTAATGAAGCTGACTTTGCAGAAAGCAAACGGTCTGACCAGAGCCAGTCTGACAATCAGAATGTCCAGAATCAGCCAAATTCCAACCTGTCTCAGTTTCCAACGCAGCAGCCAAAGTCAAATCCGAATACTCAGCATCAGCCTGGATCAAACCAGAATCAGGCTGCTCAGTCTGTAAATGACCAGTATCGGAAAGATAAATGGATGCCATTTCCTGAAGGTGTTCCAACTCAGGAGCCGCGGGCTAGACAGCAGGCAGGAGCAATTCAGTCTCAGTCAAAATCGCAGGCAGCACCGAAGCAGAATGTTTCAAATCAGAATGGAACGCAGGCTGCACCAAATCAGCCGTCAGCTAATTCTTATCCGGAGAATGATTACTACAGTAATATGGCTCTTGATAATGGATATTTTGACGATGCGAGTTTTGATCTTGGATTGCAGTAAGTAAAATATACGGGTTGTTTGAATAGGACAATCCGTATATAAAAGAAATCATTTAATTAATTATCCCAAATAGGGAACAGAAACAAAAAGGAGCGAAAATATTATGATGAATTATGAAGAATTTAAGAGTTATGTTGTTGAGCATGTAAACGAGTATTTACCAGAGGAAATGAAACCTTGTGATGTGTCAATATCAGAAGTATACAAGGTGAATACAAAACTTGATGCTCTGGCGATCAGACCACTTGGAGCAAATATTTCTCCAAACATATATCTGGATAACTATTATGAGATGTATCGTTATAGTAACAATATAGAATCTGTCTTACATAATATTGTAACAATGTGGACAAATGCTATAGAGGATGCGGAAGTAAAAATCGGAATGAGAGCCGAAAAGTTAGAGCAGATTCGGAATAAAGAATATGTTTCAAAAAATGTCTTTTTCATGTTCGTAAATACAGAAATGAATAAGGACTACTTAAAGGAAATTCCACATAGAGAGTTCCTTGACTTGTCCATCATTTACAGAGTAGTTGTATCAAAAACACATGATAGCACAGCAAGTTATTCGATTAATAATGAGTTTTTTTCATCTATGGGATTTTCCGAGCAGGAATTGTATGATCTGGCAAAAGAAAATACATTCCGCATATTTGAATCATGCTTTGATTCCTTGTTGAACAGTGAAATATCTATTTTAAATGACAGATTGTTAGAAGTAGATCCGTACGATCCGGAATATAAAACTATCTCAGATCAGATTGAAGATCTGGAAGCATATGCTGGAGAGCCGATTTATGTTATTACCAATAAAACGAGACTCAACGGAGCAATCGAGATTTTAAATTCAGATTTTATGGAAAAAGTGGCAGAGATTATGGAAGATGATTTTTATATTATCCCTTCTTCCATCCACGAATGCCTTATTTGTCCGGTATCAAAAGCATCAGAAACAGATGTCTTAAATATGGTCATAACCACAAACAGAGATGCAGTTGATACAAAGGACATATTAGCAAACAGTGTATATAAGTATACAAGAAAAACCGGTGAAATAACACTTGCCGCTACACAAACAGATCTCTTTGGTGTCGCATAACAACAAAATTCAAAAAAAAATGGACAGGCAGCTAAAAGCTGCCTGTTTAAAAATATCCCAAATAGGGAAAATCAAACAGGAGTGATGATAATGGATTATAAAGAATTTAAAACCACAATACGAAGAAATATAAAAGAATGGAATTGTAGTATTATTGTAAATGTTCAGAAAAAGAACGGATTCTTAGATGAAGTGATTTTGCATGATAAGTTCTACTACCCTATTCAGACCGGAATCTACATCAATGATCTGTACACCAGATGGATTGACGGGGAAACTGTAGGTCAGATATTGGAATGGCTGAAAAAAGAATGTAAGCGCAAGCTGAAAGGGGATGCGATAACATCTTTGTTTTTTGACAGGCAGGCGGAACGATTAGGAAAAATTACATTTAAACTGGTGAATCAAAATGAATTTGATTTTTCAGAAGTCCCGCATAGGGAATTTTTAAATATGGTGATCGTATACCAGTATTTATTCTTGGTAGGTACAGATTTTTACATCCCTTCGGTCATAACCAATAAAAAGGCAAAAGAATTGGGAATGAGTGAGGAACAGTTGTATGATCTGGCTTACAAGAATACAAAAAACGTCTTGGAACCAAATATAAGATCCATGCAGGAATGTCCAGATATCGGAGAATTTACGACAAGATCAGAATGGTTTGGATCGGTCGGATTATTGTATCCGGATTTATTGGATGCAGCAGCAACCTTAATGGATGATGATATTTATATTTGTGCATATGAAAAAAGTGATTGTTTTTTTATGAAAAAGAATAATGTATCTTTTCTTGTATGTGCGGCGCAAATAGAAGGTCACTGGAATACGATGCCACCAGAAGAAAAGCTGTCAGATACTATCCTGGTCTACAGAAGGAAAACAAAAAAATTGGAAATAGCACAGTAAATTTCCATAACTGGAAAATTCATAGATAACTCTGATTTCAGAGTTGGCCACAAAGGGCAGAAAAAAATTATTAAATGTCTGCCTGGATGCGGCAGACTAGAAATGGAGAATACATGAATACATTAAAAGACTTTTATCCAACGAACAGAGAACTTATTAACAAGATGATAACCGGTGTGAAATTGCATAAGATTCATACCGTCCTTGAACCATCAGCCGGCAAAGGAGATATCATAGATGCATTAAAGGAAAATTTAGCTTTCCGATATAATGATGAAATTGATTGTATTGAGATCAATCCGGATTTACGAAGTGTTCTTATCGGAAAAGGATACCGGGTAGTACACGATGATTTCTTAACCTATAAAACCATGAAGGAATATGATCTCATCATTATGAACCCACCATTTTCAGAAGGATGTAAACATTTACTGAAAGCTATTAAGCTGCAGGAAAGAAATGGTGGAGCAATCATTTGTCTGTTAAATGCGGAAACTGTAAAAAACCCGTATACAAATGAACGGAAAGAGCTTGTTCATATTCTGAACGAAAACAATGCGGAAATTTCATATCTACAGGACGCATTTCACGAAGGAGAACGAACGACAAGTGTTGAAATTGCATTAATACGGGTTCAGATGCCGGAAGTAAACAGAAGATCTGAAATCTGGGATAACTTGATTAAGGCAAAGACTGAGGTAGAGTATGATCCGGATGAAAGATATGATCTGGTCGATAATGACTTTATTAAGGCTATTGTCAAACAGTACGAGATGGAAGTTGCTGCAGGCGTACAGCTCATTAAAGAGTACAATGCACTCTCTCCATTTATATTAAACCGATTTGAACAGGATGAAAACGGAAAAACGATTCAAACTGGTGGATGTATGTTGGAATTAAACTGCAGCAACACAAGATACGAGGCAACGGTAAATGATTATGTTCGGGATGTTCGGGAAAAATACTGGAAAGCATTACTATCCAGTCCAAAGTTTGTAGGAAAACTTACAAGTAATCTGAGAAATGAATATAGCGGAAAAATTTCAGAATTGAAAGATTATGAATTTTCTCTTTATAACATTTATGAAATGAAGGTCAGTATGACAAAGAATCTGGTTCGTGGAATAGAGGAAGAAATCATTTCCCTGTTTGATGAACTGAGCCGGAAATATTCATATTATGACGAGACATCTGCAAATATTCATTACTATAACGGATGGAAAACGAACAAAAGCTGGATTGTCAATAAAAAGGTTATCATTCCACTGAAAGCATTTTCTTACACCTATGTCGGAAACACAAAAAGATATGATCCGGTATGGCAGGCTGCAGGAAAACTATCCGATATAGAGAAGTGCTTTAACTATCTTGACGGTGGACTTACAGAATCGGTGGATCTTCATAGAACAATGCAAAGAGCAAAGGAACTCGACCAAACGAAAAAAATCCGATGCAAATATTTCAGTGTAACATTTTTCAAAAAGGGAACATGCCATATCGAATTTTACAATGAGGAATTATTGAAAAAATTCAATATCTTTGGTTCTGAGCATAAAGGCTGGCTTCCACCTTGTTATGGAAAGAAGAAATACCAGGATATGACCGATGAGGAAAGATCGGTTATAGATAGCTTTCAGGGTGAAGCAGATTACAATAAGGTATTATGCAATAAAGAATATTACCTGGCAGATGTAAATAGTATGTTAATGCTTGAAATGACAGAATAACAGTATTTAATCTGGGAAAAAAAGGTGGGATGGAGAAAATTCATTCCACTCTTTTTATTTTAAACTTATAAGACAAATTTGATACCATTGTAAAATATCAAGAGTCTAAAACCCTGTCAGGGATTATAACACAATAACTTACAATTTTGATACCCCTGTAGAATACCAAGGTTCTAAAACGAAAGATACTTATTACGCAGGAAGAATTTGTTTGATACCCCTGTTCCTAACCAAAATTCTAAAACCTCAAATAACAACGGCTTCGCCAGAGTGCGTTACGAAGATGCTGCTTATATGCTTTGATCTTCTGCCTCGGCCATAGGCTGTCAAATCAGCCCTGATAATTATTAATTATATCATAAATTTTCTATATTCTCCATATTTTTACTAAAAATCATTACTCTACCTTTTCATCCGCATAATCATTTACTGCTTTATTAATTTCCATAATCTCTGACGTTGTGTAATACCGCAAGTATTGATCAATTTCCGTTTTCGGTTTGTGATAAATCGCCGGTTCATTCGGTTTTACCTAATTTTCTACCACATTCAGGGCAATATTTTATAGGAATACAGATTGTTCCTATGCCTTCTCCATTGAAATAACCTGGACAAGTTAAAACTAATTCAGGACATGCCGTTTGGTAATCGCGAATTGTGCCATTCCATTTTTCATTTTCCAGAACATTCCCTGATAAATTTGCAGAAATATCTTCCTGATTATGATATGGCAACTGTGGCTGCTCCCATCCAAATTTAACATCTGTTCTTCTTTCGCAACACATGCACATATTTATTCCTCCAATCTCCAAGTAAATCATCGTTTCATTCTACTATGCTATTCAAAAAATCGAGAATCATCATTTTTTCATTAATCTCCTCTATTCTGAAAAAAATTCTACTTATGGAATTTATAGATGTGTGAGGCATTTTTATATTATATAACCTGTAAACCCATCGCAAGTAATATCCGTTAATTTTGGATTTATTTGGGCAAAATTGATATTGTCATCTATACAAACATACAAATAATTTTCATCTACTGCGATATGTTTTACTTTATATTTTCCATAAGGAACTAATGGGAATTTAATATCATTAACTTTTCCATATGCTAATTGAACAATTTCGTCTTTACCCGTAGTTCCTTGAATATAAAATTTTGTATTTTCGGCAGTTATTGTTAAAACATCTTTTACGGTCATAATAATTCCTCCTGCAACTTAGATTTCTTCTTAATACCCTCTCCTTCCGCTTTGTGAAAGCGTCCATTTCCACTTATGGAAATTATATAATCTCGTTCTGTTTTTCAAGCAAGGTGAGTAATGCGGTCATGGACATAGGCTGGATAAACTCCACATCCTGTAATTCCGATTTGTTAATCGGATCATCGTCCGCAATAAAATCATAATTGGTGTATACAGTTACACCGGAAAGATTTTTACACCATACAGCAACAGTAAGATCACCACCAAACTCTGCAATATCTTCTTTCAGTTCTTCGATCAGTTCAGAACACTCCAAACTGATATTTTCTCCATTTGAATTAATAAATCCCATTTGTGAACTCCTTTATAAATTTTTATTTTTCTTATATTTTCCAATAGTGGAAATTAAATATCCGACAAAATACATTTTGTTGACCATTGTATTCTGTCGGATACGCTGCCACTATGTTACTTCTCTGAAAAATTATCAAAATTACTGCATATAAATTCTTTAACATTTTTCATGTTAATTTCTATATGCCGTTCAGACATCATTTTTCCTAAATTTATTATGGTGTCAGTAGCATATACTACATATGAGTTATGACCAAGATCACAAAGTTCATCGACCCAAATTTTTCCGCTTTCTTTATCAAACATTAAATTTCCGTATAAAAGACTATAAGAACCTCCTTTGTTTGCTCTTTTATAGTCGCCGATTGCTGTTTTTAAACCCTTGATTTTCATAAATTTAATCTCCCTTACGTTTTATTTTAGCTCGTATGCCTATCTCAATTACTGTATTAATTATAACATATTAATGCAATAATGTCAATTATTAAAGAGGGAAATTGTAAGGAATATTGCGGGATTTTCGATATCGAAACCATAATAAGTCCTGACCTCGTACAGCGATCATCCTGTGCATGTTTTATATGTAAGGTTCGATCAGAACCAACGACTTAATAGCTCAGTCATGTGCTGCACTCTACTATCGTTCCGGCGAAAGCCGATAATGAAAAATCCAGATCGAGCGTTACAACTGACCTAAAAAATAGAAAAGGATAAAGAAGAAGTAAAGAAATAGAAATATGAATACAACGGCAAGACCAAAATATAGATTCCGTATTATGTCCAAAATTTTATTATCTGTAGTAAAACACAATAAAGCATAATAAATAATAATTATAAATCATTAATAATTATAAATAACCATAAAAAATGATTTAGAGGAAAGTTAAAATAAAAATATAGGTAACAGGTCAGAAGTATGTGTATTTATAGTGACAGCCTTTTTGGATATCCACCTATAGAGGCGAAAGAGGTTTGCAAGATATAGATAGATAGAAGGCTGCACAGAGAGCTTAAGGTTACAAGAGGTATATAAGGATTTGTAATGTACTATATTCTATCAGGAATAGACGAATCAGGTAATGCAAAGTAATAAGTGGCAAAACGACAATGCGGTTCGATCTCAAAAAAAATAATTTGATATTATACTTATAAATCAATATCATAATCCAGTATAATAAAGGTATAGAAAGTAACTATCCCAAATAGGGAATAATACAAAAAGGAGCGAAAAAAAAATGAAGATTAAAAATTATGATGTGGAAATGTCTGGATACAGACCGAAACTTGTGGTTAAGGAAACGTATGATTATGAAGGTAAAGTGGCGGAATTAAATCAACCGGAAAAGATTGCACGATTTTGCAGAAACACATTAAACCTACATAAAAAATTAGAAGAACATATGTATATGATAGGCTTCACTACAAAGTTTAATGTTGTAGGGGTGAGTGAAATCGGCATGGGCGGTAGATTCTATTGTCATGTAGATAAGAAAAACATAATGACAAGACTGCTGCTGATGGGGGCTACATGTGTTGCTTTGGTCCATAATCACCCAAGCAAAAATCCAAACCCATCAAAAGACGATCTCGATACAACAGCAAAGATAAAAAAGAGCTGTGAAAGCATGGATATCCATTTAATAGATCATATTATTATCGGTGGTTTCAGATATTACAGTTTTTCAGAACATGATAAGTTATAAAGGCAAGTCCGGGTAACACCGGGCTTTCTTTTTTTGTTGCAATTTAATATAATAAAAAACAATTATTAATAGTAAAAAACTACGTTTCATTCTAAATCCATCTTTACCACTTCCACTTTTCTATCAGGTTATTTGCCCTTGGTAATTGTTATTACCAGATGGCGAATTATAACGACAGGCGGTAGTAGTAAAATTTCAATTCTGTGAACGGCAAAGATCAGGTTTTAAATACTCAAACGAGACTGTGGTGAGTGCGGAGTATTTGGAACCTGTGATTGCGTTTCAGAATTGGAATTAGAAGCCCCCTGGTTAATATCCATGTTAATACCAGATTCACTACCTTATCCTAAATATATTCCAAAATAACAATCTAAAGTATTTATCCCAAATGGGAAAGTGTTATACCGGATGGTTATACCCTATTTAAAACCGAATGGCAAATTATAACGGCGTGTAACAAGGCTTAAAATTTCAATTCTATGAACGGCAAAGATCAGGTTTTAAATACTCAAACGAGACTGGGTGGAGTGCAGAGTATTTGAAACCTGTGATTGCGTTTTAGAATTGGAATTTTGAAGCACCCAGATGGAATACCCTATTTTATACCAGATCAAGTATAAAACCCTTATGGTTTATTGTGAACTTTATGGAAAAACGAAAATTTCAGTTGTGGAACCAAGAAAGAGGGAAAACACGGAGATCGACCATTCCGGAGATCGGAGTGTTTTTCTGATTCTGTTTCATCAACTGGAATTTTCGGGAGCAGCTTCCGGGAACGGCCATGCAGGAATAAAAACTGGAAATATGTTCAAAACGAGAGATGGACATATTCTGGAATGATGATGGTAAGAAAATATAAAAAAACGGATGGGATATTTTTAACCTTATGGGTACTGCGCCGGACGCAGCAGCGTCCGGCGGGGCAACCATATAGTTGTGAATTATCCACTGATAAATAATGGTAATACCACTGATAATACACGAATCATTAGCGACATATACAGGCATATACCACGATATATACCTGTATAATACACGAACTATTAGTGAATCATACATTAACGAATAGCGTACTATCCACGATAAAGCCGTGATAAAACCGTGGTCTTATCATGATGCATAACCAGGTAAGGCGATTTACCCTGTTTCATCGAATTGGTGCCGATAAATGAAAAAAATAGGGCTTGGCGTTGCAATGAGTGAAGCGGTTACTGCTGATATGCCGTTAGAAGCCAAAATCAAGACCGTAAAGGAGTTTTTGGTATAAAACAAGTGAATTATACAGATGCAATTATAAAACGTCATATAAGGGCATTTAAAAGACTATATGGGGAAATGGTAAGATAAAGAAGTTAAAATGTTTACAACAAGGGTAAACACAAGATAAACACAAGAATAAAGATAAAAAGGGATTAGAATAAGATGATAGACATAAAACATATTAAAAACAATATGGATTTTATAATATGTCGGAAGAATCATGGGAAAATATAGGAATGGGAACTCGTACCATAATTCGTACCTTAAAACGTACCATCATACGGAATGAACAAAGCCGGGTATTATATGGGGTTTCTGTTCTTTTCGGATTTTTATTTTTCACTGAATTTATTTTGAAACCAAGGGGGCATATTCACCAGATTTAGGATAAAAAAATAGGTCTGCGTTTTAAAGCAAACCTATTTTTAAATTATAAGTTATCAAAAAGACTGCCATTATAAAAAATATCAGATCGTAAATCTTCAATATCCGATATATCCATATCGGCTACGGATTCATTTTGATACTGTTCGTCATTAAGACGGGCTTCATATAATGCTCTGGTACACTGTTCTTTATCGTATATGACATCTGCATCATCTGGTGTTAAGTGGGACTTTAGTGTATCTAAGTCTACCTGTCTGTAATTACCAGGTGGAATAACTGTAACATCAGATTTACTTTCTTCGTACATGGTGTTTTTTAATACGGATGTAGTATTAGATGCTCTTGTATCTTCTTCCTTTTCAGAATAGTGTAGCGTTCTTTTATTACTCTCCTGCTGTGCATTTTTATCGTTTGATTGTTCTTCTGAATTACTATTCAGTCGAAAAAGAAACCAACACACATTTCCAATAATCAAAAGAATAAATAATAACTTATAAAATGTCCATGCGCCTGAAATGAAATTGGCTAACTGCATATTTAATTTTCTCTCCTTTTTGTGTAACTCCCTATTTGGGATGATATTTTTATACAGGGACTATAAGCTATTGGGTTATAATCCCTGATAGTTTACTTGATTATTATATTGTTCGTTCCGACTATAGAAGTTATTTCGGTTACAAATTTTGGTGCAGCATTAACGCTTTGTGGAAGCCTGTACAACCGCTTTTCAATTTGAACAAAAACAGGTGTTTTACCAAAGTTTTTTACAAGAACAGGATTCACCTGATTAATGTATTCAAAGTTAGGAAGTCTTAAGTACACTTTCTTGTCAATCGTTTGAGAAAGAATATTTAGATCCGTGATACTTCTTGCAATCATCTGGAATCCAAAGTCGTCATTACTTCCAACGCTGCCAGTTATCAGTACACAGGCATTTTCTTTAAGAACTGAAGCATAAGAATTATAAGCCTCATTAAATACTGTGACCGAGATAGATCCGGTCTTATCTTCCACGGTTAAAATTGCCATCGGGAGATTATCACGTTTTGTATACACTGTTTTTACACTGGTAATGATTCCGGCAATGTAGATTCCTTGATATTTCTCAGATTCATCTAAGAAGCCAATCTGTTCAATCTTATACCTGGATAACACATTATCGTATATATCAAGAGGATGCTTTGTAATATATAGGTTGCATTTTTCATGCTCAATATCTGCAATCTCTCTATCTGTATACTCTGGAAGTTCAGGTATATCAATCACATATTCCTGCTTGCAAAGGAAACCAGTATCAAAAAAGTTTAATTGTTCTGTATCCTGCTCTTTTAATTTCTTTTTAGCTGTGACGACCATTTTCTTTAAAACCTGATCCAAAGATCTTCTTGTGTGGCCAAAGCCGTCAAAACAACCAGTAAGGATCAATGCTTCGATATTGGATTCTTTTAACCCAAATGCAATACCACGTTCACAGAAATCTTGCAATGACTTATAACAGCCATTTTTATTCTTATCGTTCTCAATCAGTTCAGCGGCCTTTGTAATTCCACTTATTCCCATAAAACCAAATCGAATACATTCAGATTCCGGAGTAAATAAAGAATGACTATAGTTAATATCTGGCTTTAAAATTTGAATACCCATATATCTGCAAACACCAATGTAGCTTTTTACTTTATCAGTATTACCAATATAGGTATTAATTGTTTCGGTCATATACTCTACCGGATAATAATACTTAAGCCATGCACAAGTCATTGTAATAACAGCATAGGTGGCGGCATGGGATTTATTAAAAGCGTATTTTGCAAACTCTTTCATTTTTCCCCATACTTTTTCAGCAACATCCTCGGAAATACCATTTGAAACACAACCTGGAATATTTAATTTTTCTCCAGTGTGATGATCGACATTATCACCGGAGCCATAAATGAAATATGGTTTGTATTCGTCTAGGATTTCCTGTTTCTTTTTACCCATAGCTTTACGGATAGTATCACTTTGGGGCATTGAGAATCCGGCCAACTTCCGGACGATAAACATTACCTGTTCCTGATAAACGGTAACACCATAAGTCGGGGCAAGAATTTCTTCAAGTAGTGGCGTGTCATATTGGATACTACTAGGGTTGTTAATGCCGGAAAGATAATCTGGAATATAGTCCATAGGACCAGGACGATATAATGCTACTCCTGCAATAACTCGCTCAAATAATTCATCTCCAAATTTTTGCAGTTCTGCATTAAACCCATCTTTATCTGTTCCATCCCCTATTGTTCGTTCGCCAAAACCTACAAGATTATATTTTAATTCCAAGGCTCTGAGCTTTTCTGGTACATCCGAAAATAGATTCCCGACAAGGTTTCTCATTCCGGCGGACTCAATCTGAAATACAGCATAACTTTTACCCTTTGATAATTCTTCATAAACATATGGATCATTAATAGGTATCTGTCTGTAATATGACAGCTCTTTTAGACCTTCCTCTGACCTTATTCTCTTGATGTCGTTTATGGTATTTCCTATTGTAGATAGAGTTTTCAAGCCTAAAAAGTCAGCTTTAAGCAACCCTAATTCTTCTACTTCTGTCATTGTAACCTGTGAACAGAGCAGCTTTACATCGTTCTTATTTTCGCTATTTTGATCTTTGACAAGTGCGGTTGGAATGTAATTTTTTAATGGGGCATCCGAAATGACAACGCCACAAGCATGAACACCAGTTTGTCTAACTGTATTCTCTAAATCTTCAGTAAGACTTAGAAATTCTTCTGACTTTGTATTAGAGTGTATGTAATCAGAAAAATTCTTGTGTTTCATTGCGTCGGATATGCTTAATGCATCGTCTGGAAATTCTTTCTTAATTTCTGCAGCCAGATATTCATTACCCGTAATTTTTCCGACATCACGAATCGAAGTTTTTGCAAGTATAGATACAAAAGTGATAATATTACATACATAATCTTCACCATACTTTGATTTAACGTAATCAATTACTTCTCCTCTCCTGCTATCTTCAAAATCAACATCAATATCCGGCATGGATACACGATCAGGATTTAAGAATCGCTCAAATATCAAACCGTATTCCATAGGATCAAGATCTGTGATTTTTAAGCAATAGGCAACAAGTGAACCACCAGCAGATCCCCTTCCAGGCCCTACTAATATTCCATGATTTTTAGCCCATATTACATAATCCCATACGATTAAGAAATATGAAGAAAACCCCATTGATATAATGACATTTTTCTCATATTCCAAACGACTCTTATATTCTGGATCAGTGAAATGATTTGTGTTTTTATACCGTTCTTCATACCCTTTATCAACCAGAGTACAAAAATAGTGATCGTCAGATACTTCGTCCGGTAATGGGTATTTTGGCATATGGTAATGACCTGTCTCAATTTCCAAGTTACACTTATCAGCGATTTCAAATGTGTTTGCGATAGCTTCTGGAATATCCCAAAAATCTTGGATCATCTCAGTATCAGTCTTATAGTGATATCCGTCACCTTCAAAAGTAAAGTGAGGTTCATTAAGATTTTTCTTGCTATTGATACAAAGAAGTATTTCATGTGCAAATTTATCTTCACTGTTTAAATAATGAGAATCATTTGCACATACGATTTTAATATCAAGTTCCCTCGCAAGCTGAATAATAAGTTTATTAATGGCTGCTTCATTCTTCAGTCCATGTCTCTGAATTTCCAAATAATAATCATCACCGAAAATTGCTTTATAATTTGATGCTACCATTTTAGCTGATTCATAATCATCCAGGATGGTACTTGCAATTTCACCACCAATACACGCAGATGTACAAATTAGCCCTTCATGGTATTTCTGAAGGTCAGATATAGAAACGTGTGGATGCCGGTAAAAATTGTAAAAAGCATTACTTGATAGTATGAATAGGTTTTTTTTGCCGATTTCATCTTTTGCAAGTAAGATTAAGTGTTTGCCATGCTTCTCTCCAGTTCTGAAGTCCTCGACATATACTTCGCTTCCAAAGATAGCTTTTTTCCCTTCATCCTGCATAGCTTTTTGCCATTTTAGTAGGCTATAGATATTTCCATGATCTGTTATAGCAGTAACACCAGAACTTTTTTTTGCAATTCCAGTTATGGAACTTAAACCATCTAAGATAGAAAACTCACTATGAGTATGAAGCTGACAGAAACAACAAATATTGACGGATTCAGAATCTTTTACAATCCCATATGCCCTGCCTATATGTCTTATGTTCCCGGCTTCTTCCGGTGTGAGTATAGATGTAATATCAGAATGGTTCTCACCATCAGTCATTACAATTTTATTCCTATCATAATAGATTGGTAGTATTGTTCCACGTTTTAAATTATTTTTGTAATCCATTCTTTATCATCACTCCTTTTTGTTTATTTCCCTATTTGGGATATTAAATTGTACATAATTATTATACTGGAAGATTTAATGAAATTATAAGGATAGAATAAAAAATATTCTATAAACAATAAAATGTAATTTGATACAATTTATTATAATATATAATTATATATAACTATAATTAATTATAAATAATAA
>ERZ834769.550-NODE-550-length-38788-cov-7.744533_pt1 | contig 38788 bp, 50 predicted proteins | sample MGYA00519690_ERZ834769 | MGnify/ENA primary metagenome ERZ834769 (study PRJEB31850, sample SAMEA3708760) | human gut metagenome | biome: human gut; feature: human-associated habitat; material: faeces | place: China | collected 2014 ... | reverse complement strand
GGGCTTCCATATCGAGGAAATCCACGGGCTTTGTTGCGCTTTTTTTTACAGCGCCGTTTGCTAGTTCTGAAAGTTTATTATCTCGTTGGTTATCATAGGGTAGGCAATAAGCTTGGCGGAGTCAAGGTCTTCTTTGTGCATATCAACAGCGGATATCTGATGTCCGTTGTAGGTGGTGTAATAGTAAATGCCCTTGTGGGTATTGCAGCAGCTTGTATAAATGGTTATCTCATACTTGCTCTCTGCCACCTCGCAGCAGCCCCTTTGTTGGTCAACTGAGTTTAAAATGTGGAAGAACTGGCTTACACTGCTTTGCTCGTCAGGGGCGGAGCGTGAGTTCATTTTCACAAATGCGGCTCTTATAAATCTTGACTGCGAGGATAAGTCACCTGGCAGACCCATTGCACCCATGCCACGGCTGTAGGACTTAAGGTCCAGCTTATCAGAGAATGTGTTTTCAGGCTGTTTAGGGGAAAGTCCACGGAAATCGTTGAGCCTGAACATCTGCATATCGAATGGAGGATTGTTCGTGAGCACTCCCACTGGGTCGTCATAGACGTTTATGCCCTCTTTTACAGACTCGACCACTATGCAGTCGTTCTTGTCTGCTATTATCCAATGGAGCTGACCTGACGGCATTTGTGGGCTGAACTGAGTTTTGGTTATGTTTATCTTGTCTATAAGCGTCCTTGCTTCTGTCACGTTTGCACACTGACAGAGTATCCATGGGATAAACTCAAACTGCGCAACGTTGTCCCTGCCGTCGATATCATCGCGGTAAAAGGCATTGCCAACAAAGTTAAGACCTGCCATGGCAAGACCCTTTTCATTGGCGGCGTCATAGAAAAGAGGATAATCCTGAGCAACATGAGCTGTGCCTATTACCGCATAATGGGTAGCTATCCTGCCCATATTAACAAAGTTAAGGGAAAAGTTTCTTGGCATTATGACTATTTCCTCACCGTAGGAGCTTTCATAGTCAAGGGTTCTTCCAAAGTAAAAATCGTTCGTTTTATAAGTTGCCGCAGTACACATTTTGTTACCTCCGTTATCAATTATATTATTTTTGTAGGGGCGAACACTGTTCGTCCGCCTACAGACAAAGCTATCAGCAGGACCGTTATATTTAATATAACACTTTTTGCAGTTAAAATCAATGGCGTTGACTTATGTTAAAAAAATTGTTATAATAGTGGTAACATCGCATAATGATAGTGTTGTGTTACCCTAAGATGATAAATGAAAGGAGCGAAACGGAGTTGACGTGGAACAATGTAAAGAAAATAGCAGGCAGAGTGGTGGCGGTGATAGTTCCTGTGGCGATGCAGTTTTTGTGGTATCTTCTTATACTTAAATGGCTCAGCAAGGCGGCAGGGCTTCTCAGCATCGTGCTTACTGTGCTGTCATTTCTGTTTGTGCTTTATATCAACACAAAGCGTGAGGAGAGCAGCTACAAGACCCTTTGGCTTATTGTGATACTTACTTTTCCTGTGCTTGGTGCAGTTATGTATATAATTTTCGGCAATAACAATACTGCGAAAAAGCTTGAAAAGAATATCACAAAGGCAAGGCTTCACATGGACTATGAGCTTCCTGACGGGGAAAAGTGCATAGGGGAGCTTGAACGTGAGGACAAAAGGCTTGCTCAATCGGTGAAAAGGATAAGCGACGCAACGGGTTTTCCTATGGTGAAGCTTGACAGCGCAGAGTATTTTTCTGTGGGCGAGGAAATGTTCGCTGATATGTGCAAGGAGCTTGAAAAGGCTGAGAAATATATTTTTGCAGAGTATTTTATTTTGCAAAATGGCAAGTTCCTTAACACTGTGGTGGATATCATGGCGAAAAAGGCGGCTCAGGGCGTTGACGTCAGGATAATGTATGACGACCTTGGAAGTATAGCAACATATTCTCTTGCAGACGCTTTGAAGCTTGGTGAGAAAGGTATAAAATGTGTGCCTTTCAATCCGTTCCTTTTTATAAAATCACAGCTCAACAACCGTGACCACAGAAAAATAATGGTGGTGGACGGCAGAGTGGCATACAGCGGCGGAATAAATCTTTCGGATGAGTATATAAACATAGGCTCGAAATATGGTCACTGGAAAGATATCGGCTTTAAGATAACAGGCGAGGGCGTAAAAAGCTACACCTATATGTTTATGGAGTTCTGGAACGCTTTTTCAAATGACATGATACCTCATGACCTTGTGGGGGAGAGCTTTGAAAAAGAGGGCAAGGGTGGCGACGGCTATGTTTTGCCTTATTATGATTCCCCTATGGTGGACGAAAATGTGAGCAACACGTTTTTTTCTGAGATGCTCTATGCCGCAAGCGATTATGTGTGGTTCTACACACCGTATCTTATGCTTGGTGACAGCCTTTTTGACGCTTTTATAAGGGCGGCTAAACGTGGGGTCGACGTGCGCATCATAATGCCCGGTATCGCTGACAAAAAGGTGGTTTTCAGGCTTTCGAGAAGCTATTATCGTCAGCTTATCGAGGCAGGAGTGAAGATATATGAATACACCCCTGGGTTTGTTCACGCAAAGGGCTGTATATGCGATGACAAGCTTGCGGTGCTTGGTTCGGTAAATCTTGACTATAGAAGTCTTTTCCTGCATTTTGAGTGCAGTTCTATATTCTATGATTCGTCTATAATAAAGACTTTCAAGGCGGACATTCTGGACACTCAGAGCAAGTGCAGACAGCGCACGCTTGAGGACACAAAGCGTGGTTTCTTTGGTCGGCTCATTGACGGCGTGCTAAGGATATTTGCACCATTGCTTTAACAGCTTTTTAATATTAAAATAAGATTTTGGGTGTTGATAGATCTTTGCTAAAATGGTATAATATCAAAGGACTAAGATAATACGGAGGTGAATAAAGTGGCAAACTGCGACAGTTGCGGGTCTAACGGGCGATTATGTATATATGTGAACACAGCCGACGGGCTTCGCTTTGCGTTGCCGTTTTATTCGTTGTGATCTGATATATCTGCCCGTGTGTGACCTGTCATGCACGGGCATTTTTATGCCTGTTTGTCCCTCACGTCATAAAAAAATGAAACGGAGGACAAGCAAATGAAGAAAAATGAACTGAACAAAAATGTAATTTTAAACGAGGACGCAGTAAAGAACATTCACTGCGACGAGATAACCGCTGTCATCAACAGCAATGATTCCCCGAAAGCCATGATGAACAAGCTTGACGATTATCATGGCAGTGATATCGCAGAGGTAATAAGTACGTTTTCTGTTCTCAACAGAAGAAAATTCTATCGTGTGTGCAGTCTTGAAATGCTGGCAGAGATATTTGAATATCTTGACGAAAAGCAGGCAGGGGAGTATCTCAGGGAAATGGATATCCACAAGGCTTCGGAGCTTATATCGGAGCTTGACACTGATACAGCGGTGAATATTCTGTCTGAAACAGATAAGGACAGGAGAAGCCTTATTATAGACGCTGTTGCACCTGATGTACGCAGTGAACTCAAGCTTATCGCTTCATTTGATGAGGAAGAGATAGGAAGCAGAATGACTACGAACTGCATTATCATTGACGAAGACATGACTGTAAAGCAGGCAATGAACGCTCTTGTTAGTCAGGCGAGAAAAAATGACAACATCTCAACGCTGTTCGTGGTGGACGAAAATAAGGTTTTCAGCGGAGCTATAGATCTGAAGGATCTTATCACGGCTGACAGCGAGGTGGAACTTGAGAGCATAACGGCAACTTCTTTCCCATATGTTTACGCCAACGAGCAGACTGCCGATTGTATCGAAAAACTGAAGGATTATTCAGAGTATATTATACCGGTGCTTGACGATTCAAACAGACTGCTGGGAGTTATCACGGCGCAAAATATCATCGAGGCGTCAGATGATGAAATGGGCGAGGATTATGCAAAGCTTGGTGGTCTTTCTGCAGAGGAGGATCTTAACGAGCCTGTGTTGCAGAGTGTGAAAAAGAGATTGCCGTGGCTCCTTGTGCTGTTGGGACTTGGCATGGTGGTGTCAACAGTGGTGGGAGCGTTTGAGAAAGTTGTTGCACAGCTCACTCTTATTGTGGCGTTTCAATCGCTGATACTTGACATGGCAGGAAATGTTGGTACACAATCCCTTGCAGTGACTATCCGTGTGCTTACAGACGGAGGCCTTACTGCAAAGCAGAAGTTTCGCCTTGTGTCAAAAGAAATGCGAGTTGGACTTCTAAACGGCACTCTTATAGGCGTGCTGTCGTTCATAGCAGTGGGGCTGTATATTTTCTTCTTCAAGGGCAAGGGGCTGGTATACTCCTTTGCAATGTCGGGCTGTATAGGCATTTCACTTATACTTGCCATAATAGTATCAAGCGCAGTGGGAACGCTCACACCGCTTTTCTTCAAGAAAATAAAGATAGACCCTGCCGTTGCGTCAGGCCCTATGATAACCACGCTGAACGATCTGGTGGCAGTTGTGGCTTACTATGGAACTAGCTGGATATTCTTGCTGAATGTTTTGAAGCTGGGGTAGAAAAAAATAGAATAAGATAAAAAAGCCGATCGCATCCATTTGGGTGCGGTTGGCTTTTTCAGGTTTGGCTATTAGATTCAAGGTAATGTCTATCTTATTGAATAATTTTGCATTTGGAGTTTTCTTCAATTTCTGAAAAGACCTTTTTTGATCGATTATTGAATCATAGTATGACTTCCTTATTTCTTTGACCAAAACTAATTTGTTATTCTCAATTTTTTTGAATTGATAAATGCCATAAATCTTATGGTTGAAAAAGTAAATGAAAGATACCAGTTTTTCATCTGACAAAAGTTCACCATTTTGTGCATCATATTGTTGATTTATATTTGAATTTTTGTAGCTTTAACTAAATTGAATGGCTCAATCATGTTAGTTTTATACAAGTATAAATTGAAAAATGTATTATAATTTCGGGTTATAAGTTTATTTGTTGGTATCTTGAAAAGTATGTCAATATGTGTTATACTTAGTAACATAAGTAACTCAGGGGGAATCAAATGTTAGCTGTATGTATGACCTTGATAGACAACGATAAGGATCAGACGTCTTTTGAAGATTTTTATTACAGAAATCGTCAGATAGCCTATGCTTTTGCATACAAGATCTTGAATAATTCTGCGCTGGCAGAAGAGGCTTGTGCAAATGCTTTTTTTAGCATTGCAAAATGTTTTAAAAAAATTCACAATTATTCTTTGCACGATATGGACGCATATCTTATTAGAACTATTAGAAACGCCTGTTATGCGATCTACAATAAGGAAAATCAAAATCCAACATCGTCTATATTTGATCTTAAGGTGGAAGATGAGCCGAGTGAGGATTTTTATGATGATATTGACTTAGATCTGCTTATAGATGCGGTAAGAAAGCTGGATGATAAACTAAAGTCTGTGATAGCATATAAGGTTTATTATGATCTGACTGCTGATGAGATCGCACAGATCATGGGCATTTCTAAGAGAACGGTATTTAATTATCTGAACAAAGCCAAAAGACAAATTTTAGATTTGATCGGTGGTGATCGTTTTGAATGATAAGTTAAGACGGGCAATAAAAATAGGCATAATTGATGAAGACTATAAGGATTATTTGGCTGTTGAGAAAATTCCACATGATTTTTCGGAAAAATATGAGCAGAGAATTGGCGAGCTGATAAAAACTAACAGAAAAAGCGGTCACAGACATATAAAGATCACTCTAAGATTTGCTGCGGCGGTAATAGCTGCGGTGCTTGCGGTCGGCTCTGTGACAGTTGCCGCCGTACCGCCGCTGCGTGAATGGTTTGTTGGAATATTTGTGACACAAGGGGCATCTCATTCTAGTGTAAGATTTGCAGATGGTGATATTGAAGATAATAGTTTGTCTGTTGCCAACAATGTTATGACTCCTGACTTCATTCCTAGCGGTTATGTATTGTCAGAAGATTTTATAGACGATTTTACACACATTGTGACTTATACAAACGGCACGGAGCAAATTCAATTCACTCAAAATGATATATCGGCTGGAATGAATATAGATATTGATGATTTAGGTGCAAGGCAAATAAAAATAGGTAAATATGACGGATATATTTCAATAACTGAAAATGATATTATTCTTGTTTGGACAGATAAATCTTTTTCATACTCAATCGTTGGAAATGCGAGCGAAAGTGACATAGTTCGTATGGCAAATTCAGTTAAGTCTACAAATTAAAAATTCGTGATATATTGCGAAACGAGAAAGGAAATAAGTATGATTATTAAGAAAATTGTTACGGGAATTGTTGCATTGGCTATTGTAAGCACTATGGCTGTTACTACTGCATTAGCAACTACGTCAGCAACCAAAGAGGTATATGGTCAGTCATATGCTTATTATATCCATCGTGTAGAAGTTAGAACAGATAAGGATAATCAGATTGCTATAGACAATGTATGTTATCGTATAAATCAAAATAAGTAATATTAAGAGGACTAAATGAAATACGTTTTTATTAACCTGAAAAATTTTGCCGTAAAGAATGTACTTATCTTTATTCTATTTATTGTTTGCGCCGTTACTGATGTGCTTATAATATTGTTTTCACATGGTGCATTTCAGAATTTTAAAGCAAGCAAGGATTTTGAAAAGCAAAAGAAGTATGTATTTAACTATACTTTTTCATTTGGCGATATAATAGATACTCAGGAAGACAGTGATGGCAGGATCTTGTCTTATTTTGGAACAGATTCTATAACTCCTGTTCAGCTTCGGGAGGTGCTTGACAAGCTTGATGATAATTCTAAAGCGTCAATACCGGGTATGTATTTTAGTATAAATTTTGATCAGAACGAGCTTAAAATTGATGAGTGTTTTGACGACGGTCAACCGTATCTTATGTCTGCGGTGCGCATTCAATATGATGAGGAGTTGAATGATTATAGTTTATACGAATCGTATGTCGACAACATGAGTATACGCAAAGGCAGATATTTTACTAAGGAAGAATATGCTTCAGACGAAAATCTGGTCGTGCTGCCTAGCGGCGCAAAAGACGATATGATCGGCAAGAATGTTGAACTGCTTGGCAAAAGCTATAAGGTCATAGGCATATTCGGTAATACTGTACAAGAGGAATTTCAGGTGCCATTTAAAACGTTGGGTGATAACTGCACTATTTCAAGCATAAGTTTTCTTGATGACAATGCTCTCGATACAGAAAGCTTTTTTAAGCTGAAAAAAGCTTTCAGCGAAGTTCTAACGTGTAATGTTAATTTTCCTCCGATAGACACGATCAATATGGCTGAAATAAAATTCTACAATTCCGTTATATTTATGTCCGTAGCCGTTGCGATAGCTTCTGCAATAAATCTTGCAATGCTTTTCAGATACATAATAAGATCCCGTGCTAAACAGACTGCTATATTCATGCTGTGTGGCTGCACGTCAAATAAAATAAGACGGATGTATATAGCCGAGATAGGTATGATATCAGTGACGATATATGTGATATTTGCATTGGTATTCAATTATGCGCTGCTTCCTAAGCTTACTTTGTTTTTTGAGTATATCAAGGTCGCATATAATTTCAGGGTATATATGACCATATTTGGAATATATATTATTTCTATTTATTTGTTCCTTAACATTGTGATATTGTTTACCAATAAAAGATCCCCTGTGAAAATGATGAAAGAGAGGGGAAAATAATATGATAAAATATGGTTTAAAAGAATTTGCAAGAAATATCTACAGCAATATTTTTATCGCTGTTCAGCTCGCCATTGCATTTATTATAATGACGGCGGCTGTTTCTTCTGTTCTTTCAAGAATAGAGATGTATACTCCTGTAAAGAAATACTTTCCTGATGGCAAGGGACTATATATATGTAATATATATGATACTGCTCCTCTTGACAGTGAGCTTAAAAATATTGATGATGTGGAGTCGGTGACAAGCGGATATGATACAAGCTTGTATTATTCTCCGTCATCAAAAGATCTATCTAATGGACTTGGTGACGATAGAATGAGCGTTAATGCTTTATCTGAAGATATGATAAAGTCATTTACGCCGCAGATGAGTTCGGGAAAATGGCTGTCTAATGCGTCGGCTAACGGAGATTTGATACCTGCTGTTGTGACTGAAAACAGCAACTACAAAACGGGTGACATAGTTACCATTATGCACAAAGAGAAAGTAGGGGAGATGTCCCCTGATGATGAGGATTTTGACTATGCTGATCCTTATAAGTATGAGTATGTTAAGAACAAGGTGGAAATTGTCGGTGTCATAGCTGACGGCTCACAGTTGCTGGGGTTTTCATCTGCATATTTAGGCACTGAGGATAGTATAAAAGAAAAGCCTGATTTCAGAGATCTTTATGCTAATGTCAATAAGCATGGCAACATGATGCTGATAGTTCCGACAGACTGTCTTAAAGATATAAACTGTAAAATATATCCTTGCGGCAATCAAATAGTAACGTTAAAGGATAATGTAAGCAATGAGCGTTTTAAGGAGCTTGAATTATATCTGAGGGATTATGGCAGGGTTTTTGACTTTGAGAATTTCAGAGAAAATTCGCTTGTCTATATTAATGGTCAGCTTATCAAGCTTGTTCCAATGCTTATATGCGTGATAGTTCTTGTTATTGTAAGCTCAGTTTCGGCTTCGGCAGTGAACATAAAAAAGAGACTTGGAGATTATGGTATCTATTATCTCTGCGGAGCAAAGTGGAACGCATATATCAAGATAGATCTTGTGTGTGATCTTATGACCGCAGTTATGGCAGCCGCCATTGCAGTGTGTATTTCAAATGTTCTTACTATGAGCAAATTTATGGGAAATACAGTGATAAGTTTTGGTTGGCTGCACTTGATTGGCTGTGTATGTATCGTTATCTTGAACATTCTGATCTCACTTTTGATACCGGGCGTTATAATGAGACGAAATACACCAAATGAGATCTTGATGATAAATGAATAAGAGAGGCATTATAATGATAAAGCTTGATAAAATAATAAAGATATATAATCCAAAGAAAGCCAATGAATATGAGGCTTTGCATGGGGTATCATGCGAGATATCAGACGGTGAAATGGTAGCGATAATTGGAAAATCAGGCGCAGGAAAATCCACACTTTTGCATATCCTTGCCTGCATAGACAGTTATCAGAGCGGTGAGTACACAATTGACGGCACTTTGGTAAAAAATTTATCGGAGGGGCAGTATGCAAAGATAAGGAATGAAAAGATAGGCATTGTAATGCAGGACTTTGCACTTGTTGAGGATTTTTCTGCCCTTGAAAACGTATTGATTCCATTGGATTTTGCAAAGAAAAAGATAAAGAATAAAAAAGAAAAAGCTCTTGAAGCATTAAAAGCTGTTGGTATGGGGGATCTTGCTAAGAAGCCTTGCAACAAGCTTTCGGGAGGACAGAAGCAGCGTGTTGCTATAGCCAGAGCAATTGTCAACGAGCCTGCCATGATACTTGCGGACGAGCCTACAGGAGCGCTGGACACAAAGACCTCTGCCGAGATAATGGAGCTTTTCAAACGCCTTAACAAAGAGGGAAAAACAGTCGTTATCGTTACTCACGATCCAAAAGTCGCAGAACAATGCAGTCGTGTTATCGAAGTGTCTGACGGTAAGATCATATAGAAAAAATCCAATTCCCGCACATCAAATGCAAAGATCGCATCGTAATATCGGCTGTTTAGCGTGATATTTTGTAGGTGTGACATATCCTAATAACATAATTCGGGCTTTTTTTATCTTTCTTTTCTTTATATCTGTTTAATAAGAGTAAAATTGTCAGAATAAAAAAATTGACCGCGCCCGTGAAAGGTGCGGTCATTAGTATTTTGTGGCGGAGCGTTAGTTTTGGTTTAGTCTGTATGTTTTTGCCATGCGTGAGAATTGTGAAAGGAGCTTGCTGTCAATGAACTTGCTTACTGCTGTGATGGCAGGTCTTGCACCTGATTTGATGTTGTAGGTGTCGGCTGTTATCTGATCTACTGCCTTTGCAAGCTCGTCTGCACTGAACAGGCTGTCTATATTCAACTCCGGACGCAGCTTTTTGATGACTTTTATTTCGCTCACAAGCCTGTTTTCCACTATCTTTCTGTACACCGGCCTTGATATCTCGCTGAAAGTGTATTTCTGTGAGAAGCGGTTGATAAGCTCGACGTCAAAATAGTCGGAAAGGTCGCTTATGAGTTGTGTTTCTGATGTGCTGTCTGAGTTGAATCCAATGCTTCTGCTCTTTGCGGTACAGCCTGCGTTGGTGGTGGCTATTATTATGGACTTTGAGAAGTCTATAACGTTTCCTTGACTTGTGGTAAGAATGCCCTCGTCAAAGACAGACATGAATAGTCTTTGCACGGATCTGTCGCACTTTTCAAACTCGTCAAGGAGTATCACCTGATAGGGATTTGATTTGAGCTTATCAAAGGGCAGTTCAACATTGCTGTCGCTTCCAAGATAGCCTGCAGGCGAGCCTATAATGCGGTTTATGCCTGCGTCATAATAGAATTCCGACATATTCAGTGTGATAGGTTTCTCGCCTGCACAGTTTTGGGCTATTATCTTTGCGACCTCTGTTTTGCCCACTCCGCTTGGTCCGATAAAAAGCATTGTAAAAGGCTTTTTGGTCGGTCTGATGTGGAGAGAATGGAGCTTAAGCACATTGACAAGGTCGTCTATGATAGCTTCCTGACCGCAGACGGCTGAGAGGTCACGGCGAAAGGCTCTCTCGTTAAAGGCGTGGGGCGTGCTGTGACCTGATGTCATGCGGAAAGCCGTTTCTTTTATATGGCGGTCGGTGAGAGTAATTTTCATCTTCTTGTCAGAAGCGTTCTTCACCACGGCGGAAGCTATGGAGCGGTCAAGTAGCGTTATGGCATTGTCAGGGCGGTGTGAGCCTGAGTAGCAAAATTCGTCTGCAATATCAACAATGTGCTCTGCCTTGCTTCTGCTCAAAGCGAATGAGATGTTATAGTGGCTTGCAAAATGCTGGTTCATGCTGAGAAGAATCTCCACTGTCTGCTCATGGTCTGCTTCGTCAACTATTATCTTTGTCATACGCCTGCAAAAGGCAGGGTCGCTGTCGATGAGATTTGCTTCCTGGGTCGTTGTCGCTCCTATGAGCTTTATTTTCCCACGGCTCAGAGCAGGCTTCAAGATCTGAGCGACGATCCGATATGCCTTTTCCTGAAAAAGCATATGTATTTCGTCGATAAACAAAATTCGCTTCTCGTCCTGGTCGCTCATATAGTTTATGAGCATTTTGACCTTTTTTTCAAGGTCACCCATAAGACCTGAATCTGCCACGATATCAGAGAGCTGGAGGGCATATATCCTATAGCCTTTGAGCTGTGGTACGATGTTCTCGCTGTTTTTGAGCCTGTAGGCAAGCTCCTCTACTATCTTGGTTTTTCCACAGCCTGCAGGACCGCAGAGCAGTGCGTTGGGCTTGTCAGAGCTTATGAGAACAGACATCATCATAGAGAGTATGTTCTCTCTGAATTTTGTTTCTGTCTTTCTTGCTTCGGCAAGGTCGAAAAGCATTGTTTCGGGGTCAAATACCTTTGCTGTAAATGAATTTTGTCTCATGTTTTGAATCTCCACAGGATCAGGCTCGTAAAGCTCGTCCAGTGGGTCAAAATCATCGTCCTCGGAGTCGTTGATACAATCATACGCCTCATATTTCTTGATGTATTCTATATCTTCTGTTTGTGGCATTTTTATTCCACTCCTTTCTTGGTGTTTTGTTGACGTCTTCTGCGCCTTTTGAAATTTTCACGCATACGGGCAATGCTGAACGGCGCTAATATCAGCTCCTCAAATATCATGTATGCGCAGTTGCTTGGAATAGTATCCCTCACAGTGGCGAGCATTTTGCCCACTGTACAGCCACCATGATCTTCATTTTGGTAGTTCCCCGACCACGCTTTTTGATATGATAATACTCTGTGCAGTCACATTCCAGACAAACAAAACCTTATGGAAAACGCAATTCAAATAGAAACTCAAGGCTTTTGTCTTTTGAGTTCAATTTCATCTAAAAAACTATGATGCTGAGCTTGCTTTTGAGTGTGTTTCTTTTAGGCATAACGATTTTACCTCACTTTTTGTTGTTATGCCTATATTATATCATACTATCTGTCCATTTGTCTGGACTCTTGCTTGCTGAGAAAAAGTGATAGTCATAAAGAGAAATAAGGATCGTTGGTTATATAGACAAGAAAATAAACAAGCTTTTGGGAGAGAAAGAGATACAAGGGCTTTATGACGGGCTGTCAGGCAAAAGAAACGATCAAGAGGACTATAATTACAGAGTAGCCTTTGTGAAAGGTCAGCGCAGAAATGATATCTGTTGTACCTTATGGTATCAAGACTGCACGGCTTATGAAAAAGCACCGCTGACATACTTTGATATGTGTGTGTTTGACGCTGTTTGCACTATATGGAACAATAACAGAAAGAATTTTTATCTCAACACCATATGGGAGATACTCAGCGGAAACGAGGACATAAGATTTTCACGAAATGTGCTTAAAGATAAGCTGAGAGAAAGCGTTGAGAAACTCCAAAGGCTTAGGATTTTTATAGCAGGCACTGAAAATGCTCCGCAGGAAGTCGGTGACAACATAGGGGAGAGATTTCTTAATGTACAGAGAGGTCAGGATATCAGTGGCAGAGAAGTCTACGAGATAAGATCCTGCCCGAGGTTGTGGACATATGCAGTGGAAACACAGGAGGGGCAGATAGCACGAGTGCCTTTATACAAACTAGACGGGCGGAGATATTTCAAGCTGGACAGTGGGCAGGACGGTTTCGATTGTTCTAATATCTCAGCACTGTGCGACCTTTTGAATGATCCCGATGAACGTATTAAGATCATCAGGAGAATGAAAAAAGAGTCAATACTTGACCCGGAATACAAATGCAGCATATGGAAAGTTGTTTTGCATTTTTATCTTGCCCACAGGCTGTCCATAATAAAAAGAAAGAACAAAATGAGATTTATAAGCTATGATACGATAGTGAAGCTTATGGAGGACTATCTACCTGAAAGTCTGAAAAACGGCAAGAAGAAGGAATTGCTCCGCCAGTGGAGCTTTTGCTATATGACGTGGGCGACCTTGCCAAGGCAAGAGTATCATTGGTGGGTCTGCGAAGAATATTTTGACGAAAAAACGGATAGTCCGGTGGGGATAGTGATAAAAAGGAAAAAGCTCGAGAGGTGGGGGAATTGAGAGATGATAAAAGCAAGGCTCGGCTTTTTTTACCTATCTTCGTGTGGCTTTTTTGTGTATTCATACAAAATATTGGCGCTTGGTGGAAAATGTAAGGATAACCCATTGACATATCATGCATAAATTGGTAAAATGATATCAGAGTGTTTATATACAGCCTTTTTTCGCTGTACTCTGCAAGATGCACCAATTGTTGTGCATCTTGCGTGATATAATTATCTCATAAAATAAACAAGGTGCTTTTATCATGAGTACATAACATGGTTTAGTAAAATATGACAAGCGTCAGCAGCGATATTGCAAAACGCATAACTACAGCGAGTCGCTGTGGAAGTTTCAGGGAATAGTAGCTTTATCAAAAGCTTTTTCACCGAATCGGATTTAATTCCATTAAATAAAATTCGGCTCCAAAGCATTTGAATCTTGTGCTGACGCTTGTTATTATTTTTTTGAGGTGACAAAATGAATGATATTGATAATGATATCATAAGAATCTCAGAGGAGCTTGATGTTCCGTTAAAAAAGCTTTATATGCTTAGCAACAATCGAATACGCTATCATAAACGAAATCAGAGAAAGTGTTATTCAAATTACCGCAAGGTGATAATACATCGTGGCAGAGGGCATAAAAACAGGGTGTTAAAAGTGCCGAACGAATATCTCAAGCTCGTTCAAAGAAGGATACTTGAAAGGTATCTTTACACGCTGTCCGTATCTGAGTATGCCACTGCATATTGCAAAAACTCCTCGCTTTTGAAAAATGCAGAGCCGCATATTGGTCAACAGAGAGTGCTTAAGCTCGATATTTCAGGCTTTTTTGACAGCATTGATTTTGGCAAGGTCTATGGGGTCATGTGCGAGCTTGGATTTTCTAAGCCTGCCACAACGCTGCTGACAAATATATGCACTTATAATAGCATACTGCCGCAGGGTGCGCCGACATCTCCGCAGATAGCGAATTTGGTGATGAAAAGGTTTGATGAGAGGATAGGCAAGTGGTGTGGAGAGCGTGGCATAAATTACACAAGATACTGTGATGATATGACATTTTCAGGTGGAAAAGCTGTGTTTGACGCCAAAGAGATAACGCAACTTGTGAGCAGGGCGTTGCGGAAAATGGGGTTTAAGCTGAACATGAAAAAAACGATGCTTATCGGCTCATCACAACGTCAACAGGTAACGGGGATAGTGGTCAACGAAAAGGCGCAGATCTCGTCGAAGCAGCGTCGGGAGATACGTCAGGAAATATATTACTGTGAGAAATACGGAGTTTCCCAAAGCCTGTTTTTCAAAGGTGCTGACATTACGCCTGAGAAGTACATAAATTCGCTGCTTGGCAGGATATCCTTTGCATTGCAGATAGACCCTGCGGACGTGAAAATGCATGAGTATTTCAAGGTGGCGAAAAAACTCAAGAGTGAGGTGTGCGGGGAAAAGTAGGGCAGAACATGGAAGGTATGAAACTTCAGATAACAAAAGCTCGGAAACAGCACAATGTGCTATCTCCGAGCTTTAAACTCTGGTGATCCGTACGGGAATTGAATTAAATTTTTCACATTTTCTAACTTGCCGTGATATGGATTTTATCCCGTATCTACGGCATTTTTTAGTTTTAACGTGTTTTATAATCCTGTCCTTTATCGTAACTTTTCGGAACGTGTAAAGGACAGACAAAGGACAACGTTATGGTCATACTCCTGTTATTTTCTTTTGAGAAGAACATCAACCAAATAATATGGAGGACACGAAAATGAAAAAATATTCTCGATGAACTTTACGACTATGACCTGTTCCACCTGACCGAGATTGAAGATATGGACGGTTCATACAAGGCAGCCCTTAATCGTAACATCAGAAGTTGACAAGAGTGGTAATCCGATAATTGCGAGCATAAAGCCAAACGGCAAAGGTAGATATGAAGTTGAAAATGTCAGCTCTAATTTCATTACAAGTGTGTATGGGAGAAATAATTTTTCTGAGTATTTTAGGAGAATAGTTCAATCTGATAATCTCCTTTTTTGTGACAAACAAAAAAAGCCAAGCAATGTTTGAGAGATGGGGAGAACAATACTCCGAATTAACAAACAATCTTGACTTCAATATCATTGTACACCAAAGTCGCAATATTGTCAAGGGTATGCAGAAGAAAAATAATGCAGAACAACTCTCTTTCTTTGAAAATTCGACATTGGAAGATACGGAAGTTGAGAACAATGGCTGAACATCATCTCGGAGCAATAGATTTTGAACTTTCTAAGTTCAAGAACAAGTCAAGAATAGAGGGCTACAGAGCCGCATTCTTCAAGGACGATGAACATCATAGTGGCTCTATGACGCAGATTTTTCTGACCTTTCTCATATACCGATTGCCTACACTACCGATGAGATACTTGAATTTCCGATTAATGTTTTTGTTGACCTCGAAAAAATGAAGTTGGTGAAGCGGTATAATAATAACAGCGAATTTGACAGCGGAGTATATTTTGGAGAAAGTAAAGACAAAATGTATATGATTTTGGGTAATCTTGAATTTGATGAACTGGTGAGCGTCCCTGATTATGTTAGAGAAGAAATTGGAAAAGACGATGCGCTTGACATGACAAATGATAGATCGTTGTCATTATAATTTTTTCTCGAGAGTTTTCCCTGAAAACAAGTTCATAAATGTTTTAATCAATTCAAAAATGCACAATATTTGGTGCGAAAGTTTGGCTATTCTGCCGTTGACGTGTTTTCTTGGTGTATGGTATAATATAGGTGTAGAAAACATATGGGAGGTATTATTTTGGCATACAGATATAAGATTGAAATTGAAGTCGATGAAAAGAAAATCAAGACTGAAAATAATTTCACCTTTGATGAAGTTTGTGAAAAAATTCGCTCTATTTTTGCAAAACAGGGAATAGATGAAGATAAGAGTAGTAATAACGTGCTATCTTTTTTCAGTAATAAAAGAGATAGCAATGAACTTGCTAAATTTGGCGTAGCTGAAAAAGATTTGATTGACAAGCAAAACGGCATTTTAGTTTATTTGAAGAAAATAATTTGGTATGATACATTGCATGGAGCAGAGTCAAAAGAAGATGTTCTGGAGGTTGCCAAACGGCATAATGTTATATGAGTGTATCTACTTGCAAAAAGGCAATTAATTTTGATTTAGATACAAATGCACTTAAAATTAATTATGGTGGAAGTAATTATCGTGAAGCATATATTGATATAGAAACTTTCATGGAACATAATGGTTTTGAACATAGGCAATGGTCGGGGTATATATCAAAATATGAAATGAGTACGCAAGATATTCAGATGATAGTTATAAACATGGGCAAAACTTTTCCGTGGCTTGGTTCATGTGTAAAAAAGTTTGATGTGACAGACATAGGACAGCAACACGATCTAACCGAATTGATTAAAAGTTGTTCTGCACATATGAAAAACCATGAAAATATTAAACTTTTTGAGTGGCAAAATAGCTATGAAACCTCATGTTCAGACATCTCAATGTTAGACGATGAACCATTAGATTTGATAGAGAACAAACATAGAACTTTGTAGAAAACATATGGGAGGTATAACAATGGTAAAAGATTATAAGTATTATAAAAACTTGCCCGAACTTGACGAAGCGAAGATAGAGAGCCTTATCAGACCGAGCAATGAAGTTGATGATTTTATCAAAAAAGGGGAAGAAAAGCTCAATGACCCTGAGTTTGATAAAAAAAACAATGCTTCTTTACACCATTGACGAAATAAGAGATTTTGTCGGTGAGGAGTTTTGGTCGGCTACGGAACAGCCACAGCACATAGCAATGACCGAAGAAGAACGTTGTCTTGAACGAATGAAAGCATACTATGATAAGATTTTCAAAGCATACTATAATCAGCTTGACGGCATGGGTGAGAACCATGATTTCAGTGGCTCAAGAAAAGCTTTTTTACGCACATCGAAAAAATTCGAGATACAATTCAAGAATATGCTTTTTGAGATGAAAGTCAGCGAAGAAGATTTTTGGAAAAGGTTTGACCGCAACTCTGAAAGATACTGGCTGTCACTTTACTATCCACTTCTCCATACGCAGAGAGAACTGCCCTCAGAAAAACCAATAGAAATGCTCAGAACACACTATATGTTCTGGATCAATCATATGGTTGAGGAATTTATTAATGATACATATATTTACTCGCTAAATATGCAGGCAGGATATTTCAGCTAAATTTGTCCACGGACAAAATGAAAAATTGACACAAAGAAATGATTGTGATATAATCTAGTTTGGAAAAGGTAAACTTAAACGGTAGGCGGTGTCCTCCCACACGGAATGGTCTGAATATTGTCAGCCGAAAGGCTCAGGCAAAATAGGATATTCGGGAGGTGATAGAATGGACTTAGCTTTCTTTGTCTTAACTATCGTGCTGATTGTCGCTCTCAACGAGCTGATAAAAAGCATAAAAAAATAACCGCCCTCGACCAAAAGTTGCGGTTATTTTTTACATAATCAAAAACTGAGGACAACCGTCTATACGGTTTACCTTTTCTATATATAAGTATACACCACTTTAAGATATATGTCAAGTCTAAAAAAGGAGGACTCCACAATGAAAAGAACAGATATAACAAGAACGATAGCTTCCCTGCTGATAACAGCCGCAATGCTCGGCGTGACAGGCTGCGGAAATGTTAATACAGATACATCATCAGCCGCTCCAAAAGCGACAACCACTGCTGCCGAAACTACAGAAACGGGTACAATGACAAGCCGTTCGGCAACAACTACATCACATTCAAGCATAAGTGTATCTTCAAGCAGCTCTGTGACCTCCTCCGCACAGGGCAGTTCTGGCTCATCGTCTGCTCCAAAGAACACTATGATGACCGCAAAGGCGAACAGCTCTAAGGCTAGTAATGGCGGCACAGTGAATAATAATCAGAGCTACAGCCACAGCACTTCAAACAACGGCTCAGGCAACAATAGCTACAGCAATGACAATAACAATAACAACAGCTATCAGCCACAGCAGACGGAACGTCAGACAGAAAGACAGACAGAGCGTCAGACACAAAAGCAGACCACCACAACGGCAAAGAAAACGCAAGCCCCGAAGCCAAAGCCGACTACAACTACAACGGCTAAACCAAAGGTAAACCTTACTCAGAGTGATATAGACAGACTTCAGAAAGAATTGCAGGAATATAGCAACAAAATTGCAAGACCAAGAGTTGAAAAAATTTATGCTGAAAACGGTTATTCATCAGTTGATGATTTTTTGAATGACATTTCAAGCATTACAATAGATAACAGCACTTGGTTCTCACCTCAGATCGTATATCCAACAGACAATTATAAAGACGTTCTTTCAAATTGCAAGGCAGAAGTTAATTTTGCCTATAATGATTGGTTAGACTATGAGGTAAGTCAAGTTGTTATTCTTTGTGATACTTCAACAGATTACAATGGAAACTTCTGCTACGAGATATACTTTGCCGTATGATATTAAAATATAGAGAATAATTAAGACGATTGAAATTAAAAATCAATCGTCTTTTTTTGTGCCTAAAAAATAATATCCGCAAGGATTTGACATAGAGAAAATTCAGAAAGGACGATGTTAAAATGAAGAAGAAAAGCATTTTTAAAAGACTGAGTTCCCTGCTTATTGTAATGCTCATGGCTGTGTCTGTTTTTTCAGATGGACTTGTAAGCTTTGCCGCTGACAGCAAGAACACAGAACACATTCTGTACGGCTGGGGCTACAACTTCAGCAATTCGGGACTTGCCAATGCTTATGACCCACTCACAGGAGAAAAGACAAACGATGCCTTTAATTACAAATGGGCGCAGGAGTTTTTCTATTGGACAGACAGCAACGGAAACTACTGTTACTGCGTACAGCTAGGCACAGACCATGAGGACAGTGCTGTGATGAGTTCCATAACATTTAATGATAATGCTATGGTAAAACTCTATAGTGACAGAAATCAACGTGAACGAGTAAGAGCAGCTACAATTTATGCCTATAAAGGCAAATCAAAATACGGATACAGTGGGAATGTGGAATTGGTAGCTTCACAGGCTATGATATGGGCTGTTTCGGGCGGTTACTTTGACAGCAGTTCAGAAAGCCTTTCCACAAACGAAAGCTCACTGCTAGGTCACATAATCGCTCCTACAAATGGCGAGCATAAAGACCTTATTAATTGCTACAAAAAAATGAAGGGTGATATACTTAGTCACTTGAAAATACCAAGTGGAACAAGTATTCAATCAAGAACAGCCCCTACATATGAGCTGAAATACAACCCTTCCAACAACAAGTTCGAGGGCACAATTAAGTCAGACAGCAACCTTGCTCAGTTTGATTTTTCCACTCTTGACGGTGTGACATTCCAGAAAAGCGGAAACAATATCAAAGTCACAGCAACAGCAAAAGCTAAGGTCGGCACTCACACTATCACGATGACAAAGACCAAGGCAAAGAACAGCGGTAAGATCGAAGATTGCGTGCCACTTGTTTTTCAGACTAAGGACAACTCGACTAAATCGCAGATGAAAGTCGGTTACATTTCAGGCAAAGACCCTGTGCAGGCATATTTCAAGCTGAAAATTGATATGCCTACAGGCAACGCTGACCTTGAAAAGAACTTCATTGATTTCTTCGGAAACGAGGAAACAAACGTTGCCGACAAGCTGAAAGCTGTTAAATTCAACCTTGTTATGAAGAACGGCGACAGCGATCTATTCATCAAGGCAACAGGCAGTAACGGCAAGTATACATTCAGCTCAACTGTTGCACAGGCTAACGCTACAGATATGACACTTGACGCTGACGGAAATATCCACGTTTCAGGTCTGCCGCAGGGCAGCTATTACTGGAAGGAAACAACTACAGCTAATGGCTATGCACTGAAAACCAAAACAGACGTAACTGTTGAGGCTGATAAAACAAGCAAAACAGTAGTAGATAATCAGAGAACATCTGTAGACAAGGGCGAGCTTGTTATCTACAAAACTGACGAAAGCGGCAAAAAATATCTCAGCGGAGCCAAGTTTGAGATAACAGCAGCCGAAGATATAGTAGTAAGCGGCGGCATAACGATACGCAAAAAGGGCGACATTATCGACACAGTTACAACCGATGAAAACGGAAAAGCTGTTATTACAAAGGACATCTATCAGGGCTATAGCTACACTGTTACAGAGATAGAAGCACCTAAAGGCTATTCGCTGAACAGCGAGCCTCAGACCGTGAAGTTAGCAACAGATACTGCTGATTTTGGATCAGAAGTGTCTGTTAAGAACTCACCTTGGACAGCACCTTTCATCATCACCAAGAAAAGCCTCGGTGGTGAGCTGCTGCCAAACTGCGAATTTGAGATTTTGGACGAGAACGAGCGTCAGATAACGACAGGCATTACTGATGAAAACGGCATTGCAACGTTCTCACTTGGCTACGGCAAGTATTTCTACCACGAGATAGCAGCACCTGAAGAGTACATCATTGACGATACTCTCTATCCTTTTGAGATAACCGAAGAGGGCGTATCGGTATACGCTGAAATGACGAACTATCTTAAAGAGGGTTCTATCAAGGTCACAAAATCAACAACAGGCAACCTCAATGTTAAGGATATAGGGTTCATCGTTAAGGGTATCTCCGACACGAACAGCGATATAGAGCGTGAGCTTTTCACCGATGAAAACGGCGAAGCACTCTTTGAAAATCTACCTATCGGCAAGTACACAGTAACAGAGGACGGCTCTACAGTTCCTTATGGCTATTTGGTAGCAGACTCAAAACAGGTCACTGTAGCATACGCACAGACAGTTGACACGGATATGGTCAACGAAAAAGTTCTTGACACAAAACAGGCTGATGTATACCGCCATTCACTGGATTCTGTGGTGCAGTTCGTTGTTTCTCAAAGATGTAATCTTTCAGGTAAAATAGATCTGTATGCCGATGTTGATGTAAGCGCTCTTGACCTTATCAAAAATGCAAGAGATATGATTCTTTTCAGCAGAGCTGTTCAGCACGCTGCCAAAGACACGCTGTTTGAAATCGAAAAAGAAGTTATCGCAATTGACCGCAAAAACGAAGCTCTTGACAATGCCAAAACCGCAAAGCAAGAAAGCACGTCTGATAGGGTTGATGATATACTCCAAGACCTTATAAAGCTTAAGTTTTCGCAAGAACAGATACTTGCATTAAAACAGGCTGTGGTGGCAGCTGCACAAAATGGTGAACATAACATACGGCATTGGGTAAGCGTCCGATATTCGCCCGATGAGCTACAGCATATATCATCTTTAGTAGCAGACTACTACTCTCAAAGTGTAATAGAGCATTCAAGGCAGAACGTTCAAGCGGTTGAAGTCCAGGACAACTCTGCCGATACAATGACTTGAAGGTATGTGATACACCTCAAATACTGCTTGACGTTGGCTGTGAGCAACTTCCAATGCTTTATACGCAAAAACATTTGAAAAAAGTTGTTCAACCAAAAGATTTGGAAAAGCATACACATGGCTTAACTACAGAACAAATAAAAAAGCTACCTGAATGGCTTGCAGATCCAGTAATGATATATGACTCATTATCAAGACAGGATAGTTTAGTAGTTGTAACATCAGAAATTGATATTGATAATGATCCTATAATCGTAAGTGTCCGTCCAAGTGGTAATGGAAATTATAATCTTAGAAGAGTAAACTCAAATTTTATAACAAGTGTATATGGGAGAGAAAACTTTGACAGACATTTGGAGCTAGAGTTACAAGCAGATAATATCTTGTATATAAACAAACAAAAAAAGCCAAGAACTGTTCAGTGTGCTGCGACTACAATTCTCGCAGGGCTTAAACAATCTTGACTCTAAAGAGCCTATCAGGCTCATAGAGTTCACTGAAGAACAGCTAGTTCGTTCAGTCCTGAAAGGTTCTAATATTAGTATATCAGATTTGTTCAAAGTTGTCAAACACTATGATAATGATTTTTACATTAATCACAGTGAACAAAAAAGTCAAGAACTGTCCAGTGTGCTGCGACTACAATTCTCGCAGGGCTTAAACAATCTTGACTCTAAAGAGCCTATCAGGCTCATAGAGTTCACTGAAGAACAGCTAGTTCGTTCAGTCCTGAAAGGTTCTAATATTAGTATATCAGATTTGTTCAAAGTTGTCAAACACTATGATAATGATTTTTACATTAATCACAGTGAACAAAAAAGTCAGGAACTGTTCAGTGTGCTTGGGCTACAATTGTCCAAGGGCTTAAACATTCTTGACTCTAGTGTTATTATACACCAAAGTCGCAATATTGTCAAGGGTATGCAGAAGGAAAATAATGCAGAACAACTCTCTTTCTTTGAAAATTCGACATTGGAAGATACGGAAGTTGAGATACCTTTTGCAGTTGGTGATGAAATAGATTATGGCAAACGCCATTACACGATTTCAAAAATCGACAAAGAGAAAAATACAGTTACGCTCCTTGACTATAATACAGGTTGGTATCCTATTTCTCATGATGAGGACCTGTCAATGGTCGTTGCCGAGTTTGAAGCGGTGAGGGAAAAGGAGATAGCTGGTTTTGTCAATATCACTTGACACATTTTATTCGAACAAGAATTATGCAACGAGAAAGATATGGTCATAGTAGAGCTTTCTTCGGTCTGCCGGAGAAAGACCACCGTTGGCGGTGCAGATTCTTCTGTTGACCCAGTAACTCATATAATATCTCCAGATCGTAGTCTTCAACTCTTTCATAGTGTAGTTCTCCGGCTTGTCCTCACGGCTGTAGAACAGCTCTTCTTTCATTCTTGCCCACATATTTTCACAGCTAACGGAAAACTGTATCTAAAAAGGATAAAAGTCTTGACTTAGCGCAAGGTATAGAGTATACTTTAGATAGATAATAAGGGGGTGTCAGTTGTGAGTGTATTTCCCGTAAGAGCTAGTGGAGATGAAAACGTCTTAAAACACAATTTCCCCACAAAGCAGGCTGATATTGCCGCTGATTTAAGAAAACAAATGACTTCTGAATGTGATGTTGTAGATTATGATGATATTCACAGCGTATTGCTTAAACAGGAAATAGACAAGAAAGGAGTGCTTATCTATGACGGACAAAATCTATAGCATTGATGAAATAAAGCACTTAGTCGCTCCTGTTGCGAAAGAGTTTGAGCTTAATGAGATTTATCTTTTTGGCTCGTATTCCCGTGATACAGCCAATAAAGATAGTGATATCGATTTATATATACCTATTTTGCCCTCCAAAATAGGTATAAGGTATTTTGGTATGCTTGAAACTCTTAAGGATACATTTCAGAAGGATATCGATATTATCACTGACGATACTATATTTTTGTCAGCTGAGGAACATGATAAATTTATGTTGGAAATAATGAAAGATAGGGTGATTATTTATAAACTATGCTTAAGGATCTGAATTTCAGGTCCTTTTTTTGTTGCCTAAATATATTGGAAAGGAGGAAGGGAAATGCGTATACCAAACAGCTTTATAACGGACCTCAGAAGCAATTACACAGATTTTGCCGTAGCCTGCAAACTATATAGCCTTGTCAGCTCTCATACCAAGCGTAGCAGCAACGGCTATGAAGTTTGCATTAAGCAGGAAACTATAGCTGCTTCCTGCAAATGCTCTGTATCAAGCGTAAAACGTTCTGTGTGCCGTCTTGAAGAAATGGGTATAATTACGCATAAATATCGTTTGGACGGCTCTGAGGGGCGTTTAGGGGCATATCACTATGCGTTGAAGCCTTATGACCTGAACAAAAACTATTTCTATATAAATAATCGTAAGGCATACTCTGCCGAATTGTCACCAAAGCTTTTCTATGTGTATGCAGTATTCTGCAAACTCATGTGCAATGATATAGCAAGATTTTATCAGTCGCTTAATGACCTTTCTGCGCTCATCAGGCTGAGTAGGGCAGAAGTATCAAAGGTCATAGCGGTGCTTATTGACAGGTCCATGGTGCGCAAACAGCTCAAACGAACTAGAGCAGGAGATTATACGGACAATACATACTTCATCATCACTCGTAAACAAGGTTGCATAAAAAAAGCAGGACCTAGATCCAATAGGTCCTGCTCAAATGGTTTGTGTTCTCGTGGGAGTTCACAACTCAAACAGCTATATAATAACACCTCGGACGGGATTTGTCAATCCTTTTTGCGAAAATTTTTATTATATAAGCCGATTTTATTTTATTATGGGGGTAGTCCCTGATTTGCACCCTCATATTTATAACCCACTTTGTATTAATATCTAAAAAAGGTCAGATAGAGTAATTCTGTTATATTACTTAGTTCAGAATATGTAGTAATATATATGGCTTTTGATTTTTTTGAAATTTGCCCTTTTGCCTTTTTTTAGATAATTTTAGGAGGACTTTTTTTATGTTGAGAAGAGAATATTTGATAAGATTGCGTACAGATATGCACTTTACCCGAGAAAACGTTGCTAAAGAGCTTGGCGTTAAAGACCGCTATCTCAAAAACATAGAGGACGGGCGAAGCCTATCTACGGAAGCTATAACACGGCACTTTATTGTTTTGTCAAAGCTTTTTGGTATATCAATAACCGACTTGGCGGCAATGGAAGCACTTTATCAAGTTGCCAATATTGAGCTGATAGATACGATGTCAAATGAACCCACCAAGAGCAGTATTGACAATGTCGACTGATTTCGTCTTGTTTTCCTCAAAGCAATGACTATATATGTTTAACGTTGTAGTTGGGGTTGAGTGACCTAGTGTCGCTGATACAGTTACAGCGTCTATGCCAGCATTTATCTGCAGACTGGCGTTGAGATGTCTGAATGTATGAACGCCATAGAAGGGCAACCTAGATGCTGCACACATATCTCTGAGCCAACCATATGGTGTATTCGGGTGCATTGGCGTTCCGTCCCTTTTGGTGAAAAGTCTGCCTGATTTTGTGATTTTTTCGCCTTTGTTTTTTGCATAAGTGAAGTCATGTTCCTGTGCTAACTGAAACATAATCAGAAGTTGTGTAAGCTCTTTTGTAATGCTTACAGTACGCTGTGACTTTTTGGCTTTTGTAGTATCAGTATAGATTCCACGGCTTTTTGTGTAGTTTGACGTCCGCGGACTGTGAAGCACTCTTATTTTTTTGAAATGACATTAACCTTAGCGGTTAATATATATCCCCGTCAGGCTTAAGGACCTTTCGGCTGGACTCAGAATAAGACATAATGATGTGTAATCTTTGCGAAATCACTAACAACTGCGCCGTGATGGACACTAGCGAGTATAGGCACTGTGGTGCTGAGCTACCTGTGAGAGTAACAAAGCAAGGACGTCAACTTCGAGCCGACATTGTCGTAATGTAGTCCCATTGTTTGAATGTCACTGCAGATGTTTCGTATGCCAAAGGGAAAAATCATTATATAGCGAAAGCAAAAAAATCAATACGATTACGGATTGTTTTTACATACACTCGGTCAAGCGGTATGCTTGGCTGACCAAAGAGCATTTCAGCGAGTGCTTTTTGGTCAATCAAACATGGTCACTGTTTTTTTAGATAACATTTGAAGTCCGCAGATAAACTCTACGGACTTCCTAAGTGTTGTTGGTGACCCGTACGGGAATTGAATTAATCCGCACACCTGATGTGGTCTTTAGTAAAATGCGAAAAAAACCGATTTTGCGTCATTTCTGAGCATTGCAAGTTCGGTGATCTCAAGCCGATTTGGGCGATTTTCAGCACAAATAAGTGGCAAACAAGTGGTTGAATTCGGTGCGTTTCTACCAGGAAGAGTACCGTATGCGTAATGACAGCAGGCGGTCATTTCCCAGAAGCGGTTTATCGAGTGTGGTCATCTACCTTGCGAGGCAGAAGCACAAGTCATGTTAAGCTGATCTTTCTGCTGATATTATATCATTTATTTGTCAGATAGTCAATCATTCAACAATTCATTAAAACATTAATCCTATCATCTTTTGTATGCTTTGCATATATTAGGGGGTATGTTTTCTACGTCCCAAATCTTAACTGTCCAATAATTTACACCACAAATTTCTGAGAATGTGATATAATATAGATAAAGCAAAATCAGGATGGAGGTACAATATGAACTTTGATAATCACAATAACAATGAGGATATGTTTGAAGATTATATGGTGTATAAGATGTCTACAGAAGATACACCCTCCTCATCTGTCAGACACGATTATTCCGGCGCAAAGAAAAAGAGTGGCTCAACTTTTGGAGCAGTTATAGGAGCGATACTATTTCTGCTGTTATTAAGTTTTATACTTGAAGCATTTGAGCCCAGATGTGCAGAACCCGGCTGCAGCAACAAGGTTAGCAGCGAAGGCGATTACTGCACCATACATAGGATGCAGCACAGATCATCGGGTGATTATTCACCGTCCGACACTTACACATATACCACAGCAGCTACCACCCGATATACAACTGCAAAAACTATAACTCAGCGGCCGCAAAAGAAAAAGACCACAACAACTAAAAAAACCGATCCGTATGATGAAAGGGATTACACCGATCCAGAGGATTTTTATGAGGATCTCTATGATGAATTCTTTGATTATGAAGATGCCGAAGATTATTACGATGAGTGGGATTAGATCATAAGGAGAAAATGATTATGTTAATTAAGGATTATTTGACAAATGAAGTTGAAAAGATCATCGCTATGCTTGACTTTGAGGATTTCCCCGAAATGCACAAATACCTCGCAAGCATAATGGACGAGGAGGGCTTTGTGCGGACAAGCTCTTATGAAATCGCAAGTTCTCTTATCAAATGTGATGAGCCGCAAGAGTTACCTGGATTTATGATAGATTTCATTACCGACCTTTATGAATCCGAAATAGCCGACGGAAATGCCGATGCTATGAATGATCTTGGCTCTCAGTATTACGACGGCAGCAGAGGGTTTGAGCAGAGCATTGAAAAAGCTGTTAACCTGTATCAGCAAGCTGCAGAAAACGGTAGCAGACAGGCGCAGGAAAATCTCGGATACTGTTACTATTACGGCAGGAATATGGACAGTCCCGATTACGAAAAGGCATTCCACTATTTTGCTCTCGGTGCATTTGACGGGCATCTTATCTCGCTTTACAAGATCGGAGATATGTATCTTAACGGCTATTACGTTTCAAAGAGCGAAAAGGAAGCCTTTGTGATCTATATGCGCTGCCTTGAAACCATGACTGATGAGGTCGCTGAAATAGTTGCGGGTCCGGTATATCTCAGGCTTGGGAAGATGTTTCTTTATGGTATCGGTACAAAGAAGGACTATAAACATGCACTGGCCTGCTATCAGAGAGCCGAGGCGTTTATATACGATATGGTCGCAGGCGGAAATGTGATGTACAGAAAGAGCCTTGATGCTGCAATAAAAGGACAGGATAAAGCAAGAGAAAAGCTGATGGAAAACCTGCCTGATGACGAATGGGTATTTGACAGTTGATCGTACCATGTTTCGGAGCAGGGTTTTATTGAAAGACAAACATAAATAATAAAGGTCGCTGTTCAATCTATGGTTGATCTGTTTATGTTAAACTAGAAATGCAGAAAAAGGGCTTCAAAAATACACAACAGGGGCGCTCCTTCTATGCGCAAACCGAGCCCCCACACGTTAATCTTGTGCTGACCGGGCTATGCACTTTTTCGAGCCCATTTTATGCACTTTTTGCTTGACAAACACAGTGGACAGTTTTTAAGAATATTTTACTCTGCTCTTGCATGGCGTTTGAACTTAATGATTAGTTAATTTTAAATAAAAGTCGTATAATCAGTCAAATATGATAATATAGTTGACAAAATGTAAATTATTAATGAATTCTAAAATTTACTTGACAAATATTTCAAGGCGAAGTATAATAAAAAAGTGTAAATATAGTCAAAAAGGCATCTTATTATGTGAAATAAATGTTTTTCTTGTTTGACTTAATTATGATAAGAGGAGTGAAACGCTATGACACCGGAAGAAGCTTCTCAGTTGTATAATATAGAACAAAGAAATTATTATGATTACTGTGGTTATATTCAGTCGTAGTATATAGAAGAGTTCAAGGTGGAACAGCGCCAAAGTTAACTGATACATCTACACCTGGACGAAGTTATGAATTGCCAGCACCGTGGTCTGAATGGATAGAGGAAGCTGCTACTAATGTAAAGATTATAAAATAGCATTAAATGGAGTGTGTGTAATGGATAATAAAATGCGTATAGTGGCGGAAGAATTTGAAAATACAACTACTGGAGAGAAAGTAACCGGTGTAACGGTTATGATTGATGGAAAGTTAAGACAGGTCTTTGATATTATGATTGCAAAAAGTGGTTATAACAAGAGTTATTTGGAAATGTTGCAGGAGGTACTTGTTTTAGGAATAGATGAGTATATCAAGAAATTGAAATAGTATATTCAATTACTTATCGTTGGTATTTTAAACCTGCGGTTCGAAATTTGGAAACGCAATCCAAGCAACAGCAAAAGTCAGCGGAACGATCTCTAATGGCATGGACGGATTTGATATGCTGTCGATGGGACTGGGAATGATAGATCCCGATAACCCATTAACGGCATTGAACAATAAGCTGCATCAGAGTGATATTTATAATGGTTTCCAGATGGGCGTGAGTATGCTTTCATCCTTCAGTGGTGCAGCATCACAGAATATGGCTTGTTTTATTGCTGGAACTATGGTTCTTACAGCTACAGGACTTGTTGCGATTGAGAGGCTTAAAGCTGGAGATGTTGTTATTTCAACGAATCTCGACACGCTTGAAACCGCACCGAAGACTGTTCTTGAGACTTATGTGCGCAAAGTAGACAAGCTTGTTCATCTCACAATTAATGGTGAAGAAATTGTAACAACTGATAATCACCCGTTCTACGTTCAAGGCAGGGGTTTTATCAATGCAGGAAGTCTTCTTGTTGGTGATAAACTTATCAGCGTAAATGGCGAAGATTTGTTTGTTGAGAAACACTACATAGAGGAAACAGATGTACCCGTTGATGTTTATAACTTCCAAGTTGAAGATCATCATACTTACTTTGTTGGTGAATCTGCGGTTTGGGTGCATAATGATATGTGCCAACCCCAAAATGTCCCTGACGGTATGGGTCAATATAAGGATAAAAAAGGTCATCATCCAATGGCTAAAAAGGCTTTTGAAGGTGCAGAAGGATATGATTATACCCAAGCTTTAAGTATAAGCTCCGAAAAATTACTTAAGGATTTTGATGTCAAACATAGTACTATTACTGGGAAACAGGCTTCTTTATACAGGGAGTTTGCTAAAACAGGAAAAGAACTTACAATGAATGAAATGAAAAACATAGAGATCAAAGCAATGGTTCAAAGTGGTGTTCCGAAGGAATATGCAACTAAAACAGTAAATTCTGCAATTAAGCAGTTAAAGGATTCTGGAATCACTGCCCCAGTAAAAATTTCGTGGGGTTAAAAATCAAAATACACTACATGAATTAAGGAGAATATTATGAGCGAATTGAATGCTAATAAAGAATGTATATTAGATTATTTTGGTAAATGTGTCATAGAAGAAGTGTACGATAGAGCGTTATACGGTGCTAAGCGAACTTTAGAGCTTACTACTAAAAATCCTATAGTATTGGAAAAGTATTCAATATTTTCAGAATTAACGCAAGAACAAAAAAAGAAGTTATATGAACTTATAACAGAAACAACTGTGGATATTATTTATCGTTTTTTGGAAATGATTGAAGAACATGACGAAGAGTTTAAAATCATAATTGAGAACAGTAGCGGTAAATATAGTTTAACAGACATCAGTGAAAAAATGGGAAGTGAAATCGCTGATGTTGACTATGAGGACGGTTGGATTAGGCGGTTTTCTAAGATTTAATTGAAATATAAATCATCACAACCGATAATCGCCCCTTCTACGTTCAAGGCAGGGGTTTTATCAATGCAGGAAGTCTTCTTGTTGGTGATAAGCTTATCAGCGTAAATGGCGAAGATTTGTTTGTTGAGAAACATCGGGTTGAAGAACTTCACGAGCCTGTTTCCGTGTATAATTTTCAGGTTGAGGATTATCATACTTATTTTGTTGGTGATTGTGCGGTTTGGGTGCATAATGCCGAATGTGGCGGTTCTTATAAGGATGTCAAAAAGAAGAATGCAGAAGAAAACCACGGTAAAGCTAAGCGTGACCAAAAAGATGCACATCATATGCCAGCACACGATGCTTACCCAGATGATGTAAAAACTAAAATTGGTAAATATAATAAAAAAGCTAATGGTCCAAGTATTTCAATGGAAAATGCAGATCATACACAAACAGCAAGTTATGATAATAAGCCGGGTGCTAAAGCATATCGAGCGAAACAAAAAAAGCTTATTCAGGCTGGAAAATTCCAAGAAGCATTTGATATGGATGTTGCTGATATAAAATCAAAGTTTCCCGGCAAATATGATTTGAGTATCAAACAAGCGCAGGAGTGCTTAGATGACATAATTAAAAAGGTGAAGAGTTAAAATGAGCAAAAAATATGAATTAGTACCATATAAGAGTATTGGCGAATTTGTTTTTGGAATGAATCGTTATGACATACAGCAGATTTTAGGGAAACCAATCTCTTCTGGTAGATATGGTTTCCCAGTTGAAGACAGGTTTTTTGATGATTACGGTTTCTTTTACACAATGTTTAGTAATAAGAACCTTTTGGAAGCTGTAGAGTTTTTTCCTGAATTTACAGAAGAAGAAATTACATGGATTTATGGTAATGAAGTGATTGAGTTAAGTGCAGGAAGGGAAAATATTCTGAATGGATTAAGAAAAATTACTGATGATTTAGTTCAGGACGAAGATGAGAAAGAAAATTATACAAGCAAAAAATTAGGAGTAAAGTTTTATAATCCTAATGACGATGACGATGTTGCAAGCTTGATTGTTCATGATCTTCATTGCTATGATGAGGAAGAACAATATTTAAAGGATTTAGAGAATGGCGTCGAATAAAGAAAATAATCTCTAGTTTTCGACCAGAAAAAGAGGTGGTAAAATGTCGAGTGCAAATAATGAGCAATTGATTGAACTTGTTTCAAATGCGCAAATGGCCTTTTTAAACGGCAAGTTGCAGGAAGCATTCAGCCTATACTCAACACTTATATGTTCAAAGCAGAGGATTTATCGAAGCAGGAAATCTTCTTGTTGGTGATAAGCTTATCAGTGTGAATGGTGAAGACTTAGTAATTGTGAAATTCTTCATTGAAGAAACTGCTGAATCTGTTTCCGTGTATAATTTTCAGGTTGAAGATTATCATACTTATTTTGTTGGTGAGTCTGCGGTTTGGGTGCATAATTCGGAATGTAAAGTGAGTACTTCAAGAAGAGATCATATATTAGAGGGTGAAGGGCCTAATGATCCTGGGCATGGCCCCAATAGGGGATTTGGCAATAGTGCTTTTCCTGACACTTGGACAGACGATTACGCTATAAAAGCCGTTGAAGATGTAGCCAATAGTCCAAATTCAACATGGAGACAATCAACAGGACCTGGTGGAGGACGTAACGCTCCTGTTACAATAGGAGGTCCTGATGCAAATGCTCCATTAACCACAAGAAATGGACGACCAGTTAGGTTTATTGTTGAAGGTAGAAATCATGGATTAGATGTTAGAGTTATTGTTGAACCTGGCGGTGAAGGAATAGTTACGGGATTTCCTATTAATCGATAAAGTGTTAGGAGAATTAGTGATGAAAAAAGAAGCATATGATAAATTTATGAAAAAAATATCGAGTGAATTCAAAAATGTTGATACAGTTAAAGAATTTCTTTTAGATGCAGCGGAATTAGCTATGTATGGAGAAAAACGAGTGGCACTTGAAAATTTTCTTGAAAATCTACTGGAAAATGAGATACATATTTCATCCGAATTGATAGATTTGGCAGAAGAGGCATTTAGTGATAACCCAACAGACTATGATAATAGATTAATTTTTGAAATGAAACAATTTAAATTAAATTAATGTGTAATATAAAAGTTGTATGCAAATACGAATACGCTTGAAACCGCACCGAAAACGGTTCTTGAAACGTATGTCCGTCAGGTAGAAAAGCTTGTTCACCTCACAATTAATGGTGAAGAAATTGTAACAACTGATAATCACCCGTTTTATGTACAAGGCAGGGGTTTTATCAATGCAGGAAGTCTTCTCGTTGGCGATAAACTTATAAGCGTAAATGGCGAGGACTTGTTTGTTGAGAAACATCGGGTTGAAGAATTTGACGAGCCTGTTGACGTGTATAATTTTCAGGTTGAAGATTATCATACTTATTTTGTTGGTGATTGTGCGGTTTGGGTGCATAATGCAAGCTCTGATTATAATCTAATTGAACCGGATAAATACACAGAACTTTCTGAGTCAGAGATGCGAATAATATTATCTGATCGTGGCCTGGATGATACTGCTGTGCAAGATATGATTGATTCTTTTGATGGACCAATATATAGTCGTGAAGGAAACCTTGGAGAAGTTTTTACGATAACTGAGGCATCTGCTGGTGATGCATCAGGAATTTTTGTTACAAGAGGTTCTGCTGGAGCTACACTGGCAGAAAGAATTAATAATCTTGCATTACCGCCTAATAATACTGCACTTGTTGAGAGCCAAATGCAACTTACTCGATCACAAATTTTACTTGAGGGAAAAGTAGCTGCACAACCTGAATGGGCACTTATTGCTGATGATGGCATATCAAGAACAGGCGGCGGATGGCAAGTAGTTACTGATGGTGGAAAATATACAGGTGCAATTGATAGGTGAATTAGTATGAAAGAAAAACTAACTATTCTTTATAATTATCTTAAGAACAATGATCATATGCAGGATGCTAATAGGATTGCTAAAATTCTCGATGAATACGATAAAAATGGTGACTTATCAGAATTATCTATAAAAAAAATAAAAGCAATGTGCAATCCTAGATATCTCGGAAATCTTTATATAAAAGAATTTCCCGATCCATATAAATGGTGGAATTTCTTGGCTGAAATAAAAAAATCAATTGAATGAAACTACGTTGATGATAAGAAGCTATTTTATGGATTTTGAGAATGGTATTGTAAAAATAGACGAGGAAGCATTTAGTCCTAAATATTCTTTTGAAATGTTCCGTCATTCCTCTTTTTATAAGAATTAAGCTTGTTCACCTTATAACAAATGGTGAAGAAATTATCACAACTGATAATCACCCGTTTTATGTTCAAGGCAGGGGCTTTATCAATGCAGGAAATCTTCTCGTTGGTGATAAACTTATAAGAGTAAATGGCGAAGATTTGTTTGTTGAGAAGCACTACATAGAGGAAACAGATGTACCCGTTGATGTTTATAACTTCCAAGTTGAAGATCATCATACTTACTTTGTTGGTGAGTGTTGTGCTTGGGTGCATAATAAAAATTGTCCCCCACACATGAATGAAGATGGCACATTAAAACCAAATCAAGAGTATAAAGCTGGAGAAAACGGCTACACATACAAAACCGATGCAAATGGTAATATAAGTTCTGCTCATGCGGACGAATTGAAATTCAAAACCCATGACGGAAGATTGAACCATAATTCAAACACAGCCGGTAAATTACCTGGTGATGACGCAGGCCATTTGTTTGCAGACCAATTTGGTGGTTCTCCGGATTTGGATAACCTGGTTTCGCAGAGAAGTGATTTAAATAGAGCTGTAAAAAATACAGATAATTATCGCAGTATGGAAAGGGAGTGGTCAAATGCATTAAAAAATGGACAAAACGTTACTGATGTAGATATTAAGTTATCATATAAAAACGGTTCATCTCGTCCTTCTTCTTTTAACGTATCCTACAAAATTGACGGTGAACTGTTTAGACGAATATTTAAACAATAGAAATAATTTAAAGGAGAATTGATATGTTACAAGGATTTGAAGATGCTTTTACAGATGCGCAGGCAAGAACGATATCGCTAGCTTTAGAGTTATTAGAAAATAACAAGAAAGAAGCTGATATGATATATATTTATATTTATCAAAGTGATACGCAGATTTTTTTTAACGCATTTTTTGCTAAAGATAAGAAAATCTACCTTTTAAACGATTGGTTCGATGACGATCAAATCAATGATTTTTTTGACTGCGGTGTGGAAGATGTTGACAATATTGTTGAAGTATGTGATACTTACGATGGTAAATGCCCATATGAGTTTAAATTAAGTTACAATGTTAAGACTAAGTCTTTTGATGCGAAATACAACTATGATGATATTGCAATGGAGAATGATGTTGACTTAGTAGATATTTATAAAGAATGGCAGAAAGAATGTGAGTCCGAAATCTCTTGTAATTGAGACTGTTAGCATTTGATGTTTCATACAAAATAGATGGCAAATTTATTAATCCCCATTAAAAAATAGGAGGTTAACCATGTTAAAAGGATTTGAAGACGCATTTGTTGATGCACAAGCTAATGTTATTTCGCTTTGCCTTGAATTACTTAAGAATTCTGAAAAGAGTGCAGACGTTATATATGTATACATATTACAAAATGATAACGAAGAGTATATTGACGCATTTTTTGAGAAAGATGGCAAGTTGTTCACAACCAATGATTGGTGTTCAGATGCTCAAATTAAGGAATTCTTTCATTGTGGAATAGAAGATATAGAAAGCATTGTTGAGCTTTGTGATACCTATGATGCAAAGTGTCCACACGAATTCAAATTAGTATACAATGTTAACTCTAAGTCATTTGACTCAAATTACAATTATGAAAATGTAACTGATGTTTATGATAAGGATGTAATTGAGTTAGTCGAAGAATGGTTTAATGAATGCAAAAAAAATATAAGTCATTGATAAATTTTAAAAGATAAAATTATGGTTGAAGTCAATGAGCAATTAGCTGAAGTTATATCCAACTCACAAATAGCCTTTTTAAACGGCACGTTGCAGGAAGCATTCAGCCTATACTCAACACTTATATGTTCAAAGCAGAGGATTTATCGAAGCAGGAAATCTTCTTGTTGGTGATAAGCTTATCAGTGTGAATGGTGAAGACTTAGTAATTGTGAAATTCTTCATTGAAGAAACTGCTGAATCTGTTTCCGTGTATAATTTTCAGGTTGAGGATTATCATACTTACTTTGTTGGTGAGTGTGCGGTTTGGGTACATAATGCGGAGTGCATCGTACGCAAGAATGGTGAGATTGAGATTACAGATTGGGAAGGTTATCCAAAAGGTGGACCAAAGCCAGATGGAAAACTTAAACTTCTTGAAGGAGAAGAATATACAAAAGCAAGAAAATCTGCTAATAGTGAAAATGCTCAGATTCATAGACAAAATCCTGAATTAAAAGGAAAACAAATTCATGAAGTACATCCTGTTAAATTTAGTGGTAGCCCAACGAACCATTCTAATAAAATTGCGCTTACGCAGTCTGAACATGCAAAATACACCAAGTTTTGGAAGCGAATACAAGCTCAAGCAAAAAATCAAATGAAATGAGGAAAGAAGAATGAATATAGCGGAAAAATATATGACGGATATGGAATTGAATGAACCAAGCAATCCATTAGAAATAAATAAAACTGAAGATAAATTAAAAATTAAATTTCCGGAACAGTATAAAAAGTTTTTGCTATCTCATAACGGGGCTGAGGGTTCTATAGGCGAAAATTCGTATCTCGTTATATGGTCAATTGAAGATATTATCTCTTTAAATGAGGAATATGGTGTTTTTGAGTTTACACCAGAAATTTTATATTTTGGTTCAGATGGTGGGGATATGGCATATGCATTTGATAGGAGAAATTCAGCAGTAAAAATTGTTGAAATTCCTTTTGAATCGATTTCTGTCAATGATGCCGTTACATTATCTGATGATTTTGATGATTTTATAAAATTGATATATAACAGATAAAAACAATTATCAAAATTTATATCCAACTCACAAATAGCCTTTTTAAACGGCAAGTTGCAGGAAGCATTCAGCATATACTCAACACTTATACGTTCAAGGCAGAGGCTTTATCAATGCAGGAAATCTTCTTATCGGTGATAAGCTCATCAGTGTAAATGGCGAAGATTTGTTTGTTGAGAAACATCGGGTTGAAGAACTTGACGAGCCTGTTGACGTTTATAATTTTCAGGTTGAGGATTATCATACTTATTTTGTTGGTGAATCTGCGGTTTGGGTGCATAATAATAACAAAGCTTGTCCTGTTCCTGAACCAAGAAAATCGGAAAAACACAAAACAGCAGATGGCGAACCTTTAACATATAAATCAAATTCAAAACATACGCCTGGTCAAGATGGTAATTGTTCAGATGCTGGTATTGAGCCAAGAAATTCATTTGAATTATTTGAGGATTCGATTGCTTCAACTGAAAAAACTGGTCATAGATATGCATATGAAAAAGAAACAGATACGATTCACAGATTTTTCTCAAATGCAGAGGAAACAGAATGGCACTGGTGTGGTTCAGAAAATCAAGGAAAAAATTCTTTGAATATAACAAAGATACCCAAAGATATTAAAAAAACATTTACAAAAGAGTATGGTGTTAAATGGAAAGGAAGATAATATGTTAATTGGCGATCCTTATAAATTTGCAGTTTTATTTGATAGAGTAAAAAAATGGAATCCATCTTTAACAGATAATAATGGTTTTTTTGCACTATGTATTGATGGAAAATTATTTCCTGATGAAATTGAAAATGCAGTAATACCTGTAGGTGTTAGAGATGTCAAAGTAGCTTTATCTGGAATTCCAGTTGATGAAAAAATATTTGACATGGATTCAAAAGATGCAATTTTGATTTTGTATGATCTTGTATATCCAGAGTTTGATGATGAGAAAAGTGATGAAGAAAACAGGGATAATGATTTTAGATATTTGCTTTCTACAAATGAATTAGTTGATGATAATTATCTTGTTTTTGCTGTAGGAAAAGAAAGGAAAATTAGAATACTTGGTACAAAAGCAGAGTATGATTTTGAAGAGAAAAGAGATGTTTTATGTAATTCAAAAGTAACTGAAATAATCCTCGAAAAAGATTATGTTAATAATGTTATTGCTCAACTTGAAGAGATAAAGTGGAATTAAGATTTGAATATTGGTACATTTAATAATCAGCGAATCTTGCACTATATGCCCGACAAGTATACAAGATTGTACATCTGACAATTAACGGTAAATAAATTATCACAACCGAAAATCACCCGTTTTATGTACAAGGCAGAGGCTTTATCAATGCAGGAAATCTTCTCGTTGGTGATAAACTTATCAGCGTAAATGGCGAAGATTTGTTTGTTGAGAAACATCGGATTGAAGAACTTCACGAGCCTGCTACTGTTTACAATTTTCAGGTTGAAGATTATCATACTTATTTTGTTGGTGATTGTGCTGTTTGGGTGCATAACAAGAATTGCACACCTGAAAATAAGCAATCCCTTAAGGAACACCTTGAAGGTACAGCTGACAATACTGGAGCAAAGCCAAACGGTACGATAAATGGCTGCCATGAAGAAAGTCACTTTTTAAGTGAACTTGATATTGCTGGTGGTGATCTAACAGATAATATCCAAAATGTAAGTGGTATAGACGGTGTAACTTATGTTGAATATACAGCAAATACAAAAACGGGAAAAGCCACTAAGACGATATATGATTCAAATGTAATCAGCACTGATGATTTTATTGATCGCGGCTTGGACGCGTATGCTAATGTTCCTGAATCTGTAAGTGGAGGACCTGTTACTGCACTTGATAATTCTGGAAAAGCATGGAATTTTTATATTAGAGATAATAAGCTTATTACCATGTATCCATCGGTTTAAATAGAAGGAGCTTTTTATGAATTTACTTGTAAATAATGAGGCAAATGAATGTGTTGAATTACTTATTAATACGTTAGCTGCGTGTCACTTTAAAAAGTTTATTGAATGTGTTAATAAGAAAGAAAACTGGACAGCCGAGCTTTGTTGGTGTTTTTTTGAAAAATCAAATGATAATAAAGAGTATTATCAATTTGAAACTTTTGAGGGTGATACTTATAGAATGTCTTATAATGATTTTTTGGATATTGTAAAACTTGCAATTATCAGATTTTATCTTGGTACTAACGATGTTAAAATCAAGGAATCATTAAAAGAATATATCAAGAATACAGTATTTGATTCTATTCTTGATAATATTGATCCATCATTAGCATCAGGCGTTCCTCTTGTTTATGGGCAGTGATGTGGTGAGAAAATTGTAAAAACGGATAATCATCCGTACAAGGCAGGGGTTTTATCAATGCTGGCAATCTCCTTGTTGGCGATAAACCAAAAAATTGAATACGATTGCAAGGGAAAAATAAAGAGTATCACATATAAGAATCAAAATTATAAAATCTCAAGGTGACGTATGAATAAGCTTCTGGCATTACTGCAAATACTGATAAAAGAAACCTGCTAAGAAAAATCAATAGGCAAAATGAACAAAGTTGAGAAAAGA
>ERZ834769.547-NODE-547-length-38992-cov-4.225621_pt1 | contig 38992 bp, 21 predicted proteins | sample MGYA00519690_ERZ834769 | MGnify/ENA primary metagenome ERZ834769 (study PRJEB31850, sample SAMEA3708760) | human gut metagenome | biome: human gut; feature: human-associated habitat; material: faeces | place: China | collected 2014 ... | reverse complement strand
TTCTTCTCACTCCGTCTGTACCTTTCACACAATAAATGGCACGAGTCTTACCTTCCACAGCACCCGAGAACGGCTCGAAGAAAAGTTCGCCCTGATAACCGGCTTTGTACATATCCATTTTGTTGATGTATCTTTCGATACCCATCTTCATGGTTTCCTCTGTATCACCTATTGCGTCGCCAATGAAACCATAGGTTGACTCATCATCGAATGCCGGCTTACTTATTTTCTTTGTTTCAGTAGTGAAATTTTCATAAGGGTAGAACTTACCATAGTTATGTGTGGCAAAACCGTAATACAAGGATTCCTTCTTCTTGGAAGCCACAGTCTTTACAAAACTGGCACCTTGGTTAAGTCCCCAGCTTGCAGGGTCAGTAATAAGAGGCATAGGAACATTCCTGCTTTCACATTTCTTCTTCAAAGCCTCAATTATCTTTATAGCTCTGTCTACAGTAACAGCTTGAGTCCATTCCTTAGCTGTACTGAGATAGTTGATAGTAAGATTCTGTTTATGCATATATTCCAAATAGTCGCAAAGGAAATCAGCATATTTGTCTGTATCAAATTTGGTTGTAGGTTTATTATCACAAATCCAATCAGGTAGATTGTTGGCTCCACCATAACCGTTGTAGTCACTTTTCATTGTAGCCCAGAATTTAATATCTGGATTTGCCTCCTTGATCATCTTCATGGCTTTCACGTGATTATCGTAGAAATCCATAGTCTGAGTACCTTCTGTAAGTTCCTGTTTCTTGTCGTATGATACACGGCAAGTGTTAAAAGGTATATCCTTGAAACACCAGTCAATGATTTCTTGCGAATTTTTCATTTGGAATAAGAAACCGGCAGTTCTTTCGATATCAGTTCCTACAATCAGGATTTCCTGTTCCTTGGAGTGAGGCGATACAGAAATCTGGAAATTAACATCAGTCAATACAATAGTATATGCTGTAGAAGCACCATTAGGGAATGAAACCTGGACTTTTTCCTCTATATCCCATTCTCCCAAAAAGGTTTCCGGCAACGGATATATAGTCACTCCATCTTCCAACTGATAGTTTACGTCAGTTATAAGCTGACCGTACTCAACTTTAGGAATGAGAATGTTCTTGTTTTCCTTATCTATTGTAGCTTCTATCTCCTCACCTTTATAAGTAACGCTGAAGGAAACAAAAGCATCTGCATTTACGGACAAGTCCGCACTATCATCCTTACAACCTACCAGGCAAAAGAAAAATATAACGATATACAGTAGTTTCTTCATTTTAGTTATTCTTTTAATTTTAACGGAATATGATTTGATATATTCAGTACTTCCCGCCGATAACATATGAGTACAGAGCAGGAAGTACTGGAGTACTGACTAAGGAATACTTAATTAGAGCCTATAGCTTTAATCTTTTCTTTGTATTGACTTAAGTTCGGCAATGCTTTATAAGCATCGACACTTTCTGCGGGAACATATATTGCCTTCAATGTATTTTTAGGAAATGCATTAGTTCCAAAAGTAGAAGGGACAGTTGTGGCATGTATTTCTATTTCGAACGCGCCTGATTTCTTCTCACCTCCAAATGCCAATCCACCAATCTTGGTTAATGTAGCCGGAAGTACTACCTTATTGGCTATAGAATTACATCCATTAAAACAATCATAACCTACATTCCATAAGCGAGACTCTGTTCCTATCTCAAGACCTGACATATTAGACATATTCTTGAATACAGCCTGAGCTATATTAGTTACGGAGTTAGGTATTACCAAAGTGCCAGTAAAGCCGGTACAACCAGTAAATGCATTATTAAGTATATCATTAAGCTGACCTTCAGGGGCGAAATTAATTTCAACTAATGAAGTACAACCATTAAATGCGTTTGCATTAATCTTTGTAATTGTAGGAGAGAAAGTCACACCTATTATTTTCTTGTCGCTTTTAAACAAATTAGCAGGAACTTCAGAAGTAGAGAAATACACTGTACCTTCCTTCTTCTCAGCATCGTAAAGATGTGTCAAGAATTCAGCTTGTGGAACCAACTGTTCGTCTGCTTTATACACAATATAATATTCTGTGGTTTCCGGTTCTTCAGGATCTACAGGCCAGTCAGGGTCTTCAGGATCTTCAAAGTTTATTTCTGTAATATCTGCCAGGACCAAATTGTCATCTACAGTCAAGTCCTGCATAGCCTTTTTCCCCTCAGCATTTGTGAAAGTGACAACAACACCTCCTGAGAACAAATTCTCAGAAGAAACTACGGGAATACTATAGCTAGCATCCTTGGCAAATTCACCTTCTATTACTGCATGGCTATAAGAAGAAGTTGAAGAAGGAACAATGCTTCCATCCTTTACATTAAGATAAAAAGTACCAGCAAAAGGAATTCCAGATTTATTCTGAACAGAAATACTCTTTACATCAGAAGTATTTTCAGCTGTCATCTTCAGAGTCACTTTCTTGTCAAGGGCGGTAAAAGACACTACATCGTCTGACGAATTATTGACTTGTGCATAATATATTCTTGAACTTTGCGAAGAAGCCTCTACTGCCGATATGCTGGCTGGAAGATTCAACTGCACTATTCCGTCGGCAATCTTCATGTCCTGACTATAAGGATAAACAGCTATATAGCTTTCGCTTTCCACCACATTACCCTTGAATCCTGCTATTGCAGCCGGCGATTCTATATCTGTAGAAAACTTGCTATTCACTCCGTAAGTATCAAAGACACTGATTATGTCGGTATTGCTCCATTGCTTTCCGTCGGGTAGCTGGGCTTCGAAGTTCAGTGTAATGTTATCTCTTTTTCCAGGATAATCAGTAGGATATTCTTTCACGTCGTCACACGACTGGAAAGATGCAGACAACAAGAACAATCCAAGGAACAGCTTGCCTAAACGCAAGCCGTTACCTGATATTTTATTATCATAATTAAATCTCATAATATTCTTTTATTTATAAAGAAACTGAATTTTATTTCCACTCTTCAAATCTTAATTCTCTGTAAGGATCCTGACGGCGTGTCAAAATTTCATTTTCCACAGAATATATCTTACCATTTCTTTCGTACTTATATGATATGTTGATAATCATTTTAGAGTCAAGATTTTCTTCATCGTAAGAGTATTCGTAAGTACCATTACCTTCAAGCAATTTCACACCGCCTTCAGCCTGCGACAGAGTAACTGTCTTGTCATTATTCAAAACAAGATTCATTTTCACATCAGTAACTCCGTTTACTACATCGTACAATACATCTCCCAAGCCATACAGACATAATTCGTTGGCTGATATTGTTACCAATTCTTTAGTTTGGTTATCATCCTTGTTCTTGAAAGAAATAATGTCTGAAATAGGTGTACCATCTGAATTGAATTCCTGAATTCTTCCGTTATAAAAATAATCACCGTGATAAGTACTGATATACTTGATGGCAACTATAGAGGTTTCCTTACCTGCAAGAATGGAATCCAAAGAAGAAGACTCAATCTCGAAAGGCAGAGCATAGTATAACTTGGTAGAATTTACATCCTCGTAAAACTTGTCAGTAAAACTTATGGTAACATCTGCAACTGGAATTGTAGACTTTGAAACCTTCATTGTACTCTTATCTGAAAGGGTATAGTGTGTTTCGGGCAATATATGCAATCCTGTACCCTCAAGAAGTTCTGGATTAATCTTGAATTCAGCCCAGTCATTCTTGTCGACACCACGCTTACCGCCAATTGCGCCACCCACTGCTATTGTCATATCACGGTCAGCTATGACTGTACGCAATGGTTCCTGACTGCTAAATCCTATAGAAGAATATTCATAGTCATTAATAAAATCTTCGTAACAAGAAGTAGCAGAAATCATTATCATCAAACTGTATATATAATGTCTAAGTTTCATAATCTTATTCTTTTAATTATTTCCAACCCAAGTTGTTTATTAAGTTAGGATTCTTTACGCATTCCGAGTATGGAAGCGGTGCATAATAATAACGAATATCATCAAATTTATATTCAGTTACATTGACATCTGTGTCATATGTAAACGTTTCGTTTTCGTTCTTAACTACCTTCACACCTTTAATCGTTTCATTAAGCGGCATCAACCATCTTCTCAAATCGTAATAACGCTGGTTCTCGAATGCAAACTCCAAACGACGTTCGTTCAATATAAGTTTCCGGAACAAGTCCTTGTCAGCAGCCATTTCGTCAAGATAACCTGTATCTTCTATTCCTCCCGATGTTTTTCTTACCATTTTGATTACATCATAAGCTGAATATTTACAAGTAACGGTCTGACCTGCATCATTGACATAAGTTCCTTTCGCTGTAGGTCCGAATAATTCGTTAGACGCTTCTGCAAAATTCAAGAATACTTCAACCTTTCTCAAGATAGGATTGTAATGGTTAGAGTTCTTCTGTGTCATAATCTCAAGCATTGTTTCCTGTTTAGAAAGGAACTTAGCAAGGTAATATCCTGTTTTAGAGGAGTTCCTGTTGAACATTATTCCGTCATTTCCACTCTCGGTGACATCAATAAGATTACCGTTAGTACCAAACTTGGCTCCATGATAATATATAGTATTATAGAAACGCAAGTCACGTCCTTGGTAAGGATTACTTGCATCATAACCAGAAGCAGCCCTATCGATAGGATAGCCATTTTGCATAGGATATGCATCAACTAGATTCTGAGTAGGTACATTGGCTGCATCACCCAGATAATATGGGGTGAAATGGCGGGTTTCCATATCTTTGGTTGAGAAATAGAATCTAAACAGGAAATCGCCCGGTGTAGTATTGCCTGCATCTGCAAGTTCTGTAGGTTTCAGTGCATTGAACTTACTAAATGTTGCGTCATTCAACAACTCATCAGCAATCTTAAGCACCTGCATCCAGTTAGAGTCATATTTTTCCTTATTCACTATTGTGTATCTGTCCATACCTTGCAAACTGACACAGTCGTCATCCTGATAAGCAGGAGAGGCAGCATATAGCGCTACTCTTGTTTTCAGGGCATGAGCTGCAATTGAAGTAGGTCTACCAATATGAGTCTTTCCGAATACAGCATCATCGTTATTCTGATATGCCTTAGGCAAATTCTCTATGGCAATATCCAAATCGGCAAGAATCTGGTCGGCACATTCGCGATATGTATTTCTTGAATATGAACTAATGTTGGCAGCCTCCTCTTCTGTGACAAAGTGCATTACCAGAGGATAACCTAAAGCAGCACCACCCTGTGCCGATTTACCGCCATAAGCCTGAAGCAACTGGAATCCCCAGTAAGCTCTTAGGAAATGAGCCTCACCCATAAGTCTTTGCTTTATGGCAGCATCCTTTTCAGTATCTACCCTGTCGTAAAGTGTATTTTCAGTCAAACCGTTTTCAAGGAATGAATTTATATACTGGAACTGATTGAAACAAGAATTCCAGTTATTCAAAGGATAGTTATAAGTAGAAAAGTCTCCTGATACTAACTTATATATAGATGAAGAATACTTGTTGGTAAGAGCATTGTCTGTAGCGGCATCCAAAAAGTTTCCATTGTAGCGGTCAGGAACTTTGCTTATAGCCTCGTATGCATTGTACAAAACACCTTGAGCCAATTCGGGAATGGTCCATACATATCCATCATTCCACTCACTGGTAGGCTTTTCACCAAGATAATCACTGCAGGATGCAAGCAATCCTAAAACAGCGCATGAACATAAGTATCTATTAAGTTTCATAAATTGCATAAAGATTTAATTTTAAAAAGTTAGTGTCACACCTCCTGTTATTGTTCTATATACAGGGTAATTGGTTACACCTGCATTCAGGGCTTCAGGGTCTAGATTCTTCTCGGAAGAAAGTACAAACAGGTTAGTTGCTCTACCAAATAATTTTACCTTCTTAAGAGCATTTCCACGTTTAGTATTGAATGTATAGCTCAACTCTACGTTTTTAAGTCTGAAGAAATTAGAATTTTCAAGCCAGAAAGTGGAGTTTACAAAATTGTTGTTTCCTTCAGTAGTAGTAAGTCTTGGATAAGTTCCTTCAGGATTGTTAACCGGATGATAACGGTCAAGAACTACTTCAGAATATTTGTCATTACCCTTAACCCAATAATAAGAATTGCTTTTCATTGTGTTTACACCAAGCTCTGTGGTGCCGAGCATATACAATCCCCATCCCTTATAGTTAAGATTTACATCAATACCGCCAGAAAATCTCGGATAAGAGTTTCCTATCATCTTCTTGTCTCTGTCGTCAATAATATTGTCTCCATTAATATCAGCATATGCAATATCGCCTTCCTGATAATCACCAATCATCTGTACAGGTCCGTCAAGAGCGACATTCTTTCCGAACAATCCTAAAGCTTCATAACCGAAGATTGCATCAGTAGGTTTTCCTACTGCCTTAATATCTTCGTCAGGGTAATTAACTTCATTCCATTTTTCAAGTTTGTTCTTTGACCATATCATGTTGGCTCCTACCTGATATGAGAAGTCTCCTATACGGTCGTTCCATGAGAGTTCTACATCAATACCCTGGTTGCTCACTGCACCCATATTGTACACACTGGTAAATGGTCCGAGTATTGAAAAATACTGTGAGCTGTTAGAACCGATAATGTCATCGCGGTATTCATTGAAATAATTTACTTCAGCTTTCAGACGGTTCCTCAAGAACATAGCTTCTAATCCGATGTTCCATTCTGTTGATTTTTCCCATCTTAAGTCTTTATTGGCAAGACGAACAAAGTCGGTAGTAAACGAAGCCGTTTTGTTCTGCTCACCGAATGTCACATTACTACCTTTCTGCCATGCAGTAGAGTAAGTAAGGAAAGAAGTACCTCCATCATAACCCAAGATACCATAACTACCTTTGAGCTTAAGGAAATTAATCCATTTGATATCCGACATGAAGTCTTCATTAGAGATTATCCAACCTGCACCTGCAGCACCTGCAAGGAAATACTTATTATCGGAATAGAACTTATTGCTTCCCATAAGAGCCAGATCTCCTTCTATGGAATATCTCTTATTATATACATAATTAAGACGAAGGCTGGTATTGGAATTCTTTACATCCTGTGCATTCCCCTTGACTTCCTTTTCGTAATAGTTGTGAGCAAGCATAGCATCTACATCATGCAATCCGAAAGAACGCTGATAACCTACATTTGCTCTCCATCCTAAAGTCCGTCTTGTTTCATCCGCATCCTTTGACTGGTTAGCCTGCAAAGATTCTTTCTTCATCTGAAGGAAAGAAGGTTTGCCATCTACTATACCTCTCAGTGCGTATGTAGGATATGTATTGTTCTGTCCATGCTTGATATAGTTATAGTTCTCGAATGTGATGAAAGCACTTGCAGACAAGCCCTTTACAAAACGGTCGAGAGTAAAGTCAAGACCAATATTCGTCTGGCTTACTACATATCTTTCGGAAGTGAAACCACCGTACTCCATCTGAGCATACAAGTTGTTCGGCACAAGAAGGCTTGAACCGAAATATGGAACACCGTCTTCTGAAGGCTGCAACCCTAATATCTCAGGGGAAAGAGTCAATGGATATTCATTAGGACGTGTTGTTGACAATGCTGAATATACAGATGAACCATCAAGTCCACTCCAATCTCTCATCTCCATTCTTACAGAACCATCTGCAATGATACTGAGATAGTCAGTAACCTTTACATCAAGATTACCTCTTGCATTCAGTCTGTTCAAGTCAGGTCTTTCGCCTACTTTTTCGAAACCGTTACCGCCAAGGTAGTTTACAATCATAGAATATCTAACCTTATCGCTACCTCCATTCATATCGAAAACAGCTTTACGGTACATGCTATGGTTCTGGAGGAAATAGTCATGGAAATCTACATTTGGAAATCTCCAGTCATTTATGCCAGCAGAGTTCTTGTATCCTTCAAGATCAGCCTGAGAATAGAAATCAGGATATCCGTCGTTATTTCTGGCTTCGTTGTAGAGTCTGGCATAATCATATGAGTTAAGGTAATTCGGACGTCTTGTTCCCATCATGACCCCCATCTCTGCAGAAGCTTGGATAACCCTTTTATTGGCCTCACCACGACGTGTAGTAACAACAATGACTCCATTTGCAGCACGCGGACCAAACAATATCTTGGCTGTGGCATCCTTCATTATTTCAATTTTCTCAATTTCTTCTGCAGTTACGTCATTCAAGTTTCTTTCCAAACCGTCGATAATGGTAATAGGGTTGTTTCCATCTTTACCATGAAGACCTCTGATATATAAGGATGAAGAATTGTTTCCCAATCCGTTTACTGTCGGAGTAGCAACCAATCCGGCAAGTCTTCCCTGAAGTGCATTCGACAGGCTGAAATCCGGATATGACGCAAGTTCCTCGCCTGTAATAGATCAAACTGCACCTACAAGTTCCACCAGTCCTGTTGTACCTCCATCCAGGCGTTCATGCGTATATTTTCCTGAAGACAATAATTGTATCTTTTTCATCTTAATGACTTTAGGGAAGGATTGTGATGCAAGATTTATCACCACATCTTCGTAACCCATAGCTTCAACAAGAACAACACCATTAGCCTTCGACTGGACGTTTGCAATACCTTTATTATTGGTAAAAGCAGAAACAGCACCTTCGTGAGTAAGAATCTCGGCTCCTACTATAGGATTATTGCCTTCATCTACCACCACTGCCTTGTAATTCAGAATCATAGCAGTTTTTGTAGTTTTTGCTTTCTTCTTATTATTTTGAGCACAAACCGGCTGAACAGCCCCTGCAAACATTGCAAGCATCAATGCTCCTGTATATAGTTTAAATTTATTCATATTTGATCTGTTTTAGTATCAATACAATTACCAACCGGGGTTCTGTTTAAGATTTTTCATTGAGGCAACATCCTCCATAGAGAAAGGATACCAGTAGTTTCTCATTTCGAAAACCCTTCTCTCACCAGGAATTTCCTGAACCTTGTAAGTGAATGTAAGTTGAGACTTATCACTTATTGAAGCATGATTAGACTGTTTAGGGGTTGCAACAATTCTATTTACGGGACCCAAAACTTCATGTGCAGTCATCCATCTGCGAAGATCGAACCAACGATGAAACTCAAACATAAGCTCTACTGCGCGTTCTCTGCGGTATGCCTTTCTGAATTCATCTGGATTATTGTAGATATCTTCAGTCAAATCTGTTATACCGGCTCGTCTGCGAACTACATTCAAAGCATCTACTGCAGACATTTTACAACCTGGAATTACTTCTGTTGCACTACCTGTAGCTTCGAACGAGGCCTCTGCAAAATCAAGATAAATCTGAGCAACGCGAATATAAACTGTTATGAATCTATAAAGTGTTAGCTGATTCTTCAACAAATCTGCTCCTTCCCACCAGAATTTCTTGCACAAGTATCCAGTCTGGGTCTTTTTATTAGTATACTGACTTTCTTTCCAATAATTGCTCATATCACCACCTTCATACGTTGTAATATACAATGGTTCATCAGTCTTTGTAGCTCCCCACTTCTGTCCACAATACAATATATTGTTATTAAAACGTGGATCACGGTCCTTATAAGGATCATTAATAGAGTAGCCTGATTTAGGATTATCTATAGGATAGTAATTGCCGTCATCACCTTTCTTCTCAAACAGGTCAACCATATTCTGTGTTGGAGCACATACTGCAACGGCATCTTCACCAGTCTTAGCTGAATACTGATTACTAAGCCAGAAAGAGTTTATGGTATAGCTCACATTTGAAGCAGTCCTCCTGTTATACCACAGATATTCCGGCTGTGTAAAAGGAGGTGCAGTCCAGTAAAACAAATGCTGATATGTTTCAGACTCAACACCTTTGGTGCACATCAGATAGTTTCCACATTCGGTATGTGTTTCCATATAATCCAATACAGCTTGCGCAGAAATAGCTGCCGTCTTTGCGCGCTCCTTGTCATAATCCATAACTTTTGTCTCTTCGAGACCGTTCTGCATCAATGGACTTGCATCATATAACTGAGCCATTGACTTGAATGCCATAGCTGCAATCTTGTTCGCCCTACCGGTATTGTCTTCATCCCATGCATCAGGCAGCATTTCAATTGCTTTTTCTATATCCTCCATCATCCAGTCGTGAGATTCATGATAGGTCATACGAGGTAAATCATCATCACCATCACCAATAAACATTTTATCAAGTTTAGGCATACCTCCATATCTCTTAATCAGTTGGAAATAGAACCATGCACGAAGGAAATAAGCCTGTCCAAGGATTTCAGTCTTCTGGTCCTCTGTTATATTTACAACCTTATCAATATCATTGATTACACGGTTAAGGATTCTTATTGATTTATATGACCTACCTATTGATGTATTAGTACTGTTACCAATTTCAAACTGGGTTATTGATTTGTTCAGCCAGTTTCCAGAAGTAATTGTTCCTATAGCAGCCGCCCCGTTTGACACAGCAACCATTTCATCAGAGAATGTACATACATGGAATCTGCCGTTGTCCATTTCATCTCTAGACACATAAGTATCAAGAAAGCTGTAGGCTCTATCCATATAGCCTCTGATAGACTCGTATGATTTATAGACATCACTCTCGACCAAGCCCATGTCAGGCGATTTGTCGAGAAAATCTTCACAAGAAGTCTGGGTCATAGCCAGTCCCAAACTACAAATTCCTACAAGAAATATATGTTTTATATCCATATTCATTTCAAATTATATTTAGAAAGACAATCTCATACCAAAATTATATCTGCGAACTATAGGATAAACATTCTGTCCACCTGTTTCAGGGTCACGTCTTTTATCAACCCCCGAAAATGTAAACAAGTTTGTACCATTTACATATAACTGACAACTGCTAATATTCATCTTCTTAATCCACGATTTAGGGAAAGAATAGTTCAGTTCCAGATTTTTAAGTCTGATATATGAATAATCAGTATATGTGAAAGTAGATGCCTGAGCATTATAGTTATTGGTAATATGTGGAGCAGGTTGCATAATCTCTGTACAGAACCGGTCTGAATATGTCCATCTGTCCATATCAGGCTGAGCCTGGATATTTCCTCCGGGGAAGTCCCACATAAAATTATTAATTCCATCCTTATATACATCTGTAGCAGCATATAGCATTGCATTGAAGCCAAATCCTTTATATGCAAATCCAAGGGTCAACCCATAAGTTGTAAGAGGATAGCTGAGATGCTCTACAGGTGCTACATCCTTAGAGTCAATAACACCATCGGCATTATAGTCTATATAAACGAGATCACCGGAGGTAAGCCTGTCTTTTGAAATATTATTACCCATGCTTACCTGCTGGTAATTGAAAATATCGTCAATAGTAGCAAAGTTTCCTGTTACAAGATATTTGTTTGCTACTCCAATAGGCTTGCCTGCTAGTTTCAAGTAATCTTCATATTTATTTGGGTCGTCACGGAATACTACACGGTTTTCACTGCTGGAGACATTGAACTTAACAAAATACGTGAAAGCCTTTCCTATCTTATCGTTCCAGTTTACATCAAGTTCAAAACCATGATTCTTTGTTTCTCCGATATTCATAGAACCTACACCTATACCCATCCATGGTCCAATAGTTCTTTTCTGCATAAGAATACCTGTACGATTTTCATTGAAAAGATCCAGATTTAAACGTAACTTGTTGATGATAGTCATTTCGATACCAAGATTCTGCTTTACTGCAGTTTCCCATGTAGAATACGGATACGCCAATGTTCCTTCTGCATATAATGGTCCGAAGTTTACATTCTGATTCATACCAAACTGAACATTTCCACTGGAAGAGAAAGTCTGGATATAGTTAAAGCGTCCCGAATTAGCATCACTACCGACTTCACCATACGAATATCTTACCTTCAGGTTTGTAAGCCATTTTTCCTTTATTTTTTTCATGAAAGGTTCCTCCGTGATTCTCCAACCGATAGAGAATGAGGGGAAGAATCCGAAACGCTTGCCGAGAGCGAACTTCTCGGACCCAGTATATGCTGCATTGACTTCAGTAAGATAACGTTCTTTCCAATTATAAGTAACACGACCTACCCAGTCTTCCGAATATGACGGGAAGTTCATTGTAGAACCGGATGAACTGTCGGATATTTTACGGTTAAACACAGCCAATGCTGTCACATTATGGTCATTGAAACTGCGTTTATAGTTCATTGCTATTTCGTAATACAGGTTTCTTCCATAACTCTTGAATGTATCATTTGTTACACCTACCGGAACATTATCAACAGCCTGCTCATCCTGAAATCTTTTATCAAGTATAATAGGATAACTGATTGTACCATCTTCATTTATGATAGGATTGGCATAATCATAAGTTCTGTGGTATCTAACGTATGCATTTACATTAGCCTCAGCATCATTCACTTCCAACTGGCCTCCTCTCATTATCTTGGTTTGACGATTTGAAGAAGTATTATAGGATACTGTAGCTTTCACAGACAGACCTTTGGTAATAAAGTTCAAATCCTGATTCAAAACAACGTCATAGAATCCCTGGAAAGTCTTATACATAATCTGCCCTCTAAGATTAAGGTCCGCTACATTATTACCTGACCCTTGCCTACCTGCTCCCCATTCTCCATCAGAATACTTTATAGGGAAAAGATTCTGGGCTGCGTATAAACCACTGAACAAATATGTATCTCCATCATCGGCATCTCTGGCTCCGGGCTGGTTTCTGTACCCCATCTTTCCTGCTATATTTACAGAAAGTTTCGTAGACCTAGTAATATTGAAATCAAAGTTTGTTCGCCAGTTATAACGTTTGTAGTAGAAACGAGGGTCGTATTCAGCTTGTTTCTGAATATCGTAAATGTCACCGTCATTAAGATAACCTATAGAAGCAAAATAAGCCATACGTTCTGTACCACCACGGATATTAAGGTTGTAGTTCTGCTGGAAGCCGGCTCCCTTCACCATTTCATCCCACCAGTCAACCTGAGGGAAGTAATCGTTATAAGGCCCATAATTACCGGTTCTGAAAGCATTTTCCCAAGCTGCAATAGTAGTTTGAGGAATAGTTCGATCCCACAAGCCTTCGGATGCCAAAGCTTCATTATATAAACGCATAGAAGTAGTATAAGGGGCCCATTCTATATTTGCAGTAGGCTGCTTCAAACCAAAGTTAGCACTAAAGTTCACCTTTGGCTTATCATTAGAACCACGTTTTGTAGTCACAAGAATAACACCATTTGCACCTTTTACACCATATACTGCAGTAGCTGAAGCATCTTTCAACACAGAGATTGACTCTATTTCATTGATATCAACATCGTTGAAATTACGTTCCATACCATCTACAAGACAAAGAGGTGCTGCACTACCCCATGTAGCCTTACCGCGAATAAATATATTAGCCTGGTCAGCACCCGGCTTAGAGTTAGTACTTATGGAAGTAACACCCGGCATCTGTCCCTGCAAAGCTTCAGAAACCGAATTCACACTACCTACCTTGAGCAAATCATCCCCCTTGGTAGTAGCAATGGCACCTACACTGGATGCTTTTGTCTGTTGACCGTAACCAACTACTACAACCTCTTCAATCATCTGAGAATCTTCCGACATCAAGACCCTTGAAAGATTTATACCAGGCTTAACAACAATCTGGACATCCCTATATCCAATAAAAGAAAAAACAAGCACCTGATTTTTCTTTGCAGTGATAATAAAATTACCATCAAAATCTGTGATAACCCCCTGACTTGTTCCTTTGACAAGAACATTTACACCAATAAGAGGCTCATTAAGGACCTCATCCCATACCTGCCCTTTCAATGTTATATCCTGTGCACTTACAAACTGCACAATAAAAACAGAAAGAGATATCAAAATAAAGCATTTTAACTTCCTTGTTCTCATATAAATAAATTAAAGGTTAATGTTTGATTAAAAAATCTCGTGAATAAAAAAAGTCTTTTTCCCATGTTTTCATAAGTTTTTTTTAAAGTTTATAATTAATTCCAACAATTGCAAATGTAAACATAAATAAAACATGTGGTGGGTACAAATCATTCATTTAATGGGTAAAAACCTCTCATTAACTTTATAGGAATCTCCGCTCTTTAATATAAACTATTGAAAATAAACACTTTAGCCCTTTATATTAAAGAAAACAATACTTTTCGAAGGTATGTTTACATTTAGTACTGAACCAGTCATAAACACGTCAGCTTTTGCCCCCTCTATCGGTAATGAAATATTAAAAGCTAACCCATAGGCATTTAAAGAATTACTACATCCGTTGATATAAACTGGAATGTTATTGTAATCTACTTCCGACTGGTTTACTACAGCCAAGAATATTTCTTTATCGTTGCTAAAAGCCATTGTAAAGACGCTGTCGGCAAGACCAATATTAACCGGCTCAATATAAGACATTCCTTTTCTAGAAATAGAATTGACAAAATGTTTCATTACATAATACGAACGCATTCTTTTAGCTTCTCCGCCTTTTCTGAAATAGATACTTCTTGTCTCGGCATTATATCCTCTGGAGAAAGGTTCAAAAATCAATTCACCGGAAATGCCATCTCTGTAAAACTCTGCTTTTTCGCGATAGGTTCCGAGAAGATGTTTCAAATCTGTTGGTTCCTCGCCATTGGTTCTGCCTCCGGGGCCACTGCCAGATTCATCGGCAAAAGCCAGCTTTCCACATCTTGCAGCAGCATTGACAAATGTCTCGTACAAAAATCTGTCGTGTTCTTTCTTATTGAGATTATGAGTTGAAAAAGCATAATACAAATCCTTGCTTCCGACTTTTTCGACCTGCTTTATGAAATTTACACCCTGAGTCACTCCCCAACTGGCCGGATCTACATATAGAGGTATGTTGATACTTCGATTCTTACATATTTCATTCAACTTCAATATTATCTTTTTAGCCCTTTCGGCTGTTATGACCTGTGTCCATTCTTTAGCTACAGCCATATAAGAAATTTCCACTCCATTTTTCTGCATCAGTTCAAGATAATCAGCCAGGAATACTGCATATTTATCGCAGTCAAAACGGGCGGTAGGATTATAATTACAAATCCAATCTGGAAGATTGTTTTCGTTATTATACCCATGATAATCGCTTTTCATCGTTGCCCAAAACTTAATTTTAGGATTTACTTTACGTAAAAGCTTCATGCTTTTTATAGCATCGTCGTAAAAAGAAGGATTTTTTATTCCTTCCTTCAACTCTTGCTTCTTATCATAAGATACTCTGCAAATATCGAAATGAACATCACCAAAACACCATTGTGCTACTTGCAAAGGATTGGCAGCCATCTGTAGAAAGGACTGACTTCGCTCCATATCTCCACCTATAAACAGAATTCTCTGTTTCTTATTATTAAGGTCTATTTTAATAGCAGGCGATTCAGTGTTCAACGAAGAAGCATTCACAAAAGCTGCAAAAACACCTATAAAAGAAGCGAATAAGATTATTGTCTTAAAAATTTTCATCGATAATTTATCTTAATGTTACTTTTATTACACAATCAGTATCCGGCTTGAGAGATTTAGTATGCAACACAACTCCTCCATCGATTTTTTCATAGCCCACCTTGGATTCATCGTCATACTTAACAACGCTTTTAACGTTTCCATCGACCGGTATAGTAACAAATTCAGGCATTGAATCTGCAAGAATATGAACATATAGTTCTTTTCCCTTGCATGTCACAGTACCCCAATCTGAATTACTCACACCATAACCTGATGTTCCATAGATTGTATTGCCATACTTGTTCATCCATTTGCCGATTTCCGCCATACGGTCGAGTGCTGTAGCCGGAATCTCACCATTAGGCTGAGGACCTACATTAAGAAGAAGATTAGCATCTTTACCAGCCGAACGCACCAACAGACGGATAAGTGTTTTGGCAGACTTATAGTTCTGGTCCTTCACTTTGTATCCCCACATACCATTCATGGTAGTACATGTTTCAAGAGGCAAGTGGCTTATATCCTGACCTGCAAGACCTGACTTGTTTTCTCCTGGAAGGTCTCTTTCAAACATCTGTATATCTTCACCTTCATTAATTTCACGATGATGATTATTACCGACGAGACATGCAGGCTGCAATTTATGAATTAAAGCATATTGTTCCTTTAAGCCCCAATTAAAATCTTTTGGCTGATCCCAAAGACCATCAAACCATATAGCACCAATAGGACCGTAGTTAGTCAATAATTCTGTCAACTGATTATTCATGAATTTATAATAATCATTCCAGTTGCCGGCTTTTTTACGTCCTGTTTTATGTCCGGTTCTACCCAATGGATAGTAATCTTCGCGTGCCCAGTCAAGGTGAGAATAATATAAATGCAACTTAATACCCTGTTTTCTACATTCATCAGCCAATTCTTTCAGAACATCACGTTTGAAAGGAGTAGCATCAACGATATTATAATCAGAATATTTTGTATCATACATTGAAAAGCTATCGTGATGACGTGTAGTAAAACAAATATATTTAGCACCAGTAGCCTTAATAGCTGACACCCACTCCTTGGCATCGAAATTAGCCGGATAGAATGCTGAAGCCGCTTTTGAATATTCTTCGTTCTTAAGTTCACCATTATTCAGATACCATTCTCCCTGACCAAACATACTGTATATACCCCAATGGATGAAAATACCAAAACGACTTTCGCTGAACTCTTTTCTAGCTTGGATATTTTCTGGTGTTGGAACATATTCTGCAAATGCAGGAAAAGTCATACAAAAAGATATAGAACCTAGCAAAATCTTTTTGCCTATGTTCTTAAAGCTTTTAGAAAAATCAATCATAAAGTATTTATTTGTAAATATAAAGTTTCTCACTCTCTTCCCATGAAATCTTTTCAGGAGTATCTCTCCAATAGTATTTGTCGAAATCACAACAGTCGTTGTTCTTCTTCATCTCTTCCTTAAGGATTCTGTTGTAAGCTTCTTTCTTAAAACGGTATTTCTCATCGTTTGCTAGATTTACCATTTCAAATGGGTCGGTATTAAGGTCGAACAACTGCTCTGTAATTTTTCCGTTCACATTATATATTATATATTTCCATCTATCCTTAACCAAAGCCCTCTGAATACTACTATAGGCAAGGAACAACTGATTACGATGGTATTTTGCAGTACCTTCGATAACCGGTAACAATGATTTTCCAGTAACTGACTCGGCAGTTTTAATGTCAAGAAGGTCACATACTGTAGGATATATATCATACAGATAGCAATCTACATCCTTTTCTATTCCTTTTTCTTTACCTGGAACTACCATCAACATAGGAACGCTGATACTGTGTTCATAGAGATTCTGCTTTCCTATCAGTCCATGACGTCCTACAGAAAGTCCATTGTCGGAAGCAAAGATAATTATTGTATTATCCAATTCTTTTTTCTGGCGAAGTGTCTCGATAATTCTACCAATCTGAACGTCTACTTCGCTTATCATACCGTAATAATGTGCAAGTTCCTGTTTTACAGCAGCCTCAGTACGTGGAAAAGGCAACAAAACTTCATCACGTATCAAGAGTTCACCATTGTCAAAAGGATGACTCGGCATGAAGTTAACCGGCAGGTCCAATGTATCAGGACTGTACTTGTGACCATAATCAGGATGCTGGTGTCTTGGGTCGTGAGGAGAAGTAAACGCCACAAATGCAAAGAACGGCTTATTTTTTTTTCTATTAGAAAGGAAATCAACTGTTGCATCGGCAAACATTTCGGAAGAGAATTTTTTCCCTATAAATGGTTTCTTATAACTGCCCGTTTCATCGTAGTGATGCAGACGTGGGGCTGTATGACCACCTTTCTCGTACGAGTGCATACCACCGAAGAAAATATTATCACCTTTTTCGAACGAACGGTTGAATGACTTCTTGTCGGCATGCCATTTCCCTGTTCCAAATGTTTCATAACCATTCTGTCTTAAAAGTTCAGGCAGTGTAACCTGAGACTGAGGAATTTCTGCACCGTCCTTACTAATCTGATAGACACCTCTACCTGTCATAATCATAGCACGGCTCGGCATAGACAATGCTCCACACAAAGCTCCGTTTGTATAAGTATGAGAGAAAGTGATACCATTATTTACCAGATTATCAATATTGGGAGATACCACCTGAGGGTTACCATATGCATTGATACAAGTTTTCTGCATATCGTCAACCAAAATAAATAAAACGTTTTTTTGTCTTGCAGCATGAGCCAAACCTGCAAACATAAGCATTCCGGCTGCAAAGAACATTTTTTTCATAACTGTTATTATTTTTTATTATCAGATTCTATATTCTTAATTTGAGCGAATAATCTTTTTTCTATATCAGGATGTTTGCCATAAAGATTCTTCTGTTCGTTTCTGTCTTCAGGGAGATAGTATAAATGACTTTCCTTCTTTCTCTTGTTAAAGACAAGTTTCCAACCATCACTAGATACTACAGCCGGACCAATCTTTGAATCCAAGACAACATATCGCATTGGCAATGACTCTTTCTGTCCCAACAATACCGGCAGATAGGATACACCATCTTTTTCTGAGCTTAATTCCACCCCCAGCATATCTGCAAATGTTGATACTAAATCATAATTTGAAACCAACTGGTTGGTAGTATATCCAGCTTTAATTTTATCTTTCCATCTGAAAGCCAAAGGAACTTTTACACCACCTTCCCAATTGGACCATTTTTTACCTGTCATACCAGCATTACCATTGAACAAATCTCCAGTGCGCTCTGAAGTGTAAGGATAATTCCAATCGTCGAACTTTTTGCCATTCATATCCCTGACCGGTGCCTTCATACAACGATTATCGACTGTATAATATGTCTCATGACCATTGTCGACAGAGAAAATAAAAATAGTATTGTCCAGAAGATTAAGTTTTTCCAATTCATTAAGCATCACACCAATATGGTCATCAAGCATCTTGACCATAGAAGCATATTCCTTTTCCAACTCTGACAATTTTTTATTATTCTTGACTTCAGGATGTACCTCCGGGATAGCGACAGGTCCATGAGGTAACTGAGTTGGATGATAGAGGAAGAAAGGTTTATCCTTATTTTCCCTTATAAACTGTATGGCTTTTTCTACGAACAGGTTCTGAGAATACACCGCTTTTCCATCCATATTCCATCTCTTCTTGTATGTCTCAGGTGTCTCTTTTTCGAAGGCTTTAGCACAGTCAACATGAGTGTTACCATCAATTCGGACAATGTTGCCGTTTTCGAATAGGAAAGGAGGATAGTATCCATGACAACGAACATGGTCAAGATACCCATAATAATAGTCCCATCCATGTTCCTTCATCTGCTGGCGCGAAACTGTAAATCCCCATTCAAGTTTTCCTATTTCACCGGTAACATATCCAGCTTTTTTGAATATCTGAGGCAAAATGTAATCATTACCGGAAAGCTTTACATCGCGAGAGTTTATTTTATTTTCTACAGAATCTATTACCTCTTCAATTTTATCTGTCTTAAAAAGAGCACCATTTTCAATATGCCACTTATTGTTACGATAGTCGCTGTAGCCGGTAAACATACTGGCTCTTGCCGGAGCAGAGAACATACATCCATATGCATTTTCAAAAGCAGTACCCTCGGCAAATAGTCTGTCGATATTTGGTGTACTGATATATTTCTGTCCATAATGGGAAAGCATACCTTTACCCATATCATCGGCATAGACAAATACCACATTGGGTTTTTGCATTTCCTTAGCACACAAAGCAATAGGCAATGTTGCCGCTAGAAATAAAGAATTCCTTTTCATACGTATAATATTAATGGTTTAATTTAAAGTTGTTCTAATTTATCTTTTTGTTTCCATTGCTTAACAAAATCGTTCTTTTGCGGTTTACCCGGAGTACTTCTTCCATCTTTTATATATTTTATCATCAAAGATTTAAGTTCGTTAGCCTTTTCAGGAAATTCTTCTACAAGGTTTCTTGTCTCCTTTGGGTCAGAATACATATCATATAGTTGCATAGGAGGGAGATTCTGCAAAGCCTTTTTATCATTTGGTTTTGGGAAACTCCATCCTCCGGAACTTGCGGAGAGTAAAAGTTTCCATCTTCCCTGACGAATGGTAAATTCGCCTGCTATAGAATGATGAACTGTAGCTTCACGTATTGATGGAATTTCCTGCACAGAATAAATAGCCGGCAAGAGGCTATAACTGTCTTCGCCTTCTGTATCAGCAAGTTTATAGCCATTTACATCAGCAAAAGTCGCATAAAAATCAGTTAGACATATTGTCTGGTTCACTTTATGAGGTGAAACCCTGCCTTTCCATCTCAATATACATGGTATTCTGTGCCCTCCATCGAACAAATCTGCTTTATTGCCTCTGTAAATATGATTAGGATGATGTCCTTGTTCTTCCATTTCGGTAATTCCCGCTGCAGGACTGCAACCATTATCTGCAGTAAATACAATGATTGTATTGTCCTCCTCACCAGAAGCCTTTACAGCTTCCAATACCTTACCCACCATAGCATCTACCATGAGTACATAATCACCATATTCCCCTATTCCTGACTTTCCTCTGAATTCCTCAGAAGGAAGAATCGGGGTGTGAGGTGCCGGCAAAGGCAAATACAAAAAATATGGTTGAGATTTAACCGACTTCTGAGATATATAATTACATGCTCTTTCAATTATATTAGGCAATACTTCTTCATGCTTGAAATCGGGTGATGTAGGTCCCTTGCGCCACCAGCTGTATTTACCCTTATTCTGTGTTACAGTATCTGGAACTGCTGTAGGATTGTCGTTTTCCACATATACATAGGGCGGCATATCCAAAGAGCCACAAAAGCCATAAAAATAGTCGAAACCAAGACTTGTAGGACCATTTTTTATTGGTTTACTATAATTAATCTTGTTTTTGCCTGAGTCTATATTATTCCAATTCCAGCCTAAATGCCACTTTCCAATAGCAGCTGTAGTATAACCTTGTTTTCTCAGCATAGAGGCGATCGTTTCTCTGCCAGACGGTATCAATGCTTTAGAATAACCATCCAACACACTGCTTTTCAATGTTGAACGCCAATTATAACGTCCAGTAAGAATTCCGTATCTGGTAGGCGTACTAACAGATGATGAAGAATGAGCATCAGTAAACACAACTCCTTCGGCAGCCATACCGTCAAGGTTTGTTGTATTGATTTTCGATGTTTGATTAAGACAAGACATATCGCCATAGCCCATATCATCAGAAAGAATAAAAATTATATTGGGCTTGTCTGCTGATGCATAAACAACATTTAATCCATTGACAATAAAAAGTGATGTAAATAAATAATTTTTCATATTTTATTAGTTTTAATTCTACAATCCGTACATATCCCATTACCTCCATTTGTTCCTGAAAAAACTTTTATATTTCTTGAGGTTTATTTCTATAATTAGAATTTACTTGTGGCAAATGATACCTATCCAACAATTCATCAGGATTCTCCTATCATATAAGTGACTACAAACCTATGACTGAAAATCGTATTTTATTAGATTTCATAGTTATCTTCGATATTTCCATATGCAAGGATATAATCTACAAAAGACTAGTATTGGTTAAATATCATTTTAAAACATTCATATATCTGTCATTTCACTAATCATGCAACATATACCATGAAGTTCCAACAGAATACTTCATTACACAATCGGTCCAACTCCACACTTCCATATCAAATTTAAGACTTTCGTTAAAAACTATTCCATCAAGAGAGCGTACTCTAGTTTCAGTACTATATCCCTGGGTATTCCGTTCATTTTCTTTTAATTTCCTATTCAATTTATTATATACGTTACATTGCGGTTGACCATGAAAGGGATGTTCATAGAAATCAGTGCTTATACCTCCCCAAGAATAGCCGTAATAATCTTCAGTACCAGTCCCATACAATGAAGGGAAGCTTTCGTTATCTACCCAAATTTTCTCATCTCCTTCACCCCACCACTTTTTAACAGGGTTGAACACAGTCAAAGCATCACCCACGTAAACCCCTTTGCCTTTTAAAGTTATATAGTTCCAATCTGAATATGGACGTGTTGGAACTTCATCATCATGTCTGTACGATGAATGAAAATACATAGTATTATCAGTCCAATTATAGTCAGAACAAGATATTTTTAATTGAACGTCAATATCCGAATCTGTTCTGTTTTCAACAGAGACCTCAACCTTCTCTTTGAACGGCATAACCCAACGGCTTATAAATCTATAATCTTCTGTCACTTCTCTATAAAAATCCCCATAAGGATTAAGCCCAATTCCACATCCGAAAAAATCACCAATAGGTGAATTTACCGTTTCTTTTCCATCGAATGAGATTCTTATAAATACATTCCTGGTAAGCATCGAATCGGAAAATGCTTCTTCTTTCAGTTTTAACTGTAAAGTATTAAGTGAAGATAAAGGTCTTTCCAAAGAAATTGACTCTTTTTCACCGGCAGGCAATAACTTATCTTTACTTTCAACAGTATTCGCTTCATTGAAAGAATTATCAATATTATTACCTAACAAAATATTACCCGTTTCTGTTATCAATTCCTTATTAGCTCGAAAGTCTTCAATAGTAAAAGATTTAACTTTGACATTGTCAGCATACTCTCTATATGTAATCTGATAAAAATATGGTCTTTTTGTTGTTGTAACTTTACAAGATTTAGAATATGTGATAGGAAAAAACGAAACAGCTGACCGCAGAGACTTGTGCGCAAAAGGATATGGTATAATGCCATCACCATTGAAGACTTCCAGCATATTACCCTGGATAGTAGGAACAGTATCACCATCAATATACACTTTGATTATATTATCTGTATTAGGGTTCTTATCATTAGGGAAAGGCATCCAAGTACGAACAATAGCCCCAGGAGAATTATGCTCCATGAGAACCCATTCTTTACTTCCATTTATAGTATCAATTCTTACAAAATTGTGATGAGCCGGTGCAGAATTAAAATCAGCATTAGCAAACCATGTCTTTACATCCTCCGGTGTTACAGATACTCTATTATATGAACTTTCCTGTTTGAGTTTAAAAACAGGTTGAGGGAATTCTGCCACTGATTTTCTATCCCCCATCTCCTGAAGTAAAGTCACCATAGAGACTTCATTTTTTCTGTAAAAAGAAGAAAGTAAAAATAAAGAAAGTAACGATAAAAATTTACCTGATAGATTTAATGTTTTCATAAACTAAAATTTTAAATTAATACTCGAAAAACAAAGCACATTAATTCAACATAACTTATCAACAACCTCTAACTTATATAATTATAATCCTGAAAACTATCGTGTAAAATACCTACTGAAATAGATGTTAATGAAAAAGTTGTATATTGAACTAATGTGCCTATTACCTGAAAACCTTTATTACCTTTATTTTGTGTACTTCTCAGATGCAAACTTCCAATGTTCGCTTGAGGTTCTTGAACTATCCATTATACTCTGAAGTTCTATTACTTTTTCCGGATATATCGCAGCTACATTTGCTATCTCTCCAGGATCGCAATTCAAATTATAAAGCTCTAATTTTGTTTTTTTAGGGTTATTCACCTGAAGACGTATAAGTTTCCACCTGTCTTTGATAACCGCCTGTTTCCCACCTTGTTCATGGAACTCGAAATACAGATTATCATGAAGTTTCTGTTCACCTTGTCCTGTTAATGTCGGGAGATAAGATATTCCATCAATTCCTTCTGGCAAAGCAGCTCCGGTAAGTTCGCAAACAGTAGGCATAAAATCCCAAAAAGTTGATTCATGATAAGAAACACTTCCCGGTTTAATTACGTTTGACCATTTTACAATAAACGGAGTGCGAATTCCACCTTCGTAAAGATCACGTTTTGTTCCGCGGAAAGGTCCGTTACTGTCGAAATATCTTGGATCATGTCCACCTTCTTTGTGGGTTCCATTATCAGAAGTAAAGATAATTATTGTATTATCCATAATACCCTTCTTTTCCAACAAGTCCATAACTCTCTGCACATCACGATCAAGCCTAGTTACCATAGCAGCAAAAGTAGCGCGCGGTTTAGGCTGTGCTGTATAACCTTTTCCTGGGAAAGGAACTTCTTCAAACTTGCCATCATAATCAAAAAGTTCATTGTTTGGCACAATCAAATCAGCATGTGGAATTGTAGGAGTCAAATAAAGGAAAAACGGCTTATCAGAATTTTCATCAATAAAATCCAAGGCCTTTTCCATTATCAAGTCATGGGAATAAACCTTTTTATCCAATATAACAGGTTCATTATTTTCGAATAATTGAGTAGGATAATATCTGTGTGCATTACCCTGACCCAAATATCCGAAAAAGTAATCAAAACCTTGGTTATTGGGATGACCTATACCAGAAGGTCCGCCCAATCCCCATTTTCCTACACACGCCGTAACATAATCACGCGTTTTCAGAACTTCCCCAAGAGTAACCTCCTCATCAGCAAGATTCAAATCATAATGACGACCATCTTCTGCCTTGTATCCTTTGTTTCCCCTAATATATGAATGTCCCGTATGTTTTCCTGTCAATAAGACACACCTAGAAGGTGCACTCACCGTTGATCCGGAATAATGCTGTGTAAACTTCATTCCACTTTTAGCTAAAGCATCAATAGAAGGAGTTTTGATTCTATCCTGTCCATAACAACCAAGATCCCCTATTCCCAAATCATCAGCCATAATAAATATTATATTAGGCTTCTTAAAATCAACTGCTTTAGAACTTGATTCTTTTTTTCCCTGTACACATCCTGTTGATACAACAGAAAGAAATGTAAATCCAAATACCAGTTTTAAGTTATTCATAACAATCAGTTTTTATTTGTTTTATGCAAAATTACCTATAAATAGACAGAACAACTGGTAATAATTCTTGCGAATTTTGGTAACAATTCATTCATACAGACAAAAAGCATCATATTTCAATGAATATGCCACTAAAATTCTACCACATTATCAGAATTTTATTTCAAAAGGAAAAACAGGAAATTTATCATCGTTATAAAGCAAAGCACTTTGTAGCAAAGAAGGTTTCCATGCATAATGAAGCGTCCTGATTTCATCTTTCAACGGTACAACCAACTCATTTTTGGAATTTAAATAAGCTTCAACCTCATCAGATACACCATCCTTATATGAAACGGAAACCTGTACAGAATGCTTATCCTTTGATATATATAAACCTTTTGAAATATTTTTAAACGACAAAGTCAATAGATTGTCTTTTATCCTATAATCATTATATACAGGGAAATCACAAACATTAATATCATATACATTATTTAAGGCAATGTAGGCAGCGCGTTTTCCTACTTCTTTCTTGCCTTTATAATGTATATCATTATTTTCACCCAAATCTATAATAGGTACTATGTAACAATAATCATTTTCTTTTGCACCATTGAACTGAACATTTCTCATTTCCGGCCATAAAGGCAACTTATAGCTTGGAAGTTGGATAGAGATGAAAGGCAACTTATCATTATCGAAATTCTTTCTCCAACTATTTACAAGCATCTTATAGAATTCCGGATACATATCAATAGCATCTTTTGTTTCTGAATCAGCCTCTCCCTGATACCAGAGCACACCTTTTACATTGATTTCTGAAATTTTAGCAAAAGACGATTCAAATAAAAAAGATGGTTCGCATAAAAAATGATATTTCATTTCATCTATCACATATTCACCAGAAGAAGGCAATACTTTCTTCAAAGCTTCTCTACCTCTTTTCCTATGAGCCGCAGAAATATTCTCGTTTTTCAGCCAATCTGTTGAGAACCAATCTGCAGAAACCTTTTCTTTGCGCAGAACTTCCTCGGGAATCCAGTTATTTATAGCAGATCCTCCAATGGCACATTGTACCAATCCTACCGGAACTTCCACTTTAGAAACAAGATTAATTCCAAAATGTGTTGCTACTGCAGAAAAACCCTGCAAGTTATCTATTGTGGCCTTATTCCATTTCAAAGAAAAGAAATCATTCTTATTACAACGAGCGAGTTCTGACTCATTATATCCATTCTTGGCAACCAGTCTTAAGCCACTATAAGAAAGAATACGTATTTTTAACATTTCCTTACCGAATTTTGATAAGTTCGTTGTATCGTCATCTCCATTTTTTATAGGGAAAACCATATTTGACTGACCAGAACAAATCCAGACATCTCCTATAAGTATATCTTCCAGAACAATATCTCCCGCTTTCAAAGTCAAAGGAGAAAATGAGGCTCTACGCTTTTTAAACTTGACGGTCCATTTTCCATTTTCATCTGACTTTACAATTTTCTTTTCATCTCCTAAAAAAACAGGAAATTCAACATTAGGGTCTGACTCACCCCAGACAACAATAGGCTCATCCCGCTGTAACACCATATGTGACTGGAAATAAGGGTTCAAAATTACATTTACAGCATGAGTAGCTGTTATCAGCCATATAAAAAACAATAACAAAAAATACTTTTTCATAATTCTGTACTTATTTATTTTTCAGAAATTTAGAACTCAATCTCAAGTGATTTAGATTTCAACAAAGGAGACGATAATCTTACTCTAATTATTCCATGCTTATCGGTAACCTTTATATATCCTAACAATCTTCCGTTTCTGCACCTTTGAACAGAATCCCTGAAATTATCTGCAGCATTGCTTTCACCGCTTTCCAGACCTACAAGAACAGCCGGTCCGGAAACTGTACATGTTACTAGATTATCGGCCAAATTCACAATTCTGCCTTTTTCATCATGAATCTCTATATCCAGATGAAGATATTCATTCAAACAGATTCCGTCTTTCTTATCAAACTTAGCTTCAATTTTATATGGTAATCCTGTTGTCTCTACCTTATCTGATGCAGCAAGTTCACCTTTATTATAACATTTCACTTCCAATACCCCGCTGGCAAACGGTAAATCCCAATAAATAATTCCTGACTTATCGTCATATGGCTTACGTGTTCCTACCAATTTACCATTAAGATACAATTCAGCTTCCTCACAATTTGTATATGTGACCACTCTCACCAAATCATCTTCTTCATAATTCCAAATATGTGGTGCACCAGCTGAAACTTTACCTTTATTATTGTTGTTCAGTTTATATGTACCAACATAAGCTACAGGTGAATCGTACCACAAGGCTCTTCTGAAATATCCACCAGGTTTAATATTTGAGGTCAAATCTATCATACCTGTAGTAAAACCTCTTGAGGGCCATTTCCCAGCTTCTCCCAAATAATCAAACCCTGTCCATATAAATTGTCCCATTATAAACTCATTATCCCTTACAGCTTTCCAAGCATTTATATCGTGACGTGTTTCACTTCCATAAAGCACTCTGTCTGGATAAGTTTCATGGTCCTTTTTATATCTGTACTCAGTATAATTGTAACCAACAATATCCAGAGCACCCGGGTAATCCGTTTCATTTGACATTACAGCGCCTGCCAAAGCGGCAGTAACCGGACGACTCTTATCAAACTGCTTAACAACAGCAACAAGTTCTTTTGCAATCTCACCCAAACGCTCAGCCCTAGGCTGTTGAGTCAAATACCCTTTTACATGATGCTGGCTTATACCTTCCTTATTTAAAACCGGATGCGAATAAGGGTCATTAGGATAGTCAACCTCATTTCCTATGCTCCACATTATAACAGACGGATGATTCCTGTCACGACGGACCATATCAGCTAAATCTTTCTTGCACCATTCTCTGAAATAATTGGCTGACCCCTGAAATCCAGGAGTTCCTTTATTCCAACCTAATATCCATTTTTTCTTAGGATATTCCCATTCATCAAAAGCCTCATCCTTAACCAACAGTCCAATTTCGTCACATAACTCATAAACGCAAGTTGCTTGAGGATTATGACTCATTCTTATGGCATTACATCCAATTTCCTTTAGTTTCATCAATCTTCGTTTCCATACTTCTTTAGGAACAGTGGCTCCAAGGCAACCGGCATCATGGTGAATACATACACCCTTGACTTTCATATTTTTACCATTCAAGAAAAATCCCTTATCTGGGTCGAAGCGGATAGAGCGTAAACCAGCTTTTACAGTAGAGCTATCAACTGTCCTGCCGTTCACGTTCAAAACAGTCTTGATTGTATATAAAGAAGGTGAATTCAAATCCCACAAGACAGGATTAGAAATTTCAATATTTACATTACCAGTAGAAATTTTCCCTGCAAGAAGTTTTCTGGAATATCTTTTCGAAGAAACTTTTGCTCCATCTGGAGAATAGACTTCATGAAGGATTGAAACCGAAGAATTTTTATCAGAAGTATTCTTAATATCAGTATTTAAAGTTAAAGTAGCAGTTTTATTATTACGACTAAGAACTGCACTATAATATACCCCCCAAAGATCTATATGAATCTTATTTGCAAAAATCAATTTCACATCACGGTAAATTCCAGATCCAGTATACCATCTGGAATCAGCATCTTGAGAATGATCTACTCTGATAGCAATCACATTTCTTCCACCAAAATTAATATAAGGTGTCAAATCATACATAAAGGAAACATATCCGTTAGGACGTTTTCCAATCCACTTACCGTTTATAAAAACTTCGCTGTTATTATAAACGCCCTCAAAATAGACATAAACATTTTTACCCTTTTCATTTTCCGGGATTTCCAACATCTTACGATACCATCCTATACCACCAGGCAAATATCCAGTACAACTGGCCAACGACGGGTTAGCCTGCTGTTCAACACTCCAGTCATGAGGCAAATCAAGCTTTCTCCAAGAAGAATCGTCATAAAACTCAGAGCCACCATATTTAATGTCGCCCAAATGAAAACTCCAGCCACTGTTTATTACATGTGCATCGCCAAAACCTTGTCCATTAATTATAGATATATTAGCTATATTGGACAAAAAAAGGAAAAAGAAAATAATCTTATGTTTCATGGATTTATAGTATTATTTTGAGCAAAAATACACATTCTCACCTATAGGTTTTGGTATTAAACACGTCAAATAATACTATAAATCGTTCAAATCTTGTTTTCAGAAATGCCTTCAACGTATTTACTCGGTGACATACCCAATTCTTTCTTGAACACAATTCCAAAATACTTAGGATCATTAAATCCAACCATATATGCCACTTCTGACACAGACTTTCCTGTTGTTCTCAATATCTCACAAGCTTTCTTTATTCTAACATTTCTGATAAATTCATTGGCAGACATACCTGTCAATGTCTTTAATTTTCTATAAAGAGTTGATTGTGACATATTCATCTGTTCACAGAAGTCGTCAATAGAGAAATCAGAATTATCTATATTCTCATAAACAGCCTGTACTGCTTTGTCAAGAAATACCTGGTCTGCAGCATTCAGTCCCAGTTCCTGAGTATCAGCAACTTCCTGTTGTCTGAACTTCTGCGAGAGAATCCTTCTGTTATTTAATAATGTTTTGACTTGAGCTATCAGAACAGCCATTTCTACAGGCTTAGAGATATAGACATCAACTCCAGAGTTATACCCTTCCAACTGATATTCAACCTGTGTCTTTGCAGTCAACATTATTATAGGTATATGATTCAAGTCTTTATCACTCCTAATAGCCTTACACAGCTCTACCCCATTCATTTCTGGCATTACAAAGTCTGTTATAATCATATCAATATCACTACATTGCTTAGTTATTTCTATAGCTTCAACACCATTTTTTGCAGTATGAACATTGAAACTGACAGACAAGAATTTTGACATTACAGTCAACAAATCTTCATCATCTTCAACTAGTAATATATGAGAAGCAGAAAATCTGCCGTCCTCTAAATCTGCATTAACAGGCACAGCACCAGTATCCAGTTCCGCATTGTCTATCTGATCATCTGTATATGCATCTTTATCTATAGGTAGTTTTACGGTAAAGACAGTAACCTCACCTGGAACACTGTCTGCATTAATTGTTCCATTATGCATATCTACCAATTCCTTCGTCAAAGAAAGCCCAATTCCGGTACCACTTGTTTTAAACTTCCTATAGTCTCCCTCATAAAATCTCTGGAAAAGGAAAGGCAGACGAGATTCCGGTATTCCGTCGCCGGTATTTTCAATTTTAATAACAACATACCTTCTGTCAGCCTCAACTTGTTCTGTCAAGGATATAGAAATCACACCTCGAGTATAATTGTATTTTAGTGCATTAGACAACAGATTATATAAAATTTTATCAAGTTTATCAATATCAAAATAAGCAAGTATACAATCAGAAGAAGCCTCAAAATGCATATTGATATGCTTTGCCTCTACCAACGGGTAAAAGTTCTCCTCACATAATTTTCTAGTGAACAAGACTATATCATTCTTACTGACCTTCAGTTTCAATTTACCATTTTCAATTTTTCTAAATTCAAGTATCTGCTGAAGAAGTCTATGAAGACGTTTCAGATTAGACCTCATGATAGACAAAGTTTCCTTATCTGAATTTTCATCAACAAAAAGTTTGTCTATCGAACATTGTAATACACTGATAGGCGTAAAAAGTTCGTGCGAAACATTTGTAAAGAATTTAAGCTTTGCCTGGTTTACTTCATCAGACTTTTTATGTTCCAAACGTTCTAACTGGAGCGCATGCTGCAGATGAATTCTTTTCTTTATTGTACGTACAATAATATAACAAACGAGGAACAACACGATGACATATAAAACATATGCCCACACAGTAAACCATGGAGCAGGTTGAACTACAATATCAATATACCTGATGTCAGACCATACACCGGTATTGCAAGCCTTCACTTCAAAACGATAATTACCTTTCTTAAGTGCATTATAAGAAATGTTTCTACTACTAGAATCAACATAAATCCAACCATTATCTACCCCCAACATTCGGTATGCATACATATTGGCTGAACTGTTTATAAAAGACAAACAACTGAATTTAAAGGTTAGATTATTTTGATTATATTTCAAATATAATTTTCTAGTATACGGTGGCAAAAAATCACAAACATCACTCCTATCATCATTAATAGATGAAAGAGGAATATTCATCAAAGAAATATCTACTATATATACAGGTGATACATATTCCCTTATCCTATCTACATCTAATCTTTCATAACAGTCCAGACCGCTATATCCTCCTAAGATGACGGTTCCGTCCGAAGCCACCAATGAAGCTCCACTTACAAACTGCAAATTCTGCAAATCTCCCCTCTGGTTATACCAAACAATTCTTTTAGAATTATTCAATGATAAACGGAAGAGACCTCTATTCGTAGTTATCCACAGATTTTTATCATTATCTTCAGTTATAGAATAGACATACTCATCGGCTAATGAACGTACAACCTCCTGAGTATCAAAACAATCGTTCTTATCATTATAACGACTCAAACCGCCCCCATGTGTGCCTAGCCATAGATACCCATATGAGTCTTTAAAAATACAAGAAGTAGAATTTATGTTTATCTTGGCATTTTCTGCATTATAGCATCTTATATCTTCATTTACCCCCAAAAAAAGAACTCCATGTGTTTTAGTTAAAATCCAAACGCCGCTATTGTCACAAAAAACTCCAGAAATAAAGTCATTATTTATTACTTTATTAATATTGGTATATTCTTTAATCTTGTATTTGCCGTTTCCATTAACATCAGCATAAAACACACCCGATTCAGTTCCAATCCACAATCTACCATCTGATGAAATACTCAAATCTGTAATTCTATTGATATTCATTGTTATATGCTGTAATTTCTCTAAAGCAGTTATCTTAGTCCCCTGACGCCCAATCTCATAAACGCCATTATAACGAGTTCCCAAAAACAAATTTCCAGACTTTGAGTCTTTTACTATTGAGACAACCGAATTTGATTTTGCAGATAAATTACCTAAAATAGGAAATTCTTTATAAGACTTCAATTTATTGTTTTTCCTGTCCCATATCTGAAGTACTTCTTTTCTAGAACCGATCCATATTAAAGAGTCTTCATCCTCGAATAGAGCTGTAATAACCTGATCTTTTGCAACATCAGGAACTACATGTGAATAAAAATCGTCCCTATACACCAAACTAGATACTCCACTTCCTTCTATACCACTCCAGATGGTTCCGTTTGCATCCTTCATCAAAAACATAGCTTCAGCTCCACCCAACTCATCAGATTTGAAATATGTGTATTTTTCTTTTGCTTCGGATAAATCCATAACAACTATTCCATTGGCAGTAGAAACCCATAAACATCCATGCTCATCATCAAACATCAAATCATATATTACAGGATCAGGAAGTACACTATTAAATCCTTTTGCTGGGATTAATTTCACCTTCTTCGAATCAAACTTATCTGGTTCCAACAAACAGTAAAGAAAATCTCCGTCCCATGTAGAAATCCATATATGTCCCTTATTATCTTCGGCAAAAGCAGTTATTCCAAATTTACTTTCTACATTCTTATATCTTATAGTTTTATAACTTTGTCTGTCAAAAAGACAAACTCCAGCATTCCAAGTACCAATCCAGATATTCTCCTTAGAATCTTCGAACATTGACTTTACAGACATCTTCTTGATAAACATAAAGCAATTTAAAGATTTGCTGTATTTAAAGATTCCCTGACCTGTACCTAAATATATTTCATTATCATTTGTTATAAGAATGTCATTTATACTACCTTTAATATAAACTTCAATTGGGACATTAGTCAGAGACATAACTTTTGAATCAAAGACATAAACATCATCTTTTTCAGTAATCAACCAAAAGAAACCATTCTTATCTTTTTCCATAAGTTTTATACTATTTGATACGTTACCATCAGAAAGCAACTTGCTCAAATTAATATTTTTAAAACTATAGCCATCATACCGACTTAATCCGTTCTTAGTTCCAAACCACAAAAAGCCCAAATCATCATATTCTCCGCAAAATGTTTCATTGCTAGGCATACCTGATGTAACCGAAAAGCAAGATATATTTATTTTATCATTGGCTATTATTACATTGTGAAATAAAAGTATAAAAAGAATATGTATAATATGTTTCATCTTTTTTTATTTTATATGTGAATCAGGAATTGAAAGTTCGTAACTGATTCACGGTTAAAAAACATGCAAATAAATTAAACAACGTGAATTCGATATGTAAATAATAACATGAAAGTATACCAAAAAATAATCTAAAAGTATACCATTTTTCTTCTATTTGCAAAGATATCAAAAGTTGGTTATACATTATATTTTCTTGGTTAATTTTTTCGTTTCTTTGATACGATAGGATGTTCCAGTCATATTGATTAGATATGATTTGTGACACAATCTATCCACAAGAGCCGCACACAGGACTTTATCCTTTAACACTTCTTCCCATCTAGTAAAAGGCAAGTTGGTTGTAATAATGGTAGCCTTCTTTCCTGTTCTGAGCGAGAGGTGGTTAAACAGCATCTCTGCCCCCTCCTTATCAAAACCGACATATCCGAGTTCATCACAGATGACGAGGTCAAAACGTTCAAACTTGACTTCCAGATTTCTCAGTGTTCGGTCAGTCTTTGCCTCTCGTATTTGTGTAAGCAACCTCGGTATGGATGTGAAGAATACAGTGTATCCTTCCAGACAAGCCTTTACTCCAAGTGCGATGGCCATATGCGTCTTTCCCGTTCCCGGATTACCATACATGACGGCGCTTCTGCCCTCGTTGATAAAATCCAACGTCTCCAATATCGGCAACATGGCTTGACCTTCAATGGGTAACTCATTACGCTCCAGTTCTTCGAGGTATTTCATCTGTGGGAATCCAGCCTTATGGATGCGTGTAATCTTGCTTTTTTCACGCCTCCTTGTCACTTCCTCTTCAAGCAGTCGTCTGAGATAGCCCAGACATCCCCACTGCTCCCGAACTGCATCCTGTGCATACGGTTCGGCATTCTCCCTGAACGTTGCCAGTTTAAGCTCCCGTACATAGGCATTTATAACATCCGTCTCATTCATATGTCTATCCTCCCTGCATTATAGGATCCATTTCCACACATGACGGCATCAAGTTGCGATAGCACGTCTTCACTGCCCATTTCGATTTCCAGGAAGGCCTCCGTCCTTTGTTCTTCGGAAAAAGTAAGCGGTCCTGCATTCATGGTTTCCAGTGCCACCTTTATCTGATCGGTATTGATGTGTCTGGCTCCACGCATCCGTATTATTTTCACTGCTTTCAGTATGTCGTCATAGCCGTGACCGTTCTGTTGGCAGTACTTCAAAAGCGCCAGGAAGTCTTTTCCGTTATCGGCATAATGCACACGGAACAGGTCCTGCATCTTCTGAGGCATTTGCTTGAGTGCTACGGAACCTTTCAATGCCCCCGGTTTTCTTATCAACGTGTCCAGATGGTGGTTGATGTCAAAATGCCAGGACCCTTTGTCATAGCTGCGTTCATGTCCGGCCACTTTCTTGTGTTCAGTGTCATAAATTTGCAGTTTTTCGCTATAGACCTGTACTGCAACGGTTTGTCCGACAAGGCTGTCCGGAACGGAGTAATGACAGCCCTTGACGCAGATTGTGGATTGTTTATCAACAGAGCATGTCATCATATCAAAGCATCCGAAGTCACCGGGAAAGTGCAACATGGCGTCAATGTCCCGTCTCAAGGCCTCCGGCTTCTTTCCAGTGGCTACACTTCCCGTTTTTCTGTTGATACCTTCACAAATGCGAGAAAGCCACTGCTGGGCAGCCTCCACGGAGTCAAAGTTTATCCGGGTGGTGAATGCACGGCCGCGGACATAGTCCACACTACGCTCCACGTGTCCTTTCTCCCATCCGGCGCGTGCATTACAAAAACGGAAGTTAAAGCCGTAGAAGGTACACATACGGGTAAGGGAATCCGTCGGCTGCTTACCGTCCGGTTTCAATATCACGGCCACCTTCATGTTGTCATACACCATCGTATGAGGTACACCATGCACCTCATGAAAGAAATTGCGGTGTGACTCCATAAAAGCCAGATTGTCCTGATGGCGAAACAGATAGGCCCATCTGCCTTCGCTATGGCAAAGGGCAAACACAGCCATGGTGAATGTAGTCAGTTTGCCATCTATATAGAGTTTGACCTCTCCCCAGTCAAATTCACATTCCTGCCCCGGCTCATAATATTGTTTGATGAAAGCCTCCTTGGGTTTTCTTGTTTTCGCCTCGTTACGCCGTTGGATATACTTGCATACACTTGAATAACTGATGTCGTATCCCTTCTCTATCAGTACACGGTGGATGTCCTGGCGCTTCAGGCATTGTTTATGTAACCGCTTCAAACGACGCCGTGCATTTTCTTCCAACCAATAGTCAATCTCGGAACAAACAGCATCCGTCAGACGGATACGTTCGGATTTACGGCAGGAAGAATAAGCGGTTTTTTGTTGAAGACAACGCTCAATGCCGTCTTCGCCATCCTGCAAAGACATCTTTTCAAACTCACGGACATAACGGGTCACTGTCTTTCGGTTTAACCCAACCCTACGGGATATCTCCCGCAAACTAAGACCATCTACACGATAGTAATGTAAAATCTGTTCTTTTTTATCCATCTTAATCATGGTTTACTTCTGATTGCTATGCAACTTGAAGGTCGAAATAACGAAGAAAACGCTGATTCAGTGGTATACTTTTCAATTATTATCGTGGTATACTTTTCGATTACTATCTACAATGATAAATACCAGTAAAGTCGGAATTAAGTATTTCGTACAAGCTATATCTAGCTTATATAACATTAAGTAGTGGCTGGCCAAATCAAGTAAACATGTATCCATGTGTACAGACAATGGAAAAGAATTTGCAAAACATCAAGAAATAGCAAAGGAATTACAAATTTCTTTCTATTTTTGTAAACCGTACCATTCTTGGGAACGTGGAGCCAATGAGAACACGAACGGACTCATCAGGCAATACATCCCCAAAGGAACGGACTTCAGTGAAATAACTGATGAGTTTGTTACCTGGGTTGAGAACAAGTTGAACAATAGACCCAGAAAGAGGCTTGGTTATCTCACACCAAATGAGAAATTTAATCTATTATTAACAAATTAGAATTCGATTGCATTTGCAAGTTGAATTCGCCAAAGATTATTAATAAAATGAAGCAGACATTTGCACCTTTTGCCAAGCCGCTGTATGTGATGACAAAGCCGGTGGGAGCGGTATGTAACTTGGCTTGCGATTATTGCTATTACCTTGAAAAATCGAATCTGTATAAGGATACTTCCAAGCATGTGATGAGTGATGAACTCTTGGAGCGTTTCATTAAAGAATATATCGGTTCGCAGACTATGCCTCAGGTACTTTTTACATGGCATGGTGGAGAAACACTCATGCGTCCTCTCAGCTTTTACAAAAAAGCAATGGAACTGCAGAAACAGTTTGCCGGTGGAAGAACAATCGACAATTGTATTCAGACTAACGGTACATTGCTTACCGACGAGTGGTGTCAGTTCTTCAAGGAAAATAACTGGCTTGTGGGAGTGTCTATAGACGGTCCTCAGGAGTTTCATGATGAATACCGCAGAAACAAACAGGGGTTGCCTTCATTCGTAAAGGTTATGCGTGGTATTGAGTTGCTTAACAAGCATGGAGTGGAATGGAATACCATGGCTGTGGTGAACGATTATAATGCCGATTATCCGGTGGAGTTCTATAACTTCTTCAAGTCCATAGGCTGCCATTATATCCAGTTCGCACCAATCGTAGAGAGAATATTCAAGCATAGTGACGGACGTCATCTGGCATCACCTATGCAGGAAGGAGATAAACTTGCAGATTTCTCTGTTACACCTGAGCAGTGGGGAAACTTCCTTTGCAAACTTTTCGATGAATGGGTGAAGAACGATGTAGGACAGTATTTCATTCAGATATTCGATTCTACACTTGCCAACTGGGTAGGGGAGCAACCTGGCGTATGTTCTATGGCGAAGACATGCGGACATGCCGGAGTGATGGAGTTCAACGGAGATGTTTATTCGTGTGACCATTATGTTTTCCCGGAATATAAGCTTGGTAACATATATCAGAAGACGCTGGTTGAGATGATGTACAGCGAAAGACAACAGGAGTTCGGGTTGATGAAACAGAAATCATTGCCTACACAGTGTAAGGAATGTGAGTTCCTGTTTGCCTGTAACGGCGATTGCCCTAAAAATCGCTTTGCGAAGACAGCAATCGGAGAGCCTGGACTGAACTATTTGTGTAAGGGATATTATCAGTTCTTCAAGCATGTAGCTCCATATATGGACTACATGAAAAAGGAATTTTTAGCCGAACGTGCTCCTGCAAATATAATGGAAGCAATAAAGAAAAAGCAGATAAATGTTGATTAAGGAATAAATATTTATGTTTTATCATTACAGAAAAAGATTTTTTTATGGTATGTGATAATTGTAATACTGGTAATAACTGTAATTTGTATTGTAATATATACTCGTTGTAAGGTTAAACAGTTTGAAGATATTTTGTCAGAGGCAAATGTTATTCGTGAAAAAATATATAAATCTCATTTAAGTATTACAGAATTAATAACTTTAGGTGAATCTGTTATTATATGGGATAAATCTGATTATAATATATATCATTCATTACGTATAAAGACTGATAGTGTCTTGTTGGGGATGAAATCAGATTATGTAAATTTTATGAATTCAGACCAAATTGACTCTTTGCGTATTTTGCTTGAAGTTAAAGAGAAACATTTGTGTCGTATAATGGAAGCAGTGCAGTCTTGGGAAGACGTTGATAGTTTCATTGTTAATGAATTTCCTATTATCGCTAACCAATCAATTAAATTTAAAACAATAACGTATAATAAAAAAGGACTTGCAGGATTGTTTGGGAAAAAGGAAACAGTTAAAGTTCCTTTTTATTCAGATGGAATGATAGATTTAAATAATAAGTTAACATCATTGTTAATAGACATAATTCTCAAATAGAAATCTATGCAGATAGTTTACGCTTACAAAATAAATTCTTAAATAATAAATTATGTAATATCATTTTATTGTTGAATGGTCAGGTCCAGTATTCGCTAACTAAAAAGAGTAATGAAATAGCAATAGGGCAAAAGAAGTTGTTTCGTTTGTTTTCTATCTTAATAGTTGTTACCATTATATTATTGATAGTATCTTTTATTATAATTCGACTAGATTTACGTAAAGAAGATATTGTTAAACTTAGACTAAAACAGGTTATAGATGAAAACGAGGAATTGCTTGATATGCGTGGAAAAGCCACTGAACTTTGACCCTTTTGGCCAAGTAGAATTTGCCCCCTTGGCTTTAATGTGATTGACCCTTTTGGGTAAAATAATATAGCCCACTTATTGCAAGCATTATTTAATATTTTTTGTATAGATTTGAATAACCAAGTCCTGGTGTGACGGGGTGATGATAAAATTTACACAAATGAATAAAAAAGTCAAGAACATTTTAAGATGTTATGCGGCCGGAATGGGAATCAAGGAAACGGCAGCCACGTTTCATACATCCCGTAACACCGTCCGTAATTAGGGATATTCCGTAAATGTTCCCCTTTCTTATAAATCAAGAGAAAAGTTTTACTTTACGTGAGCTTTTCTCTTATTTTTTTCGGCCAAATTGCCATTCCTCTATCTTTTTCATAGAATATTATTTACATATTCTTATTTTTTTCTTCCCAACCATCCATTATGTACATGTCTTTTTCAGGGGAAGTTAAAACCTCTCCTTTTTTTCCTCTTATTTTGGTCCGATTATGCTGCCGTTCTTTTTTTCTTTTCGACCTTTTCTATCATACATACCGCATTAGCCGTATGTATTCCAAAGAAAATCCAAAGGATTTCCGTTTTCCTGTTTCGGGCTTTTATCCTAGCCAGTGAGTAATGTTGTTTCTGCGTTCCAAAGCTTCCTTCCAGGCGGGTAGCTCTTTCACGGCTGAGTTCCGAGCGTAAGATCTTACGAAGCGGCTCATCTTTGGCAGCTCTGCCCTTACGCTTAAAGGAAGTACTTATAT
>ERZ834769.515-NODE-515-length-40630-cov-28.291362_pt1 | contig 40630 bp, 41 predicted proteins | sample MGYA00519690_ERZ834769 | MGnify/ENA primary metagenome ERZ834769 (study PRJEB31850, sample SAMEA3708760) | human gut metagenome | biome: human gut; feature: human-associated habitat; material: faeces | place: China | collected 2014 ... | reverse complement strand
CCCTGTCTCGGCGACGCCGACCGCGTTCGCTTGCGCGAATCGGTCAATTCCCCACAGGAGAAGGCTTTTTATCCGCTTTTTCTTTTGCATATGCGGGCGCAAAAGAAAAAGCTATCAAAAAGAAAACGCGAAAGAAGATTTCGCGCTCTGCGGAGCGCGACAAGAGCTACGCGTGCCCCCGTCTCGGCGACGCCGACACACATGCTTCGCATATGTGTCAATCCCCCGACTGCGCAAGCCTCCCCAAAGGCTTGACCTAAACTTTAATGGAAAAAGGCGGGCGAAAACTTTTATGGTGGTGAAATCCAATTCGGCAAAAACAAAAGCGTTGCCTTTTGCAAAGGCAACGCTTTCCTTTTATTGCTTTTGTTCCTCTGCGTACTTCTTCGGGCTCAGCCCAGTTTCTTTTTTGAAAATATAGCTGAAATGCGAAAGGTTATTGAAGCCTGTCAGGCGGCAGGTATCATCGACGGAAAATCCGTTGCAGAGATATTCCTTTGCTTTCATTATGCGGCACTGGCGCACATATTTCATCGGAGTGCAACCGACAATATCCGAAAAAAGCTTGCAGAAATGATTTTTCGAAACAAACATTTTCGCGCTGATGCTCTCGAGCGTCAAATCCTCCCCGAGATTTTCATGGATATACCGCATAGCCATATATGCGCGGCGATAATCCGCATGGCGGCGCGGCATATCTATCGGATAATGCGCGAAAAATATTTTGTTCAGGTATATCAAAAGCTCGCATATAGCGCATCTTCTGAGTAAATCCGAACCGTAATCCGTCAGGCTGCCGCTGTATTCTATTGTCTTATCCATATATTCGCGCACACGCTTTGCTTCGGAAACGGAAAGCGGCAGATATGCTGTCTCCGGTGTGGTGCGCGAAAAGAAGCAACAGAGCAGATCCGTCTGCTCTGTACATAGCTTTTCGATACATTCCGGAGTAAAATACATTACATATCTTTCGTACGGAAGGTCGGCGGGGCAACGCACGCGATGCAAATCCATATCATTGAAAATGAGCAGACTGCCCGCTTTCGGCTCGATAGTCAGATTATCTATCTGACATTCCGCGCCGGGTGTGAGGATGAATGTTATCTCAAAAACCTTGTGGATATAGAAATTTCCCGTTTTGCCGTTTTCGCTTCTTGCGTGCCAGATCCTGAAATTATCTTCAAAATCTTCGCTGTATTGCCTTAAAATTTCATCTTTTTCCGCCAAGGCACATTTCTCTTCCATACATATTTTTAACCGAAAAGCGTACAGCCTATGCTTTTGAAATGGGCTATTTTTTTATCTATTTCGGCTTCGTCTATTTTAAATTCCGCGGCGAGACATTTTTTGCAGAGAAATTCCTCCGCGTCGCGGTAAACAAGTCTGCGGTATATTGCCATCTCATCGCATGAGAGATGCGCACCGCATTTTTTACATTCCGCCATTATTTTAATTTGACGAGCTTTGCGGTGAATACGCGGCAATCCTGTGCCGCAACCTGAACATTAAAGAATTCCTTCTGCACGCCGAGCTTTTCGCCTGTAAAGCTGTCCGTCACATCAAAGCCGTAGCCGCAAAGAGGGTCGAGACCTATTTCATAATAGGGAAGCATGATATCCTTATCCGATTCATACGGATTGAAGAAGCCTATTGCAAATTCGCCATCCGAAAGATGACGGAAGCAGATTATGTTTTCGGGGGCGCCTCTGTTGTCGCGTACAAGCATGGGCGGGCGAGCCTCCGCATCCTGATTTATGCGGATAAGCTCCTTATTTAAGAGCAGGCTCTTTATTTCGGGCGACATATTGCGTATATCGCAGCCTATCATGAGAGGCGACATAAGCATGCACCAGAGCGCAAAATGATAGCGGTACTGCCCGAGTGTGCAGCCCTCGCCGGGGCTGATATTCCCATTGCCGGAGAGCCCGCATACGAGCATATCTATATCATTGAAGCAGCCTGTTCCCGAATAGCCGAGATTTGGCAGCTGGCTTTCGGAGAGCTTGCGTATGGAGGGAAAATTATCGAAAATATCGCCTGTGGAGCGGTACATATGCGCGCCCACGCTTCTTGCCCATGTCCATACCTGCGCATTGCCCCAGTTACACATGGAAAAAAGAATCTCTCTGCCGCTTGCCTTGAGTGCGAGCGACATTCTGTTATATGAAAGCTGGCTCTGCATGGAGGGATGATAGCAATTATCGTATTTGAGCAGGTCAACACCTACCTCGGCGAAATATTTCGCATCCTCAAATTCATGACCGAAGCTGCCGGGATAGCCTGCGCAGGTCATGACGCCGCAACAGGTATACATGCCGAATTTAAGTCCCTTTGAGTGAACATAATCGGCAACATATTTCATCCCGTGCGGGAATTTCACATGGTCGGCTACGAGATTGCCGTTTTCATCGCGCTTTTTTTCCGACCAGCAGTCATCTATGGTGAGATACTCATATCCGGCATCAAGAAGCCCTGTATCAACCATGGCATCTGCCATCTGCATTATCATTTCTTCATTGATATCTTTTGTGAAGGTGTTCCATGAGTTCCAACCCATAGGCGGTGTTTTTGCAAGCATTGATTTTATCCTCCGAAAGGTGATTTTGTTATCTCGATTATACATGTTTTTTCGCCGATTGTCAACATAAAGCGGCTAAAAAGGGCAAAAAAATACCCGCCGATCCGTGTACGCCAGAATTAAGACCCTGCGTAAGCAAGGGCGGTACTCGTCCGAAGGCTTTGCGCTCCCAGCGTCCGTTATAATCGTGTCAAAAGCAGGAAAATAACGGGAGGTCTGCATCCCGACATCCGGTATTGAGTTCCAAGTGTAAGGTGTAGGTTTAATTTAAGCATATCACGCGATAAGCAGGCATTATGACGCGCTTTTCCAAGGTGCGGAAAAGGCGTGTTTTTTTGTTTGTGAGGGATTTTTGCGAAAAATCGTAAAAAGGGTTTTTCTTATCGCGCTTTTGAGTGACCAAAAGCGCGGCAAAAGTCAGCAAGGAGGATTCGCGCCGTCCTCCTTCCGAACCTCGTGCGGCGTGCACGAGTTAGTCGCAAGAAGTAGTGCGTGGCAAGTGCGTGCGGCAAAGGATAAATCGAAAGTCGGTAGTTTTACCGCTCCCCGCAATCTCATACTACCACGCGTGCGAACACATCACACGAAAAAGCCGAGCAGATTCGTGCACGCATTGTCTGCACGCCCGCATAATAGGGTTGGCGGGCGTGAGTGGAGCATGTGCGCTGACGGGAATATAGTAAAAAACTTTTGTTTGCCGTAGGGCGGTGGCTTGCTGCCGCCGTATAGAGACATAAAGAAACTATTCTTCTACCGTACTTTATATGACCCAAAGCCCTCAAAGAGAGCGTTTACCCCTGTCTCGGCGACGCCGACCGAGTTTGCTTCGCAAATCGGTCAATTCCCCTGTCTCGGCGACGCCGACACACACGCTTCGCGTATGTGTCAATTCCCCTCGACGACCCGTTACAAAACTATTAAGTTACACTCCCTATTATATGTCCCTATGTGTGCGATTATTCGCCGTCGGAATCGTCGTCGTAGTCAATCTCCGAGAAGAGTTCATCCTCGAAAACATCCGCGATGCGGTCAAATTCGTCATCGTCATCGACAGTGACGAGAATCTCATCTCCGTTTTCATCCTCTTCTATTTTCAGTATTACATATTCTCCTTCCTCGTTGTCCTCAAGCGGGAGAAGCGCATAATATGTCACGCCGTCCAGCTCTCTGATGCCGAGAACCGAGAAATTTATTTCTTTTCCGTCCTCATCGGTGAGGGTTATGGTTTCGTCTCCGTAGAATTCATCTGCCATGGTAAAAATCCTTTCCGGCTTGTTTTTTGGCGGCACGCACGCCGAGGCGCGCCGATTCTTTTCTGCAATTATATTTTACAGCAAATCCGCAAAAAAGTCAATATGCAAAGCTTATTTTGCTGGATTTATGTATTTCCAGTAGCTTTTCATATAGACAGCGCCGGAAATAACGGTCATTATGCTCATAGTTGCCATCAGCGCATATTGGAGAATGAGCAGGACTATTGCGCCGGCGGAGCCTTCCGCAAGCGTGAAGAGCGGCATGGCAAGCGAAAGAATGATAAAGAACATCTGCGAAACGGTTTTCACCTTGCCGTAGATATTTGCGGGAACGACAACGCCGCATCCCGCCGTTACAAGACGCATGCTTGTGACGGCAAGCTCACGGAAAATGACGATTACCGTCGATATGAGAAGAAGTTTGCCGAAAATGTCGTTATCTGCAAGGAAACAGAGCGAGATAAGCGCCGAGAGCACGAGAATCTTATCTGCAAGCGGGTCGAGGAATTTGCCGAAATCCGTTATCAGCCCGTATTTTCTCGCTATTTTGCCGTCGGCAAAGTCCGTTACCGAAGCAATGACGAATACAAGAAGCGCCGCGAGCCTGTTCCATGCGAAAGCCGAAGAAGGCTCTATCAGCATGAAAGCGATAAAAAAAGGTACGAGAAATATTCTTATTACGGTTAATCTGTTCGGTAGATTCATTTTTTCCTCCGCGGTTTTGCCGCTGTTTTTGTTTATGCTGATATTTTATCATCTGCGCGGCAATATTTCAAGTGATTTATGTGAAATTTTGCCCCTTTTTATTTTACGAGGATTTCCATCTGCGTTTCTTTGACAAACATCCCCATTTTCTCGTAAAATGCGCGGGCGCTGTCGTTGCCCTCCCAGACATTGAGCGTGAGGTCATAGCAGCCCTGCGCTTTTGCATAGGCGAGCGCATAATTGAAGAGCTTTGTTCCGATATGCTCGCCGCGACAGCTCTCGTCTATGCAGAGGTCGTCGATAAAGAGCGTTTTGAAATCGTGCATATTCGTCGAAAAGGGCTGACGCTTCATCTGGCAGAAAACATAACCGCGCACGGCGTCATTTTCGTCCGCCGCGACGAAGACGGGTGTTTTCTCGTTTGCGAGAATGCCGCAAAGCTCCTCCCCGGTATATTTTGTGCTTCCCGAGATGAAAATATCTGGTCTTATTTTCGCATGGAGTTCGAGAACCTCAGAGAGAAGCTCTGTCAGTCTCGGTATATCGCGCATTTCCGCTTTTCTTACGGTAATCTCCATTTTTTTGCCTTCTTTACTTAACCTCCGCCGAGCCGATAAGGTCATAATCGACGGTGTTTTCTATTTTAACATCGACAAATTCACCCGGGTGAATACGTCTCTTGCCGAGTTTATTTCTGAAATAAATTTTCGTATCGATATCGGGTGCGTCGCCGTATCCTCTGCCGTAATAAATCTCGGCTACGGGGTCGTATGCCTCGCAGAGCACCTTCAGCGTTTTGCCTATCATCTTTTTGTTCTTTTCGTCAACAACCTCAAGCTGGGTGCGCATGATGATATCATATCTGTCCTGCTTGGTCTGCTCGTCTGTCTGATCGGGCATATCATAGGCGGGCGTATCCTCCTCGCGCGAATATGTAAAGGCGCCGAGGCGGTCGAATTTTGTATTCTTCACAAATTCGCAAAGCTCGATGAAATCCGCTTCCGTCTCGCCCGGGAATCCGACTATCACGGTCGTTCTGATGCAGGCATCGGGAATGGCTTTGCGCAGGCGGGCTATCGTATCTTCTATCATTTTGCGGTCGCCGTGCCTGTTCATGCGGGAAAGCACGCTGTCGCTGATATGCTGTATGGGCAGATCAATATACTTTACCACGCGGGGATTATCGCGTATCTCCGCTATCAGCTCATCCGTTATCTTGTCGGGGTAACAATAGAGCAGGCGAATCCACGGGATAGCCGTCTCCTCCGTGATGCGGTGAACAAGCTCGGCAAGCTTGTATTCGCCGTAGAGGTCAAGCCCGTAGCGCGAGGTATCCTGCGCGATGATATTCAGCTCCTTTACTCCGAGTGCTTCCATTTCCTTTGCCTCGGCGATGATATCCTCCATCGGGCGACTGCGGAAACCTCCGCGTATGAGCGGAATGGCACAGTAGGTACAGCGGTTGTCACAGCCCTCGGCTACCTTAAGATATGCAGTATATTCGGGCGTTGTTACTATTCTGTCGCCGCCGAGCGGAGACTTTTCCTTGTCGCCGAAAGCGGAGAATTTTTCTCCCGCGGCAACGGCATCGACAGCCTTGACTATATCGGCGATACTGCCGACTCCGAGCACGGCATCCACCTCGGGCATCTCCTCGAAAATCTGCTTGCCGTAGCGCTGGGCAAGGCAACCCGTGACTACTATGCCGCGGAGCTTTCCGTGCTCCTTGAGCCATGCGATATCGAGAATGCTCTCTATGGACTCCTGCTTTGCGCTCTCGATGAAAGCGCAGGTATTAACTATCACTATATCGGCTTCCGTCTCCTCGGAGGTTATCTCATATCCCGCTTTGGCAAGGGAGGAGAGCATGACCTCCGTATCAAGCAGGTTTTTGGAGCATCCGAGCGAGGCGAAACCGACTTTTATATTCTTCTTTTCCATTTTGCGCCTCAGTTTATTTTGTAGGTTGTGCCTGTCGGGCTGTCGATAAGCGTAATGCCCATCGCGGCAAGCTCGTTTCTTATAGCGTCTGCCTTGGCATAATCCTTCTGCTTCTTTGCCTCGGCGCGCTCGGCTATTTTATCGAGTATGAAGCCGTGATTTTCGGGGAAAACCTCGTCCTCCTTTTCCTCGGGCTTTGTCAGGTCGAGGGAGAGCACGCGGTCATAATCCTCGATTATTGCAAATTTCGTCGCGTCGCCGGTATCGAGCTTGAGCGCGTCGTAAACGGCGGTCAGCCCGAGCGATGTATTCAGGTCATAGCTCATCTTATCGATGAAATCCGCTCTCGCGGCGTCAAAAACGGCTTTGTCCACCTCGCCGTCTCTGCCGAGCGAGGAAACCTTCTTGCGCAGCTTCGTATATGCGGCGCTTGCATTGTCCAGCGCCTCATAGCTGAAGGTGAGCGGCTTGCGGTAATGCGACTGCAGGCAGAAAAGCCTGTATGCGAGCGGGTTGTAGCCCTTGCTCTCCAGCAGAGAAACGGTGAGAAATTCGCCCTTGGATTTGCTCATCTTGCCCGTTTCGTCATTGAGATGCTGAACATGAAACCAGTAGTTGCACCATTTGTGACCGAAGTAGGCTTCGCTCTGCGCTATTTCGTTTGTATGATGCGGGAATATATTGTCCACGCCGCCGCAGTGGATATCGAGATATTCGCCGAGATATTTTGCCGAGATGCCCGAGCATTCGATATGCCAGCCGGGATAGCCGACTCCCCACGGGCTTTCCCATTTCAGCTCCTGCGAATCGAATTTCGATTTTGTGAACCACAGCACGAAATCGCTCTTGTTCTTTTTGTTTGTGTCCTCGTCCACATCGTCGCGCACGCCTACTTTGAGTTCTTCATTATTGTGACCGGAGAGGGCATAGTAATCGTTTGCCTTCGATGTGTCGAAGTAGACATTTCCCTCGGCAAGGTAGGCATAGCCCTTGTCAAGCAGGGTCTGCACCATCTCGATGAATGTATCGATGCAGCTTGTCGCGGGGACGACAATCTCCGGCTTCTTTATATTGAGCTTGTCGCAGTCGGAGAAGAATGCGTCGGTATAATATTTTGCTATCTCGAGCACGGTTTTATGCTCGCGCTTTGCGCCCTTGAGCATTTTGTCTTCGCCCGTGTCGCCGTCGCTTGAGAGGTGACCGACATCGGTGATGTTCATGGCGCGCTTTACATCATAGCCGTAGTAGCCGAGAAATTTCTCGAGTACATCCTCCATGATATATGTGCGCAGATTGCCGATATGCGCGAAGTGATAGACTGTGGGTCCGCAGGTATACATGCGGACGGTTTTTCCGTCATGCGGGATAAATTCCTCTATCTGCTTTGTAAGTGTATTATAGAGCTTCATAGTAAAATTTTCCTTCCTCTTTCTGTTTTTGCAAAGAAAAGCAAAACGCCCCTGCCGGCATTATTGCCGACAGAGGCGAAAAATCGCGGTTCCACTCTGCTTTTGTAGCTCATTTTCCCTTAACGCGGGAAACGGATGCGTTTTTACCGCATCGGCTCGCAGGCGCAGCCGCCGGCAGTGATATGCGCGCGTAGCTTTCAGCCGATGACTCCGCTCTCTTTTGGTAGCATATCGCTTTTATCCGGCTTTTTCCTGTTCATTGCCGTGATTTATTTTTTATTTATACGCTTATGCGCGGGGACCTGCGTTTACGATGTTCTCGGGCATATCTTTGTACTTCTTGAAGTTCTCGTGGAATTTCTCTGCGAGAGACTTTGCGGAAGCCTCGTATGCTGCCTTGTCTTTCCATACATTTCTGGGATCGAGGATCTCATCGGGTACATTCGGGCAGGTCTTGGGAACATATACGTTGAAGATGGGGTCGAGTGTGTATTCAACATCGTTGAGTTCACCTGCGAGTGCCGCAGAAACCATGGCACGCGTATATTTGAGCTTCATTCTCGGGACATCGCCTGCCTTGCCGCCGCACCAGCCTGTATTTACAAGGAATACATTAGCGCCTGTTTCCTTCAGCTTCTCACCGAGCATTGTAGCATAAACACTCGGATTGAGCGGGAAGAAAGGAGCACCAAAGAGCGTGGAGAATGTTGTAACAGGCTCTGTGATGCCGCGCTCTGTGCCCGCAAGCTTGGAGGTGTAACCGGAAACGAAGTGGTACATAGCCATATCGTTGTCAAGCTTTGCGATGGGAGGAAGAACGCCGAAAGCATCTGCCGTGAGGAAGATGATTGTCTTGGGCTGACCGCCTACGCCGGGAATAGCCGCATTGGGGATATAGTTTATCGGATAGCCTGCGCGTGTGTTTTCTGTGAGAGAGCCGTCATCGTAATCGGGCTTGCCGTTTTCGTCGATGATAACATTCTCGAGAAGAGAACCGAATTTGATAGCGTTGTATATTTCAGGTTCATGCTCTTCCTTGAGGTTGATGCACTTTGCATAGCAGCCGCCCTCGATATTGAAGATACCGTCTGCCGACCAGCCGTGCTCGTCATCACCGATGAGCTTTCTTGCGGGGTCTGCGGAGAGCGTTGTCTTGCCCGTGCCGGAGAGACCGAAGAATACGGCGGAGTCACCTGCTTCGCCGATATTTGCGGAGCAGTGCATGGAGAGAAGCCCCTGCTTGGGAAGAACATAGTTCATAACGGAGAATACGCTCTTCTTTATTTCACCGGAATATTGGCTTCCCGCGATGAGAACGAGGTGAGCCTCATAGTCGATGGCGATGAGCGCCTCACTGTGAGTACCGTCAACCTCGGGGATGCACTTGAAGCCCGGAGCCGCGATTATTTCAAAATCGGGAGTGTATGTTTCAAGCTCTTCCTCTGTGGGGCGGATAAGAAGCTGGTGGATGAAGAGATTTTGGGAAGCAAGCTCGTTTACTATGCGGAATTTCTTTGTGTATTTAGGGTCTGCACCTGCAAAACCGTCAAATACATAGAGCTCCTTATTCTGGAGATATGCGAGCATTTTTGCCTTGATGGCATCGAATTTTTCCTTTGATATCGGTCTGTTTATCTTGCCCCAGTAGATATCGTCGTGTACTGCGGGAGTATCAACGATGAACTTATCCTCGGGGGAACGACCCGTATACTTGCCTGTCTTAACGACAAGCGCGCCTGTATCGGAAAGAACGCCCTCACCGTTTGCAAGAGCCTTTTCCGTAAGAGCCGCGGGGCTGAGGTTGCGATAAACCTTGCCGTCGCCGGCTATTCCGAGTTCAATGGGTTTGATTTCTCTCATAAATAATTTCCTCCTCGGCGGGTTATCATTTTGCAAAAAACCAATCTTCCGCCTTATAATTACTTTTCGATTATATCACACAAAATCGGAATTGTAAATAGCTTTAATGTAAAAAATCAAGAAAGTTAACATAGCGTTCATACGCGCATGACAAGGCGGAGTACTTTTCGGTGATGAAAATTACGGCAGAAAAAAGCATAAAGACGCACGGCTTTTTATTCGTCCAAAATCAACACGCTCCAAATACACGTTTCTCCGGCAAGTGCAAAGAGATTTTTCGCGTGCGGGCAAATTCTTGAATAAAAGCTTCACCAAGCGAGGAAAAATATACTACAGAAAAAGGAGGATGATTTCATGAATAAAATAAAGGCGGTTATACTTGCGGGCGGCGCGGGGACGCGACTTTCTCCCGTCACCGCCGCAATGCCGAAGCCGCTTGTTCCCATCATGGGTAAGCCTGCCGTGGCAAGAACGCTTGCGCTCTTACGCAGAAACGGCATTACAAGCGCGCTTGTAACGCTCGGCTATATGGCGGACGATATGGAAAGATACTTTTCGGAGCATGGCGCAGAGGGCGTTTCTCTGCGGATATTCCGCGAAAGCACGCCGCTCGGAACGGCGGGCGCACTTCCCGCCATAGCCGATGAGCTCGATGATACCTTTATCGTAATAAGCGCCGATGCCGTATGCGACTTTAATCTTTCGGCGGCAATGGATTTTCACCGTGCAAAGGGAGCCGCGGCGACTCTTCTCACAACAAAGAGCAAAGCGCCGACGGAATTCGGCTGCGTCAGCTACGGACGTGACGGGCTGATAACGCATTTTACCGAAAAGCCGACATGGCGCTATGTGACCGACAACAAGATAAATACGGGAATATATATTCTCGAAAAAAATATTATTTCCATGATTTCCGCAGGTGTGGCAACGGATTTTTCGCGCGATATTTTCCCGCTTCTTCTCGGAAAAATATATGCTTATGAAGCAAAAGGCTACTGGCGCGATATCGGAAGCCTCGACAGATATTATGCCTGCAACCGCGATGCGCTCTGCGGCAAAATAGGCGGCATCGACGGCTCGGCTTATTATATCGGAGAAAAGACGCATGTTGCCGAAAGTGCCGCAATTACCGACGGAACCGTTATAGGCTCGGCTTGCCGTATAGGCGAGCGCGCCGTGATAAACAAAGCCATACTCATGGATGGCGTGACTGTCGAAGCCGGCGCCGTGACAGAATATGCGATAATCTGCCGCGGCGTTTTCATAGGCGCAGGCGCAAAGATAAGCCGCGGCTGTGTCATAGGAGAGGGCGCCGTGATAAAAGAGGGGACAGTCGTTCCCGAAAAAACAAAATTGCCTCGCGCAAGCACACTAAGTAAGGAGAATATAATAATGGATGAAAAGATTTTTTCTTCCGGCAGTGATAAATTTTTCACGGAATCGGGCATTGCGGGAAGTATACATTCGGAAATAAGCCCGCGATTCTGCACGGCATACGGGGCGGCACTGGGCAGATATTTCGGTGACCGCGGCGTATTTTGCAGTGACGGGAGCGCCGAGGGAAGACTTGCTTATCGCTTTATCATGGGCGGCGCACAGGCGACGGGCACTACAGTCACCGACTGCGGAGAGGGTTTTCTTTCGCTGCTTTCGTTTGCCGCTTCGTCAGGCGGATTTGACTTCGGCGTGTACGCAAAGCATCTCGGCGACGGCTATTGCAGAATTTATGTCTGCGATAAATTCGGCACGCTTATCGGAATGAAAAATTCGCGTGCGCTCATGCGCGAGATGGCTTCTTCCGATTTCGGCGTGACCGTCGGCGCTTATCTTGCCGCCGATTACCGCGATAAATATGCGGCTTTTCTCTCGGCAAGCTGTAAAACGCTCGAGGGAATGAAAATAACCGTGCCGGATACGGCGGCAATGCGTTTTTTTGCCATGGCGGCGGGCAGGCTCGGTGCTTCCGTCGGCTTCGGCATAAAAAACGAGATAGCGCGCGGGCGGATTTTCGTTGATGCGGATGACGATATGGGCTTTGAGATAGCATATGCCTCGCCCGACGGCACATATGTGCTTATCGACAGGTGGCATGCCGTGGCGGCACTCATGCAGAATGATATCGCAAGGGGAGAGACAAATATTTATCTGCCGTCGGATGCGCCGCGTTCGCTTTTTGATATGGCGGAGAGGCTCGGTGCTCACGCGGAAAAATATGGCGATTTTCTGCATGGGGAAAATGCCGGCGAAAACGACCGTATGCGCGCCGCGGGACAGCTCTGGCAGGATGATATGCTGCTCGCGCTCTCTTATCTTTCGCTTGCCGATGAAAATACGGTTTTCCCGAAACTTCGCGAGGATGAGAGCTTTTTTGTGGCGGAAGAAAGCTATGACTGCGGAAATGAGAGCGCGGCGGAGATAATCGCTTCGCTTTGCGAACACGGAGCCGGACGCAGAAACGGCACGGTCACATTGCGCTATGACAGCGGCACGGCATATGTGTGCGCGACAGGCGAGCATGAACTCGTTCTGCGCGCCGAGGCAGAAACGGAAAATGCCGCTCACCTCACGATGGAATATACGAAAAACGGTATCCGCGAGGTGATAAAGGTGAAATGAGGCACCGCCTCATTTCACCTTTGATTGCACTTGACTAAAGTTTTGCCGAGCCGCAATTAAAGTTTTCGCCCGCCTTTTTCTTAAAAGGCGGTGTCGTCCACCGACAGCGGTGGGAATTGACACATACGCGGAGCGTGTGTGTCGGCGTCGCTGAGACTGGGTAAGGCTTGCTGCCGCCGTATAGAATCGTAAAAATACTTTGCGTTTATCGCGCTTTTCACTGACGAAAAGCGCGGCAAAAGTCAGCAAGGAGGACTCGCGCCGTCCTCCTTGCAACCACCGCGGCGTGCACGAGTTAGTCGCGCGAGCCATGCGTGGCAAGTGCGTGCGGCACAGGTTGATGGTGCAAGTCGTTAGTTTCGCGCTCTCCGCAATCTCAGTTATACCACGCGTGCGAACATAGCGCACGAAGAAGTCGAACAGATTCGTGCACGCATTGTCTGCACGCCCGCTGAAAGTGCAGGGCGGACGTGACTCTAATATGCGCGCTGACGGGACTGCAGAAATAAACCCTATCTCACTATGTTCGCACCCATACTTTCGCCAAAATTTGAACCGCGAGGTTCGCCATAGCCCGACATGGCACAGCAGTGAATCCGAGTCGGCGCTTGAGCGTTTCGAACCTGTAGCCGTGACTATGCTATAGTTGGACGGTCGGGGAAGTGTGTTCGCACCGGTCGCCGCGAGGCGACGGAAGGTGTTCAAAAGAGGAAAGCATTCCTCTTTTTGTCCTTTTCGTTCTTTTCGGACAAGCGAAAAGAACTCTGAAAGAAAAGTTGATTTACTACAGAGCGAAATCAAAGTACAGTCAACAAAAGATAAAATAAAAGATACTCCCCCCTACACAAAATCACACGAAAATAAAAAATTTTTCAAAAAATCTTGATATGTTCACAATTGTGTGGTAAAATCAGAATAAAGATACGGCTTTGCCGTACCTCTTGGTCGTAAGTAATTTGATTTTATATATATTTAAAATGTAAATTTCGGCGTGTCGGGGCTGAAGTTTGCACAGGCGCATTGTCCGCCAAAAAAATATTTTCATCTTTTCCGTGTACGGCGTATCGGGGCTGTGACTCGGAAAAGCGGGCGAAATATCCGCGTGTTGCGGCATATACCATATATTTTCGCCTACATATTGTAATCAGATTATTTTTTCCGTGCTGTCCGCATGGCTTTTTTCGGTGCATATTTTTTGCGCCTGCCTCGGATAAAGCGCGGAAAACCGTTTGTTTCCCGCTCACTTTACTTTTTTTGCAAAGGAGAACGGGTTTTTCGGCATATTCAATATTATGAAAGGAAGGATAAGAATGCCATATAACAAAAATCGCGGCAAAAATGCCGCAGGCACAGACGCCATAGACAAAATCATAAATTCCGTTACATCACATCGCGCAAAATCGCCGATATCGATAGATGCGCTCACCCCCGATATAAAGCTTCCCCCGAGAACGGAGGAAAGCACATTTTCTTCCGATTTCGATTCGGAGCCTGTAATAAACGCGGGCAAAAAGCCTCAGAAGAGAAAGAAGCAGAAGCAGAAAACACAATCTGCCGAAAAGCCCCGTAGCGAGCAGGAAGCGGAGCAGAAGCCCGCAACGGCGGAATTTTCCGGAAAGAAAAAGAAAAAGAGAAATCAAAATCAAAATCAGAACCAAAATCAGAACCAGAACCATCCCAAAAACGAAGCCCCTGCGGCAGTCCTGCCGTCAAAGGCGCCCTCGAGGAGAAGAGCGGCAAAAAGCTCGCCCGACCTCATCACGGCGGCTATGGCACCTGCCGTTTCCACTCCCGTTAATCTCGGCGCGAGAAACACGGAGCGCAGAAATGCACCGAAAGGCAAGCTGAAAAAGCTCCGTATTATTCCTCTCGGCGGACTCGGCGAAATAGGCAAAAACATCACCGCGCTCGAATACAGCGACAATATTCTCATAGTGGATTGCGGCATCGGTTTTCCCGATGACGATATGCTCGGAGTAGATCTTGTGGTGCCGGATTTCACTTATCTTGTCAATAATAAAGAGAAAATCAGGGGCGTTGTCATAACGCACGGGCATGAGGACCATGTCGGTGCCGTTCCGTATCTGCTCCAGAAGATAAATGTGCCTGTCTATGCCACGCGGCTCACGCTCGGCATACTTGAACGCAAGCTGCAGGAGCATTCGCTTGATTTTGTTCCGCAGCTCAACTGCGTCAATGCGGGCGAAAAGATAAATCTCGGCGTTTTTGAGGTGGAATTTATACGTGTGAACCATTCCATTGCCGACGCCGTATGTCTCGCGATAAGAACACCTGTCGGTATCGTCGTTCATTCGGGAGACTTCAAAATAGATACTACGCCGGTAGACGGCGAAATGACCGACCTCACAAGGCTCGGCGAGATAGGACGCGAGGGTGTTACTCTTCTCATGTGCGAATCGACGAATGTTGAGCGCCCGGGATTCACCCCCTCGGAAAAGAAGGTCGGGCATTCGCTTGTGCGTTTCTTTGAGGAATATAAGGATAAAAGAATCGTTATCTCCACTTTTTCCTCAAATGTTCACCGTGTTCAGCAGATAATAGATATTGCGGCGCGCTATGGCAGAAAGGTCGCGATAACGGGCAGAAGCATGCTTTATGTTATCGGCGCGGCTATCAAGCTCGGCTATATGAATGTGCCTGCCGGTGTGCTTGTCGATATTTCGACGATAAAGAATTATCCGCCGGAAAAGATGACCGTGGTTTCCACGGGAAGTCAGGGCGAGCCTATGTCGGCACTCTACCGCATGGCTTATAATATGCATGATAAAGTGGATCTCGGTCCGCATGATGTTGTAATCATCAGCGCATCGGCTATCCCCGGCAATGAAAAGCTTGTCGGCAATATCATAAATGAGCTCTATCGCAAGGGTGTGCGTGTGCTTTCCGATTCCGTTGCCGAGGTGCATGTTTCGGGGCACGCCTGCCAAGAGGAAATAAAGATAATGCACGCGCTGACAAAGCCGAAATATTTTATGCCGATACACGGCGAGGCACGTCATCTTTATATGCACAAGGAGCTTGCCGAATATATGGGCATGACAGCGGATCACATTTTTGTTTCCGAGATAGGCAAGGTGCTTGAAATAGGCACGGACGGTGCCAAGTTCAACGGCACTGTGCCCGCAGGTATCGTTATGATAGACGGCTCGGGCGTCGGTGATGTCGGGAATATCGTACTTCGCGACAGGCGGCTTCTTTCGCAGGACGGCATTATAGTCGTCTGCATACCGATAGATATGGAAAATGATGACCTTGCGGCACGTCCCGAGGTTGTTTCCCGCGGATTTGTCTATGTAAAGGAATCCGAGGAGCTGCTCAACCGTCTGAAGGAGATAGCCGAGGATGCCGTTCGCGAAAGCCTTGCGGCACATCATCGCGACTATAGCTCGATAAAGAGCAAGGTCAAGGATGAACTCGGAAGATATATTTATTCGCAGACAAAGCGCAAGCCTATGGTCCTGCCGATAATAGTTTAATTATGGGGATGCTAAAAAAGTGCAGACCGAAAAAGTGAAAGGGCGTGTATTTTTAATAGTCTAAGAGGTCTATTAAAAACTAAACTCTTTGCTAATATCAACTCAAAATCAAGGAAGGGAAGCCGCAGGCTTCCCTTTGATTTTTATTGTATTTCACTTTTTCTCTCGCCGAAATCCGTCTCTGCCGTACGGTTGTACGGCGACGAAACGGATATTCGACGACTCTGCGCATTTTTATCTATCCCCATCACGTGGGGATGCTAAAAAAGTGCAGACCGAAAAAGTGAAGTGGTAAATGTTTTTATTTGATAAAGACATTTACGAAAGTCTGAACTTTTTGATAATATCGATATAATGAAGGCAGGCAATCCGCGCGGCGGATTGCCTGCGTTTTATCGTATTCACTTTTCGGCAGTGTGCGAAGGCTTTGGTGCGCATATAAAAAGCCGTCTGCTGATGCCTTTTTTATACTTATCCCGACGCGTTTGCTTTTTCCACAGCAAAGAGAAATCTATCTGCCTCGTCAGGTGTATTGAAAACAGAAAAGCTTGCCCGCACGGCATCGCCGCCGGTGCCGAGTGTTTTATGTGCAAAAGGCGAGCAGTGCATCCCCGAGCGCGTACATATTCCGTGCTCGGCAAGCTCTGCGGCAATTGCGGAAGCACTTCTCCTGCCCGAAGTAAAAAGCAGGGTGTTTCCTTCCTCGGCAGAAGGAAGAAATACCCTGATATCGGGTATGGAGAGAAGTCCGTCGCGCACCCTGCGGTAAATTGCATTTTCGTGCTCGCGGATGGCGGCAGTTGTCTTTGCCCTGACAAATTTCAGCCCCTCGCCCAGCCCTACGATGCATTGCGTGGCGGGCGTGCCCGCTTCATATGATTCAGGTGCTTCATGCCCCATGTCCGCTTCCGCGGAATTCATCCCGTTACCGCCGAAAACGGTAGGCGAAAGAAGCGAAAAATCAAAATCATCGGCAAAAATCGCCGCGCCGCTCCCCTGAGGTCCGTAGAGTCCCTTGTGCCCGGGCACGCAGAGAACGGAAATATTGTCATTATTTATCTTTATATCGTAAATCCCAGCGCTCTGTGCCGCATCGACGATATAAATTATCCCGTGCTTTTTGCAAAGAGCGCCGATTTTTGATATCGGCAAAAGATGCGGACAGATATTTGATGCATGCAGAGTCACGATAACGCGTGTATAAGGTGTTATTTTCTCTTCTATATTGCGTATCACTTCATCGTCATTGCAAAGCGCATTGAATATTCCGTATGTGATAATGCCTTTTTCGGCGAATGCGGCGACGGGACGTGCGACGCTGTTATGTTCCAGATTTGAAACCAGAACATGATTGCGTCGCCGCAGAATACCGCCGAGCGCAAGATTTATCGCATGAGTGGTATTCATTGTGAAAATAACATTTTCGGGCTTTGATATACCGAAAAATTCTGCCATATTCATGCGGCAATCATATATTGCCTCTGCGGCACGCATGGATATTTTATGTCCGCTCCTGCCGGGATTTCCGCAGTATTCCCGCATACAGCGCATCATTTCGCGCATAACGGAAGGCGGCTTCTGAAAGGTTGTGGCGGCATTGTCAAAATATATCATAAAATTCCTCTTGAAATCAAAAAATAATATCGGCTTTATTCAAAGCCCGAAAAGTCTCACAAAATCACTATTCCGCCATATGATATTCCCGCCTCGGTAAGAATATCAAGTGCGGCATTCACCTTGAAAAAGTCGATTTCCACTCCCGCACTGCAGCCTCTCGGGCTCTGCCCGGGGAGTAATTTTACCGTTTTTGCTTTTATGCCCTTTCTGTTTAATAATCGTGCCGCTTTTATTGCCATGGTGGGCGAATTTATTGTTATAACACGACGATTCATTTTGTCTCCGTATATGCTTGGGTAAAGCATATTTTTCATTTTTTCTTGCGGAAAAATCTTCTTCCGCTACTCTATTATATGCCGTGGCATTTGCTTTTGCCCAAAGAAAAAAATTGCTTTATTTTCCCACTTATAAAAAATGCAAAGCTTCAGATAATAAGACCAGAACAAACGACATAAGTCATTTGTTCGGTAGTGTTCGCCCGAACAATGGCAAAGCGGCAAAAAGAAACAGCGCCATCCCGAGCCTGTAAAGCAAAGGAGGGAAAAGCTTCGGAAATATCCGATGAAAGCTGTTTTGACAGGCGTGGCGCTGTTACTCTCGGGGAATGCAGAAAAAGTTATGTTGATTTTCAAAATTTGAGGAGAAAATAAAAATGGCAAGCAAGAAGAATATTGTCCCCGAGGCAAAGGAAGCTCTCAATAAGTTTAAGATGGAAGCTGCAAATGAAGTCGGCGTTAACCTCAAGCAGGGTTATAATGGCGACCTCACATCCAAGCAGGCAGGTTCTGTAGGCGGTCAGATGGTTAAGAAAATGATCGAGTCCTATGAGAACTCCATTAAATAAGCTTTAAGGGAATATTTTCTAAAATGCAATCAGTCGCATGGCGTTTTGCCGTGCGACTGATTTTTGTAAATAAAAACCGGTCGATTGGCGGGTGGCTCCGGAAAGGCTTTTGCCGATATTCCGTGAATTGCTCCGAGCTCTGCTTGCGCCAAACCGCTCTCTTTTTTGCAATATCAGATCGCATAATTTATCCATATCAAGCTCCGTAAACTGTTGGGTCGATATAGCATTGACCGGATTTTACGAAGAAAATGCCGAGTGCAAAAAGTAAGAGCGAAATATTGCATTTATTTTATAATTATGATATAATAAAAATAAAGACGGCTAATCGAAAGGAATATGACTTATGTTGCCGATAAATTCCGGGGAATAAATAATGAGGTAGATTTATGACAGAAAAAAGTGTATCAAAAGTATCTCGCGTAATCAATTGTCTTATTGTTGCTCTACTGATTTTTGCTATGTGTATGATTTTGGGACTAAATAGAGTTAAGAGAAAAATTATATTTTTTCCTGTTTCTGACGGATATCGATGGGAATGTCAGGAATTTGATATGAATTTTGAATGTAAAAAGTTGGATTCCGGAACCAAAATCTTTTGTGGAGAAGCCGTTATCAATGGCACATTGTATGAGATTGGTGATGATCGAGTCCATACTTGCACAAAGACAAAAGGAAGGATGGAACTGTCTGTAGTATATTCCGGTGTTGTCCATGAATTTCTAAGATTCAAATATAAAATCAAGGGAGACAAAATGATTTGTGAAGTTCAAACAGACGAGTATGGCATTGCTCCAGAGAATGGGATACTTACATTTGTCAAAGTGCCGATAGATTCCGAAAAATAATTTAGTGGCAATCAGCTTGATGCACGGTCGGCGCGCCTGACTCCCCCCTTTATGGCAGGTGCGCCGCTCGGTGCAGGGCAGAGTGCATATATGGGATAGCGGTAATATCATCGCCGATATCGGCACGGAAACTGTATATTATATCCGCGTACTGACGCTCATATATGCCAAAAAAGGCGAGACAAAGACATATTATCGCTTCAATGGGCATGGTGATGTGATAGCGCTTGCAAATTCAAGCGGCGCGATAATCAAGCGATATAAATATGATTCTTTCGGCGTGGAAGAAAACCCGGGCATATTTGATACGAATGTATTTCGCTACTGCGGCGAGTACTACGATGCAGAAACAAAGACGATATATCTGCGCGCGAGATACTACGATGCGGAAACGGGTAGGTTTACTCAACAGGACGGATGGGAATATGCAGAGTTAGGCGATATTTTAAGTCTTAATCTTTATACTTATTGTTGGAACAATCCCATAAAATACATTGATCCTGATGGGAACTCCATAGCTTTAGGTGCCGCTGTAACTGCCGGAACAATTAAACTACTGAAAGCATTAGCAATAGGCATTGCAGCATACGAGGGAATAAAAATTGCTGTTGGTGTTGGCGCATTATTGGGCGATAAGATAAGAAACGAACATATTTATGATGTCGGCACTATAGCAATACCCGGAATCGAAAGCTTTCCGCGATTTTATGAACCGAAAGCTATAAATAAAGAAAATGTTTTATCAAAAGAAAATATCACGGTAGCTTCTAGAGATATTGCGACAGATAGAACAGATGATGGCGAAAGGGAAGTTTACTATTTGGCATATGCTCCGAATAGAAATTCTGATTTAGTGCTAATAGGAAATCCATATACATTAAAGGAAATGCTAGCGCTTAATATTTTAGAAAAGTTTTATGAATATTTTAGCGATAATAATATTTCACCTTCAAGTAAAAAATATTTCGGAATATATACAAAGGAAAATTATGATGCATTAGCACTTGCTACTGTTTGCGGCTTTAGCCGATGTGATGAATTTGGCAATCCGAAAGAAGACTTACATGGTACCGGATATTATTACCATTACCATATAGGCGAATCCGGTTATCATTTATGGTATGGCGATAGAGTTTATTAAAAGGAGATATATGATGAAATTGACAGAGCTGGCTCTTTGCGTTTTCGGAGGATATGCGAGAGGGATTTATTTTGATATTAAAAACGGGAAAATCGAAAATATATATGCAGAATATAGTCAAAGGCTCCTTCAAAATGCGATTTGTGTAGACGAAAAAGTAAAATATGAAAATGGATATTGGATATGTGACAACGGCGAATGGTATCATGACATGGAAAACATAAAGAAGCATTGTATAGAATACATTCGTCCTAGTCTTTTTGAAGAAGCCAAAGCCTTTTTGCCCGAAATAAAAAGTGAGCAGATAAAAAATAACCTATTGAAATCATTGGAAAACCAACAAGAATTTCTTGATTTATTTGAAAAATATATCACTCGCGATATACTGAATAAATATAGCGAATATGAAAGTTTCAATGAATTTGATGAAATATATTGGCTTGGCGTAGCTCGGGATTTTTGTGATAAGCATGGCATATCATATGAAGCTGGTGACTATCTGAAATATATGCGACTTCGGGAGTTAGCTCAAAGAGTATTTACAAAAAGCGGAGAAGTTTATTTTGAAGTGGAAAACCATAGGATAAAAAACATATACAGAGATACGCTTCTGCGCCCTAATCCATATTTACCGCTTGATTTTCGCGCATTCATATACCAAAACAGACAAGGACGATGGAAAAAATACGATGGCAACTGGGAGGATGATGCCGAAGCTATCAAGCGTCGCTGCATAATGTATACTTCACCTCATTTTTCAGATATTGCAAGAGCATTTATTCCGGAAATAAAAGATGCACAAATACGAAATGAACTATTGAGCGTACAAAATGATTCAAGTGAATTTTTGAATTTATTTGATAAATATGTATTTGATGATTTTGAAGAAAAATATGGCGAAACATGGAATTTTATCCTATTCAGAGAAAAATTCTGGCTTGAGACTGCCCGCAAATTCTGCAACGATAATGGTATTGAATGTGAAGAGTGATTATGAGATGTGATAGCGCTTGCAAATTCAAGCGGCGCGATAATCAAGCGATATAAATATGATTCTTTTGGTGTTGAGGAAAACCCGGGCATATTCGATACGAATGTATTCCGCTACTGCGGCGAGTATTACGATGTAGAGACAAAGACGATATACCTGCGCGCAAGATACTACGATGCAGAAACGGGAAGATTTACTCAGCAAGATGGATGGAGTTATGCTGTACCCGGCTTCCTCTTATCGCTGAACCTGTATACTTATTGTTGGAACAATCCTGTAAGTTATATTGACCCGAGCGGGCATTGGAGTTGGTCGAAGGCTCTTGGCATAACATTGATTGCAGTATCAACCGCTTTGGCTGTCGCATCAATAGTAATGACTGCCGGCGCAGCAGCTGCGGCTGTTGGAGCCGCGGCAGGGACAATCGCTGCTAATTTCGGTGCGGGAGCTGCTACGGTTGCCACTGTAACATCTTTTGCATCGGGTGCAACTACTGTTGCTGCAGCGGCAGCAACAGGCGCTCAAATAGCTTTTGGTTTAAGTGATATTACAGAAATTGCTACTGATGGCTATAATCCTGTGCGTGATGATTTGCTTGGCGGTAATCAGGAAGCTTACGATAAAACAAAACTGGTTGTTGACCTTGTAACCGAGGGCATAAACTATGTTGGTAGTTGCTATGGTGAATGGGGCGATGATGATACATCATCCGGACATAGTTATTGCGAAGATGATTTTGATGATACACCGCAAGAGACACCCAAAAAGTCTCGTAATCCTAATGGAAGAAAAGGTTGCGAGGAGCATCAGAAAATGATTGATGATATTTATAATAACGGAAAAAAAGGTGGCGGGGAAGCGAAAAAAGAGGTTAATGTTTCAACAAAAGGAGGAGAAAAAAACTCTCGAAGTGTTGATGTTGCTGTTACAAAAGATGGCGAGACAGACTAATACCAAGTTGGCGTAACAAACAAAACAGGAATGCCAAATACTTTTGGAGGTGCTGTATCTCGTGAGCGCAGGGCGGCTAATGACCTTATTAAGTTTGGCGGTATTTCTCCGGAAAGATTGCATTTTATTACATACAAAATAAATTGATGAGGGAAAATTATGGGAAGACAGATAAGATTTCATATTGTGCAGGAAGATGCAAACGAGCTTATAAATTTTATTTATTCAAAGGGTGGAATAATAATTAATGAAAATGAAAATGGCGCAGAAGCAAGCGAGGATGAGTTGCTTCACATTATGGACAAAAAATATTTTGTCGGAAAGGATAGAGCTCCTTCTTGGTGTGTCAAACTTCCGAATTCAAATATAGTATCCAATCCTTATAATGCAACACTAATTAACTGTTCCAACTCCGAAGTTTTGGAGTTGAGTTTTCCTGATATACGAAACGGAGAAAGCCCGCTTTATGATGTTGGACGCATATGGTATGAAAAATATGCTTTTGAAAATGGTGCATGGTATCTAAAAGAACATGAAAGTGAACTTACCAAGCTGTACAACAGTATAAACTACTATATAAGAAAAAATTACAGGCTATCTGTTGATAAGTTTTCTTATATAGGGAAGTATGCTTATGAGCTGTATAAGTCAGGAAAAATTATCACTACGGTAACAAATTTTAATATGAAAGAAATTTACTGATAGAGAATCAATATGTCGGCAGGCGGGGCTGTGCGAAGCCTTTGGAGGTAATATGAAAAGAATTATCAGTATTTTGCTATTACTAATCTTGATTTTTACTATGGTTACATCATGCAGTAAATTTGGCTCGAGGCAATATGTCCTTGATGTCCTTGATGCTATGGACAATGGCGATGATGAAAGATTTTATAAACTCTTGGAAGATAAAAACTATGACATAAACAGAAATCCGAACTTGTTTATTGACAGATTTATATTTTGGGGTATGTCTATTTCCAGCCCTATTGAAAAGGCGTGTTCTTTAAGCAGATATGATTATGTTGAAGCCTTAATAAAACGCGGAGCAGACATAAACCGTAGATACAATTTGGGAGCACTGTATACTTCCGTTACATTTATGAAAACGGATATTGTAGAGCTTCTACTTGAGAATGGTGCAGACCCAAGTATAGGGGCATCATATCCTTTGATTGCGGCGGCGCGATGGTGGAATTTTAACAGCGTTGAGTCTTATAAAATAATGAAACTGCTTATTGAATACGGTGCTGATAAGTCGTTTAAAGACCGACAATTCGGGTATCGTAACGCCTACGAAGTAGCTCTTTATTTTGAAGCCCCGCAGGAATTTTTAGATTTATTGAAGCCCGACGAATAAAAAAGAGCGGTGCGCCTGTCGCCCACCTTGACAGGCGCACCGCTCGGTGCAGGGCAGAGTGCATATATGGGACAGCGGTAATATAATCGCCGATATCGGCACGGAAACCGTATATTATATCCGCGTATTGACGCTTATATATGCCAAAAAAGGCGAGACAAAGACATATTATCGCTTCAATGGGCATGGTGATGTGATAGCGCTTGCAAATTCAAGCGGCGCGATAATCAAGCGATATAAATATGATTCTTTTGGTGTTGAGGAAAACCCGGGCATATTCGATACGAATGTATTCCGCTACTGCGGCGAGTACTACGATGTAGAAACTAAGACGATATACCTGCGCGCATGGATATGCGCTTCGCTTCTTCTCCTTATCCCTCTCTTCCGGTATATCACAGGAAAGAAATACAAAAATACCGTATAGACGAAAAAACGGGGAATCCGCAAGGATTCCCCGTTTTTATTTAATTGCACTCGGATAAGATTATTTGCCGAAATATCTCTCGAGCAGACCTGCAAAAGCCTTGCCGTGGCGGGCTTCGTCCTTTGCCATCTCGTGAACTGTATCATGGATAGCGTCGAGATTGGCAGCCTTTGCACGGCGGGCAAGATCAAATTTGCCTGCTGTAGCGCCGTTTTCAGCCGCAACTCTCATTTCGAGATTCTTCTTTGTGCTGGGAGTGACAACCTCGCCGAGTATCTCTGCAAATTTAGCGGCATGCTCTGCCTCTTCATAAGCAGCCTTTTCCCAGTAGAGACCTATCTCGGGATAGCCCTCGCGGAAAGCAACTCTTGCCATGGCAAGATACATGCCCACCTCGGAGCATTCGCCGTTGAAATTAGCGCGCAGATCCTCAATGATATCCGCGGAAACACCGTCTGTGATGCCGACAACATGTTCGGTTGCCCAAGAAAGTTTTGTTTCCTCTACCTTTTCAAATTTGTCGCGTGAAGCACCGCACTGGGGGCACTTTTCGGGAGCGCTTTCTCCCTCGTAAACATAACCGCAAACCTTACAAACAAATTTAGCCATAGTAATTTTCCTCCGTATAATTAAAATTTTTATTTTTGATTTTTTGCGCATTCGGCGCATGTGCCATGTATTGAGACATCGATGCTTTCTATCTCGCATCCTATCTCATGCTCTGCTTTTTTTGCGATATCGCTCGGAAAAGCAGAAAAAACATCGTAGATTTTGCCGCATTTTTCGCAGTAGAAATGCATATGCGGACTTATATCGCCGTCAAAGTGGTCTTTGTCATGCTCTGTCAGCCGCAGGATAACCCCGCTGTCGGCAAGTATGGTCAAATTACGATAGACTGTGCCGAGACTGATATTAGGATAATCACGGCGCAAATCATCGTAAACCATATCCGCGCTCGGATGGTCACTGCGCGAACGCAGGTTTGAGAGAATCGCCTCTCTCTGCCTTGAATATCTTTGCATCGTTCACCTCTCAATAACAGTAATCATTACTGATTATATATTATCATATGATTTTCGATTTGTCAATAGGAAAATCAAAATTTATGTTGACTTTTTTTATTTTTTCTGATAAAATGCTTTCGGCTTTTGAAAAAAGCGCATTTCGATGCGATTTCAGTGCGAAAGGAAAAGAAAATGTCTGCTCCAAATTATAAGCGAACGCTTCGTGCCTGCTATCTCGGTTATGTCACGCAGGCGATAGTAAATAATCTTTCACCGCTTTTCTTTGTAATATTCAGAGAAGACTTCGGAATATCGCTTTCGCTCCTCGGCACGCTCGTGCTGATAAACTTCGCGACGCAGCTGCTTATCGACCTGCTTGCCGCAAAATTCGGCAACCGCTTTACATACAGACAGCTCATGGTGACGGCGCATTTCACAAATGTCGCGGGGCTTGTCTGCCTTGCTTTTCTTCCCATGATAATGCCGCCGTATGCGGGGCTGATAACAGCGACTATGCTCAATGCCGTCGGCGGCGGTCTTGCCGAGGTCGTCGTCAGCCCGACGGTCGAAGCGCTCCCGAGCGACTGTAAGGAGGCTTCAATGAGCCTGCTCCATTCATTTTATTGCTGGGGACAGCTTCTCACAGTCGCCGTAACAACGCTTATGCTGAAGCTTATCGGCACATCCGACTGGTGGATAATTCCTCTGCTTTGGGCACTTATTCCGCTTTATAATGCTTTCAACTTTATGCGCGTGCCGATTGTTGAGCCGGAAGTCGATGAAGAAAGCGGAGTGATGAAGCATCTTTTCCGCGAAAAATTCTTCTATATAATAATGATAATGATGCTTTGCGGCGGCGCGGCGGAGCTGACCGTGTCGCAGTGGTCGTCGCTTTTTGCCGAAAAAGGACTTGCTATTTCAAAGTTTGTGGGTGATTTGCTCGGTCCCGGGCTTTTTGCCGTGTTTATGGGCACGGGGCGTATGCTCTATGGCATATTCGGCTCTAAAATAAATCTGCGCGGCGCACTGATAGGCTGTTCAACACTTGGTGTCGTTTGCTATATTGCGACCGCTTTTGTGCCGAATGCTTTTGTTTCGCTTATCGCCTGCGCGATGACAGGACTTGCCGTGAGCCTGATGTGGCCCGGCGCGCTTTCTGTGGCATCGGCGGAATTTCCGCGCGGCGGAACCTCCATGTTTGCCGTACTTGCCCTCTGCGGCGATTGCGGCTGTTCGCTCGGTCCGTGGATTGCGGGCATGGTTTCCGATGCGGCATCGGGAAATAATGGGATAATCTCATTTGCCGCGAAATTCGGCATAGATGCCGAAAGCGCCGCCCTGCGCTCGGGTATCGCCGTCGGTACGGTGTTCCCGCTTCTCCTGCTGATACTTCTCATTGCAACGGGAAAGAAAAAGAAGAATGTGAAACAAGCTGAGGTGTGAGCCTCAGCTTTTTGAATTTGGGAGGGACGATTGGAATATTTTGTTGCATGGATTTTTTTATTAAGTAATTTTTTGTTTCTGATACTTTTTCTTGTCGTACTTTTGTGTGACCAAGAGGAGGGTTCAGGGTGGCGAAGCCGCCTCTGAACGGCGTCGCCGAGACGGAGTATACCAAAAGTAACTTTTTTCTTTATCGTACTTTTGAATGACCAAAAGTACCAAAAGTCATCTAAGGACTTTCCCTCCTTAGAAAACCTCCCTGCATCTTCCCGCTTTGCTCTCTGCAAACAACCATCACCCTCCGGTGCGAACAGAGCGAGCGAACCGTCCCGCTATAGCATAGTCACGGCTACAGGTTCGAAACGCTCAAGCGCCGACTCGGATTTGCTGCTGTGCCATGTCGGGCTATGGCGAACCTCGCGGTTGAAATTTTGGTGCGGGACTGGGTTCGAACATAGCGAAATAGGGTTTATTTTGATAGTCCCGTCAGCGTAGATATCAGACCCACGCCCGCGCCACTCTTTTTCAGCGGGCGTGCAGCCAATGCGTGCACGAATCTGCTCGGCTATTTCGTGTGATATGTTCGCACGCGTGGTATAGCTGAAATTGTGGGGAGCGCAAAACCGCCGACTTTCACTATATCCTTTGCCGCACGCACTCGCCGCGCATGGCTCGCGCGACTAACTCGTGCACGCCGCCGGTGGTTCGGAAGGAGGACGGCGCAAGTCCTCCTTGCTGACTTTTGCCGCGCTTTTCGTCAGTGAAAAGCGCGAGAAAAGAAAAGTCGCTTTATGCTTCTTTCGGAATATCAAGAGCATTAACCACTTGAATTTTCATTCAAAATACGGTAAATATCTTACATAATTATGTTGGCAGTGTAAAAAAGTTATGATATACTTATAGCATAATACACGATCAGCAGAGGAAATGTGAAAACAGCAAAAACCATCCTCATACACACAGCCGTGCTTGCCGCTCTTTCGGCACTTGCCGTTTTCGGCTGTCCTTTTTTTCGTCTTACGGGCTTTACCTGCCCCGGTTGCGGACTGACACGCGCATATATCCATGCTTTTCATGGGGATTTCGCCACGGCGTTCCGTTATAATCCTTTCTTTTTCACTCTTCCTTTCTATGTATTTGTTTTTGCGCATAGAAATTGCGCTTTTATGCGCAGATTTCGCCGTGCCGCCGACATATTTCTCGCGGTATATACGATTATTCTCGTAGCTTTTACCATCGGGCGAAATTTCGGCTTGATTTCCGGATTTACTCCTTTACAGGGTAAATTATAAATTTATTTGGAGGAACTTTAAATGGACGCTAATGTAGTAAATCAGTTCTTGGTGGCAAACGCAAAGTATTTTCCTGAGGAGCAGGTACCTTTTCTCAAGCAGAAGCTTCTCGATGCGAGCGATGACAAACTCACGCTTGTTCAGTGCACGGAATTCAAGGATCCCACGACAATCCTCATCATCTCCATTCTTCTCGGCGGTCTCGGCATAGACAGATTTATGATAGGTGACACGGGAATCGGAGTACTTAAGCTTCTCACCGGCGGCGTATGCGGTATTCTCACAATAATCGACTGGTTCACAATTTCCAAGAAAACAAAAGAGAAAAATCTCAATAAGCTCATGATGATTCTCTGATTTGGGCAATTTCCCTATTAAACACATTGCATTTTTGTGAACTTTGTCCGTGACATTTTTCTTTGAAATATGGTAAAATAGAATAGGCGGCGGATAATCCGTCGCCTATTCTATTTTGTCAAAGGAGGATAGACATGAAATTTATCGCAAACGATTTGGTGGTTTACAGGACAAGCGGTGTTTGCAGAATAGCGGAAATAAAAAATTGTGATTTCGGAGGAAAGCAGAGAGAATATTATATTCTGCGCCCTATTCACGATGAAAAATCGGTGATTTTTGTGCCCGTGGACAGTCCGCTCTCCGATAAAATGAATCGGTTGCTCACAAAAACCGAGGTAGATAAAATAATCGATTCTTCCATACCGGAAAAGCCCTTTGACTGGATAGAAAATGACCGCGAGCGCACGGCAAAAATAAAAGAGGTTGCCTCCTCGGGCGACCGCAAGCGCATAACCCGCATGATAAAGACGCTCCGTCTGCGCAGAAAAGCGCTCTCGGCATGCGGCAAAAAGCTCCGCGTGACAGACGAAGCGGCGCTTACCTCTGCCGAAAAGGTACTCTATGATGAATTTGCGTATGCGCTCGGCATAGAGCGGGACGAAGTCACATCATATATAGAAGCCAAAAAAGCCGCGGCAGAAAAATCAGAGGCTTGAACAGTCATATTAAACCGTCGGCAAAAAATCCGACGGTTTTTTCTTTTTATGTTGATTCGCGGCGGAATTTATGGTATACTGAATATAAAGAAAAGCAGATAAGGAAAAAGAAAAATGCTGAAAAACAACATGGAAGAAAGATATATAAAGGCAAAGCGGGCACTTTTTGATAAAAAATATTCATTTCTCAATGAAAGACAGCGTGAAGCCGTATATACAACAGACGGTGCGCTCCTTGTGCTGGCAGGTGCGGGCACGGGTAAAACTACCGTACTTGTGCATAGAATAGCCTTCATACTCCGCTATGGCAATGCATATTTCTGTCCGCTTGTACCTTCTTCCCTCTCGGAGGAGGAGCTGGAGGCGCTTGAGAGTGCCGCTGTAGCTGATGAAATGCCCTCCGATGAGCTTCTCGCGGGCTTTGCCACGCCGCTCTGCGATCCGTGGAATCTGCTCGCGATAACATTTACAAACAAGGCGGCAAACGAGATGAAAACGCGCCTTTCCGCGCTCGTTGGCGAAGCGGCAAAGGATATCTGGTGCGGCACATTTCATTCAATGTGTCTGCGGATTTTGCGCGCGCATGCGACAAAGCTCGGTTTTTCCTCCTCCTTTACCATATATGATACCGACGACCAGAAAAAGCTGATGTCGGAATGTATAAAGCAGCTCGGCATAGATGAAAAGAGCATCCCGCCGAAAACGGCACTCTCATATATCAGCCGCGCCAAAGGCAAGCTGACGGATATTCACGGATTTGATGCGGAGGCAGGCATGGACTATCGTCTCCAGCAGATTTCATCGCTCTATACGCTCTATCAGGGAAGACTTGCCGAAGCAAACGCCATGGATTTCGACGATATAATTATGTTTACGGTGAAGCTGCTCCGCGAAAATCCCGATGTGCTCGAATATTACAGGGGAAAATTCCAATATGTTCTTGTGGATGAATTTCAGGATACAAACCCCGCACAGTTTGAGCTGACGAGACTTATCGGCGGCGGCTACAATAACATAATGGCTGTCGGCGATGATGACCAGAGCATATATAAATTCCGCGGTGCGACGATAGACAATATCCTCCATTTTGACGACAAGATACCGAACACCAAAATAATCAAGCTTGAACAGAATTACCGCTCTACCGAGAATATTCTCGGTGCGGCAAACTCTGTAATACACAATAATTTCGGCAGGCGCGGCAAGGAGCTCTGGTGTGATGCGGGCGAGGGAGATAAGGTTTATATAAAGGAAGTGCAGACGCAAAATGACGAGGGCAAATTCATTGTAAACAAGATAATGGAACTTATCGTCCGCGAAAAGCGAAAATACGGAGATTTTGCCGTACTCTATCGCACAAACGTGCAGTCAAACAATATAGAAAATACGCTTGTGCGAAGCGGCATACCGTATCGTGTGCTTTGCGGAAACAGATTCTATGACAGAAAAGAAATAAAAGATGTTCTTGCATATCTGCAGGTCATAAACAATCCCGATGATGACCTGCGTCTGAAGCGTATCATCAACGAGCCGAAGCGTAAAATAGGAGATATTACGGTGGATGCGCTTTCTCTTATTGCCGAAACCGAGAGAAAAAGTCTGTTTTCCGTTATGGAGCATGCCGCAGAGTATCCGTCGGTTTCAAAATCGGCATCAAAGCTCGATGCTTTCTGCCGCCTCATAAACAGCCTGCGTGATATGGCGGAGAAACTCCCGCTTCATGAGCTTGCCGAAAATACGGTGCAGCTCTCGGGCTATCGCGATATGCTTCTCGCCGCCGAGGCGCACGGAGAAGAGCCGGACAGACGCCAGAACGTGGATGAATTTATTTCAAATATAGTTGAATATGAGGAATCGCACGAGGAAGAGGAAATCAGTCTCGCGGGCTTTCTTGAGGAAATAGCGCTCATCGCCGATGTCGATAATTATGACAGCGAGGCTGATGCCGTCACACTGATGACGGTGCACAGTGCAAAGGGACTGGAATTTCCGATAGTATTTCTCCCCGGGATGGAGGAGGGGCTTTTCCCGGGTCAGCAATCGGCAATAGATGAAGCCGAGCTGGAGGAGGAACGCCGGCTCGCCTATGTAGCGATAACGAGAGCAAAGGTACGGCTCTTTATGATACATACGCGTGAGCGCCTGCTCTACGGCAGAACGCAATACAATCCGCCATCACGCTTCATCAAGGAAATTGATGAGCGATATAGGGAAGATTCGCGCGTTCAGAAGCAGGCATATGAACAACCGCCTTATCCGACAAAAAGGAAGGCGCAAATCTCCGCCGAGCTCTTCTCGAAGCCGAGCGCTATCGGCAATGTCGGAAAAACAAAGCAGATGGATATTTTCTCAATCGGTGCAAGAGTCTCTCATGCCGTTTTTGGCGAAGGCACAGTGCTTTCCGTGCGCGAAATGGGCGCGGATACGCTCTATGAGATAGCCTTTGACCGTGTGGGAACAAAGAAACTCATGGCGACATACGCAAAACTGCGAAGGGTATAATAAAAAGCTGAGGCTCACGACCAATATCATTCATTTAAGAAAAGCACTATGCTCAGTGCCGTGCCGAAGGCTATTCATATTTTTCTGCCGGAACGAATATAATCATACAAGAATACATGACAGTGAGGCGAATGAGATGAATACAAGCTTTCTTGATGCAAAGCGGCGTGTGCGCCGTGAGCTTTCTTGCATAAATACGACCCTCGTGATAATATTTGCCGCCGCGGCAGTCACACTCGGCATTATCTTTGCCATAGGCGGCGTGGACGGCGATGCCTGCGATGAAATAATTTTCCCCGAATGTGCGTTTTCGCCGTTTTTCATGTGCTTTTTCTTCGGAATAGCAGTGGCGCTTTTTGCCGTGTCGCAGGCAATAATCATATCTACGCCGGCAGGCTGCGTCGCAAAGCAGAAAACGCGCGGGACAGTGCTTTTTGCCTGCGCGCTGATACTTGTATACGTATGGATTCCGGTGATGTTCACGGCGGCTGAATTTCTGCTCGGCACGCTCCTTGTGCTTATAATAATGCTCGCCTGCGCGGCGCTTTTCTCCATCGCACTGAAAATAAACCGTATTGCCGCCTATGCGATATTTGCCTTTGCGCTGTGGATGCTGTATATCCTCTATTTCAGCTTTGCTCTCCTGCTGCTGAACTGAAAATTTTTATGCGTCTTGTCAAGATACGGCATCGTGGGGAAGGCTGCGCATTTACGGTAAGAATATATTTTTTGGCTGCTTATGTTACAGAGACAGAAAAAAACCGCTTCCCATCGGAAAGCGGTTTTTTTATTCTATCGAAATTACTGAATTTCAACAGTTGCGCCTGCAGCCTCAAGAGCTGTCTTGAGAGCTTCGGATTCTTCCTTGGAAGCACCGGTCTTAACAGCCTTGGGAGCACTCTCAACGAGTTCCTTAGCTTCCTTAAGACCGAGACCTGTAGCCTCACGAACTGCCTTGATAACATCGAGCTTCTTAGCGCCGAAGTCCTTGAGGACAACGTCAAACTCTGTCTTTTCTTCAGCTGCGGGAGCTGCTGCGCCGCCAACTGCAACTGCTGCAACAGGAGCAGCGGATACGCCGAATTCCTCTTCGAGAGCCTTTACAAGGTCAGCTACTTCGAGGATAGTAAGTGTCTTGATTTCATCAATGATTGCTGTAATCTTTTCAGATGCCATGATAATTTCCTCCGTAATTTAAATGAATTTTTTAAAGAATTTTGTGCGCCGTCAGGCGCTGTGATGGGTTAAGCAGCGGTATCTTCGCCGTTCTGCTTGTCCACATAAGCCTGGAGAACATAAGCCAGACCATAGAGAGAAGACTGGAGACTTCCGAGAACCTTTGCAATGAGCGCTTCCTTGGAGGGGAGCTCAGCAAGCTCGTTTACGCCTGCGGCATCGAGAATGGAACCATCTACGAAGCCCGCCTTGATTTCGAAGCTTTCAATCTTGTCAGCATACTTTTTGAGTATCTTTGCAGCGGCTACGGGATCATTTTCACTCGTAGCGACAGCAGTCATACCTTCAAGAGATGCAGCCAGAGCCGAATAACCGACATCATCGCAAGCTCTCTTTGTGAGAGTGTTTTTAATGACAGTGTATTCAACGCCGCTCTTTCTCAGTTCGGCACGCATAGCCGTGTCGTCCTCAACGGTGATACCGGAATAATTGACGATAACACCTGCGATAGACTTTTTCAGTCTTTCGGTAAGGTCGGCAACAATCTGCTTCTTCTGCTCAAGAACCTGTACACTTGGCATAATTACACCACCTTTCGTAATAATAAAGCCAAGCTTGAAAATAAAAAATCTTTCCGCAATGAAGCATACGGAAAGACAATAAATCGCTTTATAAATCTCTCCTCGGCAGGATAGCTCAGCTTTTACAAAAACCTGCTGTCTTCGGATTGCCTATATATTATACACACACTATGATGATTTGTCAATAACTTTTTTGAAATTTTCCGCGATTTTCCGAGGAAAAGTCGGAAATTTCCCGCCGCAAAACCGAAAAAGGCGGTCGGGCACGAGCCCTGCCGCCTTTTGGATTCTGTTTCAAACCGAAATCAACCGAGGGTATCAACATAAGCGAGAAGCTTTTCGGCAGTCTCTCTGTTGCCCAAGCCCTGCGCATTGAAGGGGAATTTCATTTTATATACCGTATCGTCGCCCTCTATCTGATATTCGAGCACAGATGTGCAGAGTATATAATCAAAATCTGTGCCTTTGGAATTTTCCGGATAAGCCGCATTGAAATAAACCGTGCCCCATTCGCGATCCTCTTGCGAACGCTTGCCTATCGGATATAGCTTCTCACCTGTCAGCTCTCCGAGATACACTCCCTGACAATACAGCTTTTTACTTGTGACATCGAGAAAATCGGAGAAATAAAAATCTTTTACAAGGATATCGCTTGTATAATTGTGGATATTTGTGGGATACCTCTCAGTCAGAGCAAATGTATATACCACGATGGGTCCGTACATATGGTTACCTTCAATATCATTATAGCCACCGTGATTATAGTGATATTTATATTTCACGGGATTTACAAGCTTGATAGGATATTCCTCACCATCGATGCTGATAACTACGTTGTCTACGCGTATATCCCATATATCCGGCGGCTGCATCTGCTTCGGGGTAAAATAATCTATATCGATATATGACCTGAAACTGTAGCTATATAAATATTTGCCGTTTATTTCAACATCCGTGACATTTTCCAGTTGTCGTCTTGTCATGGCTGTTTTTTCAAAATAATCAACATTTTCGCCTTCCAGACGAACGAATTTTATTTTATCTTCAGAAAGGAGCTTGGCGGAAACGAAGTAAAGCGGGAAATTCAGGTCTTGCGAGCCGTATTCCAGGTCGACTTTTACCATTTCGGGATAAACCGATATTCCCGTTGTTCCGAGCTCGTGAGAACCGGGGACATAAGCATCTTTCTCGCCGCATGATGAAAATAATGACATCATCGCAAGCAGCATCGCCACGGTCATTACAAGGGAAATCAGCCTGCCTGTGAGGCATCGTTTTTTCATAATATAGTTCCTTTCAATATTTTTTATTTTTTCGGAAATCGTCTTAAATTCCGCTGTTCAACGGTATCACCTCCATTTTTAATCATCCTTTCGTTTGTATTATACCATAATTTTTATATTTTGTCAAGCATATGATAGCATTTTTATTCTTTCATTTGTGATTTTTACCAAAATAAATTGCCTGCGGTACGTATTTCGGGTCGTCGGGAATTAGGGAAGGCGAGGCGGCAAAGACAATGGGGAGGCAAAGGCAATGGGGGGCAGAAGGTGGCAGCCGTAGGCTGACGGATGAGGTGTCAATAATGCTTATATCTTCATCCCGTCAGCGTAGGCACTGAAAATTACGATAAAACAAAACTCTTTTCATGTTTCTCCTCAGAAAACTCACATCCCGAAAAACATCAGAATTCCATTATATATTCCTTGCGCGAAAAGGCGCGGATTATTTGCCATGAGCGCGGCATCCTCGGCGTTAGTGATGAAACCGAGCTCTATGAGCGTAGCAGGCATATCTGTGGCGCGGAGGACATACAGCGTCGGGCGAGAGGAAACGCCGCGGTTTTCCAGTCCCGTTGCATCATGCAGACCGATGAGAATATTTTCGGCAAGCGGAAGTGCCGCCGAGCCGCTGCTGTAAACAAAAGCTTCACTGCCCGATGCAGTCGGGATATCCGAGGCATTCGCATGCAGACTGATAAAATAATCCGCGCCCCATTCGTTTGCGGCGTTTACCCGCTCGCGAAGTGATGACGCAACGCTCATGCCGAGTATCTCATCGGGCGTATTGCGCGAGAGCATCGCCTCGAAATCCGGATTTTCATTTAAGAGCGTATTCAGCTCTTCTCCTATATAATAAACAAGATCCTGCTCTCTGTAGCCGTTACCCTCCGCACCCGCATTCGGATTTTCGGGATTGTGCCCCTGATCTATAAATATTTTTATCGCCATAAAAAAACCTCCGTGAACATACTTTTTTTCAGTATATTCACGGAGATATTTTTTGATATGGATTATTCGAGATTAAGCTTCTTTTTGAAAATGTTTATCGTGAGGAAGTACATCACTATACCGACGATAAGTGTTACAACATTGCGCGAATAAGCGATTATGGATACGAATGTCTCGGAGAAAGCATTTTCATTTATCATAGCCGCGATAAGCATTACGATATAGCTTACAAAGGAATTGACGATACCTATTCCCGCGTTGACGGCAAAATACATGCCGACGGAAGCCCATACCTTATGCTTCTTGCTGATCATGCAGCCGAGCGTTATGGCAAAGTAATAAATCAGAAGCTGTGCCATTCCCGTGACGATGACTTCAAGCACAGAGCGCAGTATCACAAACCATACATCGGGAGAGCCTGCATAAATTTTCATAAATTCGCTGAAGAATCTGCCGAGCCCATTGAACATCTCGGAAAATCCCGCGGCAACTTCCGCTCCGCCCGAGGCTACGCCGTTGATATAGCACGCACCGCAAAGCGATGCTATCGCCGCAAAGGTGGTGACAAACGAGAGAGAGAGCCATATCATGCCGGAGATAAGTTTTGTCCAAAGCAGCTCATGCGGCGTAACAGGCAGAGTGAATGTCAGATAGCCCTCATCGGTGAAGAAATTTTTATAGTATCTCATCAGTATAAAGATGAGGGTAATTATACTGCTCGCAAAACCGAGCGCATATACGCCGAAGGTTATCACCGAGAGGGGGATATAGAGGATAGTACGGATGGTTTCTATCGCATCGCCGTGAAGCGCGGGCAGAAAGTTCGGATGCCAGCAGAGAATAAGCAGACCGAAGCCGACAGCCGAAGCGAGAAGCGAACCGAGGATAACCATGCCGACAGAGCGTCTCGTCGCTCTGAATTCATGCTTTAAAAGCTTGCCTAACATTTGAACACCTCCCTGAAAAGCGCATCTACCGTTTCGCCGTGCTTTTCTCTTGCGCCGTCTACGGTATCGTGCATGGCAACCTGACCGTTCCTGATGAATACAAATTCGTCGAGCACCTGTTCGATATCGGTGATGAGATGCGTGGATAAGATGATTGTTGCGCTCGGGTCATAATTTGTGATTATCGTATTGAGGATGAACTCGCGCGCCGCGGGGTCGACACCCGCTATCGGTTCATCGAGCAGATAGAGCCTTGCGCGGCGGCTCATGACGAGCACGAGCTGAACTTTTTCGCGTGTGCCCTTCGAGAGCGTTTTTATTTTTCTGCTCGTAACTATGCCGAGCTTTGAAAAAAGGTCATATGCGCGGGCGCGGTCGAAATCCTTGTAGAAATCGCAGAAAAGCGCTATCGTATCGTCTACGGTGAGCGAAGGGTTGAGATATGTGCGCTCGGGCAGATATGAAACGGCGCCCTTTGTGATAACGCCGGGGCGGAGTCCTCCCACAGTCAGCTCGCCGGAGGTCGGCGTGAGCAGACCTGCCGCCAGCTTGATGAGAGTAGTCTTGCCGCTTCCGTTCGGACCGAGAAGCCCGATTATCTTGCCTGAGTACAGAGTGAGATTGAAATCCGCGAGGGCGGGAACGCCGCCGTATGATTTAAAGAGATTTTTGCATTCAAGTATTATTTCCATTTGCCTCATCCTTTCTGAGATATTTTTCCAGCAGAGCTTCCGTCTTTTCGCGGTCGAAGCCGAGCTGAGCTATAGCATTGGCATATCCCTCCGTTATCCGGACGGCTTCCGCTTCTCTTGCCGCATCGAGGATGCCTTTGTCCTCCGTGACAAAATTGCCTGCCGTGCTTTTCGGATAGATGATACCTTCATCGCAAAGCATCGAAAGCGCCTTGACGACGGTATTCGGATTTGCCGAGGCTTCGCTTGCTATATCGCGCACGCTGGGGATTTTTGAACCCTCGGGATATTCGCCCGAGAAGATTTTCAATCTGATCCTTGCCGCTATCTGAATATATATCGGCATTCCGCCGAAAAAATTCCAAGCCATGACGTTATCCTCCTTTTGTTCTGTTTCTGTGATACAATTATACATCGCAGCCGCCGTATTGTCAAGAGAAGAGAGCAATTTTTCGTGAAAATAATAAAAAAACACGTTTTTATTTGAAAAATCGCATGAAAAATTTATTTTCCACTTGACAAGAGCGCATATTTGTGTGTATAATGTACGATGTAGTTGTAGCGTTATACGCCGTCGGGGCTTTTTCCGACGCGACAATGTAAGGAGGTGTTGAATAATGCTGAGAACTTATCAACCTAAAAAGATTCAGAGACAGAAGGAGCATGGCTTCCGCAAGAGAATGAGCACGGCAAACGGCCGCAAGGTTCTGAAGAGAAGACGCGCTAAGGGCAGAGTTCGCCTTAGCTACTGATTTTCAGCCGAGCTTTGTTTCCGAAAATAGATTAAAGCCTGTGTCTGTATTCATGGGCTTTCATTTTTTATGGGAACAAAACGGCATGGCTCCCAAAACTGATTTTTCGGAGGAATCTGTGTGAAAAACATGGCAATTTCCGAGAACCACCTTTATAAAAAGGTGTATGACAAAGGGCAGAAGGTTTACTGCCGGCATATCGTGGTATATGTTTTGACCGATTACCACGCATCGCGGCTCGCCCGCGAAAATCCGCTGAAAACGAAGGTTAACCGACTGGGAATTACGGTTACAAAGAAGCTCGGTAAAGCGGTTGTGCGCACGAGAGTACGTCGTATTCTTCGCGCCGCATATTCCTCCCTCGAGAGGGAAAACAATATTAAAAAAGGACTGCTCATAGTTATAGCGGCAAGACCTGCCGCCGTCACAGCCAAAAGCGGCGATATCTACGGGGACCTACTCTATGCGGCAGGCAAGCTCGGGCTTATTCTGCCCGCGCCGCAAAAGCCGGCAGAGAGCGGTACGCTATGAAGCATATAGCCATAGCGCTGGTGAAGCTTTACCGAAAGCTCATCTCTCCGCTGAAGCGCCCGTGTTGCCGCTTCACGCCGACCTGCTCGCAGTATGCGATAGAAGCCTTCTCCGAATGGGGCTTTATCCGCGGGCTTGGGCTGACAATATGGAGAATACTCAGATGCAATCCTTTTTGCAGGGGAGGCAGCGACCCTGTTCCCAAAAGAAAAAGATGATTTTTCCGCTGTTTATTTCCTATCAAGGAGAAAAAAATGAATAAGATTTTTGCAAGCATATTGAATTTTTTCAATGACATAACAGGGCACTATCTCATAGCCCTTCTGCTTGTTGCGCTTCTTGTGAAGCTGGTTCTTCTGCCCTTTGGTATAAAGCAGCAGAAAACCGCGCAGAAGCAGGCGAAGCTCCGCCCCAAGGAGATGGCTATCCGCAAGAAGTACAGCGGCAGAACAGACCAGCCCACGATGACAAAAATGAATACAGAGATACAGGAAATGTACCGTGAAGGTGGCTACAACCCTCTCGGCGGCTGCCTGCCTATGATTATTCAGTTTGCCATCGTCATGATTATCTACAGCGTCATGATGAATCCGCTCCAGTATGTCTGCGGATATTCCACAGAAGCTATCGACGCTCTGCGTGAATTTCTCGGCGTTGCTGCGGCAAAGAGAGGCGATATAGAGCTTCTCTCGCTGATAACAGCCGACAAGATTCCCGCTATACAGGCGCTGGGCAAGGGACTTGAAAACATGACCATGGAATCGCTCCCGAACTTCAGCCTTTTCGGCATGGCAAATGCTCTTGCCGCAAAGCCGACCTTCAAATCGTGGCTTGTCACTATCCCGATAATCACATTTGTCGGTCAGTTCTTCGCATCCAAGCTCCAGAGAAAATTCATGCCCCAGCCCATGCAGGACGGTGCGCAGACAAAATCCATGAATGTTATGATGGATCTTTTCCTGCCTGCCATGACAACAGTCATCGCGTTTACCGTTCCCGCCGCAGTCGGTATCTACTGGTTCTTCAATAATATGCTCGGTGTGCTCCAGACCGTTGTTCTCGCAAAGGTTATGCCTCTGCCCAAGATAACGGAGGAGGATATCAAGGCTGCCGAAAGCGAATACAGCGCCAAGAATGCCAAGAAGAAGCTTGCCGAAGCGAAGAAAAAACAGCGTCTCTCCGACGATTACGATTCCGATGAGGAGGACGCAAGCTTTGATGACGGCGGTCCTACCCGCTATGACAGAGATTGATTAGTAATTAGTAATTTTATTGAGGTAAATTAAAATAATGAAGAGTGAAGTTACTGTTCGCGCCGCTACAGTCGATGATGCCGTTGCCAAAGGTGCGGCTGAGCTCGGCGTTGAGGTAAGCGAAATTGAGTATGAGGTTCTCGAGGAGCCGAAAAAAGGCTTTCTCGGAATCGGAGGTTCTCCCGCCACCGTTAAGGTAACATATGTTTTCAAGCCGGTTGTTGCCGCCGCCAAGTTTGTCAATGCTCTCATTGAAAATCTTGAGCTGAATGCGACAGCCACTATAGAGGAAACAGGAAACGGCGAAGCTACCGTTACCGTTTCGGGTGATGATGCGAGCGCTCTTATCGGTCATCACGGAGATACACTCGATGCTTTTCAGTATCTTGTGAATCTCGCGGCAAACAAGAAAGAGAATGACGAGAGAAAATATACACGCTTTACGGTGAATATAGAAAATTACCGCGAAAAGAGAGAAAAAACTCTCCGTGCACTCGCAAACCGTATGGCTGAAAAGGTCAAAAAGACCGGCAGAAGCATCAGCCTCGAGCCGATGAACGCCTATGAGCGCAGAATCATTCATTCCGAGGTTCAGCTTATCGAGGGCGTGACCACAAATTCCGTCGGTCAGGAGGGCAATCGCCGCGTCATCATTTATATTGAAGGAACGGCAAAACCCACAGAGGCAAAGGCACCCCGCGCAGGAACAAGAAATAATGACCGTCGTCGCGGCGGCAAAAAGGGAGACAGAAGAAGCGGCGCTCCGAAAGAGAAGCGTTCGGATTCTGCCGAGAGACCTGTTTATAAGCGCCCCGACACACCCCGTCCTCAGCCGAGAAAGATAGAAAAGGCAAAGGACCTCGACAGTTATTTTGCAAAGCTGCGTGAATTCGGAAGCACTATCCAGTAAATAAGAGCCGTCAGGCTTGAAACCAAAATGCCCGTCGGTGTGAGACGGGCATTTTTCATAAAAACATTTTGCTTTTGCGCCTGTATATGCAAAAGAAAAAGCGGATAAAGAGCCTTCTCCTGCGGGAGAAGGTGGCAGCCGCAGGCTGACGGATGAGGAGTCTTTTTTAAAGCAACTTTTCTTTTATCGTACTTTTCCGTGACGAAAAGTACCAAAAGTCATCAAAGAGAGCGTTCCCCTCTCTTTGAGAACTCTTCCCGCGTGCACG
>ERZ834769.514-NODE-514-length-40634-cov-4.118682_pt1 | contig 40634 bp, 29 predicted proteins | sample MGYA00519690_ERZ834769 | MGnify/ENA primary metagenome ERZ834769 (study PRJEB31850, sample SAMEA3708760) | human gut metagenome | biome: human gut; feature: human-associated habitat; material: faeces | place: China | collected 2014 ... | reverse complement strand
AGCAAATGCATTATGTGTTTGCTCTTTTTTTGTAGGTACAGTGAAAATGAAAGGAAGGGAAACAAATGAAATTACGAGTATTGGCAGCAGGTTTGATCCTGGGAGTAATGATGACCGGAGGAGTGACACAGGCGGCGACGAAAGACAGACAGAAAGTGGTGGCGATCGATGCCGGACATCAGCTGCGCGGAAACAGTTCGTTGGAGCCAAACGGCCCGGGCTCTTCGACGAAAAAAGCAAAGGTAACATCCGGGACATCGGGAAAAGCAAGCGGACTTGGTGAATATCAGCTGAATCTGCAGGTGGCGAAAAAAGTAAAGAAAGAGCTGGTGGCGAGAGGCTATAAAGTAGTCATGGTGCGCACAAAGCACAATGTCAACATTTCCAACGTAGAGCGTGCAAAAGTGGCAAATGCGGCAAAGGCAGATGCATTTATCCGCATTCATGCGAACTCTTCGGAAAGCACTTCGGTAAGCGGTGCATTGTCAATCGCTCCGACAGGAAACAACAAATATATGTCGAAAAAGGTGCGCAAAGCCAGCCAGAAATTTTCTAAGAAAATGATTCGGAAATATTGTGCGGCGACAGGTGCTAGAAACCGCGGAGTAATGTACACCGACACGATGACGGGCATTAACTGGTGCAAAGTCCCTGTTACGATCATCGAGATGGGCTTTATCAGCAACGAAAAAGACGTAGAGCTCTACGATGATAACATGGACGATTACGCCGCCGCCATCGCTAACGGCATTATCGAATGGCTCAACGAATATCAATAAAACAATATGTATATAAAAGCCGGTATGAACGGTCTGTCTGCCGGTACTATGGATGTTTCATAGTACCGGCAGACAGACCGTTCATACCGGCATTTTATCTATTAATTATTTTACTGTTATGGTTGTTACCGACCGAATATCAGAAACAGAACTTCCGATATAGATCGTATAACTTCCTGCTATGACCTTCCACGCATCCGTCTTCTCATCAAAATGACGGAATGCATCTGCTGTCAATTCAAATTCCGCATACTTTGTTTCTCCCGGTGCAAGTGATAACTTGCAGAAGCCCTTCAACTCCTTCACAGGATTCTCCGGACTTACTTCCGTTTCTCCGACATACAGCTCTACCGTCTCTTTTCCGGCAAGCTTTCCGGTATTTGTTACCGGGATCTGTACCTTGAATGTCTGACCATCCGGCTCTTTTACCTGCATATCTCCATAGGAAAATGTCGTATAAGATAATCCATGGCCAAATGGGAACTGTACCGGGATCTGATATTTGTCATAATACCGATATCCGACAAATACACCTTCTCTGTATGTTTCCGTCAATTTTGCATTCATTCTTTCATGTTCTTCTTCCGTTAAGGTTCTTCCGGGGAAATCTCCAAAAACCATCGCCGGTACCTGATCAAGAGATTTCGGCATGGTCATCACAAGTTTACCGGATGGATTTACTTCACCAAACAGGATTTCACCGAGTGCTCTGCCACCTTCCATTCCTGCATAACTCATCCATACAATCGACTTTGCATCATCAATCCATGCGCTCATATCAACCGGATTACCTGCCATCATGACAATGACCATATTCGGATTCACTTTTAAGAGCTCCGTGATCAGTTCATCCTGATGATATGGAAGCTTCAGATCCGGTCTGTCGTATCCTTCTTCATCTGTATCATGATTTAAACCGCCAACAAAGATCACATCATCATATTCTGAAGCAAGTGCAACCGCCTCTTCACGAAGTGCCTTCTGGATCTTCCGTCCTTCCGGATCATTTCCTTCATAAGCCCCCTGCTCCGATGCCAGTTCATCCAGACTTACCTCCTGCCAATTCAGTACCTGCTGTCTGTTCTTATCCGGTACATAATAACCTTCTGCATAGGTCACTTCGCAGTTACCGCCAAGCTCCATCTTAATGCCAAGCAGTGGATTGATCTCATAAAGTGCCGCAATCTCTGCACTTCCGCCACCATTTGAATGAAGCTTTGCTGCATTATGTCCGATCACCAGAAGCCGATGTGTCTTCTCAGGTGCAAGCGGCAGTCTCTGTTCTTCATTCTTTAACAGTACAATTGATTCTCTGGCTGTCTCTAACACTGCATCCTGATGTGCTGAAGTATCATAACTTCCTTTCTTCCGGCTCCAGTCACGAACCGCATAGACAGCCGGCTTCTGTTCCATGCAGCCAGCGGATATAGCCGTCTGTTCATTGTCCCCACTTTCGACTTCTACAATATCTATCATCTTGACACGAAGCATGAATCGGAGAATACTCTTTACCTTTTCATCAATTCTTTCCTCTTCGATCTCGCCATTCCTTACCGCATTTAACAATGGATCTGCCATGCAGTATTCATCGAAGTTTGCATAGATTGACATCTCTACATCGATCGGGCTTTCTGCTGCGGCCTTTGTATCGTGGATGCCACCCCAATCCGAAACGATCAGGCCGTCATAATTCCATTCTTTCCGCAGTATCTCACCGAGCAGTTCATTATTTTCACAGCAATGAACCCCACGGAACAGATTATAAGCACCCATAATAGATCTTACCTTTGCTTTCTTTACTGCTGCTTCAAATGCAGGCAAGTATATCTCACGGAGCGTTCGTTCATCGATCTCGACATTCACCCAGTTCCGCTCTGTTTCCTGATTATTAACAGCAAAATGTTTCGCACAGGCACCCACGTCAGAACTCTCGATCCCTTCGATCACCGGAACCGCCATCTCTGATATCAAATAAGGATCTTCGCTGAAATATTCAAAATTTCTTCCGCAAAGTGGCGTCCGCATAACATTGACACCCGGCGCAAGTATGATATCCTTGCCACGTCCTCTGGCTTCTTCACCAAGTACCGTTCCTGATTTTCCTGCCAGTTCCCGGTTCCAGGTTGCGGCGATCGCACTGTTGCTCGGACAGTATGTAACGCCATCATCATTATGTCCAGCTCTGCCCCAATTATCATTAAAAAATTCGAACCGCACCCCGGTCGGGCCGTCCGACATCACGATTGGGGGGATTCCAAGTCTTTCTACTGCCCCGGTGCGGAACAGACCCGCACCATGGATCATCTTTATTTTCTCTTCTAATGTCAGTTCATTTACTAACTGATCGATCTTTCTTTCATAATCTTTGTGAAACATCGTATTTTTCCTTTCTGTCCAGATATTTACAACCCTTATCTGCAAACGATACGGTTGCTGCAGGCTGTAAGAACCGTTGTGCCGGCTTTCACTTCAAGTTCCGTCCCTCTGCCTGCTCAAATGCTTTATTTATAGCATCTATTCTATTCTGATTTTAATCCCTCCCCGATGCAATCGTCAATGCAAATCATTCCACACTGAAACTTTCTTTAAAAAATGATACCATCTTATTCCAGCTTTTCGCTCTTGCCTTCCGGCAACCCTCCGGATATTTGGCTTCCATTGTCATAAAGTGTGCCAACATCCGGTTCATCTTCTCTTCTCCACCAATTCCCGACAACGCTTTCTCCGGCATCGTCAGACAATGACCTGCTTCCGGATAAATCACACATTCGTATCTGTAAGGGAAATGAACCTCTTCTAACTTTCTCATGATTCTTGGAAATGCTTCATCCGACGGCCATGTATCATCATATTCCGGTGCAAGCAACAACACATCGCCCTGTATATTTTCCACCTTGATCCGGCTGGCATCCGTACGGTCTTTAAAACATTCATTATAGTAAAAACGGTTCATCGCTTTCGATCCGTAATTCGGATTCTTTTTCCATGCCCGTAAGGTCGAACCTAAATGAGACAATGCCTCTGCTTGCTCATATGGTATATCTTTCCCATGATAACTGAAATATGATTTATGCTGTCTGACTACCATATGTTTGCAGCCCTCAACTACAAAATCAAATCCCGATACCGATACCACACAGGAAATATCCGGGAGCATAGACGCACACAATAACGTATATGCCGCCCCAAGAGATAAGCCTGTCATTCCGATGCCGGTAATCTCGACCGGACAGTTATTCTTTAACCAATGAACCGCCCGCTCTGCATAATCAACCGGAATAAATACCGTATCCTTTGAAAGCGGCGGCCACAGATAGAATCCAACCGATAACACACTAAATCCTTCCTCTGCGAGAAGCTTCGCGCGTGCTTCTACAAAATCCCGTTTCTCTGCACTTCCACCGACAAATATAACTGCTTTATCTGCATACTTTGTTCCCGGAAAAAAGGTTCCAAGAAATCCTTCCTTTTCTAATGTACACTGTAAATTCTGCTGTGCTTCCATGTATGTATCTCTCCCTTTCATGTTAGTTTAAACTAACAAAAGTATATCACATTAACACTAAAATACTATAGTTTTTTATAAATCTAATTAATGTTTACATAAATAAAAGGACATTCCTTGATGTCCTTTTAAAATCATCTTATATACTATTTCCAAGCAACTTCTTTCCTCAAATTTCATACTATATATGTCTATATATTTTAATATTCTTTATTCCTTTCATACTCGCAATTAGTTACATATTTATATGTAAATCCTGATACTTCATTTACACTTTTTTCATATGTAACCTTTATATTATTTGAACTAATAGTCATGGTTATATAATCATCTATCTTTATAGTACCTAGATCCTTAACTTGCTTATTAAATGAAAATTTATATTTATCTGTATGTAACATACTAGTAATTGTTGAATAATTCGTATATATGTATATTGTTCCCTCGCCCTGCAATTTTACAGTTCCATCATTCTGTGGTACACATCTTATCTGAATTGATCCATTACTATAATGAATATTACCGAAATGATGGCTATAACCATTATCGTTGCTTTTTTATTATATTTTTTCTGTTTTCACCACATTTCGGACAATATACAGCATTATCCATTACTTCTGCACCACATTTTTTACATATCACTTTTATTTCACCTCCGAATCAATCTGCTCTGTATCGTCTTCCAATGTTATATCTTCAATTTTAATCTCATAGTTTTCAGCTAACGCTTTTATTATCTTGTCCAACTGATCTGTTAAACCAGCATAGTCTATATTTAACTGTGTATAGTCTGAGCTAAATGTATATCGATTAATACTACTGTTAATAAATTAGCAACTAGAAGTGGCTTAACCCAAAGTACTGTTGAAAATATAATGTCTGGCAAAACAAAAAATCCTAAACTAAAAACTCTCCATAGACTAGCGATAGGTCTTGATATGACTGTTTCTGAATTATTAGATTTTCCTGAAATGAATAACACAGCGTTTGAAGATGAATAAATATAATAGCGAGGCAGTACATTTTATATATAAAAACATACTGCCTCGCTATTATATTTTTTATTCTCTATTCTCTGCTCCACACATAGCAGTATGCCTGTGTTCTTGCTGCAAATTTTGCTTTCTTAAGAAGTTCTCTGACTTCTGCCTTTGTATACCAGCCGGCTTCGATCTCTTCTAATGTAGAAGTACTCTTATGGAACTCTCCCCGTGCCTTTCCAACAACGCAGACATTTGTTTCATTTGAAAAACCAACCGCACTGTAGCTGGTTCCGATGAAATCATCGATCTCATATAATTCCAGCCCTGTCTCCTCACGAAGCTCACGCTTCGCACTCTCCTGCGGTGTCTCACCCGGATCGATCAGACCTGCCGGGAAGTTATATACCCATTCTCCCGGAGCAAGACGGAATTCCTTATCGATCAGTATCTTCTCGCCGGTCTCATCCGTAGCAATGATCACAACTGCATCTGCCATTTTGCCATGCAGTCCTTCAAAATCCGTAATGTCACCATTCCGGCTGATCATCTCATATACCTTCTCCTGATGATCCACTGTCTCATATGTTATATCATAGCGGGTAATAAATTTACCTTCGCATTTCTTTTCTACTTTTTTGAATTGCATTTTCAAATAACACCTTTCGAGTACTAATATTATAAACCGAAGCCGGCATAACAAGATCCATATGATCCGTAACAGAAACGCTTATGTCTTTCCTTTAAGAAACCTCAACATCAAACCGGAATTTTGTATAAGCAGGATTCAGATAACTCATGGTAAACTCTACAATATTATAATCTGCATCCGCACCCTGATAATTGATCTTATAAATCGCAGTTCCACGTTCCACCTGCAGCAGCTCTGCGAGCCGTTCATTTGCCTCACATATGACCAGCTTCTGTCCAAAATGGCATGGCATATGTCCTTTTGCTTCCATATAATCATATAAAGACACTTTGGCGAAATCAAACTCATCCAGATCATCAAAATATTTTGCCGGTACATATGTATATTCCACTGCAAATGGTATATCACCCTCTGATCGTACCCGGTAAATTCCATATATCATCTCATCATCCGAAATTCCAAGCTTATATCCCAGATATTTACTTCCTGTGATCTCACCGGTCCCGAGAAGGCGGTTTTTTACCTCCATTCCACCCTTACGAAGCGTCGCTGTGATGCCGGTATTTCCTGCTTCATTTGAATTATCCAGATCGATCTTTTTCTTATCTCTTTGTGCAACATACGTTCCAGAACCCGGTTTACAAACCAGATATCCTTCTTCTACAAGCTTACTGATCGCACGTTTTACGGTCATACGGTTCACACCATAGGCTTCCGCCATTTTTCTCTCACTTGGTATTGCTTCACCCGGCAGATATTTTTTTTCATCTATTTTCTTGATAATAGAATCCTGTAATTGAATATATAATGGCATTCTATAATCCATGGAGCACCTCCTCCATCTTTTGCTTAATGACAGGATCTTCTTTTTCAAATGCGACCCATTCTTTATTGATCACCGATTGCAGATATTCCATAACCTCACCTTTCTCGTCATATGTGATTCCCTCTTTTTTTACAAGAGCAGTCAGCTTGTCAACATTCAAGGCTTTGGCTTCATTTTCATCAGCATATACAATTCCGACTGTTAATTCCTGTTTTTTGGGAATATGATGATATTCCTGAATCAAAATATCAAATAACGAATTATCTTCCAGATCAAACCGCATCAGCTTAGGAGCCTTGCTTTCCGGTATATATGAATATTCTATGGTGATCGGAACAGCCCTGTCTTCTTCTACGACCATACGGATACGGGTAATTTTGAATAACGGAGTTCCTAACGGAAGCTTAATACTTTTATTCAGTTCCTTATCTACTTCCACACGCTCAAACGCCAACAGTCTGCTTCTTGTTTGTGCCCCCATCTTTTCCAGCTTTTCACTGAATGATCGAATTCGGTCAAGATTGGATATCATTCTTCTGTGGGCTATGTAGTTGCCGCTCCGTTCCCTGCATTCTATGATCCCTTCATCCTCTAATAATTTATATGCAGATCTGACGGTAGCTCTCTGTACCCCAAACTGTTCAGCCAGATCCCGTTCAGATGGGAGTTTATCTCCTTCTTTCAGTTTATTTTTCATAAAGTAAAATTTTAATTCATACGCAATAAACTCATCTTTATTCATCAATTTCATGGCAAACTCCCTCCTGTACTCTATTAAGTATAGCAACTTTTCCAAACGCAAACAAGCAGGAAATGTCAGTTTATAAGACCAAAAACAGACCCGTACATGTGCGGATCTGTCTCTGTATACTTTTTATAACTCTCTTATTTTTTTCCTTAACGGAAGTATCATACCCGGTGCAACTGATAACTCATCAATGTTCATCTGTAAAAACCTTTCTGTCAGACTTAGATCGGCTGCAAGTTCACCGCATATTCCAATCCACTTTCCTTCTGCATGAGCATTCTCTGCTGCCATTTGGATCATAGATAACACCGCCGGATGGTGTGAATCATAGAAGGAATCCAGATTCCGGTTCTGGCGATCAATTGCCAGAGTGTACTGCGTCAGATCATTTGTTCCGACACTAAAGAAATCCACTTCCTTTGCCAGCTCTCTGCTGATCATAACCGCAGCCGGAGTCTCAATCATTATACCGGTTTCAATCTGATCGGAAAATGCTATTCCATCTGCACGAAGTCCGGTCTTCACCTCGTCCATTATCTCTTTAATACGACGAACCTCTGATACCGAAATGATCATCGGAAACATGATCGCAATCTGGCCATACGCGGATGCTCTGAAAATAGCTCTAAGCTGGGTCTTAAATAATTCGGGTCTGGTCAGACATATCCTGATCGCACGGAGCCCCATTGCCGGATTATCCTCTTTTTCCAGATTAAAATATCCAACCTGTTTATCTGCTCCGATATCCAACGTACGGATGATCACCCTTTTTCCGGCCATCATTTCCGCTACCTGTCTATAAGCTGCAAACTGCTGTTCCTCTGTTGGATAAGTTTCATTTTCCAGATATAAGAATTCGCTTCTGAATAACCCGATACCACCGGCATCATTTCGGAGTGCCGCTCCTACATCTGATACATTGGCAATATTGGCATAAAGGTTAATCTTCTGCCCGGATCTGGTTACATTTTCTTTGCCCTTCAATGTCTCCAGAAGCTCACGCTGTTCCTGTTCGACAGCTTGCTTTTTTCTCATGGCAACAAGGATTTCTTCATCCGGATCAATATAGATCTTTCCTTCCTGACCGTCTACGATTGCAAGTCTTCCGTCATATTTCGGTGTTAATGTATCACCGATTCCTATAACAGCCGGAATATTCATGGTTCTGGCAAGAATCGCTGTATGGGAATTTGCCGAGCCTTCCACTGTAATAAATGCCAGCACCTTATCTTTATCGAGCTGAACAGTCTCGCTTGGTGCCAGATCATCTGCCGCGATGATTACCTGCTCCGTCATTTCAAATGAAGCATTCTGTTTTTTTGCAAACTGGGAAAGGAGCCTGTTCGATACATCCTTTACATCTGCTGCCCTTCCCTGCATATAGGCATCATCCATCGCTTCAAAGATTGCTGCATAATTATCAGATGTGACACCTATTGCATATTCAGCATTTACCTTTTGTGTATTTATAATATTCTCTACAGAATCATTATAATCCGGATCCTCAAGCATTAACTGATGTGCTTCAAAGATCATGGCATTTGCTTCTCCCACATCAGTAAGTGCCTTGTCATATAACTGCTGCAATTCAGAAAGTGCTTTTTCCTTTGCAGTCCGGAAGCGGCGTATTTCCGCCTCCGGATCATCGACATGACGTCGTTTTATCTGGATTTCGTCCCTTTTAAAGAATTGTATCTTCCCGATAGCAACTCCGCCAAATACACTTTTACCCTGTAATATTACCATATTGTCACCTCTTTAAAATCCGATCCTTTTACAGATGTTCCTGAACGAACGCTTTCAGGTTTGCTGCATCTTCTGCCTCGTTTTCACCTTCTACTTTTATCAGGATCTCCTGACCTTTTTTTGCTCCCAGACTCATAACTGCCATAACTCCTTTTGCGTTTACGGTTCTGGATCCAAATGTTACGGATACTGTGCTCTTACATTTTGCAGCAGCCATAACAAACTGTGAAGCCGGTCTGGCATGAAGTCCCTGCTCATCTGTAATTACATATGTGAATTCAACCATAATAACCGCCTGACCTTTTTAATATTCAAACTGACGATAGTAACGTCTGAATTCCAGACTATGTCCTGTATTCTGCTCATAATGAATAGCAAGTCGTTCTGTTAATATCGCGGTAATAATCATCGGAGAGCAGATTACACGGAACTCATCATCGATACCATCCAGAATGTAATCCTTGGTATCAATAATAACAGCTTTCTTTGTATGTTCTTTTACAAATCGTTCTACTCTTTCATCTAATGGTCGATATTCGTCCTCACCTTTTATTACAAATACCGGAACTCTGTCATCAACTAACTCCAATGGTCCATGGAAGAAATCAGCAGATGAAACAGTCTTTGTACGAACCCACTGCATCTCCTCTAAGATACACATTGTAAAGAGATAGGTCTCACCCCAAAGGACACCGGAGCCTGTAAACATTGTATATGGTTCATGTGCATATGTCTTTGCGATCTCGATCGCTCTTGGCTCAAATTTTTCTCTTACCGCAAGGAGATCCTTAAACAGATTTTCCATCTGATCTGCCCATCTGTCATAATGTGGAAATTCTCCTCTGTTCTTTAAGATACGGAGCATTACAAAATAGTATAATAAGTAAGAATGCTCACAGTCACCACATGCATTATAAATCGGGTCTGTCAGCAGATTTGCTAAAGGAGTTGTCTCATCCTTTGTAAATCCATATACATTGATTCCCTGATCCTTACAATATTTTACTGCCTTCAAGATCTCCATAGTATTGCCTGATGCAGAAGAGGTAAATACAAGAGTCTTATCTGTAATATGTTTTTTATTTTTTACCAGAAATTCACCTGCATTTTCAAGATAGATTGGAAGATCTGTATATTTCTTGGCTACTTCTACAACCGGATACCATTCTGCCCATGTTCCACCGATACCAAGCATACATACGCTGTCATATTCCTTTGCCGTGATCCGGTCAATCAATGCCTCAACCTCTCCTCTTAATGAGTATGTCTTTGCTCCGTCCTTTAAATATTTCTCTGCGTCAAATTTTTTTAATGTCATAGTTCTTTCCTCCTGTTATTTTTTATTCCCCTATAATTGTTATATAAATTGTTCTATATTGTGGTCCATCATATTCACACAGATATATGTCCTGTGCACTTCCACTTTTCAGCTTTCCATCTATAACCGGGAATACACAATGATTTCCGGTCAGATGGGCTTTTAAATGTCCGGTCGGATTGCCTGCCATCGCACCGTAGGTATCTAACAGCCTTCCATGGGCATATTCTCCATCCTCAGGAACAAGTCTTTCCATCAGATGCCCAATATCATATTCCAGGCACTCCAGTCCTTCATTAACTGCAATTCCTGTTGTCGTATGTGCTGTTATAACATATACAACTCCATTTCTGATTTTGCTTTTTTCTACAACCTGCCTGATATCATCTGTAATTTTCACCAAACAGTTATATTCTTTTGTCAGCACCTCTATACTGCCATGTGTTACCATCATACCTCCAATCCCAGAAACTCAATCGCGTTCTGTCCAAATATCAGATCCTTGGTAGATTCTCTTATATCCATAGCTTCTATAGCCTTTTTCATTCTCCGCATCTCTAACCGCGGATCATCAGAGCCAAACATGATCTGATGTCTGAAGCTTCGATCGATCCAGTGCGGTCCCATATCCACTTCGAATACCTTGTGATAAAACTCCGGGGCTGTATCAAAATACAGGAATGCTGTATCCGCATAAACATTTCTGTATTTGAGCATCAGCATACAAGTTTCCTGCACCCATGGCCATCCGCAATGTGCAAGACAGATTCGAAGCTTTGGATGTCTGTATGCTGTTTCTTCAAACTCAACCGGTCTCGCATATTTAGATAAGGTATCCGGCTCTACCGACATTCCGCAATGAAACACGATCGGTTTATTATACTTCTCGCATATCTGATATATCGGCTCCATGTATTCATCTCCCGGATAGAACTTCTGCTTTGACGGATGAAGCTTCAGGCCTGCCAGATGATACTCTGCAAATGCTGTTTCAAGTATCTCTGTCGCATCCGGCCTGTGAGGATCTACACTGGCAAATCCGATAAAACGATCCGGATATGTTGCTGTCAATTCCTTTACCTGGTCATTTGTTCCTAGTATGCCTCCATATTCCGTAGTCAGATCCAGTGGAAGCAAAACCGCTTTATCCACTCCGGAACAATCCATCAAGGTTAACAGTGCATCAACCGGGATCTGATCCGTCTTGTATAAGCCATACATCTTTTTTGCAAATTCATTCTGATATTCCGTTTTGCATACCGGCTCTAAAAATGCAGGATGTACATGCATATCAATTACTATTTTTTTCACCTTACTACTACCTCCTTTTTAACCAAGGAAGCCAAAGAATGCTCCTGCTATTCCAAGTACAAGCATGATCAACATAATAAGCAACGGATTAACCTTCTTCTTCAATAACCAATAAGTAACTCCAAATAGCAACAGCACCGGAAGGCCCGGGACAATGCCATTTAACAGATCCTGAATTGTACTTGCTTCTTCGCCGCTTCCAATCTGCGTTATAAAATTAATCGACGTCATATCCATCGTCATGCCGCCAACTACCATAATACCCATGATAGAGGCTACTTCCATAACTACCTTCATCAAACCGGATTCAACAATCTTTGCCATGGATTCACGACCCATTTTATATCCAAGGAATACTCCAAACCATCTGCAGAGATATGCCGGAATGTTAAAGATCAAAAGGAAGAGAATAGGTCCGAGAATGTTCCCCTGCAAGGCAAGTGAACATCCAATTCCTGTTGCGATTACCTTGATCGTGCCCCAGAACAGAGAATCGCCGATTCCTGCTATAGGTCCCATTAATGCTGTTTTTACTGCGCCAATCGAATCTGTATCAAAATCTGCATCCTGTGCATTTTCCTCTTCCATTGCGGCTGTGATACCCATCTGAAATGTTGCAAGATAATGGCTGGTCTGATATAACGTCAGATGACGCTTCATAGCAGCTGCCAGATCCTTCTTATCCGGATATAGTTTCTTTAAAACCGGATACATGGAAAAACAAAATCCTACATTTCCCATTCGTTCATAATTCCATGTATGTTCATATGTGATCTCTCTTAAAAACACCTTTGTGAGATCTTTTTTCGTAACTACCTTATCGTAGTCTGCATGTATCTTAGAACTCATCAAAATCACCTCCGTTATCTGCGGTTTCAACTACCGGTACCGCCCCCTGTTGCTTGTCTCCGAATATGCCAAATGTTACTCCGATTATCACAATAAGTACGGCAAAAATCGCAACTCCTGTTGTGGATATTCCAAGGTATGATACCAGGAAAAAGCCAAGGAAGAAAAATGGTGCAACCTTGCGATTCATCATCTGCTGTGCAAGCATTGCAAAACCAAGTGCAGGAAGCAGTGCTGCTGTTATATCCATACCGGACTGAACAAATTCAGGTATTTTACCAAGAAGTGCTGTTACTGCATCACTGCCAAAATAAAATGCAAGTGGGATGCAGACAATACCAAAAAGATTCTGAAGATATCCTGCGATCAGATAATCTCTGTTAAATGCCCGTATATTACCTTTTTCAGCATCACGGTCACATTTGTGGATCATAACAAGCATCAACGGCTGGCAGATACCGGTATTTGCCGCAAGCATTACGGTTGCGATCGGAATACCAAGTACTAAAGCTGTTTCCGCTCCGCCTCCTGACTGAATCGCAAGTGAAACACCGAGCACAGTGCCTGCGATCAGATCCGGCGGATTATATGCACCGATCGATACGGCTCCTACAAGTGCAAGTTCCATAGTTGCCCCCATAATAATACCGGCCGGAAGATTTCCCATTACCAGACCTACTAACGGTCCAAGAACGATCGGTCGCTGCAGGCAGCTTGTACCAAGCAGCCATTCTGAATAACCAAGCAGGCCGATCAGAAAAATAAGTATTGTTTTTAATATCATAATCTGTCCCTCCATTCATCCGTTAAAACAGCGATTTGCATTTAATTACTTTATCAGCCGGGATCATCTGAATAAATACATCAACGCCATCATCAACCATCTCTTTTACCAGAGCCAGCTCGGCTGCATCCATATATGCGCTTCTACCATATAATTTTGCATTTTCATGGTATGCAATGTTGCCGATATTTAATGTCTTTTCTCCTGTAGCTTCAATGATTGCTTTGGCTATTTCTACCGTTTCACAGATGATAAATAATTTATATTTATCAGTTACCCCGCTTTTCAATGCCTCTACAGCTTCCGCTGTATTTTTTACTACAACCTTTGTTCCGGATGGTTTCGCCATCTTTAGTGCGTTTAATCTCAGCGGATCATTTTTAACCGTGTCACTTACCAGTAGCAGGCAATCTGCCCCTAATGATGCTGTCCATGATACTGCTACCTGTCCATGTAAGAGACGATAATCAACACGAATTGATTTGATCATATAAACCTTCTCCTTTCTTTTCTGTTAATACACAGATTAAAAATCTTCATCATCATACGTTGTATTTACTGTATTACAATAAACCATCATATCTTTAGCCTCTGCAACCGCACTCTCAATTACAGACGCCGTATCCTGATCCTCTGCACTCAGCAGGATACCGATCACTGCAGCCAGATTCACACCGGCAACAACATGTATCCTTGGATCAGACAATAATGCGGATGCATTATTATTCACACTTCCGCCTAAAAGATCTGTCATTATCACAATCTCTGCCTCTGAATCCGCTTCAACAATTCTCTTTAATTCCGGAAGCGGATCCGGGCATTCATCTGTATAAGCATTGATACAGGTCAGATTTTCCTGTGCACCTGCCAGCATTTCAATCGTTGTCAACATTCCTTCGGCCATCTTTCCGTGTGTTGCTAAAACATATTTTCTCATCCGTTCTCCTCCCTTCTGCTCCTTTCAAGCTTTTCTTTCATAATCCTGTCATAGTCTTCTGTTTTTGGCGAAACAGCCTGTTCCATCCGGGAAAACAGCGGATGACAAGTAAAATTATTTTTTTCCTTTGTTACATGAGCCGCTATATATTGAAACAATGCAGCTGTATATAACGGTGTGATCTCTGCCGGAAGCCGGCATGGTATCCGAATCTGTCCATCTCGTTTATCGTGAACCTGATCCGTAATCATATAGCAGTGCTCCGTGATCAACAATGTTGCTTTATAAATATCATACAGTCGATCAGAGGTTTTACCACAATCTATAAAGAAAACCGAATAATCCGGAGTAAGCTGCATATCCGGTCCATGTATAAATTCTTCGCTTTCATAATATACCGTCGGAACTTTCAGAGTTTCCTGAAATTTCAACGCTCCCTCTCTGACCGTTGCCAGATTGGCTCCATCGCCGACCAGTATTGCTTTTTCCATACACAACAGATCCTGATATCGTTTTTGTACCAATTCTTTCGCCTGCATCAGGCAAAGCTCCTGCATTTCACAAGCATTCCGGATCTGGCTTACTGCAGTTTCATATTTCTGATCACTAATTTCTCTTTTTTGAAAACCTATCTCCAATATCATAAGCATGAGGAACTCGATCAAAGTAGAATATCCAAGCGTTACATAATCAATGGTTTCATTTCCAACTCCATACTCCACAAGACGATCCGTGTATCTGCTTGCACTGCCATTTTCATTCCCGGTTAACAAAACAAATGGTTGATGCTCCTTATTTAGCTCCTTCATAATTTCTATTATGTTTGTACTGCAGCCACTCTGGGATATTAAAATCGTAAACCGGTTCTTTTCTCTCTCCCGGTAAACATCCAGATATTCCACTGTACTTAATACACTGATATCGAATTTACTGTATTTTAAAAGAAACGGTCGAGCTGCATATGCTGCATTCAGGGACGATCCGGATGCGATCAGACATATATCTTCTTTGTCCTGATCCAGATACCAGTCGCATATCTTTTTGGTAAGAGACTTTCTCTTATCAAGATTATCTTTCATAATACGACCGGAAACCTGAATATAATATTCCATATCCTTCTTCATTTTCCATCTCCTTTTGTGGTTCTTTTTGTGAACCACTTTGTAAATATAATATACCACCTATCAACTGGTTTTGCAATACCAATTTTATATTTTTTTATACCAACTTGAAAATTCGCAAAAAAATAGAGAAACCGGTATACTTATAGTACCAATTTCTCTGTTTTTTTGATATCATTTTTTTAAATTACGGATTGCATCTTTTTAATTATCTTATTCACTTACAACCGTACGGTTACGTCCGGCTTCCTTCGCCTGATACAGCGAATTATCTGCCCGATTGAACCATGCCTTTGCACTCTCTCCTTTGGAATATTCCGCAACACCACAGCTACAGGTGATTCCACTGTTATTCATGAACTGGAAGTAGTAGCATCGGAATTCTGTTCTTACATCCTCTACGACATTGATCACCTTTGGCAGTTCAATGTTGCTGAACAATATAACAAATTCCTCTCCACCGTAACGGAATGCAAGACCATAGTCTTTTGATTTCTCCTTCAGCATCTTACAAAGAGCCTTGATAACCACATCACCATTGCTGTGTCCGTATGTATCATTTACATTCTTGAAATGGTCGATATCAAAGATCGCAATATATGCTTTCTCACCGGTCTCCTCGGTCTGCAGGATTTCTTTCTCCAGACTCTCCTCAAAGGAACGTCTGTTATATAATCCTGTCAGCGGATCTTTACGAAGCTCTGTCATAAGACTCATCTGACGAACTGTGAAATTGCCGATGGATTCCATCAGTTCCTTCGTATGCATATTCAGTAAGCACGTTACAAAGGTCAGTATAAATACCAATACAAATGATGTAACAACATATCCACTGAACCGCATCTGTGTCCAGTCATATAAATGATGCAGATGAATCTCATTGATGATAAGACTTGCCGATGCAAGAAGTGCGATCACGATCGTAATATTCTGATTCGCAAAGATAGCCGTGATCACGATAGCGATCGTTGGCATCAGCACCAGAATGATCGAATTGTAATGTTCAAATGCAGGTACTGCCAACACTGTAAACATCATCAGGGAAACCAGCCAGTCTGCACCATTATCGGTTAATTTATTCTTCTTTAAAGCGACCAGCGTTCCTGTCAATGCTGCTGCATATATCAGAAATGGCACTACAACATATAATGTAATATATGCTCCACCGGACATCCCGAGATCTGCCTTATCATTTCCTATATTCGTCATACACATGATCAATTCAACAACCATGAATATACACGCTAACGTCAGAAATACCTTCCATAACAACATCTGCCATTTTTTGCTGATATTAACAGTGATTGTATCGTTCATCACGAATTCTCCTTAAATAGCCCTCAGTTTTCCTTTCCCATGTGAAAACACTCACATAGATGATTTTACACTATATCCTCTGTATCGTCCACTCTTTTTTGTCAAAAATACCTAAAAAAACACATTTTACAGATAAAAACCTATACATAATGTAACATTTACCAATTTTGACGTTGGATTTTTCTCATTAATCAGGTTGATTTTCGTATCTTCCGGTTAAAGTAGTCAGCAACATTTACTATACAAACGCCAGCTGACACAAAGATACCTCCTGTCTTTTGAACAGGAGGCATCCTTGGTTTGATCTGTATCTATATTTTTTATTATAATGCATAACCAACTTCAAATGCTTTCAGATTCATCTCAACAGTCTTTGGAGGAACTGTTGCCTTGATGACCTCAACCCATTTGTCATGGTCAAAATCCATATGCTTTGCGGCAACACCGATTATGATCGTATTGAATACCTTTGGATTGCCCAGCTTCTTTGCCTCTGCCATCGCATCGATCGAGATCACCTTATGCTTCTCTGATAATGTCTCTAAGATGTGATCCGGATATTCTGCCTGACCGGTTACAACCGTGATCGGATCGATTCTCTGATCATTTGCAATAATTACGCCATCCTTCTTCAGAAAATGAGCATAACGCATAGCTTCCAGCTTCTCAAATGCGATCAGAACATCTGCATGACCTTCTTCTACAATCGGTTCCGCAACCTTCTCACCATATCTTACATATGTAACAACACTACCGCCTCTCTGGCTCATACCATGAACCTCGGAGAGCTTTACATCATAACCTGCTGCTGTCGTAATACCACCGAGGATACGGCTTGTAAGAAGAGTTCCCTGTCCACCGACACCAACTATCATAATATTCTTTACAGCCATTAGAATTCCTCCTTTTCGATCGCATCAAACTTACAACGCTTCATACACAGTCCGCAACCATTACACATGGTCTCATCGATCTGGATCGTTCCATCCGGCTGCTTGATAACTGCCGGACATCCCGGCTTTAAGCACATACCGCACTTCTTACATTTCTCCGGGATAGCTCTGCATACACCTGTTACCTTGGTTGTCTTTAAAAGAACACAAGGAGACTTGGTGATAATAACAGAGATCTCATCCTTTGCAACTTCCTCTTTGATCAGCTTCTTTAAACCGTCAATGTCAAATGCATTGATCTCATGTACACTGTCAATACCGATCGCCTTACACAATTTATAAATGTTGATCGCATATGTAGGTTCACCCTGCAAGGTCTTACCGGTCGCTGCATGATCCTGATGTCCTGTCATACCGGTTGTTGAGTTATCAAGGATGATAACGGTTCCTGTACCCTTGTTGTAAACCATGTTCATCAGAGAGTTTACACCTGTATGCATGAATGTGGAATCACCGATAACCGCAACCCAGTTCTTGATATAATCTTTTCCTTTTGCTTTTTCCATACCATGTAATGTAGAAATGGAAGATCCCATACATACGGTTGTATCAATTACGCTAAGCGGCGCAACTGCTCCCAGTGTATAGCATCCGATATCTCCTGCTGCATGGATCTTCAGTTCGTTTAATACTGAAAATACACTTCTATGCGGACATCCCGGACAAAGGATAGGTGGTCTAGGCGCAACCTTTGCAGGTTCTTCCTGCTCAACCTTCTCGCCGAGGATCTTCTCTCTTAACATATTTGCACTGTATTCACCCTGAACGGTCAGAAGCTCCTTACCTACTGCATCGATGCCCCAGGCTCTTACCTGTGTCTCGATATGAGGCTCTAACTCCTCAATAACATACAGCTTATCAACCTTTGCCGCAAAGTCTTCGATCAACTTTCTAGGAAGCGGATTTACCATACCAAGCTTTAATACGGAGGCATTTGGCATTGCTTCCTTTACATACTGATATGGAATACCGCTGGTGATAACACCAACGCTGGTATCATTCATCTCTATACGATTGATCGGCATATCCGCACCGTCTGCTGCCATGTCTTTTAATCTCTGTTCTACAAATACATGACGAGGGATCGCATTACCCGGCATCATAACCATCTTCTTAATGTCTCTCTCGTATGGCTTGTCTTCTACTTCTACTCTGTCATTTAATTCAACAACGCCCTGTGAATGTGCCAGTCTGGTTGTTGTACGGAGCATGATCGGAGTATCGTACTTCTCGCTGCATTCAAATGCGTACTTTGTGAACTCCTTTGCTTCCATACTGTCAGATGGTTCAAACACCGGAATCATCGCTGTCCTTGCTACCAGTCTGGAATCCTGTTCATTCTGCGATGAATACATACCCGGATCATCGGCTGCTACTAAAACCATACCACCCTTTACACCGGTATATGCTGCTGTAAATAATGGATCTGAAGCTACATTCACACCTACATGCTTCATTGATACGATTGAACGGACACCAGCAAATGATGCTCCGATCGCAACCTCTGTTGCAACTTTTTCATTTGGAGACCATTCTGCATATATTTCAGGATATTTTACAATATTCTCACTGATCTCTGTACTTGGAGTACCCGGATATGCTGCTGATACCTTTACACCGGCTTCATATGCGCCTCTGGCGATCGCTGCATTACCGAGCATTATCTTTTTTTCACCCATTAATTTATCCTTCCTGTCATTTCTCATATTTGCCTTTTGGCAACTCTAATGCTTTATTATACAAGAATTATCAATAAAAGGGAAGTGCTTCTATACGTTTAAAAATAAAAATCGTAATCTATATCCGGAGAAATCTCCACAAAATCAGAACCATTTGTAACATAAACCGTGCATGTGTTACTTTCAACATCCAGTTTAAATGCAAATTTATCATAACCGTCTTTTATATATTTCACTTCCGGATACTCGCCGAGCACAGCGTCAAACTCTTTACGGAAAGCTGCAGGAACCTTTGCCATACCGGTTTCGGATAATATGACATATTCATTATCAACATCACTCTTATAAAAGCTTTCATAAGCATCTATATCAGATAATGCTGTCTGTAATGCGATACGAATGCTATCCGCATTTGAAATATCTCTGGATCTATTTACCTTTTCCATATATTTCTTAAATGATGGTATCAATGCATCCTCAACACCGGGAATCAGATAATACTCTCCTTCATATTCATATGCATAAAGATGATCACACAGATCATTTACATTAATTCCTTCACCCTTTAATGCGTCTTTTACATCCTTCCAGTCAAAATAATCTCCTCTTACAGACAGGTCATAAGAAATATCTACTCTGTAAATCTTTTTCAGATCCAGATTGTAATCTTCTGCTTTTTCTTTTACGAGAGCGTAAACCTTGTCAACATCATATCCTTCTATCTCTTTTTCGCCCAGTTCATCATATACATACTGAATCACATCTTTAACGTCAACCTTCTTAACCTTTTCAACCTTGAAATCATCCAGACTGATCTTAACTCCTGCATCGTCTGCCTCATCATAGGCATCATCGATCATATCATCGTACTCATCGTCAAAATCATCTCTGAACTCCTTAAGGTCATCGAAATCTGCTCCATCCGCTCTCATAGCATCGACAGCGATATCTTCGATCAGCCCCTTTGGCGCTGTAGCTTTCACAAGTTCTTTGACCCTCAGTTTTTCAATATACCCTGCATAATCCTTAGCCGCACTTTTAATTTTGCTCTTGGCGATCATTCCTCTTCCAAAAAACAGGAAAAATAAAACTGCTGCCAATACGACCGCCGCTGCTATACCGACAATCAACATTATAGATTTTTTCGATTTCTTCTCTCTGGATTTCCCGGATTTCGGCATTTTGGAAACAGGCTGCTCTACTCCCGGATTCATACTATTTTGGTCATAGTAACCTTGGGGCATACCATTTGGATCATAATAGCCCTGTGCTGTGCCATTTGGATCATAGTAACCCTGTGCCATGTCATTTGGAGCGTAATACCCCTGTGCTGTGCCATTTGGATCATAGTAGCCCTGCGCCATGTCATTTGGAGCATAATACCCCTGTGCTGTGCCATTTGGATCATAGTAGCCCTGTGCTGGGTCATTTGGATCATAGTAATCCTGAGACATTCCGTTTGGCGCATAATAGCCCTGTGCTATTGCTTCTGCACTGTCAACCTTCTGTGAACTTCCACAATATCTGCAAAAATTTGCACCGTCATCCAATTCAGCTCCGCATTTCAGACATTTTTTCATTTTCTTTTCCTCCTATATGTTCTCCTCATAATAGTAAACAGTAAATCGATTATATACTGCAATGATCTTATATATGTTAGCATATACCAGAGAAAAAAACACCTTTTATGGCTTATATTTATTATGAATTTCGAGTATAAATAACCGGCCGTCTGTTAATCGCACTGCCACATCTGTGCCTCAGGTTCACGTTGAGATAACTTCTCCGTCTTCCGCACCAGTTCAAGGAATTGGCTCCGGTATAACTGATCGTTGCTTGCCTGAGCCATGTCCCTTTCATTTATCTCAACCGTGATTCCTGCTTCCGCAAGTTCTTCCGCCATCTTATACGTCGCTGTTCCTTTATATGTGCTGTCCGTAAGCAGCATTCCATATGCCGCAACCGCCGATGCAAAGCTCAGGTCATGAGACATTCCCTTTTGACCGCTTTCTGCCTTTATAACGGCTGTTTCCAGTGTGCTCTTATCTCCATCCGGCTCTTTGTAACGGATATTCACGGTTGCCAGTTCGCCGGAATAATCTGTACTCTGCTTTTTCGATGTATATTTTGTCTCTGTCTCCGGCACGTCAAATTCCGAATCGACTGGAACCACCTCATAGAGTGCAGTCACCACATGACCGGCTCCGACCTCGCCGCCATCCACCATATCATCTGCAAAATCTTCTGCAGAAAGCGTCCGGTTCTCATATCCGATCTGCCGATAACCTTTCACCTGCTCCGGATTGAATTCAATCTGTAATTTGACATCCTTTGCAACCGTATATAAGGTTCCACCCATTTCATCAACCAGAACCTTCTTTGCTTCATAGACTGAATCCAGATACGAGTAATTACCGTTTCCGTGATCTGCCAATGCTTCTAACTTGTTATCTTTCAGATTATCAGAGCCAAATCCCAGAACACTCAAGAATATACCGCTGTCCTTCTCCTCAGTGATCAATCCTACCAGATCACTCTCGCTTGTCAGCCCGACATTCAGATCCCCGTCCGTCGCAAGGATCACCCGATTATTTCCGTCTTTTATAAACTGCTGCTCTGCGATCTCATATGCCGTGATCAGTCCCGCACTTCCATTTGTGCTGCCGGATGCTTCCAGCGAATCCAGTGCCTCGCATATCGTATAGGCCTCCGAACCTGCCACGCCATTTAAAACAATCGTATCTGAACCCGCATATGTAACAATACTGATCCTGTCATTTTCATCCAGATTCTCCGCCAGCATCTTAAATGCTTTCTGTGCCAGCGGCAGTTTATTTTCCTCATACATAGAACCGGATGTATCGATCAGGAATACCAGATTGGATGCTTTCTTCTCACTCATATCGATCGCGGCCGTATTCAGTCCTACCATCATCAGCTTTGTATCTTTATTCCATGGACAATCCGCATATTCCGTATATACTGCAAACTTCTTCCCAGCCTCCGGATCTGATACATAGTCATAATCAAAATAATTGATCATTTCTTCGACCCGGACTGCTCCTGTCGGCGGCAGCGTTCCTTCTTCGATATAACTTCTGATATTGCTGTAGGAAGCTGTATCACAGTCTGCCGCAAATGTTGAAAGCGGTGAATCTTTAGTAGACACAAACCGATGTTCTTCCTGATAGTCATACTCTCTGGTATCATAACCGGATTCTCCAGATCCGATTTTTACATATTCAGAATTTGATGCACTATCCATTACCGAGTTATATGTATCGGCAGCCGAAACCACACTATCACAAGCCTCTTCTTCTATACATTCCGGCACAGCCATATTTTGCTGTGACTGTCCGGATTTCGCTATATTTTCTTCAAATTCCTCTTTTACGGCTTCCTGTCTGTATCTTTCTGCGATGCTCTCCCGCTCCGTACCCGACCGGCTTTCCGTTCCCTGTTGTTCTCCATGCGTGCCTCCTGTTTCTTTCCCACTTCCGCAGCCTGCAAGACAGCCCGCCATCATGCAGGAGATCATAACCACACTTACCATCCGTCTGATTTTTCTCATAAAAAATACCCTCCTTATCTTAGTCACTATCCGATATCTGCATAATTTCTGCTCTGATCACCTCTGACGTTAGCAATTGTCGAATGTAAAAACGAAATTTTACAGCTATCTGTTCTATTTATGACTAAGATACGGATGGGTATCCTCTTTTTATGGATTTTTTTCTTACAGATCAACTACTGTCTGCTTAAGATCCATGCCTGTCGTTCAGAATCATATCGGAGAAGTGTACCTGTTACTTCTTCCCCTACTGAAAATGTCTCTGCTGCTTCCGGCTGCAATACAATGTCCTGACCGGTTATTAATTTTCCGGATGCATCAGATACCTGCAAGAGTTTTGCGGCATATTTTTGTACCGCATCCGACTCTGCTGTTACAATCTCTGTGATCTGAAGTGTAACTGCTATATTACTCATTTCCTGCCATGCATCCATATCAGCTGATTCCGACACCTGAAGATCTGTACATCCCGCATTTTCCTGTGCATCTGTCTGACTCTTTGTATGGCCTGCTTCCGCCTGAACATCGGACGAATCTCCACCGGCTCCATTCATCAGTATAGCTTCTGTTGTATTCTGTGTCGGTCTGTTGGCAGTTTCATTCTGTACTGTCTCCGGTATGGAATCCGCTGTTTCATCCACATAATCTTCCGCCCGATCGGATATATTTGAATTCTCTGCTGCATCCAGCCCATCATTTGAAACATCCGTTGTCCTGCCTGCATTTATTTCTTTCGAATGTCGCTTAGAATCAGCCAGCAACGGTGTCGCGATCACTGCGGCCAGAAGAACCGCTGCGATCGCAAGAACCGGAATTACATATTTTACCTTTGAGGTTTTCTTTTGTTTTTCTTCTGCATCCTTTGCTTCACGGTCAAGCCCTGCTTCGATCCGATCCCACAGATCCGGTGCATCTGCATCGATCCGGTTCAGATAAGCTTCTATGAATCTGTCTTCTTCCGTCTGTCTGTTCTTATTCTGTTCATCTCTCACAGCCTGCACCTCCTTAATTTTTGTATTGCCTGATTATAGATCCATGTGATCGTTCCGATCGGTCGCCCTTTCATGTCCGCGATCTCTTTAAATGTAAATCCTCCGACTACCTTCAGATCCAGAATCTCCTGCTCCTCCGGCTTTAACGTGGCAACTGCCTGCTTCAATGTCAGGTTCTCCACTATCTGACTCTCCATCGTCTTTCCTTCGTTTCGCTCCGGCATTTCATCCACCAGCATTTCACGATCGATCTTGCGTATCCGATCGATCGCCATATTCTTTGCGATTGTCACAAGCCATCTCTTATGACCGGTTCCCTTCTTATAACTGTCTGCGATCCGATAAAGCTTGATGAAGAACTCCGATGTCACATCCTCCGCTTCCTCTCTCTGCCGGATCGTATCATAGACCACCGCAAAGATCAGCTTCAGATATTCGTCATACACTGCCCGAAGGCTCTCCCTGTCTCCCTGTGCAATCGCAGACATATATTTTCCAAATTCTCTGTCTGTCATTTGTCTCTCCCTATAACCGCTATACGTTTTTCCCCCTGTTTTTTATGGAATTATTCCGATTTTCTATTACTTTTCATTCCACTTCAATTTGCTAATATTCGGTTTCGGCTTCGTATAGCCCCAATTCTCTATTATTCAAGAGGCTGTACTGCCAGCAACTCCATCACATACCCCTTCTTCCGTTCCTTCCATGCAAATGGCCAGAACAACCGCCGTTCCGCTTCAATCCGGATATCAAAATCCTTATGCATTCCGATGTCATGACGAAGCTGCAACGCACCTTCAATATCCTCCGGAACAAGCTTCTCCCACTGCTCCATAGCGGATTCATTTACAACTGCCCATTCTAACCCGAACACCATTAACTTCTCCGTCAGCATATAGATGACATCATTTGTCCGGGTAACCGCGGCTTCGTTTAATGCCCGGATCGCATTCTCGATCATCTGCAATTCTTCCTCGTCATAATTCTCCCGATACATATATAACAGGCCTGCAAATCTCGCATTCAACTGGCTGTGAAGTCCTACGCAGACGCTGTAGTCAAACCTTCGTCCGATCTCCGGCAATACCCTGTGGCTGTTGTCAAATGCAACCTGTTTCAAATGCTCGATCACGATCTCTGCTTCTTCACCCTCTGCAAGCAATGCTTCAAACATTTCATAAGTCTCAAGCTCTACATTCCAGAAAGGAAGATCCACACAAATAGCATCTGTTTCCTCCAATCCATAGGCCTTACACGCCTGTGCAAGTCCCTCTGCATCCCGGTCGATCAAAACCAGCTTAAATCTCTCTGCAAGTCTTGCCAGATCGATGTCATTTGACCGTCCTGCTCCCCATATAGCAAGAACAGGCTTACACCCTCCTTCGGCCACACAATTTTCTTCTATAAAGTCTGTCAGCTTCTGTCGGTATCCCCGCCACTCTTTATAAGCATTCGGAAGAACCTCTGATGCAATCAGCCGATCCAAATATCTCATATAATTCACTTCTTTCTCGCATTATGCCGGCTTGTGCAAGCACATTCCGTCGCAATGCTCATTTTATCATATCGCCTGTCGGCTCTATGTTTTTTTCGCATTATGCCGGCTTGTGCAAGCACATCCGTCGCAATGTTCATTTTATCACGTTTTTATAGTATACTCTACCTTTAAAATGTAGTAGAATAATATGGATAATAATTTTTTGTCTATTCATGCAAATTGATAAAATAAAAATTGCCTAAAACAGAAACGGAGATTATGAATATGTCTGCTAAAGATAATAATACAAATACAAATATATACAGAAGCTATATCGATGCACTTCTATATCCGGAGCAGAATCCTTTTATAGAAGACATGAAACGATTCGAGGAGCTTATGATGATGTACTCCTGTGCGATCAAGGAAGTTCAGACCAAGCTGGATGTATTAAATACAGATTTTAGCGTCCGCTATAACCGAAATCCGATTGAATTTATCCAATCACGCATCAAGAAACCGGTCAGCATCGCAACAAAGCTGTCTTCAAGAGGATGTCAGGTATCCGTGGAAAATATCGTATATAATTTAAATGATGTTGCGGGGCTTCGTGTTATCTGCTCCTTTATCGATGACATCTACGCCGTTGCAGAGAAGCTCATCAGTCAGAATGACATTACTCTGATTGAAGCAAAAGACTATATCAGCCATCCAAAGCCAAATGGTTACCGTAGTCTTCATCTGATCATAGAAGTTCCTGTCTTCTTTGCCGACCATACGAGAAATATGCGGGTAGAAGTTCAGATCCGTACCATCGCGATGGACTTCTGGGCAAGTCTTGACCACCAGCTCCGTTATAAAAAGGATGTCGCCGATCCCGAACTTATCTCCGGTCGCTTAAAACATTGTGCTGATGTTATCTCTCAAACAGACCTCGAAATGCAGGAGATTAAAAATATGATCTACGGAGATGGTGCTCAGCCACAGATCAAATTGTGTCTTGAAAAAAATACAGAAAATTTTTAAGAAAATCTTAGATTTTGTTTGACAAATTTATAGAACTGGTATAGAATACTATCTGTTGTTGAACAACGTGTGTATGTAGCTCAGCTGGATAGAGCACTTGGCTACGGACCAAGGTGTCGGGGGTTCGAATCCTCTCATGCACGTAAACTGAAACAGGTTTGCTTCAAAAAAGCAAACCTGTTTTTTTATTCCAACACCGTCACCTACGAACAGCCTTTTTATAATTCAAAAAGCCCCGGCAAACTTTCCCTGACAGATGAAACTGCTCACAACGAAATCTTAATTCGTCATTTGTCGTGGGGCACTTCCATCTGTCAGAAATAGTCTGCCGGGAATTATTTATAATCTTGCTGCGAGAATCTGACGTTTGACCTCCTGTCCATTCAGGATAAACTCTGCACGACCGTTCTCCAGTTGTATATTCTTTTCAAGTGCTCCGATATCTGAATTGAACTCTGTAACGGCATTCGTTCCAACATCAGCATTGGAACAGTACAGCTTGGCAGACATGACCGAATTACCAAAGGCAACCGCTGACTTGCCCTGTACCACGCTTTTAACTGCTGCATATCCGATATAGATATCCGTTCTTCCTGCACGGCATCCAATGCCATAACATTCCTTTGCACGGATATTCGACGAGATATTTACATTTTCCAGACGAACCATACAGCTGTTACCGGCAATCGTTCCGATACCGGTTATAACATTACCTGCCCCCTGAATCTTTGCCGATATATTCTCAAGCTTAATATCTGCATCACCATTTACAGATCCAATGATCGTACCGTTTGATATACCGGAATAAATATCCATGTCGCAGTATTCTATAAACAATTCGGAATCACCGTTTACAGATCCGATACAGGCTCCTTCCTGACCTTTCATATCAAACTCATAATGTCCGCGTTTGATATTGATAACACCGCCAAGTCCGGAACCAATACCAATGCCCTTCATACCATTTGCATTGATGATGATTCCACCATCCTGATAGAAGTTGAGTTCGCCATGATATTCATCCAATGAATTACCAATGCCAAAGTATTTTCCCGAATTCAGATTAATCGTCAGATTACCGTCTCCTACAACCGTAAGCACTGAACTGTCCGGAACTCTGATACCTCCTGTACGTAGTTCGTTTTCTCCGGTAATCTGAAGATTTACATTACACTTCTTACCGATATCAATACACGGAATTCCGCGTTCTCCCGCAAGACTGACATTCTCAAGTATGATGGTGCCACGGAATCCATCTTCTACAGACATCAATATATTCGGCTGGAAGCCGACAGAACCCTTGATTATGATCTTTTTATTGATTCCACGCGCTTTCTTAACCTTAATGCTTGTATATTTATTAGCAGCAAGCTGTACCATGGAAACCGTATCATTATAATCCGTCTCATATTCTTTCTTATACAGTCTGGCATTCAGGCTCTGATTATATTGAACAATTTCATTCATGACACGCTCATCGATTGAACGCACAACATACGGCTGTGGCCTTGATGTATAATAGCCCTGAATCAAATCAACGCCCAGCTTAATAACCTCCCGCAGCTCCTGCGTCAATTCAATTCCCTCTGCCAACGTCAGAATATCATTATCATGCGCAAATTCTATAATATCCTTTACAAAATGCTGTTTCTGGATATCTTTGTGTATATCTGTCATGAGCATACGATCGATTTTTACAAACCGAGGCATATACCGAAGCAGATTATTTACATTGGAATAACCAGAACCGTAATCATCAATAGCAGTCTCAATATTCATCTTTGCAAAGGAGTTCTTCAGCTCCTTTAACTGATCATCCCCCATCTCTGTTTCTTCTGTAAATTCAACAACAAGCTCTCCTGCGTGCTGTTCCATAATCTCTGTTAATTTCTTCTTATCCTTACCTGTCAGCTGATACCCCGGAATACTGTTAATAAATACTTTCTTACCCTCAAAATCCTGATAGTGTTCCTCTATGTAATCAACTACATTAAAAAATGTCGCTTTTTCTATATCATATAAACGATTCAGACGATCTGCACTTTCCAACATATCAAGCGGCGAAATCCTACGCTCTGTGTCCGCACGCATCAGGGCCTCATATGCATAAACATCTCCTGTTCTGGCATTGATAATTGGTTGGAAATGATAAACAAACCGGTTATTATCCAGAATAAATTCCATCAGATGGTCATCCGCTTTCTGTTTATCCGTCAGAACACCTGCCCTTTCCTCTTTTCCCTGCTCTATGGCTTTCTTATTATTCTTCACATTGATAGTTTCATTGATCAGATGATCCAGGGCTTCCGAACCGGAGATCATATCGCAGCGGATACCCGTGCAGATTTCAAGCTCATATGCCTCTTTACGCAATTCATTATACTGTTTTATCTTATCCGACAGACGTTTGATAAACGCCTCTCCACATGTTTCATCGGATGCTTCAACCGGGAACGCAACAACGAATTCATCATTACTGATACGGGCACATATAGCATCATCATCCTGACTTTCCGATATCAGCTGTGCCAATTTCAAAATAGCAGCATCCCCTGCTTTTCTTCCATAGCCTGCATTGATATCCTTTAATTTATTAATATCAATCGCGATCACTGCTATTGATTTACCATCAAATGTCGCATTCTCGCAAAGTTCATTTCCCTTCTGTAAGAAGCCCTTATAATTATACAAACCGGTCATTGCATCACGAATCTGTGTTGCTTCCATCTGGCGCAGCAACTCCCGCAGACCATTCTGACGATAAAATGCTTCCATACTCTGCATAATACTCTTTAACCAGTTTCTGTAAACCTCTGTAAACTGTGCTTCTATATCTGTAAAACCAATAACTGCATAACCAAAGCTTCGGTTATCAAAATACAATGGTGTAAAGAAAAATGTCTCCGGATATTCTCTTTGCTCAGATAGTTCCGGTATCATCTCTTTCATTTCAAATATATCATCAAAGCTGATACGATTGTCTGTGTGTTCACTCGGTCCACATTTAATGATACGATATATCTTATCCGTATATCCATTAGAGCGCAACGCATCCTCACTGGTCATAACCTCCGATGAATTCCAGTAATCATTCATGCATATACTAAGCGAATGGAATGGCCGCACCTGATATACATGCTGAAATATCGTATTGAAAAAACCTCTGTGATCCCGTTCAGATAACAAATCCTCCATAAACTTGTTATAATAAGAAGAGTATCCCGTCTTCGCATGATCCGTATTCCAGAAATTCTCTTTTTCATCAAAATATTTTTCCGGCTGCATTTTCCCTTCGCATCCGCAGCTTGTCCCCTGAAAGATCACGGATTCTGATTCAAATTCCGGTATCGGTTCTTTCTCAAAGGATGCATGGATATATTTCGCACAATATCTGCCGCATTCTCTGGCCGGAATATCAGCGGATGTTAACTTGCATTTCAGGTTTTTCCCTTCTTCGGTAGAATCGTAACCGATCACTGCTACCTGCTCCGGTACATGAATATGATTACTGAATAATTCCGCCGCTACCCCGATCGCCATACAGTCATTTGCACATGCGATCGCCTCCGGAAGTTTCTCTCTGGAATCCAATATCAGCTTCACAACCTCTTTGCCGGAATCATACCAGTAATTGCCATAATAAATATTATTCGGATCAACCGGAATTCCATGCTCCGTCAGACTGTCTCTATATGCCTGTTCTCTCTGTATGGAATGAACATGATTCTTCCACCCGTCTAAAAACATAATATCGGAATAATGATGAACCTCGATCAAATGATCGATCAATTTCTTATATGGTTTATAATGATTTATCTTTACAGTCGGGAAATAACGACTATCCTTATCTACGAAAAGAACAACCCCTGAGAATACCTCGTGAATTTTGTCTTCTAACCGGGTTGCTATATCGGTTGCCTGAATGGTATCCGGAAGAACAATGATCGCATCAAATGCATCCCATTGAATCAGATTATAAATATTCGAATCCCCAATCTGTCTATACAGCGTATCCTGAAATCTTAAGTACATGGAAAATACACATATATCATATCCATAGACATATGCCTCCTCCATTAATCCTTTCATAAACAGACTCTGTGAATTCTCTTCTGCCTGTGCGATAATAACTCCAATTTTTCTGCGCTCCATATATGCTCCCCTCTAAAATACAAAATCCTTTTTCAGTTTAGCATAATTAAGCAGAAAAGTATATAAAAATGACTAAAAAAAGTTTACACCGCGTTATTTTCTGTGCATTTTATACAATTTCGACATAGTATCACATAAAAAAATATTATTTGTCATATTATAAATAACAGTCCTGTAAAGAAAAACAGGACTGTTCTGTACTTGTTCATATTCTGTTTTTATATCTTATATACTGCACTAAGATACCTGTTCAAACTGTGAATTATATAGCTCTGCATAAAATCCGTTCTGTGCCATCAGTTCCTCATGGTTACCCTGTTCAATGATATCGCCATCCTTCATGACCAGAATAATATCTGCATTCTTAATCGTTGATAACCGGTGCGCAATAACAAAGCTTGTTCTGCCCTTCATCAGATTATCCATTGCACGCTGAATGCTGTGTTCTGTTCTGGTATCAACGGAAGAGGTCGCTTCATCCAGGATCAGAACCGGATTATTTGCAAGGATTGCTCTTGCAATTGTAAGAAGCTGTTTCTGTCCCTGTGAAATATTCGTCACTTCTTCATTTAACTCCATCTGATAACCACCCGGAAGTGCCGAGATAAATCGATGTGCATGAGCTGCCTTTGCTGCCGCAATTACTTCCTCATCCGTCGCATCCAGTCTTCCATAACGAATATTCTCCATGATCGTCCCCTTAAACAGCCATGTTTCCTGAAGAACCATACCGAGAGCATCACGAAGCTCTCTTCGATTATATTCTTTAACATTGTGACCATCTAACAGGATGGCTCCTTCATTTACATCATAGAACCGCATCAGCAGCTTAACCATAGTGGTCTTACCTGCTCCGGTCGGACCAACGATCGCTACCTGTTTGCCCGGATCAACATGAACACTGAAATCATGAATAATGATCTTCTCAGGATCGTATCCGAACTTTACATGACGGAAATCTACTTCACCCTTTATATCCTCGACAGAAGCAGGATGCTCAACAACCTGAACCTCCTCTTCTTCCTCTAACAGTTCAAATACACGTTCCGCCGCTGCTGCCATCTGCTGCATCATATTTGTAACCTGTGCTACCTGCTGGATCGGCTGTGTAAAATTCTTTACATACTGGATAAATGCCTGAATATCACCGATCGTGATCGTGCCACGAATGGCAAGCGCCGCACCCGAAATAGCTACGCCTACATATCCGAGGTTGCCGACAAACATCATAACCGGCTGCATCAGACCGGAAAAGAACTGGGCTTTCCATGCGGATTTGTATAAGACTTCATTTGTCTCATGAAATTCCTTTAAGGTTGTTTCCTCTTTGTTAAATGCTTTGATTACCGTATGTCCGCCATAAACTTCTTCAACCTGTCCGTTGATATGTCCGACATACTCCTGCTGCTGTTTGAAGAAACGCTGTGACTTCTTAATGATGATACCCATTAATGCCACACTGATCGGCAGGATGATAATTGCGATCATCGTCATAAGCGGGCTGATCGTAAGCATCATGATAAATACACCGATAACAGTCGATACCGAAGTAATAAGCTGTGTGATACTCTGATTTAATCCGTTTCCCATCGTATCAATATCATTTGTAATACGGGATAATACCTCACCATAGGTTCTGGATTCAAAATACTTAAGTGGCATACGGTTGATCTTCTCAGATACATCCTTACGCATCTTGTAACATAGCTTCTGGGTTATACCTGTCATGATGATACCCTGTGTAAAGTTAAATAATACACTTAACAGATACAATCCCAGACAGAACAGGAGAATCTTACCGATATAGGTGAAATCGATTCCGCCGATTCCATTTATCTTCCGCATAATGCCTTCTGATAATGCTGTCGTTGCCTTACCGAGTACCTTCGGGCAGACAACATTGAATACTGTACTGAACACCGCAATGACCATGACCACGATCACTGCCGGCAGATATTTTCTTGAATAACGAACCAGCTTCGATATGGTTCCTTTAAAATCCTTTGCTTTCTCGCCGCCTCCCATTCCAGGAGGTCCCATATGTCGTCCACCACGTCTTGGTCTGTTTTCTTCCATGTCTGTTGCCTTCCTTTCCTGAGTTCTTACGCTATGCTCGCCGCAATCTCTTTTTCAGATAACTGCGAACGGGCGATCTGTTCATATACCGGACAATTCTCCATCAGTTCTTTGTGTGTACCCTTGCCTACGATCTTTCCCTCATCCAGTACCAGTATCTGGTCTGCATGCAAGATCGTGCTGACACGCTGGGCAACGATAAATACCGTACTGTCTGTCATGTCTTCACGAAGTGCTTTTCTGACTGCTACATCCGTCTTGAAATCAAGAGCGGAGAAGCTGTCATCAAATATATAGATCTTTGCATTCCGGGCTACTGCTCTGGCAATCGCCAGTCTCTGCTTCTGACCGCCGGAAACATTTGTACCACCCTGCGAAATGCTGCTGTCATACTGTTTATCCTTTTCCTCGATGAAATCTGTTGCCTGTGCGATCGCTGCCGCTTTCTTCATCTGTTCATCGCTTGCATCCTCTGCACCAAACCGGATATTAGATGCGATCGTGCCGGAGAACAGCACACCCTTCTGCGGCACATAACCGATATTCTCGCGAAGGCTCTCAATTGATACATCCCGGATATCCGTTCCGTCGATCGTGATCTTACCACCTGTGACATCATAGAATCTTGGCATAAGCTGCACCAGGGAAGATTTACCGCAGCCGGTACTTCCTATAATCGCTGTCGTCTCGCCCGGTCTTGCTTCAAAATCAAGATCTGTCAGAACATCTTCATCCGCTCCCGGATATGCGAAGCTTACATGTTCGTAACGGACAACACCCTTTACAGCTTCTAACTTCTTACAATCCGGCTTGTCACAGATCGTACTCTCTGTATCAATAACTTCCTTGATTCGGTCTGCTGCCACGCCTGCCCTTGGAAGCATAACGGATAACATACCGATCATTAAGAAGGACATAATGATCATCATCGTATAAGTAATAAACGCTGTCATGGATCCAACCTGAAGCTCACCCGAATCGATTCTGTGAGCCGCAACCCACTCGATCAGGATCGTAACCGCATACATAATAAACATCAGAACCGGCATCATAAATGTCATTACACGGTTTACAAATAATGATGTCTTTGTCAGATCCTTATTCGCCTTATCAAAACGTTCTTCTTCGAACTTCTCTCTGCCAAATGCCCGGATAACCGGAATACCGGTCAGGATCTCTCTGGACACAAGATTAACACGGTCAACCAGATCCTGCATGATCTTGAACTTTGGAAGTGCAATCGCCATTAACACTCCGAGAACAACCAGGATGCCTGCTACCGCAACTACGATCACCCATCCCATGCTGGCGCCGCTCTCTACAACCTTTATGATACCGCCAACTGCCAGAACCGGTGCATATAAAACCATACGGAGCAGCATAACCGTAACCATCTGGATCTGTTGAACGTCATTTGTCGAACGCGTGATCAGGGATGCAGTCGAGAACCGGTTGATCTCTGCATCCGAGAATGAAATAACCCGTTTGAAAATGCTTTCCCGCAGATCACAGCCCACACCTGCAGCCACTCTTGCGGCTACCAGACCGGTAAGTATCGCCGATGCAACCATTAACAATGTCATAAGGATCATCTCTACACCGACACGTTTCAGATAGGACATCTGGATATCCTTATAATTATAATCCATACTGTCATAACAGGTTCTTGTACAGGTAATGGCAGATGACATCATCATATCATCCCCCATACTGTCACGCATGGAATCGATCATCTGCTTCATCTGCGTTCCCATCTGACTCCACATCTCAGGCGGCAGCTCGTCCAATGTCATACCGCTTGCTGCAAGCATCTGCTTTAACTGATTATCTTCATCCGAATCCACCATCGTATATGGATAATAATACATCATCATCGGCTCCATACACGCCTGATCGATCTCATCTATATGATCCTTGCCGTCATCTGTCATATTGTATATGCCATCATCCGACTGCTCATAATACTTTTCCCACACCGTCACATCATCTTCATCCATAAACCCTTTAATAATGGTATACGCTTTTTCCGGGATCTGCAACGGACTGCAATGATCAATGCCGTAATTCTGGATACCGGTATCGATCAGCTTCGACGTATAATCCGGTAATGCCAGATCACAATATGCCTGAACGATCAATAACAGAACAATGATCAGAACCGATTTCCAATATGGCTTCAAATTCTTAATTATCTGCATAGTTTCACCTCTCTATAATTTTCGCATGTAGAGGTATTCTATCACTACCTATATAAAAGTCAATTAAATTCCCATAAAAAAAGAATGAAAAAAGACCCGCCTGCCAACTAGGACAGACGAGTCTCCTTGTATATTTAATACATAATATATTGGGGGCTTTATTTTACTGTAATCTTCAGTTTCTTACGGGCACCATTCTGAGCAAGTGCATATACATAACATGTACCTTTCTTCTTACCCTTGATTCTGCCTCCCTGTGAAACAGTTGCGATCTTGCTATTTGTTGAGATCCAACGAACCTTCTCACAGTGAACTTTCAGTTTCTTATTCTTAGCCATCTTGACTGTTGCATCAAGATAAACGGATTTGCGCTTTTTAACTGTAACCTTTGAAACCGTCTTACCCTTTGTGTTCTTTACAGTAACACCGATCGGGTTGTTGTACTTGTATTTCTTTGTTGCAGTTATTGTATGTAACTGGAAGGACTTGCCGATCATTCTCTTTTCTATCTTTCCAGTCTTGGAATTTCTTACATTCTTATAAGCAATAACCTTAAATTTATAGAATGTATTCTTCTTGAACTTCTTACCGCCTGCAAGCTTTGTAAGTGTATAGCTAATGTTCTTCTTACCCTTTAACTTGCTTGCAGAAACAGTCTTGATCTTCTTATATTTGTAAATCTTATTCTTCTTATTACAATAGTTACCGTAGATGATATATCCATCAGCCTCTTTCAGACGTTCCCAACGTAAGGTCACCTTGCTTGTTGTAGCAGAAGCTCTGCCTGTAAGCTGTCCCTTGGTATACTTGTCTACCTTGTCGCTTGAAATCCACTTATCGGCTTCCTTTGTACCTGGCTTTGGACCTGGCTGTGTTACTTCTTCTTTCTTAACGGTTACTTTTCCATCTGAAAGACGGATTACAACAAACTGTACTGCATCACTGTCTTCCATACCATTCTTAACTGCAATCGCTGTGATCGTAGTTGTGGAATTCTTCTTAATTGTAAGTGGCTTTGTATACTTTGTACCATACTTGGTTGTTGGGTAACTTCCATTTGTTGTATAGTAGATCGTTGCACCTGCTGTCTTTGTTGCAAGGGTAAATGCATTGTTATCCTTAGAACGTGTTCCTGTTGGTGCTGCAACCTGTCCCTTAACAGGATTTACAGGTGTAGACGGAATCAGTTTGCTTACTTCTGCCGATACCACATCACTGTTTAACTTACCCGGAAGAGTTGCAATTGCCTTAATTGTCTTACCGGCAACAGAAGCCGCATCAATCGGTCCTGTATACTTCTTGCCATTCTTCTTGGTCGGTGTGCTTCCATCTGTTGTGTAGTAGATCGTTGCACCCTTTACTGCTGAAACAGTAATTGTCTTTTTGTCACTGCTTGCTGCGATCGTTGGCTTCTGGGTCTTCAGATCTGCTACCTTGACAGTTGCAATATCACTGTCCTTCATGTTATCTTTTACACCAATAACCTTGATCGTATCAATCGTCTTTCCATTCTTATCTGTTGCAGGAATTGACCCTGTATATTTGGTTCCGTTCTTCTTGCTTGGTGTTGATCCGTCTGTTGTGTAGTAAATATCTGCATCCTTCGGATCTGCTGTGATGATCAGTGATGTACCATCATCGGAAGCCTTAACGGATGGCTTTCCAACCTGAGCTTTATCCCCTCCAAATGGTTTGCCAGGCTCCAATGATTCTACCGCATATTCCCGAACATCACTGTCTTTCATGTTAGCCTTAACACCAACCGCCTTTACTGTTTTAATCTGCTTACCATCTGCTCCTAGTACAGAAAATGGTCCTATATATTTCTTACCGTGTGTCTTGCTTGGAGTTGTTCCGTCTGTTGTATAATAGATATCTGCACCCTCTGTAGTTGTAGAAAGGATTACTGCACTCTTATCATCTGTCAGTTTTGCAGTTGGCTTATCAACCTGTTTGATTACGATCACTGGTGGATCCAGCTGCTCCTTCACTGTGAAGTACGCAATATAGCTGTCCTTCATTCCAGATTTTACAGCGATCATGGTAATCTTCTTTCCTACATTATCCTTAACTGACAATGCTCCTGTATACTTGGTTCCATTCTTGCTGCCTGGATCACTTCCATCTGTTGTGTAATAAATGGTTGCACCTGCTGTCTTTGTAGCAAGAGTAAATGTCTTCTTGTCCGATGACACTGTTACGGTCGGTGTTTCTACACGTTTCAGATTTTCATCGGATGTATTAACAGGCTTTGAAACAGATGTCGGCTCACTTGCATAATTTGTGTATAAACCTTCATCAATACCCACCGTTGTAAGATCATCCACATTGATTTTTTCTGCAACAATATAAACTTTATATTTGTCAAAAATATTTTCTGTTGTTATTCCAGCCTTGCCAATCTTGTTAACAACTGCTGCAAGATTAAGTTTTGTTGTGCCTGACAATGTAGCTGCTGCTACATCCTCCAGCTTTCCATATGCCAAGATATTTGCATTCTTTGCATTATAATTCTTATCTGTTACAAGATATGAAAGCTGATTTACACTCTTCTTATTGGTTCCACTGATCTTATACGGAATTGTAACCACATTACCGGACATGGAAGGAGTCTCTGTAACTGCTGTTGTCATTCCATCATCTAAAAGTGTCAGCTTATATTCTGCACCATAAGTTCCAGCCTTGCCTGCTACAAGATTCGTAAACAGAACTGCATCCTTGTTGATGTTCATAGCTGGTGATGTTCTACATGGAAAATCGTATACATTGTCCAATTGTCCATCTGATGCAACATAGCTTCCCACTACATGATAATAAGGCGGAGCATAATTACTTCTTAAATTATACTTGGTTCCCTTTACTCTCTGCATAGAAGCCTGGATCATATCCGGATATCCATAGCTGGTATTCGTAGCCTCACCCACACTCAATGCAAAAACCTTGGTATCCTTCAACTGTGTTTTATCCTCATATGATACTTTACCGGCAAGTCCTGCACCATCTGTTGCAGATACTCCTGTCTTTGTACTGGATGCAATTGTGCTCTTTTCTACCGATGTAAATGTCTCCAAGAAACCGGTACTGTCATCATTCATCCATTCATTCTTAAATACATAATTATTTGATGCGCTATCTTCACTATTATATTTATGGTTAATGGTTGAATCATATTCAAGCAGATAACTGTTGCCAGTATTAAAATCCGCTCCGGAATCTGTATCAAGTACACGGAACTTTAATGGTTCGCTCTTATATGAACCAAACCAGACATAATTTCCTTTCCATTTTTCTGTTGGATTTGGCCTTGGATCCGGATCAATGATCGGACCGTCTGGATCTACATCTGGTTCATTTTCCGCTTTTGGAATAGATACCTGAACAGGCTTACTTGCATAATCTGTAAACAGGCTCTCATCAATATCAGATGTCGATGCTATATCCTTGCTTATTGTTTCAACAACCAGATAAATTTTATAATTGTTTACTAAACGATCAACGGTACAGCTATTTCCAATCTTCGCTGCTATAGATGCAAGATTTAATCTTACATCTCCTGCCATAGATGCTGTTGCTGCTTTTCCATATGCAAGCACTTTTACACCTGATGCATTATATGCTTTGTCTGTTACCAGATATGATATCTGATTTCCCGTATCTCCTGCCACGGAATATGGCACTGTTACAACATTACCGGTTCGATCAACAGAACCTCCTACAGAAAGCTCCATTGACGGATCCAGTATTGTAAACTTATATGCTGCTCCATATTGACCGGCTGTACCGGATACCAGTGATGTAAATAATACATTATTTTTATTCAAGTTAAACGCCGGTGTAGATGCCAGTGGTCCCTGGAAGCAAAGTTCAACACCATCTTTTACCTGAACACCCACTGCACCTGCGCGTCCGGTATTCTTAGCAGTAGATCTTATAAAATATCCATACAGTGTTTTATTTACATCCTGTTCTCTCTGCTTTGCCTTGTTTGCTGTATCAGGATATCCATAATCTGTATTTCTGTATTCGGAAACATCAAGCGCAAACACCTTGTCCTTATTTAACGGTGTATATATATATTCAGAACCGCCTGCAGCAGAATTTAAGCCGCCATCACTGCTGTTTTTTGATGCTTTTGTACTTGCCAGGATTCCATTCAATTCAACTGAAGAAAATCCATTTAAAAAATAAGGCATCTCTTTATTTGTAATGGAACAGGTCATTTTTTTATAACCGGTTTCATTCATCCATTTAACTAATGAACTGTCAGCATAGGAATACTGCTCTGTAGATGTCGTCTTACCTGCAAAAGTATAGGAGTATACCTGCGGTCCGACCACTTTATCTGTCTGAAGCAGCATACTGGAAGCACCAGTAGAAAATGAATACCGGCTTTCTGTATCTAATACACGATACTTGATCGGTTCCCCATCATACTTACCATAGTACACATAACTTCCCTTCCAGGAAGCTGTTGTACTCAACTTGTCACCATTATGAGATCCATATGGATTCCCAATTCCTGAAACGCCGATACCTAAAATCGTTTTTCCGGTTTCAGTTGTCGCAGCGTCAACTTTTGAAAGTGGGCTTATGACCGGCAATAAACTAATCGCCATTGCCGCACTTAGCGCCAATGCTGTTCCACGTTTGAAAAAATCCTTTTTCATAGTTTACCTCCATTCTTCATTCTGAACTGTTCATTCCTTTTTTTACAGTTCATTTTCCGGATACCATCCCTTATGGCATCCTTTTTCTTTGTTATTTATTTTGTGACATTTCACAATATAGAAGTATATATTGTCGTATATTAAATATCAAGATTAAAAGCAATTTTCAGGTCATTTTCGTATAAATGTATATAAAACATACGCATTTTATTGTTTTTAAGGGCATTTTTGTACCATATAGCTAATTACAAACTTAATATTTATGTAAATTTCCGTCTTTATCCAGCTTAATAATTAATCTGAAAACGGAAACCGAATATTTTCAAATGACATATATCGTATAACTAATATCATATGTAATATTACGTCTAATTTATATTTTATAAAAATTTACATAAAATACATAGTTGAGGTGATTATATGAGCAAACACGCTGAAGTGACTCATAATAATAAGCGATATATAGAACTGGGGTATAATATTTCGTATTATCGCAAGCATAAGGGATATACTCAGGAACAGCTTGCAGAAAAACTAGACATTTCAAGACAACATCTGGGAGCCGTCGAAGCCCCCAACATCGTCCGATCCATTTCGCTGGATCTGCTGTTTAATATTGCAGATGCGCTTGAAATAGATGTTCGTAAGCTTCTGGATTTTCATGGAAATGCCTAAAAAAAGATATGACGCAAATCCCACCAGAGAAATTTACGCCATATCTTTTTTCTTTATAGAAACTATTTTAATAATTAGTCTACTTTGATCTCTTTGATCCATCCTTCCGGAGCTTTGATACGACCCATCTGGATACCAGTCAGGGTATCATACAGCTTCTTGGTGATCGGTCCCATCTCTTCCATACCACTCGGCAGACAGATCTCGGTATCATGATCTACGATCTTTCCAACCGGTGAGATAACAGCGGCTGTTCCGCAAAGTCCACATTCTGCGAAATCTTTTACTTCATCGA
>ERZ834769.508-NODE-508-length-40802-cov-4.530125_pt1 | contig 40802 bp, 47 predicted proteins | sample MGYA00519690_ERZ834769 | MGnify/ENA primary metagenome ERZ834769 (study PRJEB31850, sample SAMEA3708760) | human gut metagenome | biome: human gut; feature: human-associated habitat; material: faeces | place: China | collected 2014 ... | reverse complement strand
TATAACTCTATGGCAATTATAATGCGGCGCGCTTTAGCCACTTTATCGACAGTCTGAGGCAACGAATTCTATTCGTTGCCTTTTTGTTTTTTATCATTTATCAAAAGAAGGATTGAACGCATAGTAGTTTTTACTGTCAAGTTTATCCGTAACAAGCCTTAAGCCTTCACCGAAACGCTGGTAATGCACAATTTCTCTTTCACGCAGAAATTTAATAGGCTCAATAATATCAGGGTCGTCAACAAGGCGCAAAATGTTATCATATGTTACCCTTGCTTTTTGCTCTGCCGCCAAATTTTCATTTAGGTCGCCGATTGTGTCACCGGTTGATGCAATTGATGCGGCATTCCACGGTGAACCGCTTGCGGCAGTCGGGTAAACACCCGCTGTGTGGTCAACAAAATATGCCATAAAATTAGGATTTTTTTCAATTTCGTCTTCGGTTAAATTGCGGGTGAGCTGATGCACCATAGTGCCTATCATTTCAAGATGCCCTAATTCTTCCACACCGATGTCCGTTAATAAACCTTTAAGCTCCGGATATGGCATTGAATAGCGCTGTGAAAGATAGCGAAGTGAAGCGCCTAATTCACCCTGAGGTCCACCGTATTGCTTTTAGATATAGATTAGAGATAAAAATAAATAGCGAGGTTGTTATCCTCTTTTTCGTATGTTATATGGTCTATTATTGTGCGGAGTGCTTCGTTTTTGGCTGCTTCGTCTGCTTCCGGTGATTTTATAATTTTAAGTACATTTTGACACTTTTCTAAAAATTCATTAGGAATAGTGTCATTTTTCTTTTGAGGTTGCTGAATTTTAGCACTTTCATATTCACTGATTCGTGATTGATAAGTGCGCTTTTTGATTCCGTATTCTTCAAGTGTATCGAAGCCTGCATCGTAAGCTTCGCTTGCTCGGCGGATTTTCTCTTTTTCCTGCTTGATAAGTTTATCGTAATCAATATTCTCTTGCAGGTCGCTTTGCGTTTTATAAATGATATTAAAATCTAATGTTTTGAGTGTTTCCTCAATCTTATCTATAACAACTCTGTTTGCCTTGGCAATTGAAAGGCTGTGAGATACCTTGCATACACCTCTTGCGTATTGGTGGCATTGTAGCGCCGGGTATTTAGTGCCGACATATACGAGTGTTGCGCCACAATTTCCACAGCGTACTAAACCTTTTAGCATGAACTGGACCGGCTGTTCCTTACGCTGATATTTACCGTAGCGCTTTTTCTGGTCCGCAATCATATCCTGCACTTGTTCAAATTTTGCGGTATCAATAATAGCTTCGTGCTTTCCGTCAACAATCATAACGCTGCTGTTATCACCTTTATATCGCGATTTTGAGCCTTTACACTCCGGTGACCAACGAATTTTTCCGATGTAAACCGGATTTTGTAAAATATATTCAATAAAACGATTATCCGGAATGTTTCCACGCTTCGTTCTGATTCCCATTGTGCCTAATTCCTGTGCTATTGCACGGTATCCTTTGCCGGATAAATATGAATCATAAATATAATTGACGATTTTTGCATCATCATTTGGAATAAATGATTTTCCCTGCGAATCATAGCCGAACGGTGCAGCACTCATTGCTTCGCCACGGCTGGCTTTTTCAGTCATTCCTCGTGTGACTTCTTGCGATAGTCTTGTTGAATAGTATTCATCCATAAACTCGATTATTCTTTCAATCAGAGGAGCAAAAGGTGAATCGTCTATTGTTTCGCTGACGGATATAACAGCCACATTGATTTTGCGAAGCATTGACTTATAAACGATACTTTCTTCCTGATTACGCGCAAAACGGCTGAATTTCCAAACGAGAATTGCATTGAACGGATGTTCTTTCGATTTTGCGTAGCCTATCATATTATTAAAAGCCTTACGCTTTTTTACACTTCTGCCGGATATTCCGTCGTCGTAAAATACATATTCATCAGGCACTATATAATCATTGTTTTTTGCATATTGCCGAATAAGTTTAAGCTGACTGTCCGGGGAGTATTCATCCTGCCGGTCATCAGATACTCTGATGTATGCTGCGGCATATTTCATTTAATCACCTTCTTTTATTTTTCTTTTCTGCGATAGTATTTTTCGTAAAAATATATAATATATATGTTGAGATTATTGGTGCCGGCAAGTAAAAGAAAAAGAAAAAATAAATGTTCAAATCTTTTTCAAATAAAAGAGAAAAATATACATATGTTATGTAAATATATGTTAGAAAAATCAAAAGTGCTTCCAGTATTTTTTTAAAAGTGATGTTTCCGTTTCGTATGTCTTTGATTTGAGAAATCAACAGCATAATTGCTAAAATTATTACTTCAACAATATAAATCGCAAAGAAACAATAACATATAACCGTAAAAACTTTTTCTACGGTTGACATATTATTAAATTTACTTGTAGATGTTTCTTTAGTAGTTTCAATGTATTCTAAATCCGTTGGACTATTGTTATCTAAAAAGTGTTCATACATTTTTGTTTTTTGTTGAATTTCATTATATTTATCATTACTAATATATTTTTTGTAATTAGGAAGAGAAGCAATTACCTTTTTATTTAAACTTGAAAAGTTGCTATATAATTCAGAATCATAAGTGTTTGCTCTGCTTATTTGTTCTCGAGCGGAAGAATAGTAGTTGTTAAGCTTTTCATAATTATTAAGGTATTCTTGTACCCAATCATTGATTTTTGCTTTATTGCGCAACGAATCGTAGTCAATTTCATTATTATTGTTACTTTTTGTGTTATTTTCAACAATTATTGTTGCAAATGTTTCTATTTCGGCAGTTTGAACTTTTGTAGTTGTTTCTTCGTAATTATAATATTTTTCTGTACTTTTTTCGTTATTTTTAAAATCATAAGGGCAAGTACCGCTATCGTGCTGATGAGCAGGATAACCGTGGTGATAATGATATTCGCCGGTAGAACGGTCGTAATGTCCACCGCTTGAATCTGTTTTACCCGGATGTGCAAAAACAGCAACGCAAGAGCCTGAAATTATAATGATTGCTGATAAAGCAATTAGAAAAATTTTAAAAGCTTTCTTCATTTTATCCCCTTAAATAATGAATTTGTTCGAATTAGTAATTAAATTATGAAATTAAGCTTGTGAACCCTACTGCCTTACCTAATATTCTAATATTGTTCATTTCTTCTTTTGAATATACAAAAGGTGGATACTTTGTATTTTCAGGCTGAAGAACAACTTTATCATCATATATGTAAACTCTTTTTAGTGTAGCTTCATTATCAATAAGTACAACAGCTATTTCGCCATTGTCAACTTGATTTTGTTTCTTGATGTAAACTATATCACCGTCATTTATTCGTGCGTTAATCATACTGTCACCTTTACATATCAGCGTGAAGTCACATTTTATATTATTAGGTATATCGTCGTATGCTTCAATATTTTCTTCTGCAAGTATCGGCTTGCCACAAGCAATAGTACCTAAGCGTGGCCTTTTATATGTGTTTGGAACAGGATTTATTCCGTTAATAGAAAATATGTCTATCGTATTATAATCGTTACCGTCCATAAGATATGACGGTTTGACACCTAATGCTTGTGCTATTGCTTGTATTTTATCTCCTGTAATATTTCTTTCGCCTTTTTCAATTTTGTTAATTGTAGAACGACTTGTGTATCCGCTTTTAAATGCTAATTCTTCTTGTGACATGTTTTTTTCTATTCTTAATCTTTTTATGCGGTCATACATTGTTTCAGACATTTTATCACTTCCTATGCCAACAATATATCACGGTGTTGACTTAAAGTCAATAAATTTGAAAAAAATTCAAAAAAACTGTTGACATAAGGTCAACGCTGTGCTATATTGATTTTGTTGACAAATAGTCAACACGAAGATATTGGAGATGAATTTTATGGTTAATGTAAATATGCTTAAAGCAAAAATCATTGAAAAAAACATTGAAAAAAAGAAAATAGCTGAATATTTGGGTATTTCACCTACCTCTCTTAATTATAAAATTAACGGAAAAACTGAATTTAAGGGTAGCGAAATACAGCTTTTGAGCAAAATTTTAGGTATCGAAAAAGAAAAAGATGTCTATTTTTTTAATTAAATTGTTGACCAAAAATCAACATCACTATTGCTTATTTAGATAAAGTAAAAAACGAAGATGAAATTCACTAACACTTAATCAAGGCAGCAGGGTGCAGGCTGAAAATATTCCCCTTACCGTTAACTGAAATCAGCCGAAAAGCTATCGAAAAATTTCTTTTGAAATAAATCGTCTTATACTCCTCTTTTGATTTTTTAATTGCGATAGTTAGCCTTGCTGTTTTGGTTAAGTGTTAGTGATACGGACAAAAAGGTTCATCATATTTTAAATTGAGGTGATGAAATGGCAAGAAAACCATTAACTGCAACGGTTAATGTAATTATGGAAGACAAAAGTATAAAGCCATTTGAGAAATTAACGAGTGATGAAGTTGAAAAATTAAGGCAAAATGTGAAAAAAAGACTTGAAAGCGCAATGAGCTTATATTTTTCAAATCATCCGGAAGAATTTAAAAAACTTTAAATATAAATGAAGGGAAGTGAAAAAATGTTTAAGTTACCGGCAATATCAATTGCGTTATTTGTAATATATTTAACGATATGCAAAGTGGCTATTAAAAACAAGAAAAAGAAAAAGCCACTCCGCAAGCGGAATGGCTTTGAACGAAAATGCCGATATATATTCTCCGATAATGCCGAGTGGGAATACATATTACACAGCATTAAATGAGTTGTGATAACTCAAGTTCAATAATTATGTTATCACAACTCTTATAAAAAATCAATAGGAGTTAAAAAATATGGAAGTTTTCACAAATGAAATATGCGAAAGCTGTGCAAACGGAAGCTTTGACGAGTGCGAAGCTGATTTTACACAAATAACGCTTGATGATGTGACAAGGGCGGTTGTTGACTGTGATATTTACAAGGCTAAGCCGAAGCATAAGCTTAAGATTACATACGAATGCGAAGGCAAGATAGCCGTCGTTGAAAAGGTGGTATACGAACTGCCCAAAGTCGAATGGCAGCAGGCAGACAAGAGAGCCGGGAATATGAGCACCGACGATATCAAGGTTATTGTTGAATATCTCAACGATAAAATCGGTGCGCACTATAAGCCAAACGGTAAGAAAATGAAAGAGTTAATTCACGCAAGGATGAATGAGGGCTACACGGTTGAGGACTTTAAGACGGTAATTGATAAGAAATTCAAAAGCTGGGGCAACGACCCGAAAATGAGCTTATACTTACGGCCGTCAACGCTTTTTGGTACACGCTTCGGTGAGTACCTGAACGAGTATCAGGCAGAAAGCCCGGAGCAGAGCGGCAACAACATATTCCTTTCGCTTGCAAATGATAGGGCGGCGTTAAAATGACACGTGACGAAACGACTAAGGTTTTGGCATTGCTAAAGGCAGCATATCCAAACTCTTACAAAGGAATGACTAAGGAAGAAGCAATGGGGACGATTTCAATTTGGACTATGCAATTTGAAAGTGTTCCGGTTGATATTATGTTAATGGCAATTAACAGGCTTATAAGCAACAAACCTTTTCCGCCGGCGATAAGCGAAGTCAAGTTGGAATTACATAGTCTGCATTGGGACGCTTTCAGCGAATTTCATCAGGACTGTAATTGCTTGACACCTGAGCAGGAAGCAAGGTATCGCCGCATTTATAACGAAACAGAAAAATATAAATATTCACGAAATCTTGAGCCGAGTATCCGCGAAATTGTTTTAGGCTCAGAGCAAAAATATATAAAGGGAGAAACATTATGACATCAGAGGAAAGAATTGAAAAAGTAAGCCAGCTTCTTATGGAAGGAATGACGGACGAAAAGAAAAGTAAGGAAAATTACTTAAAAATTGCTCAGCTTGAAGTTGATAATATTGTATCAGTAATAACACCGTGTTCATCCGTCGAAACAAGTTTTATTCTTTTTGCACTTGAACAAGTTACGGAAATGATAAAAGGCACAATAAAGAGATACCCGAAGCAAAAGATAAATTATTGTGTTTTAAAGAGCTTAATAGGCTCAAAAAGAATGTGTATTGAAGTACCTAAGAGGAGCGAAGATGATAAATAGTGTTGTTTTAATGGGGCGGCTTACTTACGAACCGGAGCTAAAGGCTACAAATGAGGGCACGTCTTTTATAAACTTTCAAATTGCGGTTGACCGAGGTTATTCTAAGGACAACCGTGCTTGTGACTTTATAGATTGTACCGCTTGGCGACAGACTGCTGAATTTATTTCTCGTTATTTCCACAAAGGCTCAATGATTGCTGTTGAGGGTTCTATACAAACAAGCAATTATGTTGCAAATACCGGCGAAAACAGAAAAGCGGTAACAGTTGTAGCTAATCAGGTAAGTTTTTGCGGTGAAAAAGTACAAACCCCGGCAGAAGTAAACGAAAATACAGAATTTGAGGAAGTAGAATAATGAAGGCTGCGAAAAACTGTTGTTACATGAAAGTGACAAATGATAAATACAGATTGCCGGTTGCCGTTGCCGATTCCGCAGGTGAGCTTGCACGAATAGTCGGCGCAACAAAGAATACGGTTTTATCTTCAATATCGCACGGTACCGGCACTTATGAAAAGGTTGAGTTAGAATAGTTGATTAAAAATTCACATAGCAGCAGGGCAAGGTGATTTTATGGGTGAAGCGAATATTGAAAAGTTTGAATTTATCGGTGAAAGCAACCGGCGTAAGTATTATGCAAGTAATCAAGGCTACATAATGAGTGTTTCGACAAAAAGTTTTGTTGAACGCAAGCTAAAGGGCTATCGTCAACATGGTAAAAAGAATGGACCGCTAACAGTGAGAATATTAGGTCAAGAACATTATGTAAAGAATCTAATAGCGCAAGCGTTCATTCCTTCATACAAAGGGCCAAATGTAAGCAATGTTTTTAACAAAGACGGAAACTACAAAAATAACTGTACGGAAAATTTAATTGTGGTTTCTAAAAATCAGGTTGCTAAAATAACCGGCGCTATGTCAAACGCGCAAGGAGTTATTGTTATTGATGAAAACGGAAATGAGAACAAATTTGGAAGTATGAGAAAAGCTGCGAAGTATCTTAATTGCAGCTATCAGACTTTGGCTGATTATTTGAATGGCAAATACAAAAAGAGCGTACTTGACGGATATAAAATAAAAAGGTGTTAGTGAGAGGTCAAAGGAGTTGAATGAAAATGCTTGAAGAAAAATATAAAAGAGCAAACGAAATTCAAGAAGAAATGTGGCGTCTGAAAAATGAAAGCAATATGTTGTTAAAAAATTTTCGTGGTAGGTATTTATGCTCAATAAAACCTAAAGTAAATAGGGAGTTAAAAAAGCAATCGCATTGTATTATTGTAGAATCTGACGGAGATTATCTCTTTTCTTTAAGTGCTGAAGATTTGAAATTGTTATCAGAAAACAGAATGAAAAGGTATAACGAATTAAAAAAAGAATTTGAGGAGATATAAGAAAAATGACTTGTAAAGATTGTTATCATTATGAAAAATGCTATTTTGAAGCATTAAAAAAGTCACATTTAACAGGTAGTGATTATAGAAAAATCGTGTGTATTGATAATCAAATTATTTGCAAATTTTTTAAGGATAAATCACTAATTATTGAGTTGCCTTGTAAAGTTGGTCAAATTGTTTATGATGTCGTTCTGTGTGATGACGATATTTATAGAATTTTTGAAATGAAAACATCGGCAATCACGCCCTTTGGTAGTCTGTATGAAAGTACAAATCGCCCACCTTTTCTTTGGAATATATATCTAACTGATAATTATAGTTATGCTTATAGAGTTTTTAGTGATATTGGTAAAAAAATATTTTTTGATAAATCTGAAGCAGAAGCAAGATTAAAGGAGTTGAACGGCAAAGAATGAGCAACAAAACAATGTATGAAAAAGAAAAAGAAATTACTGACAAAATAGGCGTAAAAGAAGCAATAAAAATGTTTCAAAATCTTATATTTGCAGAGAATTACAAAATTGCAGAAAACCATTGTAGAAAACTTGCAATAGAAGCCCTTGAAAAGCAGACACCAAAAAAACCTATCACAGAAACGGTAAATCGTGGTATATCAGTATCGGGCGAATATGACATTGATTTTAACTATCTTTGTCCAAATTGCAACACTGTTGTTGGTGACTATGAAACCAATGATGTTTTTTATGAATTTTGCCCCGATTGTGGACAAGCTTTAGAACGGAGTGAAAATAATGACTGAATTTGAGTTTGAAACACACAGAGTAGATATGCTTTATAAAGGTCCTATACAGATTGTTCAAGAACAAATATCGTCTATTGAAAGTCAATTACAAAATGAAACGCTTAAAGTGATTCATAAGTATGGAATTTATGTTGATAAAGACGAGTTAATCAAAGCATTAAAATACGATAGACAACAGTATGATAAGGGCTTTGAGGACGGTGTGCATAAATGCAAACAAGAGTTACTTGAAATATTAAGAGAAAATGATTGCTATATTTCTACTGCTGTTATAAACAAATTACTAACGATAGGGAGTTGAACGGAAATGACTAAAGAATTAGCAAGATATTTTGTGAAATTGATTGCTGAAGATTTGCGACTTTCATTTAATGGAATGGGTATTCCAAGTTATAGTTGTGAATGGTTAGAAAATCAGTTAATACAAGAAAATTATGATAAAGTCAAAGAGTTTATACAAAAAAGATATGATGAACACGAAAACTCTGCTAAGGACACAAATGTCCATGGCAAAAAACGCAAGCATAAGTTAAGAGCTATGACTAATGGCGAAAGAGGTAAGGAAATGACAAATTTTGAAAAAATTAAAGAAAAGAATATTGAAGAAATGGCAAAGTTTCTTATAAGTTTTTATTTTGATGTATCTGTAAATTCGGCTAAATATACAAATATGGAAAAATGGCTTCAAAGTGAGGTAGAAGAATGAGTGAGAAGTTGACTAATTTTTTTGTTTTGATTGGAATACTATTTTCGTTGGGAGTATTAGGACTTATTTTAATCGGAATATTTGATTTCATTAAACAAAAAATTGATGAGTTAAAAAATTATCACAGAATTAAACATAGATTTGATAAGCCACCGCTTGCCGATTGTTATTGCATAGATTGCAAGTCTTACAATCGTGAAAATGAGAGATGTTATATGCTTAACCGAGACACAGCAAATAATTGGTTTTGTTGGAATGCAAAACCGATTGATGTTGAAACGGCAAAGCAATTAGAAAGCGAGGTAGAGAAATGAAATTTGAAAAAGTAACAGAATTATGCAAAAAAAGCAGGAAGTTTTTAATCTTTAAGTATTCAGAAAAGATATATTTTCTCGGTACCGGTAACGCAATGTTTGTAGTGCCTGACGGTACAATTTGTACACCTGAATACTTGACCTCTTTTGCCGGGCTAAAACCTTTAGAGGTGGAAAATACAATTTTCGATAAGAAAGATTTTCCGTTTGAATTTGATATATCCGATATTGCAGACAACGAATCGTATGTAAGCTTGCCGGAAATAAGGGTGTCAGACTTTGACGGAAAGAACGAATGCGTACCGATATTTACGGCAAAAGGTGCTGTTTTTGTGCCGTCGATTTATTTTGAACCGTTTAAGAATGATGAATACGAGCTGTATGAAAGAAAAACAAGCGAAGATGTTTCGTATCTCGTAATAAAAGTAGGTATGTTTGTTAAGGCTGTTATCGTTTTAGATTATTCAAATCTTGCTTTACAAACAGTTACATATTTTAAGACGGTAGCAAAAGCACTTGAAAAAAGCTATCAAGAACAAGTGATTATTTCAGTAAACCAAGGCAAAGTATTAAAACATAAGAAAGACGAACAGGAGTAAACAATGAAAATATTTATAAGTCAGCCTATGAAAGGCTATTCAAATTTTGAAATTGAAATCATAAGAGGAAAGATTAAAGAAGCACTTAAAGAAAAGTACGGAAATGATATTGAAATTATCGACAGTTTTATAAAAGGTGCTCCGGCAAACGCTAAACCGTTATGGTATTTAGGCGAATCGCTTAAAAGGCTAAGCACAGCAGATATTGCGGTATTTGCGTATAACACACCTGAATTCGGTGACAAAATTGCTTTGGCAAGAGATTGCGACAGAGAGGAAAAGTGTGCAAGAGAATATGACACCTTATGTCTTTATGTCGCATTTTATAAAAACAGTTTTAAATCGGATGTAAATATTGAACTCAGCAAACTATCAACCCAAAGACCTGATTTTGTGGACTGATGAAATGAATTACATAGAAGCTTGGGAAAAACTAAATGAGAAGAAGGACAAGCAGCAGGCTGTGATGCTTCACTCATTTAAAAATCCATATGGATTCAGGATAAATATAAATCATCCTATGATTTTGCCTAAGTATGAAGCTTTTAAAAAGAAAAACAATATCGGCAAATATGATATGACGGATGATTTGAGAGATGAGTTTGAAAAGCAGTTTATGAAAAGCCGATATTATCAAAAGCTTGTTGCGGCAGAAAAAGAAAAATACGGACCGGCTTATGATTATATTTATGAGCCGCTCATAAATGAGGCAGTGTAAAAATGGGTGACGATTTTGAAAACAGTACAAAAATGGCTTTTTGCAATATCATTTGCAACAATTATTTTTATGGAAATTTATATAACAAAGGTTTTGTGAGGTGTAGAAAATGTGTTTAGGTTTGGCAATGGGATTCATAAAAGAAAAAGGCAATAAGATTAGAGACGGTGACCGTTTTTATCTTGATTACAAAAACGGTGTTTACAGCTACGAAGCTAAAAACACGCCGAACGGTATAGTTCTTGTTCCGCTTGAAAGTGATGCACCAATAGGAGCTATTCACGAAAGCGAAATGAGAAAATACAATTTTAAAAAGCTCTAATCACCAATTATATATACATATTATATATAGCAAAAATTTAAGCCGGTGCAAGTCCGGCTTACGAGCTTGTATTGTATCTTAACAACTGAACGAAAATAAAAGAAAGGAGTGTAAATAGGTGAATAAGGAAAAGCATACAATAAGTGGTAGATTATTAGAGGTAGATTTTTATCCTTGTTTTAACAGTGGTAGAGAAATACCGGAAAGAGAGCCTAAAAATCAAAGGACAAAAGAGCAGCAAGCTTTATATAATCAAAAAACAGCTACAAAGAAGCTTGTTAGGCTTGTTAATGCTAATTTTGATACGGGTGACATATATTTGCATGCTACATATTCACCGGAAAACGCTCCGCAAACTTCAGATAAGGCATATCGTGATGTATATAACTATATCCGCCGAATCCGTTATTACAGAAAAAAGCATAAATTACCTGAATTAAGAGTAGTAGCTATTCTTGAAGAAAAAACATATAAAACAGGAAAATATGCAGGCCTTGTTAACATTCATGTACATATGTTTATGAATGATGACGGCTTTACAAGAGACAGAGCCGAAGATTTTTGGAAATTTGGCTGGGTAAATGCACGAAGATACAATCCTGATGTATTCGGCCCTGAAACAGCGGCTAAGTATGTTTCTAAAGACCCAAAGGGAAAAAAGCGCTGGTATTGCTCGCAAAATCTAAAAAAGCCTGTTGAAAGAGAGAAAAAAGGTAAAATCAGCAATAGGTATATTGAAAGACTTGCAAAACGCAAAGACGACCGCACTTTTTGGGAAAACAAATACAAGGGCTATGCTTACGAAAGGGTAGACGCTCGATTTAACGAATACAACCAAAAATGGTATGTCACAGCAATTATGTTTAAAAGGAGTTAGGCTATGTCAGAAAAATGCTATAAAGACGCAAACGCGCGTTGCCCTTTTTATAAAGAGCAAATCCGGCAAAAGAATGGTACTATGTATATTAAGTGTGAAAACCTCTTTGAAAAGGGGCGGCCTGTTATGCTCTTTTCAAATGTTCAAAAAGGCGATAAGTGGCTTAACAATTTTTGTAACAGTATAAACGGATGCCGAAATTGCGAGATGTATAAACTTATAATCAAAGAAAAATATTTTAAATGAGGTAAAGAAATGAAAACTGCTATTATTATTTTATTAGCGGCTGTTTTTGCCGCGCTTACAGCAAATGCTGTAATATTTACAATTAAATTTATTGATAAAAAAACCGATGAAGCATATAAAAGTGCGCAGGAAGACACTGCGGTATATTATAAGCGTATTACCCAAAATGAAGCTAAAAAAGCGCTTGCACAAATGCTGCAATCTTACAGCGTTAAAGATATTATTGTGACAAAGGATAAAAAGACCATAGTTAAATGGAATGACGGTAAAACCACCTGGGTTAAGCTCAAAGAGGGTGATGTTAACAATCCTTTTAAAGCCTTTTGCTACTGCCTTTTAAAGCAGATGTATGGCGATGCCTGGAAAGAAATGTTTAAAAAACACGGTGTTGAAGATACGCAGGCGGAAAATACATACGAAGTCCGTGAAGAAAAAGAATAAGTGAGTATATAAGCTCTTGCCGGAAGGCAGGGGCTTATTTTTTTTGCTTTGTGGGGTGTGACATTGAAGCATTTTAAAATGATAAGGTAAATAAGAGGTGAGAACGTGAGCAAAGTCGATTGGAAAGAGCTTGAAAATGAATATGTATGCGGTGAAATGTCTTACAGAGCACTTGCAAACAAGCACAAAATAGCGCCGTCGAGGGTATCGGCGGTAGGAAAAAAGCAAAATTGGGTAAAAAAACGTGATAAATATAGGTCAAACGTGGCGCAGGTCACTTTACAAAACGCGCGTGCGACTGATATTAAGAATAAATCGCAAAAGCTTAATAATTTAATTGAGGCAGCAGATAGGCTTGCCTTTGAGCTTAAAAAAGCACTTGACGACCCGGAGCAGCTGTACCGGCAAATACTCAGAACATCAAGCGGCGCAGAGGCGGTTAGAACTACCAAGAAACTCGATACAAGAGCGTTAAAGGATTTTGCAAGCACCATTTCCACCATGAATGACACTATAAAACAGCTTAATGATTTGACAGAGGATGAAAACAGCAAGAATGTAACTATTGAAATAATTGAGGGTAAAAAGGAATGGGCGCAGTAAAATTAAAACTTGATTTTTCGAAGGTGAATCCTAAACAGCAGCAGGCATTGCAAGATACGCATAAATATATCGGGTACGGCGGTGCAAGAGGCGGCGGAAAGAGCTGGTTTGTAAGAATAAAAGCGATACTTCTTGCCTGTTCTTTTACCGGGATAAAAATATTGATTGTCAGACAGTCATATCCTGAACTTATGAATAACCATATTCGTGAAATGCGTTCGATTTTGCACGGTGTTGCAAAATATGTTGATAAGGAAAAGATTTTTTATTTTCCAAATGGCAGCACGATTCAGTTTATGTATTGCCAGCATGATGCAGACCTGAACCGCTTCCAAGGCACAGAATATGATGTGATTTTTATTGATGAAGCAACACACTTGACGGAATATCAAATAAAAACGATTATTTTATGCTTGCGCGGTGCTAACGAATTTCCTAAAAGAGTATATTTCACAACTAACCCCGGTGGAGCTTCACATCATTATTTCAAGAGAATATTTATTGACAAGGACTATATGCCTGACGAAAATCCCGAAGACTATTCGTTTATTCAAGCGCTTGTGACCGATAATACGGCACTTATGGAATCACAGCCTGATTATATAGAGCAACTTATGAATTTGCCGGAAAAACAAAAGCGAATGTTTCTTTACGGTTTGTGGGATGTTGCAGAAGGAATGTTCTTCGAAGATTTTAGAGTTGGCACAAAAGAACAGCAGGCCACAGGGTTATACACTCATGTGATAGAGCCGTTTGAAATTCCGCCTAATTGGACTATTTACCGTTCGTTCGATTGGGGTTACCACAAGCCCTTTTCAGTCGGTTGGTGGGCTGTCGACTATGACGGTGTGCTGTATAGGATAATGGAATTATATGGTTGTGTGAAAAACGAAGCAAACGAGGGCTTACAATGGGACCCACAGCAAGTTTTTCAAAGAGTAAAGGAAATTGAAACAACGCATAGGTGGCTGAAAGGTAAAAACATAATCGGCATTGCGGACCCTGCTATATGGCAGAAAACAACCGGTATAAGCATATATGATGTTGCAGCTAAAAACGGTGTTTACTTCCAAAAAGGTGACAACAACAGAATTGCCGGTTGGCAGCAGGTGCATTACAGATTTACCTTTGCTGCTAACGGTAAACCGAGAATGTATATATTCAATACTTGTAAAAATACAATACGAACATTACCGACTTTGCAATATGACGAACACAAGGTTGAGGACCTTGACACCGACGGCGAAGACCATATTGCAGATGAAATCAGATATATGTGTAACAAGCTGCCAATTAAGCCTATAAAGAGTAAGCCGATTAAGGAGCTTGCTGACGACCCACTTAATCAGCGTGGCGAATACAGAAGTAGCATGAATAACTACGGAATTAAGATTTATTAAGGAGCAGAAAAAATGAGTAAGTACAAAAATCCTATGGACGAAAAAAACAATAAGGTTTTGAAAGAAACCGAGCAGCAGGCAGACAAGCCTATGAATAAGGCTGACAGCTTTAATCAGGCAAATGGGCTTGAAGTACACGAAAGAGGCAAGGAAGGCGGCGAGCGATTAAAGGTAATCGGTGTTGAAGAAATAATCAAAGCACGTGAAACGCTGCAGAAATACAAGCAACAAAAGCAGTCGCTTGAAAGCAGAGTTGTAAACAACGAAGAGTGGTGGAAGATACATAATTGGGAGCAGATAAAGAAAAAGGACGCAGTAAAGGCAGATAGGGAAAATCCTAACGGTATTGAAACGCCCTCTTCATCAGCGTGGCTGTTCAACTCAATTACCAATAAGATTGCCGACTTCTCAGATAATTATCCCGAAGCAAATATAAGGGCAAGGACAGGTGACGACGTTCCTGAAGCGGAAAGACTTAAGAATGTTATTCCTATGATTTTGAAGCGAAATAAATTTTACAAAACGTACATTGCAGATATATCCGAAAAAAGCAAGAGCGGTACCGGCATAACATATGTAGGTTGGAATCCGAAAAAGGACGGTATAGGCGACGTTGAAATTCAAAATATAAATATTCTTTCAATCTTTTGGCAGGGCGGTATAACGAATATTCAAAAAAGCCGAAATGTATTTACTGTTGAGCTTGTTGATACAGACCTACTGAAAAAGCAATATCCGAGTGAGGCTGAAAATATAACAAGCGACGGTGAAGTTGATTTAAAGCAGTATTTGTATGAGGACTATATCGATACGACCGATAAGAGTCTTGTTATTGATTGGTGGTATAAAAAGGACGGCAAGCTTCACTACTGCAAGTTCGTTAATAATGTTGTGCTGTTTGCAACCGAAAATGAGCCTGACGAATATCCAAACGGCTATTATGACGACGGTAATTATCCTTTTGTTTTTGACGTTATGTTCCCTATGCAAGGCACTATTGCAGGCTTTGGCTTTATTGACGTAGGCAAGCAACCGCAAGAATATATCGACAAAATGGACGCAGGAATACTCCAAAATGTATTGATGAACTCAATGCCACGCTATTTTGAGCGGCAAGACAGCGAGATAAACGAGGAAGAGTTCCTCGACTGGACGCAACCGTTTGTAAAAACGAATACAAACCTCGGTCAAGATGATTTGAGAGAAATAAACGTTAAAGGACTTGACAGCGCAGTATTTACCCAGCGTGACAGCAAGATTAACGAGATTAAAGAAACAACAGCTAACCGTGATGTATCAACAGGGGGCACAACAAGCGGTGTTACTGCCGCAAGTGCTATTTCTGCGCTTATCGAAACAGGCTCAAAGGTAAGCAGAATGGCGATTAAGGGCACGTATGACGCTTTTGAAAATATAATCTACCTCATAATTGAGCGCATGAGACAGTTTTACGATTTACCGAGATATGTAAGGATAACAGGCGACGACGGCACCGACGATTTTGATACATACGATAACAGCAATTTGAAATTGCAAGTAAGACAGACAATGACAGGTGATACAGCGCAGTATTTACCTGAATTTGATATTGAAGTAGCAGCTCAAAAAGCTTCACCGTACAGCAAGGCAGCACAAAATGAACTTGCACTGCAGCTTTACAGCGCAGGATTTTTCAACCCTCAGAATACAGACCAATCACTTGCTTGCCTCAATATTATGGATTTCGACCACAAGAGCGATGTTATAAATCAAATTAAGAAAAACGGCACGTTGCTTGACGCATTACAGCAGGCACAAATGCAATTACAACAATTGCAGCAGGAAAACGAAAAACTTAAGGTTATGTGCGATTTGAACATTGACAACAGCAACCTTACAGGAATGAAAGGGAAGCAACAGGATAGTAGTCCTGATGTAGCACAGGCTTCAACAAGCGGCAGTGCAAATATGGAAAGCACAAAGCCAGAGGGAATGCAAAGCGTAAGCAACGGCGACAAAGGCTCACTTGCCGAGCAGGCGGCGCAAAAGGCTAATGAATCGGCACAGCCGAGATAGGAGAGTAAAGCATAATGGTTGAGATTACATACAAAGAGACAAGAAACGGCTTTGAATTAAAAGCTGAGGGGCATTGCAGATATGCCGAAAAAGGCAAGGACATAGCTTGCGCCGGTGTTTCTACACTTATTGTTGCACTTGCAAAAACGCTTGAAGAAAACGAAAACAAGCTGAAAATACCGGCACTTATTATTGTTGAGGACGGATATGCGCTTATATGTGCTTATCCGAAGAAACGATATTATAAAGAAATTTCAAGCACTTTTGAAACGGTGAAGCAGGGTATTAGCTGGCTTTCGGAAGAGTTTGAAAAAAATGTAAAAAAGTTATTTTGAGGGTGTGACATTGAAATAACGCCCTTAGGTATAATGAGGACAAAGAGCCGTGGGCTTAACCCACAGATTACAGATTCGCTGACTTAATCAGCAGGGAGCATTATTATGCAGAAATATCATATTCAGTTATTTGCCGACGGTGCGGCTACTGCAGGAGCTGACGGAGTAGGTACAACGGCTGAGGGTACGGTTGATACCAAAGTTGACGGTGCGACGGGCACACAAGACGCTAAGGAAGAAAGCTTTGACGATTTAATCAATGGCAGATACAAGCAAGATTATCAAGCTAAATTTGAAAAGGCGCTTAACAAGCGTATGAGCAAAGCAAACGCACAAATTCAAGAGGGTATAGATTTCAGAAACAAGCTTACCCCGGCACTTGAAAAATTCGCCGCTAAATACGGAATTAAAGATTCGACGGATATTGATTCGATTGTATCGGCTATCGACAGCGACAATTCGATTTATGAAGAAATTGCAACCGAGAGAGGCGTTACGGTTGAGCAGGCTAAGGAGCTTATACAGGCTGAGAGAATCATCAGGCAAAATGAAATCAGACAGCAGCAGGACGCTCAAGAAATAGCATTTCAAAATCAGATGAACGCTTGGTTGCAAGAAGCCGAAGAATTAAAAGAGTATTATCCGAATTTCAATTTTGAGTTGGAAAGCAAAAACGATAAATTCCGTGAATGGCTTAATCGTGGCATGAGTGTTAAGGAGGCCTATGAACAAATCCATTTGCCGGAAATTCTTAGTGGTGCTATGGGTTACGCATACAATCAAAGCCGACAGGATATCGCCGACACAATGAGGGCTAATGCTAACCGTCCGATTGAAAACGGAACATCACAGCAGCAGGCCTCTAATTACAGCGGAATGTCTTTTGACAAGTTAAATCAAAATCAAATCAAAGAATTATTAAACGCTGCAAGTATGGGCGAAAAAATTGACGAAAATAATTTTATGAAATATTTGTCAAAATAATATGTAATTCGCTCTTACTTTCAGCAGAAAGGGAGCATTATGAATATTATTAAATCATTAAAAAGCGCAAGTATCAGCGCAAAGAAATACAGCGCACAGCTTTTTGCTGACGCGGTACTTAACACAACCGGCGACAGCGATTTGTCACCGGGTATGAAAATCTTTTATGACACCGCATTGCTTCAAAATGTGGGTAGTCAAACATATTTTGCACAGTTTGGCAAGCAGCAGCCATTGCCGAAGCACAGAGGTAAAAAGGCTGAGTGGCGTAAATGGAATACATTTACCGTTTCAACTGTTCCGCTTCAGGAAGGTATTACGCCTACAGGTGACAAGCTCGGACAGACAAGCATTGAAGCGGAAGTTCATCAGTATGGCCGTTATGCTTATGTAACAGATGTACTTAGTCTCACACACCTTGATGATGTAATCGGCGGTGCTACCGAATTATTTGGTGACCTTGCGGCACAGACAATGGATATTGTTACACGTAACTCTGTTATGACTGAGGCTGTTAAGAATGTACTTTTCCCACGTAAGAGCGACGGCACGGCAGTTGCTTCACGTGATAAGCTTGATAAAACTTGTCAGCTTACACCGAGAGTTATCAATAAAGCTGTTGCAATTCTTAAGAAGAATAAAGCACCTAAAATCAACGGCTCATATATTGGTATTATTCATCCGTCTGTTTCTTTCGATTTAAGAGACAGCGACGGTTGGAATGACGCACACAAGTATTCGGCAACAAAAGAAATTTTTAACGGCGAAATCGGTGAGCTTCACGGCGTACGCTTTGTTGAAAGCGATAATGCTAAGGTTTATGCCGATAATTGCCCGGTAGGCTACAGCGTATATTCAACTCTTATTTTCGGTAAGGACGCTTGGGGCGTTGTTAAGCCTGACGGTGCAAGCCTTAAGATGATTGTTAAGCAGGTCGGCTCAAGCGGCGCAAGCGACCCACTCGAACAGAGAGGCTCGGTAGGCTTTAAGTTTTCTACTGCTTCTGCTGTGCTATATCCTACACGACTTCTCAGCATCGAAACTGTTTCGGCAGAGTTTGCAAATGATGATGAAGCTAACTAATAAAGGAGCGTGAATATTATGGCAAAAAGTAAAGCAGCCGCAGAAAATGCGGCGATTGAAGAAACCGCAGTTGTTGAAGAAACAACAGCAAAAACATATACACAGGAAGAGCTTGACGCTATTCTTGCCGAAAAGCTTAAAAAACAGAATGAGACCATAGAGGCCTTGCAGGAAAAGCCTGAATTTATACAGGATAACCCTGAGGGCGAGGAAATGGAAATTATTAAAATTCCTATGTATCTCGGACCTAATGACGACCCAAGGGGTGAATATGTTGCAGTAAACGGCGTGGCAATGTTCGTCCCACGTGGCAAGGTTTGCAAAATCAAGAAGAAATATGCCGACAGACTTAAAATGAGCCTTAATCTCAGAGAGGTTGAGCATTCATATATAAGAGCAAATGAGGGAACTAAAGAGGTAACGCTTTAACTCTTTGTTGTAATTTTAAAGGGCAGGGAGAAATCCTTGCCCTTTGCTATTTGAGGTGAAAGAAATATGAAAACTACAATTGGCGAGGTATTAAGCTATTTTGACAATCAAGTGCCTAATCAGTATTCGGATGAGGAAAAAATCCGGTGGCTAAATGAAATCGAATCACAAATATACAACGATATTATACTAACGCATAAAGATGCGGATAAAATTGCATTTCACGGTTTTACAACCGATACAGATATAAACACACAAATGATAGTAGATTTGGAATACAGTGAACTATATAGATTTTGGCTTGAAAAGAGCGTTCACTATGCTAACGGTGAAATTGACAGAATGAATAACGCTATGACAATGTTTCAAACTTATTATGATAATTATTTTTCTTATTATAATCGTAATCACAGGCCCGTAGGAACGCACGGTTACAGACTTTAGGAGAGTGAAAAAATGAGCAAACTTCCACAATCACTTAACATATATAATGTGGCAAAGGAAAATATTGAAGAATTTAAGGGTATAGACCATAATGAACGCACGCAAAACGGTGCTTGGTATGACATGAAAAATATGACGCTTGACGATTACCCGGTTGCAAGTGTAAGAAATAAGCGCGGCATAGTGAGCAGTAATTATTCTAATACAATTAAAAGCGGCGAAGTGACTTTGAAAACTTCAGTTAATGCAAATGATGCAGTTATTGTTAATGAAAATGTATCGCTGTTGCAAAATTGTACGGCAAATAACAATGACACAAAGATTAGCGGTCAGGTGGTTAGAGATACAAACGATAGCCTCATATCCCTGGGCGAAGAAAGAATTACCGGCACAATAATGAGCAACGAACATTTATTAAGAGAATTTCAGGATAAATGGTGCTTTATCGGCAGAGGTGAGCCTATTTGTAACATAAATGGACGGTGGTACGAATATCGAACATGTGAGTTCGCAGATAATGATGATATTGCATTAGGTGCAGTTGTAACAGTTGGCGATTGGACTTTCCCTATGCTTATAGCAAAAAAAGAAAAAACTATAAAAATATATTACAGTGATGTTTTTTTCGGCGAACAGCCGGATATAAATCGGAAATTTCAAGATTGTACAGTGCTTCAGCAATTTCAGGACAAGCATTATAAAAAATGGTATGTAAGTCAAAACAGCGCTGCTTGGCAGTTAGGAAGTAATGAAGAAGAAATAAAGGCAAAAATATGTGGCAAGGCACAGTATTTAGGTAAGTTTGAAGATTGGAAAAGTGCCGCCCAAGCATTGCTTGATGTATATAATGATGAATCTGAAAAAGAAACAGAACATTATTTTTACACGACAGGTTTAGAAAAAAAACTTGACCATAAAATTCATAAATTTGATGAACCGTATAAGGAAAGTGATTTTGGAAAGATACATTTAGAGCCGTGGTGCTTTCAACATATAGATTACGAATGTCGGTCATATGCCGAAATGCAAATAGTGGATATGTCTGAAAAATTACTTTGTTTATTTGAAAAAGAAAAAAATAAAAGTATAGCAGAAAACGAAGAAGAACTTGTTCCATATGTTCAAAGAATTATAAATAAATATTACGAAGAATACCAAGGCGATTTTATAAAGAAAAAAAATTCGGCTTTTTACTACTATTCTGACAATGAAGGCAAAGTTCATAATGCAAGTGAAAGAGTATATTGGTGTTCGGTTCTTATTAGGTCTAATAATCGTAATATTTGTAAAGCCGTATATTTTGATAACAACGGAAGTTATATTGGCACAAATGATTATATACAACCGCATATATGGGCTATTGAACTTTATTTTAGAAAAGATTGTTTGACTTGGGAAGAATTGACACCGTCTAATTGGGATATTTATGATAAAAAAGTATTGATTGAACTTTCAAGTAATTTTTATGAATGCTTATTAACCGATAGAAATTTAGTTACGATAGCAGAATTTGCAGGATTGAACGGCTGGGGTGCTACTTATATAGATAGGCCTAATGTAAATAAAAATGCTTTTTTAATTAGTTTTTCGCAACTTAAACATGATTGGGTGATTCAGCAACAGAATCACCCAATCAAAACCCAAATAGCAATGACATCAGCGCTCATAGCGAATTTGAATACATTAAAGAATGTTGAAGTATTAAAACAATCAGATTATAACGACAAAAAAGCAATGATAAAATGCGGCACTAAAATCCTTGTAGTTCCTGACGGTGTGATTATTGATACTAAATCCGGCGAAACAAAAAAAATAGCATACAAAGAAACATTTACTTCTAAAAAAGGCGACGGCGTGAACAGCTTCATTTATACCTGCGACGGTGATGAAAATACATTTAATGCAGGCTTTTTTACCCTCAATTCCGCAAGCAATTACAGAATTGTTAACGGTGTTGTACAGAAAAAAGTGAAATTAGCAGATAACAGTGTATTGTGGAGCGACATATCGACATATGTTAATTTTACTTTTTATGACGAAGGTAAATTTGAAAAATTCAGCAAAGGTGACAATGTTGAGGTATCGCTGAAGTTGGGAGAAGGACAGATTACCGATTTAACAAAATTCAAAAAAGGTATGTTTGAATACGATAATGCAACAGGCAGCTTAAAAAGTAACAGTTACAGAATTCAAAAAGTCGGTAATAATTTCATTGATTTATCTGCTGTGTTAATTAACTATGAGGAAAGTGAAAACAGTTGGGTAACAGGGTTCGGTAATTCGGAAAATGAGTATGAAATTACATTTGAAAAGAAGTTTCCTGATGTGCAACCTTTTGGTGCGTTATGCGGTAACAGAGTATGGCTGTGCCAAAAAGACGGCCACGAAATTTACGCTTCCGCACTCGGTGATTATACCAATTATTATGATTATTCAGGGCTTAACAGCGACAGCTGGAGCGCAAATGTAGGTAGTGACGGCGAATTTACAGGAATTGTAAATTATCTCGGGAATATTCTTATCTTCAAAGAAGATACGCTATATATTGTGTACGGTTCGGCACCGAGTGAGTTTTCGTATACGGAAGTGAACAATTTTAAAGGTGTTGAAAAAGGCAGTGAAAGAAGTTTTGCGATTATTGATAATGTGCTGTATTACAAGAGCGTTTACGGAATTATTGCATATGACGGAAGCACAACTGTTATTTCATCGGCACTCAGCAGGGATAAATACAAGAATGCTGTGGCAGGCGCTTGGGGAAATAAATATTACGTTTCAATGCAAAATTGCAAAACAAATAAATATGAGCTGTTTTGTTACGATACCAAGAAGGGTATGTGGACTAAAGAAGCAGAAGACAGAATTATTCGATTTTTAAATGACGGAAACACCCTTTATTATGTTACCGACACACAAGTGAAAATTATTGATGCAGATAATGATTATGAAGTTAAGGAAGATAATGTAAGTTGGAGTGCTGAAACAGGAATATACGGCTATTCCTATCCAAATCAAAAATACATTTCGAGATTACAATTGAGAATGTATTTGGCCCAGGGAGCAAAGGCAAGGATATATATTCAATATAACAGTAACGGTAAATGGCAAAGTTGCGGTAGAGAAATAATCGGGCGAGGAGTGAATTCGTTTGTTTTTCCTATAAGGCCGCGGCGCTGTGACCATATGAAATTGAAAATTGAAGGTGAGGGTGAATGTAAAATTTACTCTCTTACAAAGTGTTTGGAAGTAGGTGGCGAATTATGAAATTACCGATTATAAGTAAAATGAGCGCGGCAGGAAATTTGCCTTATGTAGTTAATTATATTGAACAGCTTGTCGTTAAACTTCAAAAGTATATCGACAGTAACAGGGACAATACAGAAGAAAAAAAGTATGTGACAGATATAACGGTTACGCCACATTTAATCACTGTGAAATTCAGTGATTCAACTACTAAAGAATTTGAAATATAAAAGGGGCGAGATTATGGCAAAGAAAAAAAGCAGCAGCAAAAGCAGCAAAAAGAGCAGCAGCGGCAAAAGTAAGGCTACATATAAAGCTAATACAATTGATGTTACCGGATATAACAATGAGCTTGCGCAGGCGAACAATGAGTTGGCTTCGATAGGGGAATTCAACTACAACGATACATCCGGATATAAGTCGCAAGCTGATAATGCATTTAGCCAGTGGAATGATTTATTTAGCGGACAGGGAAAAGCAAACTTTGACGCTTCACAGCAAAAGCTTCAAACAACGGTTGATGATTTGTTTAATCAAATGATGAATTACGGCGATTTTAGTTACGACCAGGAAAAAGACCAACTTTTTCAAATATATAAACAGCAGTACATGGCAAGCGGTAACAGCGCTATGAAAAATCAGCTTGCCGGCGCTGCCGCAAAAACCGGTGGATACAACAACAGTTATGCGCAGCAATCTGCGCAGCAGGCATACAACAATGTAGTCGGCGGTTTGAGTGATAAGGCTATTGAACTTCGCTCTAACGCTCTTACAAATTGGCAAAACGAGTACAATCAACTTCAGAATAGATATAATCTTGTTAATAATCAAAAGCAAGCTGAAGAAAGCAGTTATTACAATAAATTAAATACCGCAAATAATGCTTACAGCGTATTTAACAATGCTTATAAAGACGATTATAACAATCAATATAGTTTATGGAGCGATAACCGAAATGCTGCACAATCAAGAGTTAACAATGCACAGAGTCAGGTTAATTGGGCTAATGAATACAACAACAATGCAATTGCCACTGCTAATGCTCTTAACGAAACAGCGAGAAATAATAACGCTCTTGAAGCAATCAAGAAAAAAGGCGCAAACGGAAAGTAGGGATAAGTATGGCAATTTCAAATAATACAAAAAACAAATATCAACAATATAACAATCCTTATGTAGAAAGCGAAGCCCAAAAACAGCAGCGTGAAATTGCACAACAGTTAGCATATTCTCAGCCGAATAATGCACCGAATAATTACGCACAGCAAATGCAAGAAATGTATAACAGAGTTGCAAGCAAAGGCGCTTTTTCCTATGACAAAGCAAACGACAAAGCATATCAGCAATATGCCAAAATGTATCAGCAACTCGGCGGTCTGTCTATGGCGGCAACACAGCAGGCGGCAAATGAATTGACTGCCGGTTACGGCTCTACATACTCGCCACAGGTCGCAATGCAAACTGATAATGCATATCAGGCAAATGTAAATAGCGCGCTTCCGTCTTATTACCAAATGGCGCAAAATGAATATGACGCTTTAAGACAAAAGGATTTGACAAATTATGAAGCTGCAATAGAAGGCTATCAAAACGCTGAAAACAGTAATTTGAATAGGAAAAATGCATGGGCGGATATTGTGAATTCGGCAGCAGGCAGGTCAAATCAAGAAAACGCTAATGCTGTTAATAATTATGCTGATAATAAAGATTTTTGGTACAAACAATATTGGAATGAGCAAAATGCTATGAATGACCAAGCCGAAGCGAAAAATGAACGCTATTGGAATAACAATAAGCTCAAAGAAGAAAAGAAAGAAAATAAGCGAGACGAATATTGGGCAATGAATGATGTTAATGTTTCTATCGCCGCCGACAAGGCAGATAGTTACCGTGATAAGAAGGACAACAAGGGTATGAAAGCTTACCTTCAAAATCAGGTGAAAAAAGGCAATATTACTCAGTACCAAGCAGACGGTATTTATAAGCAGTATAAATATACTGCCCCGAAGAGCAGCGGTAGAAGTTCAAGCGGTAGGCGGTCAGGTGGCAGCAGTAAGGGAAGTTCCTATTCATATACTGCTACTGCCGATGATACCAAATCTAATGATAATACTGCCTCAATTCCTAAAGATTTGGATGAAAAGGCGAAGAAAGAGCAGGAAACGCTGAAAATTCCAAACGGTATGTTACAGCAAATCGGAAGTAACTCAACTGATTACGGTAGGGTAAATGTGATTAAATCTTTAAAGGATAAAAAGATAATAAATGATGAACAAGAAGAATGGCTTTTAGACCACTATAATCTTATGTAAGGAGAAAACTATGGCTATTGATTATGAATTGTTGAGAAAAAAAGCTAAAAAGCGTGATGAAGAAAAGCAGAAAAAGGATAATTATGAGTATTCTAAATCAATGTATGAGGGCGCAACAAAAAACCGAGATAATATATCAGCCGGTACATATAAGCTTTATTATGATGATTATAAAAGAAATACCAAAGCGTACGCTAAAGAGCAAAAGAAAAGCATTAACGAAAGCTCCGGCAAGCAGCTGAAATCAGTGTTAAATATGATTAACCCTTTTGACAGCGTTTCAAGTTCGCAGGCTAAAAAGAATTTTCAATCTGCGCAAAAAAGCAAAGAGGAAAAAAGAACAGCATATGACAAGCTTAAAGAAGAATATGAAAGAATCAACGGTGTAGGACAAAAGAAAAACAGTATTCTTTCAAAAATGGAATATGTGACCGATAAGCTTTCAGGCGAAGATACAACTTCTTCAGAGCATAAGGTAGAATCTGCCGATATGCAGAGAAAAAGCAAAAATTCTCAAATGCAATATCTTAAAGAATCAGCTTATTATGAGAAGCAAGATAAAAATAATAAGATTTTGAAAAACAACGAAATAAGCGAACTTGTTGATTTGGCGTATCAAAGCAAACTAAAAGCCGATATTGCCCTTAAAGAATATAATCGTTCCAAGCAAAGCGGACAGGTGGCGTTCGGTGATAATGTTTCAGCCGAAAATTACACAATGTACGATAAATCATATAAATCTGCTGTTAAAGAAATTAAAAAGCGTGGATATGATGCCGAAAGCCTGATTGATACATATTCTTCGAATATGAATAAGCAGGAAACGAAAAAAATAACGGATTCGGCTAAAGAATTTGCCGATAAACACCCGGTTCTTTCAAGAGGTGCATATGTAGCTGCACAAATAGGGCAAGTTGCGGCTGTTCCCGATATGATTCAGCAAGGTGTGAAAAATGCTGTATCAGACGAATACAGGCCTATGGATACAAATACTTCAGGATTTATTGCAACGAATTTTAGAAATGCAGTGCAAGAAGAAAACACGAAAAATTTATATAATTATGTGAAAAAGAAAAGCGGTAATGATACCGCCGGCAAAGTAGTATCATTTTTAGACCAAACCGGATTAAGTGTTGCCGATATGCTATCAATAGCGTATTTGCCCGAACCGGTTACCCTTGGAATAATGAGTTGCGGCGCAGCCGCAAATACTGCGGTTGAAGCAACAGAACGCGGGTTAAGCGCAGACAAGGCTTTATATACTGCTACTGCGGCAGGCATTGCAGAATCACTTTTTGAAAAAATATCACTTGATAAATTTAAGAAATTGCAAGCAACGGGCAGAACAGGTGTATTAAATGCTGTGACTGATGCCCTTAAGCAATCATTTACGGAGGGTTCTGAAGAAGCATTTACAGATATTTCTAACGCAATAACCGACCAAATTATAAACGGTGATATGTCTGAATTATCGCTGAAATATAATAATTATATTAAAGAGGGTGCAACAAAGCAGCAGGCTAAAAGTACGGTTGCAAAAGATTTCGGAATGCAAGTAGGCGAATCGTTCCTCGGTGGCGCACTATCAGGTGCAGTTGTCGGAAGTGTCGGAACTGCAATCAACAAATATGCATTTAACGATGTAAATGCAAGGGAACTCGGCGATGAAGTGAAAAATCAAAATTCAGATGAAATAAAATCACTTATTGATACCGGGCTCGCAAAATCTAAAAAAAGCAAGGCATATAAATATGCCGAAGAATTACAAAGCAAAGCTAAAAAGTATAAAAACAGTAATGCTTATAATAATGTTGATGTTCTTGCCGGGGTTTCAATAAATGACAGCGAAATTGATTATAGCAAGCTTAATGCTAAAAGACTTGGCCAGCTTCAAACAGAGATAGCGAAAGAAGGCTTTAAGGAAAATATTGCAAATGCTGTAAAAGGCGAAGAAAACGAAAGCAGAATCAACAAAGTTATAAATAAAATGATTAACGGATTCGACCTTACTAAATATGACGCAAAATCAATAGCTGACAGCGACAAGGCAATCAATGCAATCAATGAACAGTTTGGTTCGGATTTTACAAAGGAAAATATAAGCGTTTCATCACTTGCGGATTTATCAACAAAACTAAAGAGCGGATATACCGATTACAGCTTTACTTATGACGGATATAATAAATATCAGCAAAGAGCCGAAAATGCTCAAAATGAAGTTTTTGAAGAAAATACACAAAGTGTAACAGATGATGTTAAAACGCCTAAAGAAGTGCTTACAGCAGAACGTCAAAGCGAAAGTCCAAAATACAATGTTAATGCAACGGTGACTTTTGAAGACGGACAGCAGGCAAATGTAAGAATTGACAGTAAACATCCTTTTGAGATAAACAGTGACAATGCGGAATTAAAATTAAGAACATCAGCCGGAAAAATAAGCTACAATGATATTTCAATTGAAAATAATTTACAAAAGCTTCTTGTGAACGAAATAGCAAGTGCAAATTTCGGTGATGCCGGGGCAAATGCCGTTTATCTTAATTTAAGCAAAAATGAGCCTAAAAATTTTAACGGTGATATTAGAACTTATGTTTCGCAGGCAAAACTAATATATGATTTGGGTGTCGCTAAACCTGATGTGCCTTTTGCTGAATTTGTAAAGAAAAATCCTGTTTTCAATTCATCAATAAAGCTTCTTGGTGACAGTGCAATTAACATTTATCGTGCAGGGCAAACAGATACTTTGAATTATGATAAGTATGTTGAAAGTTTGAGAGATAATAAAAAATCGCCTGCAAAAACCGAAAGGCACATTGAAGGTGAATACAAAAATATATCAAACAGCGACAGCACTATTGATGATGTATTTATAAAAGTTGCTAAGAAAACAAGAGTTGATATTGAGCGTCATTCAGACGGCCAAAAAGCCGGAAACGGACAGTTTATACCGTCGCTCGCTAAAATTATTATAAATGCAGACGGAAGCGGTGAGTATAATGCGCTTATTCACGAACTCGGCGAATTTGGACTTGCTTATAATGAAAAAGAATATAAAAAAATTCAAAACGCAATTCGTGATTGGTATGTTGATTTTAGGGGTGCTGAAAATTTTAATGCACTTGTTGATGCATACGTTGATACATATTCAAAAGCGGAAGGCACAAAAACAAGGGCAGAAGCATTAGATGAATTAACTAATGACGCTGTATCGGGCCTTTTTTCAACTGATGAAGGAATAGAACATTTCGCAGAATGGCTTGATGAAAATAAAACCGAGCCTGAAAAGAAAAGTATTATTGAAACAATCACTGATTTTCTTAAATCTGTTATAGAAAAAATTAAAAATGTGATTGCTACCTCTAATTTGCAAACGGCTGCAAGGAACGCTATGGAAATGGAGCAAAAAAGAGCCGACCATATCCGCAAGCAGTTTCTTGATATGCTTGATAATGCAAGTGAAAATCTTTATAACGGTACCGAAGTTGAGAAAAATACTAAAAATTCCGTGACACTCGGTAAATTTGCTGATGTTGATATTAACTCTAATGAAAAATTAGAAAAATTCGGCATAGCAAATACAGCAAATGCACTTAATGATTATGTGAGTGTTCAAAAACGAGTTATAGATACTCTTAACAATGAAAATTTCTTTAATCAAAATAACAAAAATATTGTTGTAAATGCAGATACGAATATTGTTGTTTCTATAACAAAAGGTGGCATTAAGGAAACTTTATCAACAGAAAAGCGATATTTTTCATTGCCGCGTAAAATAAAAACTGCAAAAATTGCTGTTATTGACAGCCTACCAGATATGATTAGGTATGCAGAAGTGGTTAATGAAAATGAAAAAAACTACCACTCAAAAGAGGGTAGCTCGTTTTTGGTACTTAATCATCCTGCCATAGTTGACGGCGAAAATTATAATGTGAAAATAAAAATAAAGAAAACTCCTGTTGAAAATAAGTTTTATATCCATAATATGACTTTGCAAAATAAAAGCGAGACAGTCTCACTGAACACAAAGGATAAAAAATCCAGAGGTTATATTAGTTACGACTTGTCTCGCACAGATAATATATCAAATAATGCTTCAAATGTCAATAATAATGAAACAAAATTTTCACTTGATATTGATAGCGACGGAAATAAGCTCACACAGCAGCAGGCGGAGTATTTCAAAAACTCAAAGGTTCGTGATGAAAACGGTAATTTGTTAAAAGTATACCACGGTACAACCGAAAACTTTACTGTTTTTGATAAAACAAAAGGCAGGGCAAATATGGATATTCAGGGAATGTTTTTTTGCCCTTTGGAAATCGAAGCTAAAGACTATGGCAGTAATGTTAACGCTTATTATATCAATATTACGAACCCGGCAAGCGAGCAAATGGGCTACAAGGCACTGCGCAAATTTCAAGGTCAAAATAATGCAGGTGTTAAAGCAAGGGAGTATCTTGAAAGTCTTGGATATGACGGAGTAAATAACAATAATGAAGAATATATAGTATTTAATTCAAATCAAATTAAACTTGCCGATAATCTTACACCGACTGAAAACGAAGATGTTAGATTTTCTCGTGATGTTGATATTGACGAGTTTGACGAAACAGAATATACTAATGTTAAGCTATCAAAAGCAGAGTATAATAAGCTTTATTCCGAGGCATTAACATGGGATTCGAACAAAGTGGGTCAAATATGTTATAAGTATTTTAATAATAAGCGCTATTATTATATTCTCAATGAAAATTATGATATTAAAATTTTAGGCGTATATAATAGCAATGATAAAAAAGGAGCGGAATATAAAAATGTTGACAGAAAAAGAAGAAATATTAGTGGCAGACATGAAGTATCTGAAAATACCAATGGAAACGATAGAAGCCATAATGGATTCGTTTCAAACGGAAGAACAGCGACAAATAATGCTGAACTCAATAAAGAGGAGATTCAACGAGAAGGGAACGGTAACAGAACAAGAATTGTTGAAAATGATAATAATGATAACCTGTCAGAAGAAAAATACTCAAGAAATGTAGATTATTCAGACTACTTAGAACTTAAGCGTGAAAACAAGTACCTTAAGGAAGTTCAATCAATTGATGTTTTATATGCTGTAAACGCAAAAAAAGAACCAGCTGGGAGTGTTAAATCCCCGGAGGTTTCGACACCTCCTACTGGTTCTACAATTAGTATATCCAATTTGCTTGATTATGTCAATATTATACTGCTTTAAAGTGTACTTGACTAATATTATTATAAGAAATAGCTTTGAAAAATAAAAAAGATACATTGCCGTTCAAGACTGAGCCTCGCCACGAAAGTGGTTTGCTCAGCGACAATGTATCCATATATAGTTTACTCAATAAATTGCAAAATGTCAATAATAATGAAAGGATGTAAATAATGTTAACACCGACAGAGGAAATTTTAGTGGCGGACATGAAATATCTGAAAATTTCGACGGATATAATAATGGCGACATTAGATTCGCTGGAGACGGAAGAACAACAGCAAATAATGTTGAATTCAATAAAGAGAAGATTCAACGAAAAGGGGACAGTGACGGAAGAAGAAATATTAAAAATGATAATAATGATAACCTGTCAGAAGAAAAATACTCAAGAGATGTAGATTATTCAGAATACTTGGAATTTAAGTACGATTTTGAGGAAGTCAATCAATTGGTGTTTTATATGAGACAGTAATTATAAATAAAAAAGAAGATGATATGTCGTTCAAGACTGGGACCGTGAAACACGGCGCTCCCAGCGACATTTCATCTTCTATATATAGTTTACTCAATAAATTGCAAAATGTCAATAATACTATATAAAAATGAAAAAAGCTTGGGTGATAAGTGCCTATATAAATAAAAACGAGACAGTCGCATTAAGCGCAAAGGATAAAATATCCAAAGGTCATAATAACAACGAACTGTCTCGCACAGATAATATAGCAAATAACAATTCAAATGTCAATAATAATGAAAGGATGTAAATAATGTTAACACCGACAGAGGAAATTTTAGTGGCAGATATGAAATATCTGAAAATTTCGATAGATATAATAATGGCAGTATTAGATTCTCTGAAAACAGAAGAACAACAGCAGATAATGATAAACTCAATAAAGAGAAGATTCAACGAGAAAGGGACGGTTACGGAAGAGGAAATTTTGAAGATGTTAATTATGATAAGACATCCGAAGAAAAATACTCAAGAGATGTAGAGTATTCCGAATACTTGGAATTTAAGTACGATTTTGAGGAAGTTCAATCAATTGATGTTTTATATGCTGTAAACGAAAAAAATAACCGCTTTGTTTTTGAAAAACAAGCGGTTATTTTTTGCGCTTTTTGATGCCGGCTATCTATCCGATAAGCCATTTGTCTATATTTTTATTATCATACAAAATTGATAAAGTATATAGTTGTTTTATAAGTTGTTTTTTGTTTTAAAATTATCTATTACGGTGTAATAACGCTCGTACGCTTTTTTAACTGCATCTTCCCAGCTTATATAAATTTGGCTTTGCGCGTTTTTGCCCACTGTTTTGAGCAATTCCTTATTTTCCATAATTGTATTCAGTGTGTTTCTTATGGAATGTGCGCTTTCAACACATAAAAAGCCTGTTTTTCCGTCTTCCACACCTTCTGCCGCGCAACTGCCACGCACCAAAAGGCTTGGCGTTGCACAAGCTGCGGCTTCCCTTACAACTAATCCGTTTGTATCAAATGTTGAAGGAAAAAGAAGTAAATCCGAAATTCCGTAATATCCCAAAAGTTCGTTTCTGTCCAATATTTTTCCTGTCCAAATAACATAATCGGAAAGACCGCATTTACGAATTTTCTTTTTAATGGCATTTTCATCAGCACCGAAGCCGAGCATAATAAGTCTAAACTCTTTGCCTTCGTTTTTAAGCATTGCACAGGCATCAAGAATAAGTTCTATATTTTTGTACCAAATCATTCTGCCGGTATAGATAAAAAGAGGAACATCATTTGGTATATTGTGCTTTCTTTTAATCAGTGCAATATCATCATCGCTTACATTGGTAACAGGTAAGTCGCAACCGTTAGGCATAACAACATAATCGCCTGTATAACCTACTTTTCTTAATGAATCTACCGTACCCTTACTCGTTACCCATACTTCGTCAGCCGCATTTATATTGTTGAGCAGGAAACGGTACGCAAAATCCCTTGCAGGTTTTGTAGGAATTCGTCTGTCAAAATCATATTCATATTTTGTGTGATATGTTAAAACGGTGGGGATTTTTTTCTTTTCAACAACGCGCCTGAAATAATAACTTGTGGCAAGCGGTGCGTGCGAATGAAGAATATCAAAATTCATATCAATAATATCTTGATGAAGTTGGTCTTTGAATGGCCAGCCTATACTGTAACCCTCTTTTGAGGGAACCCACCAGCTTTTATATCTGTAAATTTGATAATCGTATCTGTAATCAAGCTGATTTGGATTTTTAGGTGTTACAACTACTGCTTCACCGAATTTTTTGTTTATAATATCAGCATAGCTTTGTGCAACATTGCTGATTCCGTCGGTAGTGGGCGGAAAAGCATCTGTGCCGATAGCAATTTTCAGTTTTTTTCTGTTTTCCACTTTTTATGCTCCGTAAATAATATGATTTAAGTAAGTTTAGCATAAAAAAAGCAAATTGTAAACATTTAGCAGTTTATTTTATATTTATATAATAAAAAAATAAAATTCCACTTGATTAAGTTAATAAAATACTTTATAATATTTTTTGAATGTATATTTGGAGGAATGGATTATGCCGCAAACATATTCTGTTTCGCTTGAAAAGATAATTGATTTTCATAGGCTTGAAACGGTTTTTATGCCAAAATCTGCTGATGATATATTGATTACCACAAGTGAAATTAACCGCCCCGGCATTGTTTTAACAGGATATACCGATTATTTTGATTCGTTGAGAATTCAAATTCTCGGTTGGACTGAAATAGGCTTTATTCGCAGTATGAATGAAGAGGAAAGGGATAAGGCACTTGATTGCTGGCTTTCACTTCGCCCGGCTGCCGCAGTTGTTACAAGAGGTCTTGAAATACCGGATTATCTTTTAGAAGCGTGCAAAAAGCATGAAGTTCCGCTTCTTAAAACAGAGGAGGAAACTTCGCCGTTTTTGGCTGCTCTTATCGAATTTCTTAACACAGAACTTGCACCAAGAATTACACGGCACGGTGTTTTGGTTGAAGTTTACGGTGAGGGTGTGCTTATCACAGGCGAAAGCGGTGCAGGTAAAAGCGAAACCGCAATTGAACTTATAAAACGCGGCCACAGACTTATTGCCGATGACGCTGTTGAAATCAGAAAAATAAATGACAGAACACTGCGTGGCAATTCGCCGAGTAATATTCGCCATTTTGTTGAACTTCGCGGTATCGGTATCATTGATGCAAGGCGTATTTTCGGTATGGGTGCAGTAAAACCAAGTGAGAAGATAGATATGGTTATTCAGCTTGAAGCTTGGGATTCCACCAAAGCTTATGACAGACTCGGGCTTGATAATGAATATGCGAATATTCTCGGTGTGAAAATTCCTGCAATGACTGTTCCGATTACTCCGGGCAGAAACCTTGCTGTTATTGTTGAAACCGCGGCTATGAATAACCGCCAAAAGAAAATGGGTTATAACGCGGCTAAAGATTTAATGCTGAGTCTTGGGATGGATGATGTTCAGCCTGTTGACAGGGAAATTGAAATTTGGCAGAGTTAAGCCGAATTTTGCAGATATAAATTAAAATAAAGAGGTTAGAAAAATGTATACTATTGGTATTGATTTAGGTGGAACAAATATTGTTGCGTCAGTTGTAGATGATGAATATAAGATTATCGGTACATCAAAAACTCCTACAAATGCACCAAGAAGTGCTCATGAAATTTTTGATGATATTGCCAAGGTTTGCGAAGAAGCAGTTAAGGCAGCAGACTTGACTATGGCTGATATTGACAGTGTAGGTATGGGCACACCGGGTACTGTAAACCAAGACGGTATTATTGAATTTGCAAATAACCTTGCATTTAATAATGTTCCGGCAAGAACTATGCTTGCAAAAAGACTTAATATGCCTGAAGAAAAGATTTATATTGAAAATGATGCTAACTGTGCGGCACTCGGTGAGGCTTATGCCGGTGTAGGCAACGGTGCAAAGGATTTTGTGGCTGTTACCCTTGGTACAGGCGTAGGTTCAGGTGTTATTATTGACGGTAAAATCGTAAACGGTGTTAACTATGCCGGCGGTGAATGCGGCCATATGGTAATAGTTGTTGACGGGGAGCAATGCTCTTGCGGTCGTAAAGGTTGTTGGGAAGCTTATGCATCTGCAACCGCTCTTATCAGGCAGACTAAAAAAGCTATGGAGGAATATCCGGATTCACTTATGCACAAGCTTGCTAAAGAAGAGGGCAAAGTATCAGGCAGAACTGCATTTGACGCTATGCGACTTGGCGATATTGCAGGTATTAAAGTGGTTGATGATTACATCAAATATGTTGCTTGCGGACTTATCAATATCGTAAACGCACTTCAGCCTGAAATCATTTGTATCGGCGGCGGTATTTGCAACGAGGGTGAAACACTTATGAAGCCTCTTCGCCGCTTTGTTCAGTCTGAAAGATATTCTATCCACAGTAAAATTCAAACAAAGATTGTTAAAGCTGAGCTTGGCAATGACGCAGGTGTTATCGGTGCGGCTATCCTCGGCAAAGTAAAATAATAATTCGGTGATATATTGAAGCAGTTAATTGAACTATGTAAAAAATTTAATTGCAAGTATCTTGAAAATGAAAAAATGAGCCTTCATACCACCTTTAAAATAGGTGGTAATGCAAGGCTTGTTGTTTATCCGCAAAATGAAGAGCAGATTGGTGAATTTGTAAAATGCGCAAAAAGTGAGAAAGTCAGGCTGATTGCTATCGGCAACGGCTCAAATCTTCTTGTGGATGACGGCGGAATAGATGCTTGCGTTTTAATACTCGGCGAGCCGTTTTCGGATATTAGGCTTATTGATGATGAAACTATATATGCAAAAGCGGGTGCAAAGCTGATTTCACTTTGCCGCTTCGCTTATGAACATTCACTTTCGGGGCTTGAATTTGCCTATGGTATTCCCGGCTCGGCAGGTGGTGCGGCATTTATGAATGCCGGTGCGTACGGCGGCGAGATGAAAGATGTGCTTTATAAATGTGAGCATATTGATAATGACGGAAATGTCGGCTCACTTGAAAAGGATGAACTGAAACTTTCGTATCGTCACAGTGTGTATTATGATAATGATTGCATTATTACAGGTCTTTATTTAAAACTAAAAAAGGGCGAGCGTGCCGAAATAAAGGCTAAAATGGATGACTTTATCAGGAGAAGAAGGGATAAGCAACCGCTTGAATATCCGTCGGCAGGTTCAACTTTTAAGCGACCTGAGGGGTATTTTGCAGGCGCTCTTATTGAAGAATGCGGACTCAAAGGCAAAAGCGTAGGCGGCGCACAAGTCAGCGTTAAGCACGCGGGATTTGTTATAAATAAAGGCGGTGCAAGCTGCCAAGATGTGCTTGATTTGTGCAAGTATTGCAGTGATACGGTGTTTAAAGAAAAAGGCGTAAAGCTTGAAATGGAAATCAGAGTTACAAAATAAATCAAGAGGTAAAATATGGACAGCAGTAAAGAACTTATAATTATAACAGGAGTAAGCGGTGCAGGTAAGTCATCGGCAATGGCATTTATGGAAGACGCAGGATATTATTGTATTGATAATATGCCGCCGGAGCTTATGTCTACCTTTGTATCGCTACTTGCAAATAACAGTGAATACTATCCAAAGGTTGCAATGGTTGTAGATATTAGGTCAGGCTATGTATTTGAAAAAATCATTGCAAGTATTGATAGTGTTGAGCAGTATGGCTACACTTGTAAAATCGTATACCTCGATATAAATGATACCGAAGCGCTTAAGCGATATAAGCTTACACGCAGAAAGCATCCTTTTGCAGATAAGTTTAACGGTAATATTCAAAATGCTCTTGATTATGAAAGGGAAATTTTGGCTCCGTTAAGACTTAAGGCAGACCATATTATTGATACATCAAGCATTGATACACACCAGCTTCGTGCAAGGCTTACAGAACTTCTTATGGGGGATGCCAAGGAGTATATGAATATTCACTGTATGTCTTTCGGCTTTAAATACGGTGTGCCTAATTCTGCAGATTTTGTAATTGATGTAAGATGCTTGCCAAACCCATATTGGAATGAAAAGTTGCGTAATAAAACAGGGTTAGATAAAGAAGTAAGCGATTTTGTATTTTCATTTGACGAATCAAAAGAATTACTTAAAAAGCTTATTGATTTTCTTGATTTTCTTAATCCTCTTTATATCAGAGAGGGCAAGAGCCAAATCGTTTTTGCAATTGGCTGTACGGGCGGTAACCACAGAAGTGTGGCATTTGCGGAAGCGTTGAAAGAATATTTTTCAAAAAAATGGGATAATGTAACAGTAAGTCACAGGGATATAAACAGAAAGTAATGTTAATGTCATTTTCACAGCAGGTAAAAAGCGAATTATTAAAAATTGAATATGAAAGTACTTGTTGCGAAAAAGCAATGCTTTACGGAATGTGCATTTTCGGTAAAACTTTTTCGAGTTACGGAGTCGGAATTCAAACCGAAAATAAAGAAATCGCAGTCAGATATTCAAAACTTGTTGAAAAGTATTGCAATATTAAATGCGAAGTTAAAACATCACCGCTTGGTAAAAGTCATACCGTTATGATAAACGATAAATCGAATTGCGATAAAGTGCTTGGCTTTTTCGGCCATGAAAGCAAAGGCAGTTTGAAAATAAATCACTCTAATTTTGATTGCGAAAATTGCCAAAAGGCTTTTTTGGCGGGTGCATTTTTATCTTGCGGTACTGTTTCAGACCCTAATAAAGATTATCATTTGGAATTTACGGTTCCTTTTTTAAATTTATCAAAAAGTCTTGTTACTCTTTTGGGAGAAATAGACTTTTCCCCTAAAACAGCTAACAGAAAAGGGTATAATATAGTATATTTTAAAGACAGCGAAGCTATTGAAGATTGCCTTTATATTATGGGTGCGAGTTCATCAATGTTTGATATGATGAATGTTGAAATTGTGAAAGACCTTAGAAATAAGGCTAACAGAACGGCAAACTGTGAGGCGGCAAATATAGAAAGAACTGTTAAAGCAAGCTGGGAACAGAGCGCGGCTATTGAAAAAATAGAGGAAAAAAAAGGTTTAGATTTCCTTAAACCGGATCTTAAAGATATGGCACTTTTAAGGCAGGAAAATCCGGAAGCGTCGCTTGCAGAACTGTCTAAAATCAGTGGGCTTTCACGCTCCGGTGTTAATCACAGGTTGAAAAAAATAGTAGAAATAGCTAAGGAATTATAAAAAAGGAAGATAATATGTTTACTCATTTGCACACACATACAGAGTTTTCTTTGCTTGACGGTGCTTGCCGTATCAGGCAACTTGTGGCGCGTGCAAAGAGCCTTGGAATGCAGTCTCTTGCAATTACCGACCACGGTAATATGTACGGGGCTGTTGATTTTTATAAAGCGTGTAAAAACGAGGGCATTAAGCCTATTATCGGGTGCGAAGTTTATGTTGCACCGAGAATTAGATTTGATAAAGACAAGGTGCTTGATAAGGAATACAATCACCTTATTCTGCTTTGCAAAAATGAGCTGGGATATAAAAACCTTATTAAAATGGTATCAAAAGCATATACCGAGGGCTTTTATTTTAAGCCGAGGATTGACCACGAGCTGCTTGAAAAATATCACGAGGGGTTAGTATGCCTTTCAGCCTGCCTTGCAGGTGAAGTGCCGCAGGCTCTTCTTCAAAAAGATTATGATAAAGCGGTTAGAATTTCAAAGTGGTATAACGAACTTTTCGGGCAGGGAAATTATTATCTTGAACTGCAAAATCACGGAATAAGCGAACAGGCAATAGTATGCGAAGGGTTAAAGCGTATTTCAAGGGAAACGGGTATACCGCTTGTTGCTACAAACGATGTTCATTATATAGAAAAGCAAGATGCAAAAATACAGCAGGTGCTTATTTGCATTGCTACCAATAAAACCATCGGTGATGATACCGGGCTTGAATTTCATGCAGATGAATTTTACCTTAAAACTGAACAGGAAATGCGTGAAATTTTTGCCGATACTCCACAGGCAATTGATAATACTCAAATTATTGCGGATATGTGCAATTTTGATTTTGAATTTGGGCATACAAAATTGCCTTATTATGAAACACCTGATAATATGAACCATTTTGAATATTTCAAAATGCTTTGTATGCAGGGTATGAAAAAAAGATACGGGCAAAATCCGCCTAAAGAATATTATGACCGACTTGATTATGAGCTTGAAACGGTTGAAAAAATGGGATATACGGATTACTATCTGATCGTTGCCGATTTTGTTTCATTTGCAAAAAGTAAGGGTATTCCCGTAGGCCCGGGCAGAGGCTCGGGTGCAGGCTCAATTGCGGCTTATTGTATGGAAATAACCGATCTTGACCCGATGAAGTATAATCTGCTTTTTGAGCGGTTTTTAAACCCGGAGCGCGTATCAATGCCTGATTTTGATATAGATTTTTGCTATGTCAGAAGGGGCGAAGTTATTGATTATGTAACGCAGAAATACGGTGCAGACCATGTGGCACAAATCGTTACTTTCGGTACACTTGCAACTAAAGCTGCAATCAGGGATGTAGGCAGGGCGATGGGTATGCCTTATGCTGCTGTTGACGCTGTTGCCAAGCTTGTGCCAAATGATTTTCATATTACTATTGAGCAGGCTGTAAATAAATCAAAAGAGCTTTCATCCCTTATGAAAGAAAATGCGCAGATAAACGAACTTATAGAAACCGCAAAAAAGGTGGAGGGTATGCCGAGAAATACATCCACCCACGCGGCAGGTGTAGTAATTACTCATGACCCGGTCAGTTCGTATGTTCCGCTTGCTACAAATGACGGTGTTCCCGTAACGCAGTATATTATGACTTCTCTTGAAGAACTCGGGCTTTTAAAAATGGACTTTTTGGGGCTTCGTACCCTTACTGTAATAGATAATGCAAGTAAATCTGCCGGTATTGATATAAACAATATTGCTATTGATGATGAAAAAGTGTACAAGCTGTTTGCAAATGGGCAGACAGAGGGTGTATTTCAGTTTGAATCAAGCGGAATGAAGCGTATGCTTATGAATTTGAAGCCGACAAGGCTTGAAGATTTAATTGCCGCTACTTCACTTTACCGCCCCGGCCCTGCAAATCAAATTGACACTTTTGTTGAAAACTCGCATAATCCTGAAAAGGTGAAGTATAACCGATAAGTTAAAGCCTATACTTGAAAATACTTATGGCTGCATAGTTTATCAGGAACAGGTTATGCAAATTTTCCGCGAGCTTGCGGGATATTCGTATGGCAGGGCGGATATTGTGCGCAGGGCAATGAGCAAAAAAAAGCTTGATGTAATGGAAAAAGAGCGTACAGCATTTATATTCGGATGTGAAGAAAACGGTATTGATAAGACAGTCGCAAACACTATTTTTGACCAAATGTCTGAATTTGCAAAATATGCTTTTAATAAATCGCATGCGGCTTGCTATGCGCTTGTGGCTTACAGAACAGCATATTTAAAATGCTACTGCCCGGCTGAATTTATGGCTGCTTTAATGACTTCGGTTCTTGACCAATCAAATAAAATTGCAAGATACACGGCTGAATGTAAGCGCCTTGGTATCAGGCTTGCACCGGCTGATATAAATAGTTCAATGCAGGGCTTTACCGCAAATAAAAAAATTATAAATTACGGCCTTTTGGGCATTAAAAATGTTGGCAAAGAATTTGTTGATGATATTGTAGAGGAAAGAAAAAACGGCGAATTTAAAGATTTGCCCGATTTCTGTATGCGCTTGCAGGGCAAGCATTTTAACCGTCGTGCAGTTGAAAGCTTGATTAGATGCGGCGCTATGGACTGCTTTGATTTAAACAGACGGCAAATGCTTCAGGCTTTACCGTCAATTGCTGCAAATATTGAAAATTACAGGCAACGCACTCAATACGGGCAGGTCGGCTTTTTTGAACTCGGCGGTAATGATTCGCCGCTTGAATTTGATGTTCCTAATGTAGATGAATTTCCTAAAGCAGAGCTGCTTAAAATGGAAAAAGAAATGACCGGTCTTTACCTTTCAGGTCACCCTATGGTTAAATATACCGAACTTTGTGAAAAATTCGGCTTTGCTAATATAGGCGAACTTTTGGAAAGTGCAAATGACAGTATGAGCGTGTATAAGGATAAATCATTTGTTCGTACCTGCGGTATTA
>ERZ834769.494-NODE-494-length-41833-cov-26.528316_pt1 | contig 41833 bp, 66 predicted proteins | sample MGYA00519690_ERZ834769 | MGnify/ENA primary metagenome ERZ834769 (study PRJEB31850, sample SAMEA3708760) | human gut metagenome | biome: human gut; feature: human-associated habitat; material: faeces | place: China | collected 2014 ... | reverse complement strand
CTACGGCCGGCGATGCCGGCGCGGCTACGGCCGGCAAGTACGGCGCGGCTACGGCTGGCGTTTCCGGCGCGGCTACGGCTGGCGTTTCCGGCGCGGCTACGGCTGGCGATGCCGGCGCGGCTACTTCGCGCGGCTCCGTTTCTGTCGGTGAAAATGGCTGTGGGCTTGTTCGCGGTACAAAAATAAAAATTAAAGGCGGCATGGGTGCCATCCTTGTGATTGCTGTGGAGGATGTTTACGGTTACGACATTAAAGAGTGGAAATCCGTTGTCGTTGATGGCGAAACCGTCAAGCCTGATACATTTTACACTTTGAAGAACGGCGGCCTTGTGGAGGTATCCGAATGACTAGCTTTTGGGGGCATCAAGACAACCCCTTCCCGCCTGACGAGCCCCGCCGCCCCCGCTGCCCTGTATGCGGTGAGGAATGCGGAACTATCTACTTAATCGGTACAGCAATCATCGGCTGTGATATGTGTTATAACTCCGACGACTTTCCCGGTGAGGATGTCCAAGAGGACGACCCTTGGGAAGACTCCCGCTGTATGGAGGACTACTAAAATGACCATTGACGACATCAGCGCCCTGAAACAGGCGCACGCACTTTTGAAGGGCCGGCATCTTGTTGAGTTCATCCCCACTGGAAAGGGCATCAGCGCTTGCTATTTCAACGCGGTGCAAGCTGCACGCCGCATCTATTCCGAGAGCATCGGCACATTCATACCGCTTTTCGCAAAACATGAATACGGCCTGAACAGCACTTATTTTTTGGCAGACGGCATTCCGGTCTACTACTACGACCTGAAAACCCGCAAGCCGGACATGACCCTGCCGCCAGCCAGCTGCTACCGCATCCACCTGACCACACCACCCACGGATGATTCTGTACCAGCCGCACCGTCTACTCCCATCCCGGAGGAACTTTTGCAAAAACTTTACAGAGGAGATGAAATTTGATGTTCGGCGAAAAGCAGAAGGAGTGTTCGTTTAAATCTCGACAAGAAATTCCAGTGATTCAGAGCGCCAAATATATTTCCAGCCGAGACAAAGCATTAAAGGCTCTCGAAGAACGAAAATATCTCAAGGAATCCGATTTTTGGATTCTTAAGAACGAAACCAACTACGGAAAGATGCTGTACACGGGTTTGATAATAAACCACAATGCTTGTCTTAAAATCAATGACAATCTTCCCGAAAAAGACAAGTTTAATCCGGATTGCGTTTCCGTTGACAAATCCGGATACGGAAACTCTCTTGTCTTTACTTATGTCAACAGGGAACAAGGCTTATACGAGGTCGGCGAGGCATCCGCTCAAAATTGCAAGAATGCGTACCCTTATGCGATGGCTTATAAAAGGCTTTTTGACCGTGTTGTTTTAAAAATCTGCAAACTTGCGTTTGACGGCATCTATTCCGACAGTGAAGCAGATGAATTTAAAGAGCGCTATGAAGAAGAACCTCAGCCGGTCACAGCATCGCCAGAAGTTACCGCACAGGTCGTAAAGGACATGGCAACAACTGCGCTGGCAGGATATGCACAGCGAACTGGTAAGGACAAAAAGACAGTCCAAACAGAAGCAAAGACCTTTATTGGCAAGTTGTTTAAGGACTTCACCGATGATGATTGGCGGAGCGTTGCAAAGGAGTTTGAACACAGAAAATGAAGCAACAAATCTCCATCAAACAGGCCGTTGTTATCGGCAACACAATCACACTGGAATGTTCCCCGGCTGACTGCGATAAAGCCCGCGCCGTCATTGACGAGGGCAAGCCCCTTGCCGCCGTCATCGGCACGGCCTCACAAAAGCGCAGCCTGTCTGCCAACGCTTACGCATGGACGCTCATGAACCAGCTTGCCGCCAAAATCAACCGCCCTGTGCTGGACATCTACCGCGACTTGATCCGCGACATCGGCGGCAGCTCCGCCCTTGTCACCATCCGTGCCGATGCTGCAAAGGCATTCAAAAACGGTTGGGAGAGCAAGGGCGAGGGCTGGCAGGTTCGCAAGATCGATGACATGCCCACCCCGCAGGGAACCTTCTGCAACCTGCAATGCTGGTACGGCTCGTCCGTGTTCGATAGCACCCAGATGCACCGCCTCATTGAACTGATCGTGCAGGAATGCCGGCAGCAGGGCATCCCCACCATGATCCCTGAGGAAATCTCCAAGTTGAAAGGACTGACAGACGATGCGCCGACAGACACGCAATGAATACGGCGTCAAGCTGGATTCTAACGGCTATGCCCCCACCATCATGGCACACAAGCCGCTGCAATGCTTCAAGTGCGAGCAATACCGCGATACCGCCCGCCACGAAATCTTTGGCGGCGCACTGCGCAGCAAATCAAAGCAATACGGCCTATGGGTCAATGTCTGCCCCGCCTGTCATGCAGAAATTCACGGCAGCGGGCAGCTGCAATCCGAGTATCACGCACAGGCCCAGCGCATTGCTATGCAGCGCTACGGCTGGACAGTGCAGGAGTTCCGAAAACGCTTTTACAAAAACTATCTCGATATTACGGAGGACTAACCTATGTTGAATGTTGTTGCTATCATCGGCCGCATGGTCAAAGACCCGGAACTCAAAACCACGAACAGCGGCAAGTCCGCCTGTTCTTTCCGCATTGCAAACGATTCCGGCTATAAGGATGCCAGCGGCCAGAGCCAGACGAACTGGCTCGATGTCACCGCATGGGGCAAGACCGCAGAATTTGTCTGCAAATACTTCCCCAAAGGCTCCCTCATTGCCATTGATGGCCGCTTGCATACGCGCCAGTATCAGGACAAGAACGGCCAGAACCGCACAGCCGTTGCAATCGTGGCCCAGAACGTGAGTTTCTGCGGCAGTAAGGAAAGTACAAGCCCCGCCCAGCAGAACACCGCACAACGCCCCGCAGCCCCCTTACAGCTCTCGCAGGGCGAACCCGATGTAGACTACGCCCTCATTGAGGATGACGGTGATTTGCCGTTCTAGTGAGGTGCGCGCCATGAATGAAAGAAAGAACGAAAGAAAGCAGCCGAGCCAGCTTGACCAGATTCTCGCCGCGCTTGAAAACGGCGATTCCCTTACCGCGCTGGATGCACTCGAGGACTACGGCTGTTCCCGCCTTGCCTCCCGCATCACCGACCTCAAACGGAAAGGCTACCCGGTAGCCTCCCGCATGGTCACCCGCCGCAACCGCTATGGTCGGCTTTGCCGTGTCGCAGAGTACTACATGGAGGTGTAGCGGATGGAAAGGAAAGGCTTTTTCTGCTACAACAGCTGGCTAAAAGCACTTGAACCCTTCGGAGATGCTGAGAGAGGCCGGATATGGACTGCCTTGCTGGAATACAGCAACGGTTTGGCGATTGACGGACACTCCAGTGGCAACGAACGGTTCATCCTTCCTATGCTTTTAGACCAGATAGACCGCGATACGCAGAAAAACGAGAAAAAATCGCAGACGCTAAAAGAACGGCAATCCCAATCAACCCCAAGCAACCCCGCACAACCCACCACAACCCGCTCCAATCCCCCTAAAGATAAAGACAAGAACAAGGATAAAGATATTCCTACTACTGCTGCTGCGTGCGCGCAAGGCGAGCAATATAACGCAGATTTTGCAGACTGCATCCAGCGCTATGAGCAGAACTGCGGCTCTGTTCCACGCGCGGTTGCTGACGCGATAAGTACCGCACTGCTGAAATTTCCGGCATCGCTTATCTGTCAGGCCATCGACGAAGCCGCCGCCAACAATGCACGCCGGTGGAGCTATATCTCCAAGATACTTGACCGCTGTGAGCAGCAGGGAATCTGCACCGTTGAAGCCTACCTTGCCGAGAAGGAACGCGCAAAATCCTCGCGCACCGCCGCCCGTCAGACTGATACCACAGCCGCGATGGAGCGATTAAAGCAGCTTGCAAAAGGAGTGACCGCCGATGACTGAACCGGAAACCGCTGTTTTTCTTCTGTCCTGTACCAACTACTGGGCAAATCTCATGCGCGGCAAAGACCCTGACGAAATGACAAAAGCATGGGCCGTTGCACTGAAAGACATACCCCTGCAGGCAGCCAGAAGCGGTGCGGCCGACCTTGCCGCCACGCTGAAATTCCCGCCTACCGTTGCCGAACTGCGCACGGCGGCAGAGAAATTTCTCCCGCACAAAATCGAATCCTTTGACGTCCTGTTCTCCCGCACCTGCCACGAATGCCTGCACTTTGACACGCCGCTTTTTCAGAAAATGCAGCGTGGAGAAATCAACCAGAAAGAGGCGCTGACGCTGAATGGCAAAGTATGAAATCATCACTTATTCCCGTTCTACCGGCGACATCACCAACTCCAAGCGCCTGTATTCCACCCGTTGGAACGCCGAAGCCGCCTTGCGCACCGCAGGTTACACCCAAAATCCAAACCTGCCGGACATCTGGTACAGTGAGAAGTATTACAGCAAAGTAAAGGAGGTAACGCTGTGATTCATCTGGGCGATATTACAAAAATAAAAGGGGATAACATTCCCACGGTTGACGTTATAACTTTTGGAAGCCCGTGTCAAGATTTATCTATCGCTGGCAAACGTGCCGGCCTATCAGGTGAACGAAGCGGTCTTTTTATGGAAGCCGTCCGCATTATTAAAGAAATGAGGGAAGCGACAAATGGAGAATATCCCAAATATGCCGTCTGGGAAAATGTTCCCGGAGCATTCAGTTCAAATAAAGGCGAGTACTTCCGAGCCGTCTTGGAGGAACTGGCAAGAATCAAAGAAGCTGGCATTTCAATCCCTGAGCCTGACAAAAGCAAATGGGCAAAAGCAGGACTCATCACAGGAGACGATTGGAGCATTGCTTGGCGAACCATGGATGCCCAGTATTGGGGTGTCCCCCAACGTCGATTGCGCATCTCGCTTGTCCTCGATCTTACAGGTGGGCGTGCCGAAGAAATACTATTTGAGCCGGAAAGCCTGCGAGGGCATTTTGCGCCGGGCGTCACGCCGGGGCAAGCAACTGCCGAAGCTGTTGAAAACGGCGCTGGGACAGCAGATCGAGCGTTCACTCTGAAAATCCGCTCCGGCTGTGAGGGCGGCGGCAAAGGTGCGCTGGTGCAGACCGAAAAGAGCGCAACTTTATCGACCTTGCAAGACCAGACGCTTTTTGCGGCCGAGCCGCTTATCTATGATGCGCGGGGCAACGGTGACGGCATCACCTCCCCTACCATGACCGGCGACCACAACAGCCGCGTCACCGACTATACAGCTATCACATTACAGGGCGATACCGAAGCAGGTGCGCTATTGACCCGCGATTATAAGGGCCCCGGCAGGGCAGATTCTCTCGGTAGAGTAATCGCCCAGCCCGTAGGTGCAGACCTATATAACGGTACGCTAACAGGTGATAAGGCTGCAACTCTGACGACTGCCACCGGGCAGGGTGGAGCTAACACGGGGCCATCGGTGATTGAAAAAATCATCCGCTGGATTGTGCGGCGGCTAACCCCTACCGAGTGTGAGCGCCTGCAAGGCTATCCCGATGGGTGGACAGACCTCGGCGAATGGGTGGACAGCAAGGGCAAGATCCACAAACCCGCTGACACGCCCCGATATAAAGCATTGGGTAATTCCATCGCCCTGCCGCAGTGGTACTACGTTCTCGGCGGCATCTCTGATCGTCTGCCGGATAATGCCACCCTCGGCAGTTTATTCGATGGCATCGGCGGTTTCCCGTATGTGTGGGCACAGCTACACGCTGGGCGCAAAGAGTTATGTGTTTGGGCCTCGGAGATTGAGGAGTTTCCCATCGCGGTTACGAAGAAATGGTTTGCCGGTGAATGACATGATCCAAAAATACATCATCTCCCTGCCCCCTATTACCAAGAAGAACTCCCAACAAATCCTTACCAACCACCGCACCGAAAGCAAAGCCGTTCATAGCCCCCAGCAGGCAGTACAAGAAGTACGAGCAGGCCGCTATGTGGTATCTCACCCCAAAGCCAAAAGCCCCGCTGTCAGGTCGTTATAACATCAGGCTGCTGTTTTACATGCCTACCCGTAGGAAAGTGGACAAAACGAATTTAGAAAGCGCCATTATGGATGTTTTAGTAGATGCCAAAATACTTGCAGATGACAACCGAAATGCACAAATGGTAGACATTGAGCGCATATTCTGCGTCGCGCACTTTGATGTTGCAAAGAAGTGTAAAGGAATCAATCCGTCAGAGGAACAGTGCATTGCTTGTAGGTATAGATTCTGGAACGAGGAGGTAACCGACAATGACTAACATTACAACCCTGCGCCCCGGCGAACACTTTATGTTTAAGAATTTCGAATGGGTCTGTCTTGACCCGAACCACCCTGACGGCGGCGTGCTGGCCATTATGGCTAAACCGTGGGCAAAAGATGTAAAGTTCTGCCCAAGTGATAAATTTGCCGACTTGAAGGGCAACTGGAACAACTACCGCACCAGTAATGTGCGTGGGGTTCTATCTGATATGGCTAATGCTGTTTTTGGTGGAACATGTCTACTGGCACATACCGTTGACCTTGTTGCAGACAACGGCGACAGAAATTATGGCACTGTACAGGACTTTATTTTTATCCTGACTTGTGACGAGTACCGCAAGTACCGTGACTACATCCCGCACTACGACAGATGGGTTTGGACTGCAACACCATGGTTTTGCGGTTACAAGGATTCCGACACGGGATGCGGCGCGGCTATGGTTCGCGCTATGGATATTGGTGATTGGCTTGGCTGCGTTGGTACGTGCCTCAGCGGTGCTGTCGCCCCGGCTTGTATTCTCAATCCGAAATCTCTCAATCTCCGCAAGGGCATGGCATATGTAGAGGAGGTATCCGAATGACAATCCTAGCAAATATCATTGGCGGTGCAGCGCTTGCCGCCCTGTTTGTTGTATTCTACGCCCTGGGCGTATCTGCTGGCCGAGAAGCAACGCAACAGCGAGAAGAAGATATCAGCATGGAGCATACACACGGAGGAGAAAAATGAATTGGGAAGAATACGCAAATACAGTTACATCGCTGTTTAACAAGCTGAAAGAAAAAGGATGGTCAACATACGGCGGGCAGAATAGCGATGCAATGAAGTTGCTGAATCTGTACTTTACTAGCGGAGCTTACGCCCAGACGAAAGGGGAAAAAAGCAATGAAAGTATATAAAAACCCTTTTTCAATCCGTGAAAGCTATTTTTTAAAAATAAGCGCAGCAGGAACTTCGACTATTGGGTATTCGGTTGAGTCCTGGAACGGAAAGTGGAAAGGAAAAAGAGCGAAATATTTTACAAGAACCTTACAAGAGATGCCAATCGTAGCCGAAGATGACGTTGACATCAAAAAATTCATTGAAAAGTTAATCGAAACCATTGTACTTACCGCTGTGCATGGCCCAAAGGATGGTGAACACAGATGAAAAGCATTGTACTTGATGGAGATAAGATTGCTGAAGCTATCCAAAAGGCAAAAGATAAAATGATAAATGGAGAATATGACAACAATGATTTGATTTTGCGCGGCGATGCGTTAAAAGCAATCAGACAGAGGTGCATTAGCGAGCATTTGCCTTTTAAATCAAATACGCCAGTTGGAGCACCAGAGGTGACCCCCATGACAAAACAGCAACTAGTTGATGAATACGCCCGCAAACATCTTTGCGCGACATGCGAGTGGAAGAATGGCGATATTTGCACGTTGCCGCGCTGCATGAAAATGGAAGAGAGGAGAAACAATGACCAGCGAAGAATTCAACCAAAAGAAAATGTGGCTATGGAGATACCAACGCAGCAGGAATCATGAACGGCAGCTGCGCCAGCAGATACAGAGCGAACGTGAACGGGCAACAGCGACCACGAAAGCTCTATCCCCGGTTGTGGTATCTGCTGGAGGGAAAAACAAAATCGAGGATGCCGTGTGCAGAATCATGGAGCGTCAGGAAGCTCTATACAAGCAGATTATTGACACAGAAATGCAAAGGGAAGAAATTGAAACCGCAATAAACTCTGTGCAAGACCAAATGCAGCGGGACATTTTGCGGGAGCGGTATATTGTCGGCACACCGTATTGGTGGAAAATTGCGATAAATCTAAATATTTCCGAGCGATGGGCAAAAAAATTACACCGCGCTGCAATTGAAAATCTGTGCACTCCAGTTCACTTTTAACCTGCTATTATAGATATGCTGGATGATGTAGGAGCGGAACAGCCTACGGCATAGCTAAAATTTCTTTTCTTTACCATTTCGATTCTCCTGTTTTCATAGCTGGCAGCCGGGAAAGACCGGCATTTTATATGCTGCATAGCCAGCCGCAAACTGGGACTGACCAGTCAATACGGCAAGGGCGCTGCGTTCCGCAAGCTACGGCGTGGCAAAGGTGCAAGACCTATGTGCAGTACCAGACGGCAGGGTCGCAACCTGTCTGTGTGAGAGTGCGCGGTATACCTCACAAAGGATGACAATGGTCGTACACACGGCAAGCCGCATATGCCCTTGTAGCTCAATGGCAAGAGCCTTGGTGTGCCGGTTCAAGTCCGGCTGAGGGCAAAGGCTTGGTTGCTCCCACCGGTGAAAGCCCGGCGCAGGAAACGCGATAGCTAACCTGAACGCTGTAAGCAAAGCGGCAAGCCGATCAGGAGCGCGGCGCGATGGCAGGTCGCAACGGGACTTCGAGAGCCTGAAAAAGTCTGCCCGCACAGTGAAGTGCGAAACAAAACTTCAACCGCGAATAGGGGCGCGGGTATAAATACCGCCGAACACCGCAGCTGCGCGGGCGAAAAGACAGCCCGCCATCCTTGTGCGGACAATCAGGGAAAAAGCGTTGCGGAGTTGCTACCTGCAACGGGTGAGGTCGGCACAGCATACACCGACAGGGCGGGAACGCGCTTTCCTCCGGCGCAAAGGGGTTTTGGGGGGATATAAGCCTACACAAATTGTGTGGGCTTTTTGTGTTTTGAAAGGACTTGCAAGATGAGGTACGGAGTGCCATATCGTGGCAGCAAAAACAAAATAGCCAACTGGGTTGTTGACCACCTTCCGGACGGAAAAACGCTTGTTGATTTGTTTGCCGGTGGATGTGCCGTTACTCATGCTGCTATTTTGGCTGGCAAGTGGGAAAACTTTATCATAAACGATTTGGGCGACGCGCCAGAGGTCTTTGAAAACGCGGTAAAAGGAAAATATGCAAACGAAAAACGCTGGATTAGCAGAGAAGATTTTTTCAAACTGAAAGATAGCGACCCGTATATATCAATTGTTTGGAGCTTTGGAAACAACAGACGGGACTATTTATATGGGAAAGATATAGAGCCAATAAAAAAGGCTATTCATTACGCAAAGGTTTTCAACGATGATTCGTTAATGAACCAGTTAAAAGAATCCAACAAAAATGAACGTTTAGTAAGCCGAGAAAGAACCGAAAATCTGCAAAGACTGCAAAGACTGCAAAGACTGCAAAGACTGCAAAGTCTGCAAAGTCTGCAAAGTCTGCAAAGGCTGCGACTTGATTATAGAAACGTTGAAATTCCGCAAGGAGCCGTTGTGTACGCTGACCCGCCATATAAAAATACAGGCGGCACCGGGTATGCTGGGCAATTTGATTATGATGCTTTTGAAAGATGGCTTGCAGACGTTCCATTTATGGTAATTGTGAGCGAATACAATGCACCAAAATGGTGTGCGGAAATTGCAAGCATAAAAAAGCGGCAGACAATGGGAACGGGGAATAAAGGCGGGACAAACACAGAAAAACTTTTTGTGCAAGACAGATTTTATGAGCGTTATAAGCGCGCAATGAATTATCAGATCGAGATGGAAGCGTAAAGTGAGGTGATAAAGTGGCATCAAGAAAAAATCCGGTGGGCGCACCACCTAAATACAGAAGCGTAAAGGCAATGCAAGAAAAGATTGATGCCTACTTTGAAGCCTGTAAAGGAAAACCGTTCGTAGATGAAAACGGGGAACCAATGCGAAATAAAAACGGCTATATCATTTATGACGATAAAAAGCCGCCTACTGTGACAGGATTGGCGCTTGCACTTGGGTTCACATCAAGGCAGGCGCTTTTGAATTACCAAAACAAACCAGAGTTCGTTGACACGATTACGCGCGCAAAGACCCTTTGTGAACAATACGCCGAAGAAAGATTGTACGACAAAGACGGCTCCGGCGGCGCACAGTTCAGCTTGCGAGCAAATTTCGGATGGCAAGATAAGCCGGAACAACAGCAGGATAGCGAGGTGCAAATCATAGATGACTTGTAAGCTATCCGGGATTGTTTCCCCTTGCTTCGCCGAAGTCCACCGTGAAATCAAGGCAGGCAATGTAAAAGAGCTTGTCGCAAAGGGCGGGCGCGGCTCTACAAAGTCGAGTTACATAAGCATCGAGCTTATTTTGCAGCTGATACAGCACCCGCAATGCCACGCAGCAGTGTTCCGCAAGGTTGGCAACACACTGCGCACAAGTGTTTATGCGCAAATCGCCTGGGCTATCAATGAGCTTGGTTTGCACGATCATTTTCGTTGCACGATTTCTCCTATGGAATGCACCTATTTGCCTACTGGGCAAAAGGTGCTTTTTTTCGGCGTTGATGACCCCGGCAAGGTAAAGTCAATCAAAGTGCCGTTTGGTTATATCGGCATCTGCTGGTTTGAAGAACTAGACCAGTTTGACGGGGAAGAGCAAATCCGAGACGTGGAACAATCCTGCCTGCGCGGCGGCGATTGGTTCATTACGTTCAAGAGCTTCAACCCGCCTGCAATGGCGCGGAACTGGGCAAACGGCTACGCACTGAAAGCCCGCAGCGGAAAGCTGATACATCATAGCACTTATAAAACAACGCCTGCAGAATGGCTCGGAGAGCGGTTTCTGTCCGATGCTGAATACTTGCAGCGCACAAACGAAACGGCCTACCGACACGAGTATTTGGGCGAGGTCGTGGGCAGTGGAACGGCGGTATTTGAGAATCTGCGGATTGAACCAATCACAGATGAACAGATTGCCAGTTTTGACCGCATCAAGCGCGGCGTTGACTGGGGCTGGTACCCTGACCCATGGGCATACAATGCAATGCACTATGACGCAGCGCGGCGCACGCTGTACATCTTCGATGAACTGACACGGCGTAGAACCAGCAACAGGGACACGGCGCAACTGCTTTTGGATAGAGGGCTGACGCGTGAGGATAAAGTCTGCGCGGATAGCGCTGAGCCGAAATCCATCGCCGACTATAACAAGTACGGCGTGAAAACATTCCCTGCCCGTAAAGGACCGAAATCGGTTCGATACGGCACAAAATGGCTGCAAATGCTGGAATCTATTGTCATTGACCCGGAACGTTGCCCGGACACAGCAAAGGAATTCAGCGAGTACGAGTATGAGCGCGACGCTAAAACAGGTGAAGTGCTGGAAGGCTACCCGGATTTGAACAACCATCACATTGATGCAGTGCGGTACGCAATGGAGAGCACAGCAAACAAGGCGGGAGACACCGCCGAAACCAGATACAAGAGCATTTTCGTGTAAAGGCGGTGAGAAGATGTGAAAACATACCAAGATTTTGTAGCGGTTGGCGAGGACGAAAAGGCCCGCATGAGTTTCATACTGGGTGCAATCAATGAGTATAAGTCCGACCATAGCACACGCCTTGCAGCGAACGCCAACAAGTATTACCACGGAGAAAACCCTACAATCAACAAATACGAGAAAATCATCTACGACATGCAGGGCAAGGCGCACCGTGACATGTACACGGCAAATCACAAGATCGCAAGCAAGTTCTTTGGGTTGGCCGTAGACCAAGAAGTTTCGTATTTGCTGGGCAATGGCGTTTCATTTCAGAAGCCGGAGACAGAAAAGGCGCTGGGTGCGACGTTTGATGAAGATATTATGGACGCTGCCCGCCATGCTTTGATTGACGGGCAGTCTTTCGTGTTCTGGAATCTCGACCATGTGCAGGTGTTCGCAGCAGAGGAATTTGTTCCACTGTACGACGAGGAAGATGGCTCCATTAAAGCCGGAATCCGTTTCTGGCAGGTGGCAGACAATAAGCCGCTACGCGCCACGCTGTACGAGCTTGACGGCTATACAGAGTATCTAAAGCCCAAAAGCGATGATATGGCGATTCTCAAGCCGAAACGCGCCTATAAGCTGAAGTTGCGCACCAGCGAGGCAGACGGAACAGAAATTTATGACGGTGAGAATTATCCCGGATTTCCCATTATCCCGCTGAAAAACGGCGAGCAGGCCCACAGCGAGTTACAGGGGCGACAGAATACCATTGACGCACTCGACCTTGCAAGCTCCAACATGGTAAACAATGTTGACGAGGGCAACCTGATTTTCTGGGTTCTGACCAACTGCGGAGGCATGGACGAGCAGGACGATACAAAGTTCATTGAGCGTCTGAAAACTACCCATGTAGCCCACGCTGACGGTGACGAGGGCGCAAAGGCCACGCCACAGAGCATCGAAGCCCCGTTCCAAGGCACGCAAGCCACCATTGATATGCTCACCAAAAAGTTATACGAGGACTTTCAGGCATTTGATTCTGCGGCTGTCAGCGCTGGCAACCAAACTGCAACGGCTATCAAGGCCAGTTATGTGCCACTCGACCTGAAAACAGACAAGTTTGAAAGCTGCGTGACGCGCTGCATAAAGGGCATTTTGGCGGTTGCCGGTCTTGATGACGATCCGACATATACGCGCAACCAGATTATCAACAAGCAGGAAGAAGCGCAGACCGTGCTACTGGGCGCGGAGTACTACGATGATGAGTACATCACCAAAAAGCTGCTTACTATTCTCGGCGACGCAGACCAGTTTGAAGACTTGATGCGCCGCAAGGCGGCAGAGGAATTAGACCGTACGACAGAAGGCGAGGGATGACAAGATGTTAAATTTTGAAAACCTCGACAAAGCCAACTTTTTAGGTGTTGACAAATACGATACGCCAATTATTCAGCCGGAACATATAGACGTGCGGCATTTGGAGTGGATTCCGTTTGATAAGGCGCTTGTATCCAAAGACAGAGCCACAAAAGGCGTGCATTTCTACTGCTACGACTTCCTGTTTTCCAGAGTATGGAATAATCCTGACAAGTACATCAATCTGCTTTCGCAGTTTGGTGCAGTCTGCGCACCAGATTTTTCGCTGTATTCTGAAATGCCACTCGCTATGCAGATTTACAACCATTACCGCAAGCATTGGTGCGCGGCGTATTGGCAGGCGCACGGGATACACGTTATTCCTACCCTATGTTGGTGCGGCATGGATAGCTTTGAATGGTGCTTAGACGGCACACCAAAACACAGCATTGTTTCTATTTCAAGCGTTGGCACACAAAGCAACGACTATGAAAAAGAATGCTTTGCCAGGCAATGCCGCAAGGCGCTGGAAATTTTGGAACCGTCAGAAATTTTGTGGTACGGCAAATGCCCGGATGAATTTGACTGGAACGTGACAAAAATTGCGCCACGATACGAGAAAATTAAAGAAAGGCGGTTGATCGCACATGGCAAAACGCGGTAGCGGCGGCTCTGGTAGGGGGGGCAGCAAGGCTAAAAGCAGATTCGGAAACCCTGTAAAGACTTTAAAAAAAGTAACTCAAGAAAAAACGACCGCGCCTACTTTGAAAACAGCAAAAGACATTGTTCCGTGGGTAAAACATCAATCCGGCGTTGACCTTGATAAATACAGGAATTCCTTAACAAAAGGATTTGACAAAAGAAATCAGATTTTTGTGGATGCGTCAAAAATGTCCAAAACAGAACGTCGAAATCTTGCTTTGCTTGAAACGCACAAAGGTTATAAAGCGAACATTTCTACAGAGCTAAGTGGCACATGGCTACTTGGTATAAAAGTTAAGAAAAAATGAAAAAACATGATTATGCCCACAAACCGACGGACGAACAGCTCGCCAAGCTGGAACAGCGCATCGCAAAGATGTACAAAGAAGCTGCTGACGAATTGACCGACACGGTAAACGCCTATTTTGAGCAGTTCGAGAAGCGTGATGCAGCCATGAAAGAAAAGCTCGATGCAGGCGAAATCACCGAACAGCAGTACAAGCAATGGCGGCTTGCGCAGATGGGCAGAGGCAAGCGTTTTACGGCGCTGAGGGACAAGGTGGCAGAAAGATACACTGATGCCAATGCAACGGCTGTAGCATACGTCAATGACGCCACGCCGGGCATTTACAGCTTGAACCGCAATTACTCTGCTTACAAAATCGAGCAGGTTTCCGACAAAGCAGATTTTACGCTGTGGGATGAGCAGACAGTGAAACGTCTGATTGTGGAACAGCCTGACTTGATGCCGTACTACCCGCCAAAGCGTGCATTGCAGCGCGGTATTGATTTGAAATACGGCAAGCAACAGATTACAGCCAGCGTCACGAGCTCCATCCTGCAAGGCAAAAGCATACCGAAAATCGCCAACGACCTGCAACACCGTATGCAGGATATGAACCGCACAAGCGCCATCAGAACGGCGAGAACGGCGGTTACAGGGGCGCAGAACGCGGGGCGGTTAGATACTTACCGCGCCGCACAAGATATGGGAATCAGGCTCAAAAAGCGCTGGCTGGCGACGCTGGACAATCGCACACGCCACGCACACGCAATGCTTGACGGCCAGACAGTAGATGTAGACAAGCCGTTTAAGGTGGACGGTTACGAGCTTATGTATCCGGGAGACAGTTCCGCACCGGGTTATCTCGTGTACAATTGCCGATGCACCCAGATTTCGGAGGTTGACGGCGAGGATACAAGCAGCGGCGGCAGACGCGCCAGAGACCCAAAAACGAGGGAGTCTGTGCTTGTGGGAGATATGACCTATGCAGAGTGGGTGTGGTGGAAAAAAGAAACTACTATCAATGGTAAAGACTTGCGAATTCAAAATGCGCTTAGAACGCAGGCTGCATCCGTTGATGATGGAATTGCGCTTGCAGAAAGTAAAGGCGTTAAGTATGCGCGTTTTGACAAAATGAACCTTGAACAGGTAAATAACATTCTTAATGCGGTCGATACCTTGCCGCAGGATTGCCGCCCCGCAATGATTGCAAATGGCAAAGACATTTCTACTGCGACCGGAAGACCGTTAGGCAGAAAGGCAGATCAATGGTGGGGCGTCACATACGATTATAGACAATTTGGTATTCGTACAATGCAACTTGGGTACGACAAAACCGATTACGATGGGGGTATTCTTGTTGGCTTGAATACACAAAAATTCAAAAGCATCGATGACATAACAAAAGCAAAAGAGAAAAACAACGAAAAGTATCGTGCAAAAACGGGAAATGACTGGTCGTTTAACACTGACGGCAGAGCTACCGCGTATCACGAATTTGGACATTGTGTTGTTGATGTTCGCGGATTGCCTGATAATTGGGAATCAATATCCAGCGCATGGGCAGAAGAAAGCAAATGCGACATTTTGAAAACGCCTGATGAAGCATTTGCAGAAGCGTGGGCAGCGTATCATCTTGGCGATGAAAGATTGCCGCAAAACATTGCAGAAATCATTCAAAAAATTGCGGAGGGCAAATAAATGGAGTTTATTCCGATTTGCTTAGAATGTAATAATTTTAAGCAGTATGATAAGTGCCAATATTATGAGCCTATCCCGCAAAAAATAAAAAACCGTGAAGTTAAATGCCCGTATTTTTCCGGCGGAGATTACGAATTATTTATAGACGCACAAAAAAATGAAAATCACACTTGAAGACCACAGCGCTGAAGTTTACAAAGAGCTTGAAGCGGCTTGCCAGCGGGCGCTAGAAAAGTGCGGGCTTGTGGCTGAAGGGTACGCTAAAAAGCTATGCCCTGTGGACACTGGCAACCTGCGCAACAGCATTACCCATATGGTAAACGACGGCGAAAAAGCTGCGTATATCGGCACAAACAGCGAATACGGCGTGTATGTGGAGTGCGGCACGGGCATTTACTATCCGGGCGGCAGACAAACGCCGTGGGTATATCAAGACGCAAAAGGCAATTGGCATCTGACGCACGGACAACGCGCAAAACCGTACATCAAACCCGCAGTGGCAGGCCATGCCGCGCAGTACACAAGAATTATCAAACAAGAGCTGAAAGGCAAATAAGCCTTTCGGCTCTTTTTATTGGGAGGAAAGCACATGAAAAAGATTCTTTATATCGCAATCACGATTATGACTGTAGCGCTGCTTTTGTGCGGCTGTTCTGAAGCTGACAAAGCAAATGCCAATATTTCCAAGCAAGCCGATTACTTTGAGAGCGAACGAAAAATCACCGTATACAACGCCAGAACAGACAAGGTCATTATGGAAGCCGAGGGGTATATGTCTATCTCCAACAATTCCAACAACGAGCTTGTCTGCACTGTAAAGGTTGGCCCTGATACTTACAGGAAAAATTACATCTACCTGAACAGCTACACGATGTATGTTGTCGAGGACATTACAGGCACACACACAGACCCGTACCATTACAAGCTGTATTTCCACACAAATGTGCTGCCCAGCGTTGAAGTGAAACCGTAAAATACAAGTTTACCTAGCAACTACCGAGGCTTTCTCGGCGGTTGCTATTTTTATACGCAAAAACAGCGAAGCACTGCTGTTTTGAATAAATAAACTCAAATGGCGAAGAACCGCCACCGAAGAAAAGGAGAGAACCCCCATGGCAAAATTTACACGCGCTGAAATCCGTAAAATCATTGGCGAAAGCTGCACTGACGAAATTGAAAATCAGCTGGTGGCGCTCCATCTGGGCGTTGTTGACCCGCTGAAGGACGACGTCACGCGGTATAAAGCCGATGCAGAAAAGCTGCCGGGCGTTCAGAAGGAGTTGGACGACCTGAAAGCGCAGGGCGACGGCGGCTACAAGGCTAAGTATGAAGCAGAGCACAAGGCTTTCGGGGACTACAAGGCCAACGTAGACGCTGAAAAAACAACGGCTGCCAAAGAAAAGGCTCTGTCAGACGTCCTGCTGAAAATCGGCATTTCTGAAAAACGGATTTCCTCTGTTGCACGCCTTGCAAAGGGAGATGGCCTGCTTGACAAACTGGAGTTGGATGACAAGGGCGCTATCAAAGACGCTGCTGCACTTGAAAAGAGCCTCAAGACCGATTATGGCGAGTACATCACTACGAGCAGCACCAAAGGCGCAGAAACGTCTACTCCCCCTGCAAACAACGGTGGAAAAGCCCTGACGCGGAAGGACATCTACAAGACGGACGACAAGGGCCGCTATGTACTGTCCACCTCTGAGCGGCAGGCGGCGCTTGTGAACCTCATGCAAAACGAATCTGACGATTAACAGAAAGGAGCCAAAATATGGCTGCAAAAACTAACCTGACTACCGCCGCCCAGATTACTGTCAACGCCCGCGAGGTTGACTTTGTCACCCGCTTTGGCAAGAACTGGGACGCGCTGCGCACCATCATGGGCATTATGCGCCCCATCCGAAAGGCCCCCGGCACGAAGCTGGTCTCCTATGAGGCCGCTGTTGACGGCACTCTGGCTGGCGGTACATCCGTTGCCGAGGGCGATGAGATTCCGCTGACCAAGATGAAGGTCGAGCCCAAAACCTACGGCGACATTGAGATTGCCAAGTATGCTAAGAGCGTGTCTGTTGAGGCGGTAGCCAAGTACGGCGCAGATATTGCCGTTGAAAAGACCGACGAGGCGTTCCTTGTCGCCCTGCAAAACAAGGTTCTGGGCGACTTCTACACCTTCCTGAACACTGGCTCTCTGGCTGTAGCTGCTACCACTTGGCAGCAGGGTCTTGCTCTGGCAAAGGGCAATGTGCTGGACAAGTTCGCCAGCATGGATCGTGATGTTACCGAGGTTGTCGGCTTTGCCAACATTCTGGACTTCTACGGCTATCTGGGCGACAAGGAAATCACCACGCAGACCGCCTTCGGCCTGACCTATGTTCAGAATTTCATGGGTTATTCCACCCTGTTCCTGCTGCCCGCAAAGTACATCGCCCGCAACAAGGTTATTGCCATCCCTGTTGAGAACATCGACCTGTATTACATCGACCCCGCCGACAGCGATTTCGCCAAGCTGGGCCTGAACTATACCGTCGAGGGCGAAACCAACCTGATTGGTGTGCATGTTGACGGCGACTACAGCCGCGCAACTGGCGATATGTACGCTCTTATGGGCATGAAGCTTTGGGCAGAGTACTTGGACGGTATCGCCGTTGCCACCATTACGCCCGCAGAAAGCCGAAGCGCAAATACGCCCGCAGAAACCCAGAGCGCAAAAACTGGTAAGGCAGTACAGTAAAAAAGAGGGAGTGCGATGCTTGAAGAATTGATGAGGGAGTGCCGGAACTGGTTTGTCACACAGAATGGCGTCCATCTGGGCGAGTTCAGCATCAAGGGCGGGAGCATTGCGCTCCCTTTTTTGCGTGCCGGACAGTATTTCCGCGTTGTGGGCAGCGTTCTGAACGATGGTGTGTATCAATACGGCAACTGCTCGTTGAGGGATGAAACCTTTGACGGGGCTGTCTGGGCTATGTCCGTTCCTGCCGAATTTCTGCACCTTGAAGAAGAAATCAAGGCGTGGCGCACGCAGTACGAGAACGCCGCAAACAGCCCATATCAGAGTGAAAGCTTTGCGGGGTATAGTTACACCAAATCTACTGCAAGCAACCATTCTGGCGGCTCTGTGACGGGCTGGCAGGGCGTGTTTGCTTCTCGGCTGAACAAATGGAGAAAGCTATGAGCCTATTAGATGATTTTTCGCATAGCTGCATCATCATGGACAAGCTGACAAAGCCTGACGGAGAAGGCGGCTATGCTACCGAGTGGAGAGAGGGCGCAGAGTTTGCGAATTACGTTGCACTGGACAGCAGCCTTGAAGCACGGCAGGCCGAAGCGCAGGGCGTGACAAGCGTGTATACCGGCATTGTGCGGAAAGATGTGCCCATCGAGTACGGCAGCGTCTACAAGGACTTGACTACCGGGGCATATTTCCGGGTTACGAGCCGACCAGAAGAAAAGCAAGCCCCGGCAAGCGCTTCCCAGATGCTGAACGGCCTAAAAAGTTTTACGGCTGAACGATTGCGGGAGGGATTGCCTACATGACAAAGGGCGCTGCATTACAGCGGTTTTTCGGGCAATTTATGACCGCTTACGCCAGCAATGCTGTGCCGGATGACGCTGTACTCCCATACCTGACATATGATGCTGTGTTTGACGCATGGGGCGGCGGGGCGGTATCGCTGACGGTCAACATGTGGTTCCATACCACGAGCGAAGCGGTGCCCAATGCAAAGGCGCTTGAGCTTTCGGACGCGCTGGGCATTGGTGGCGTGACGCTGCCGGTAGATGGCGGATTGATTTGGTTAAAACGCGGCTCCCCGTTCTGCCAATCGCTGGCAGATGACACAGACAAAAACCTAAAACGGCGGTATATCAACGTGACCGCCGAATTTTTATGCCTAAATTGAGGTGAAAGCATGAAATTTACTCGTATTCCTGAATCTGCGTTTAAAGAACTGGTCTTGAACGCGGGCTATCTTGCAACTACATTTGACCCGGCTGCCGGTACTGCGCCGGAAGAAAGTGCGCTGCTTGGCGCTACGACCGGCGGCATCAACTTTACGGCTGTGCCGAGCTTTACCGACTTCGGCGAGGATATCGACAACTGCCCCAAGAACATGAAAGAGCTGAAGCAGATTGAATCTTGGGAAGTCAAGTGTAGTGGCACTTATGTTTCGGCATCGGCAGAAAATGCCAAGAGCATGCTTGGCGCTGCGGATGTTACGACCACTTCCAATGTGTCCAAAATCACGCCGCGCAACGACCTGAAAGACAGCGACTTTACCGATTTGTGGCTGCTGTGCGATTATTCCGACAAGCACGGCACTACGAATGGCGGTTTCTGCGCCATCCACATGCTGAATACGCTGTCCACCGGCGGTTTCAGTTTGCAGACCGGGGACAAGGAAAAAGGCCAGATGAGCTTTGAATACACAGCGCACTACTCCATTACCGCGCAGGACACTGTGCCGTGTGAGGTGTATATCAAGGCCGGAGAGGATGAAGCCTAATGCGGATTTTTTCTGAACTTAGCACTGACGAAGCGCTGGAAGTCGTTTTACAAATCGCGCAGCCCATCACAAATTTGATTGATGATGAAACGCTTGTGAAAGAGATGCAGAAAGCGATGCCGAAGGGCGAAACGACCCGTATTGCAATGCAGCGTTTTGGCCTTGCGAAAATCGTTAAGCTGCTGAACATTGCGTTGAAGCAGCACCGCGTGGATGTGTACGCAATCCTTGCACCGTTTAACGGCCTGACAGTGGAAGAAATCGGCAAACAGAATTTCCTTATTACCTGCAAGCAAGTTTACGACCTGTTGAACGATAAGGGGTTTGTTGATTTTTTCAAATCGTATCTCGATGGCGGGCAGAACAAGTAATTCCTGTGCTGCTTAAAATGCCGAAACTGAGCGCAAAGGCGCTTGTGTCGGCGCTGCCTTATGCCCTGAAAACAGAATTTGAAGAAATGCAATACAAGGTGTACCTGACAGACAGTGCGTTGAGTATTGTAATGGCCATAACAGGGGCAAAGGATATGCCAGCGAGATACATTGATATTATCCGACCGCCAAAGGTTGACAACAGAACGCCGGAGCAGATACAAGCAGATTTTAAGGAATTTGCAACGCGGCACGGCTTGAAAATTACAAAATAAAATGCCGCCCGAGTGGGCGGCATCAATCAGAAGCAGTTTTTTATAATGGCTTTGTAAATCGGCTCGTCAACTTCAAGCATAAATCGCTTGCCGCTGTAACGCCATTGCGGGTCATCTATAAGTTGGATAACCACTTGATAAACGCCTTTTTGCTTGGCAGTCATTGCACCGGCAACCATGCCAGCACCACCAAACAAAGCACCGCCGACCATGCCGCGCATAACGCCGGATGCCATTGACTTGTTGTGACTTTCGTCTGCAACGGAATAACCCGCGACAGTACGGCTGTTAAGTTCGAGGTTCGACATACCGCCGACATCCATCGACACCGTGCCAAAAGAAAGCGAAACTTTCTTTCCGACAAAATCGCCTGCAATAACTGCATTTTTTGCTTTTGCCATAAAAAACACCTCCTGCAGATAGAATACAATACTGAATTGAAAAATTCAAGAAGGGAGTGATAAATTGGACGTTTTTAATCTATATGCCAAACTGAGCCTAAACACAAGCGAATACGAAAAAGGCGTAGAAAAGGCAAAGGGCGGGGCTTCTTCTCTGATGGACGTGTTTTCCGGTACTGTGCTGGGAAACGTTGTCACCGACGGTCTGCGCAATATCGCAAATGGCTTTGTTACCATAGGAAAAATGGCAACCGGCGCGGCAATTTCAATCGGCAAGGCATCGCTGGATAGCTACGGCGAGTACGAGCAGCTTGTAGGCGGCGTGGAAACGCTGTACAAGAGCAGCGCGAAAGTCGTTGAACAGTATGCAAAACGAGCTTTTGAAAATGTAGGTATGTCTGCAAACGACTATATGGAAACATCAACGTCGTTTGCAGCATCGCTTGTGTCCAGCCTTGCGGGCGATACAGATGCAGCAGCGGAAATGTCGAATATGGCAATATCCGATATGGCAGACAACTGGAACAAAATGGGTTCCTCTGTCCAGAGCGTCCAAGACGCTTACCGCGGATTCTCAAAGCAGAATTACACGATGCTGGACAACTTGAAAATCGGCTATGGCGGCACGAAAACGGAAATGCAACGACTTCTTGCCGATGCAGACGCTTTGAACGCAAAGCAGGGCATCTACACAAAATACAGCATTGACAGCTTTTCGGACATTGTGCAAGCCATTCACGTTGTGCAAACGGAAATGGGCATCACAGGCACAACGGCAGACGAAGCAGCGTCAACGATTCAAGGCAGTACCGCGTCAATGAGAAGTGCGTGGGAAAATTTGCTTACGGGAATTGCTGACCCGGAACAGAACTTTCAAGGGCTGATGGATGATTTTGTAAATAGTTTTGTAACGGCTGGCAACAATATTATTCCGCGAATAAAGCAAATTGTACCTACTTTGATTGACGGATTGAGCGAAATTGTAACACAGCTTGCGCCTTATGTAAGCAGCGTAATAATGGAGCTGGAGCCGACCGTTGAGGAAGGCTTGCAGGCGCTTTTTGACGGTCTAAGCAGTGTAGCAAGCGAATTGCAGCCCATTGTTGCCGATGTATTCTCTTTTTTGGGCGATGCGATTGTTTCCGGGCTTACAACTGCTGTTGAAAACTCCGACTTTTCGTTCCTGCTTGATATTTTTGAGAAGGTTAAGCAGGCAGTCGAAGGAGTTGTTCCGTTAATTGAAAAAATTGCTCCTGCACTTGTAACGGTGGGCGCAGCTGCTAAGGGCTGGGAAATCGGCAAAAAGATACAGTCCATTGTAACAGGGTTTGACGAAGCAAAAGTCGCCGTATCCTTGTTCAGTATGGGGCTTTCGGACGCCGAAATCGCGCAAGGGGCGCTCAACGGAACATTAAAAGCCTCCGAGGTTCTAGCAGGATTGCTTACAGGCAAGATTTCGTTAATGACACTTGCACAGACGGCGGCGGCAAAGGCACAAGCTGCATTCAATGCGGTTTTGGCGGCGAATCCGATTGCGCTAGTCATTGTTGCAGTCGGCGCTCTTGTCGGTATACTGGCGGTTCTGTATGCCAAAAACGAGGATTTCCGCAGCAAAGTAAACGCCGCGTGGGATGCAATTTCTGCCAAGATTCAGGAAGTCGTGGCATTTGTACAGCCTTATGTTGAAGCGGCTATGCAGGTTATTGGGCAGGTCGTTACGCAGGCCATTACAGATTTGACACCAGCCATACAGAGCATCGGTGAAGCGTTCAGCGCCGCATGGAGCCTTGTACAGACTGTATGGTCATGGGCAAGCGCATTCTTTCAGGCCATCTTTCAGGCAATTGTGGTCATCTTTACGCCGTTTGCACCGATTGTCAGCGGATTTTTTCAGGTCGCGTGGATCATTATTCAAAGCATCTGGAATGTTGCGGTCAGCTTTTTTCAGACTGTATTTGATTTGATTACTGGCGTGTTCTCTACGATTGACGCTGTGTTGTCCGGTGACTTTCAGAGCGCGTGGGAGTCGATTCAGGGCATCTTTGATGGTGCGTTTGGTTTCTTCTCTACGGTCGGCCAAAACGTTGTGGAGGGCATCAAGGGTGGCATTGCGGCTGTTTGGGGTGGCCTTGTCAGCTTTGTGCAGGGCTTGTGGGATGGCATCAAGAGCATTTTTGTCATCAATGCAAGTGATGTGAAAAACAACACGGGGTCTGACGGTAGCCACGCAGGCGGTATGGATTATGTCCCCTATAACAACTACGTTGCAAATCTGCATCGCGGCGAGATGGTACTGACAGCCGATGAAGCGGAGGCTTACCGGCGCGGCAATAGCGGCGTGGGCGGCTTTACAGTTAATCAGACAATTTACGCGGCAAAGCAGACGCCGGTTGAACTGGCAGCAAGCACAGCGGCGTATTTCCAGCGGGCGAGGTGGGCGTTATGAGTTTTTTAAGCAAAACTTTTAAATACGTCAACTCGCTTGGGCAATCTATCGTGTTTGACTATGAGCATGGTTATCTTATCAGCAAGCCAGATGGCATTGATACAATTTCGGTCACAGCCAACACGGCACAGGGCATCGGTCAAGTAGGCGCTACGGTACAATCTAAGGCCATTCAGACGCGGCCTATTACCATCAATGGAAGAGTTATCGGCGATAATGCACAAGCGCTTAAAGATGCACTTGTGACCGTTGTACGACCTGACCTGACCGGGGTGTTATATGCCGGAGATTGGCACATAGATGTTGTTGTAACGGCATCGCCTACCATTGGCGCATCAAAACGCGGTGCGCCGTTTCAGCTTGGCCTGCTTGCCCCCTACTCGTATTGGGAAAGCGGTGAACGAAAGGCAATGCAGCTGCGCGGCGTGCAAAAAGGTTTTAAATTCCCATGGAATATCAGCAAAACGTATTATTTCGGCAAAGTCATTGTGCTGAAATACATTGTTTTGCAGAATTTTGGTCAGTTTGATGTGCCGTTTAGGTTGGAAATCAATTGCATTGGCGAGACTGCAACAAACGTAGGCATTGAAAATATGCTAACAGGTGAAGTGCTGCGGCTGGAAAAAACGCTTGTGGAAGATGAGCGTGTCGTTATCAAGACATCTCACGGAAAGACAACGGTCACAAGCTCTAAGGACGGTGACTGTCGGGGCGCACTTACGCTTGAAAGTACACTGTACAGAATTCATACGGGCGATAATGCGTGGAAACCTACTGCGGACAGCGGGCTTGAAAACGTTGAAATGAGTGTTTCGTTTGCGGAAGAAAGTGCGGGTGTAACTGTAATATGAGATTAGAGCTTTTCTCCCATGATCTTAGCAACCGACACGAAATTACCCACGCCATCAGCAGCGAGTTTTCGGACTATTATAACGATGTGGGAAAATTCACGTTGGTTCTACCGATGGACGATTACAGTATCTCTATTGTAGAACTGGACGCAGTTTTGTACATCGTAGAGCGTAGATTAGCTTACGAAGTAGCAGAGGTACAGTTTGACAGCGACAACGGAGAAATCACGTTGAACGGCTACAGCTTAAACAACCGACTGAATCGGCGCATAGTGGCAGCATCGGCCAGCGTTGTGAACGTGGAGACTGACATTTACAACGTTGTACGCAACAACCTGCGTGGGCTGCCGGTGCTGCTGGCGGCTGGTAAAGGCCTGCCTGAAACCGTGCCTGCGACAGAGGTGTACGGCGAGGAACTTTTAAAAAAGATAATTCCAGTTTTGACGGACGCTGGCCTTGGTAACCGCATTGTTTTTGACTATCGGTCCAAGACTCAGACATTTGAGGTGTATAAGGGTGTTGACCGCACAGAGGGACTGACCGCAGTTTTGTTTGTTCAAGAACGCGGCACAGCGCCCGGGCTGGTAGTTGACAAGGATATTTCTGAGTACAAAAACGTTTGCTACTGCGAAGCCGAATATAAGGACGGCACAAGCTTTGTTGTAAAGGCTGGCACGGCCAGCGACAACGAGCGACGGGAACTATGGGCAAGTTTCAGCGGCGACAGCCAGCAAGATGATGAAAGTAACGCGGATTTTGAAAGCCGCGTAAAGCAGTACGCTGCTTTACAGTTGGGCAGTCACCTGAACCGCAACGGCTTTTCGATTGACGCGGACGGTGACGAGCTTGGCACGTCATACAATGTTGGCGATTTGGTTTGGTGCGTTTCTTTGCGGCTGGGTGTAAAGTACAAGGCAAGAATCACGGCAGCAAAGTATTCACAGGATGCAAACGGATCAAGCGTCAAGCTGGTTATTGGCGACCCGATTTTAACAGTTTTGAGGTGATAAAGTGGCAGAAATCAAAAATTTTCCGAATAACGTGGATGAATATATCGGAGCCGAAAATGTGATGAAATGGCTGCATGGTCGTTCCAGCGGCGTGTTTGGCGCGGATGACAATTTAAGTGTTACCGCAAACGGCGATATGACGGTAAGCGTTTCAGATGGCGTGGGTTGGCTGGCGAACGACAAAGCGGACGGCACAGTTTTTTGGAATGATACAAAAGAACAGACTGGAAGCGAGTTGCGGCTGACAATCCCGTTGGCAGATGCCATCCTGCCACGTATTGACAGGGTTGTTGTTAGCTGGGATACGGTGGATTATGCGTCAAAGCCGCGCATTGAAGTGCTAAAAGGTACGCCAAATAATGCACCTACCGCCCCGGAACTTACAAACAACACTTTGAAACGGCAAATTTCTCTTGCGCGTATTGGCGTCGCAGCAGCGGTAAGCAGCATTTCTGCGGACAGCATCACGGACGAACGGCTTGACCCCGATGTGTGTGGGCTTGTTACGGATTGGGTTAGCGTTGATACTACCACCATGCAGGCGCAGTTTTCCACATTGCTGGAAAAGGTAAAGACCGAGCTTTCCAAACTGCACGCGGGCACTGCCGTGATGACCAAGGGCGAGTATGACCCGGCGGGCCTGGGCCTTGATGCGGCGGTGCAGCTGTACAGCTGTACGAAGTCCGGCAAAGTCTACGCACTGAAGGGCACCGGCGCGGTGGGGCGGTTTAAAGTCCCCGCCGCGTGGAGTGCGGGCGACACGTGGACAGTCAACGGCGTGGCCGTGCCTGCGTATTGCGGGGCGGACGCGGCGGACGGGGACAGCGTTGTTGCCGGGCGGTGGATCACGTTTGTATACGATGGCACGCGGCTGGATTTTAACGGCGGCGGTGGATTATCCAATGCGAAGCTGGCACAGGCCACCGCCACAGAGGACAATGTGCTGGCAGGGAATAAGTTCTACGCAGGCGGTAAAACCATCAAAGAAGGAAAAATGCCGAACAGGGGCGCAGTAAGCGAAGCTATCTACCCGGGCGATTCTTACGAAATCCCTATTGGGTATCACAACGGCAGCGGGAGTGTAACTGCAAAACGCAGCTACAAAACTGTTTATCTGGGCCAGCAAACCGCCGCTTTCACAAACTTCACATATGATGTGAAGTCACACTATGGGAGCATTTATGACAAGCTGAGCCGCAGTAATTTTTATACCGTCCCTTATGCTTGGAGCGGGAACAGCACCGATGTTGCTACTTCCGGAAGCGGAGCCTGCGCTGACTATGTTTCTTACAATCCTGATACCGGCATGTTGACTGTCGGCGCACAGTCTTATGGAAAAGCTGGCGCTTTTATATCCAATGTCTTGTTTAAGGTGTATATGATCTACTAAGAAAGGAGCGTGAAATAATGTCCGAAACTATTATTCATGAAATCAGCATGAGAAATGAAACCATGAGGGAGCCGATCATAATCAACGCCTAAGGAGGTAGAGCATGGTACATACTTTAAGGCTGGATAACTACACCCCAATTCCGCGAAAGTTGGTGCTAGGGACTAATTCCAGCTTTGGCACGGAGAGTATCAAGATTGAGCGCGGGGCCGGGTGGGATGGTCTAAATCTCACTGCAACATGGCACATCCCCGGGCGGGAAGAGCCGCTGCGCGTGGCCCTGCTGGATGGGGATGCCATGGATGTGCCGCCCGAGGTAACGAAGGAGGCTAAGGATGGCGTGCTTGTGCTGGCCGGGCTGGCCTCCAGCGTGCAGCGGGCGAGTTGTAACGTGGAGTATCTTATTCTTGAGCAAGCGGGCGTATACGGCGGCGCGGATGCAGAGCCGACGCCCGAGCTGGCGGCGCAGGTGCTTGAAGCAACTATGCAAGCTAAATCAAACGCGGAGGCAGCTGCTCAAAATGCGTCAGAAGCCAAAGCTAACGCAAATAAGGCTCAAGAAAATGCTGAAAAGGCACAGCAGGCGGCGGAAAATGCGGCGGCAGATGCTGCCAAGGCCGGGCCGTATGCAGGGACCGCGCTTGCTGCCAAAGAAGCGGCAGAGGCGGCCAGCGATGGTGCGCGGCTTGCGGCAAGGGATGCACTGACTGCACAGGACAACGCAGAGAGCGAGGCCAAGGAGGCTGCCGATTCTGCCACTGCCGCGGCCGACAGCGCGGAGGCAGCTAAAAAGTCGGCGGATGCTGCGGCTGCTGCGGCTAAGACTGCGGGCGATGCGGCAACCAAGGTCAATGAGGCGGGCGTGGCGGACAAGCTGGCACAGATGGAGACGATCCAGGCCGATGTCAAGGAGCGCCAAGCGGATGTGACCGAAAAGCAGCAGCAAGTTGATGCAAGCGTGGAGCTGGCGCGGCAGGCTGCGCTGAGCAACGGCTACATGCAGATGGGCGTTGACCCGGACACGGGGCATCTGATGTACACGCGCACGACCAATCTGAAAGATAAGATTGATTTTGCTATTGTCAATGACACGAATTTGGAGGTACAGATTCATGGCTGATAGTTCTGTTTTTACCACCGATCTGGGCGCTGTGACCGCCTACGCTGACGCCAAGGCGCACGGCTACACCGGCACGCGCGATGAGTTCGGCACGCTGCTGGCGAACGCCGGCACGAATCTGGCCGAGGCGAACGCGGCCAAGAACGCCGCCCAGACCAGTGCTACGCAGGCAGACCAGAGCGCGAATGCTGCGGCGGCATCTGCCAAGGCTGCGGCTTCGGCTGTTGGTGCTACATTCTACGGTGTAGACTTCTCCGGCAGTACCAGCGCGGGCACGCGGACGGGGGCAGCTGCGGAGTTTGTGTTTACCCCCGGCACCGATACCAGCGCAGGACAAAACGACTTTGACGGCGTCTATCCTTGGGCGGGTATGCGGCGCTGCTGCTGCACGCTGAACGCGGACGGCACGGTCACGGTCAACGCCTACAAGGGCCAGCCCGGCTACATTGAGGATGGCACGAACGGTGAGGTGCTGGTTGAGGTGCCGCTGTTCTATGTCTCCGGCATGCTTGATGTAAATCCGCACGTGTCGGCGGTGCCGATGCCGGGATTCCGCGCACCGAAGAAGTTTCAGAACGCGGACGGCTCCCTCAAGCAGAAGTGCTACCTGCCCGCCTTCCCCGGCAGCATCGGTGCGGACGGCAAGCTGCACAGCATTGCGGGCGTTGTCTCCACCGGCAACAAGACGATCTCGCAGTTTTTGGCTGCGGCACGGCTTTGGGGCGAGACTTACAGCATCGGCACAAGCGCTGACTTTGAGGTACTGGCCTACTTGATGACTGTTGTGTATGGCACGCGGAATTTTCAGAGCAAAATTAACGGCTGCGTGTCGCTGTACGCAACCGACATCGCCATCACCGGAGCACGCACCGGAGAGAGTGCCGTCACGGTCGCCAAGGGCGTGCTGGAGGTCGGCAATGTCATCTCCATCGGCACCGGCAGCGAGGATGAGAGCATTGCCAAGCGCCGCATCGTCACCGCTGTAGAGGCTATTGACGGCGACAGCGCCAATGTCAAGGTCAGTTTTGACGGTGATGCGGTCACCACGACCACCGACCACAAAATCTGGCGCATCATGCAGTCCGCCGGCACGGCCAACAGCGTGATCTCCACCTGCGGCAGCCCTGTGAGCAACACGGACGGCAAGCACAGCTTTGTGTTCTACGGCTGCGAGAACCCGCTCTATGGCAACCAGTGGCGCTTTGAGTGCGACTGGAAAATCGTTGACGGCGTGCCCTACATCTGCAACGACACCAACTACAACTGGTCGAGCGTTGAGAACTACACGAAGCTGGATTCCCTCACGCTGCCTAACGAGGGCTGGGCAAAGAACCTCCAGGCGGATGAGCGGTTCCCGTGGCTGCAGATCACAAAGGAAGTCGGCGGCAGCAGCGGAACCCATCTGGCCGACTATTTCTACATCAACAAGAGTGGCACCCGTGTCGCTCTGCGCGGTGCGCTCTCCAGGGGCGGTGACATCGCGGGTGCATTCAGCCTCGCCCTCCCCGGCGACGCTTCGTGGATCTGGTGGGACCGTTCGGCGGACCTTTCTATCCCCGGCTAAGCGGGGGCCCCACAAAACTGACCGATATTGACAAGATACAAAAATATAAGGAGAGTGATTACACATGGTAAAAACTGAGTGCGCAGAGCGGCGCGATCGCTTTGAGTGTGAGCCGCTGCCCGGTGGAGCAACGCTCATCCGGCTCTATGAGGATGAGCAGGAAGTCACCCACGACGCTGTGTCCGCTATGGACACGCCCCGGCACGGCTGGCAGTATACGACCTATGAGATGGTCACAGCGCTGCCCGCCGGCGGCATCAGCACCAACCCGGATGCGTGGGCCGCGCTGGTCAGGCAGCACGACTACGATGCCGCTGCAGCTGCTGTGCGTGCAGAGCGGGACAAGCTGATCGCCGCCACGGACTGGACTGTGCTGGGCGATGCCAAGACGGTGAAGGCCGACTGGAAGGCCTACCGGCAGGCCCTGCGGGATGTGCCCGAGCAGGCGGGCTTCCCCTACGCGGTGCAGTGGCCCACGCCGCCGGTGGAAGAATGAGCGAGGAGGCCGATCTGCTGGCGCGGGTGATGCTTGTGCTGTGGGACTACCGCGAGGCCATACCGGCCGCGCGGGATCTGCTGGATGAGTATGAAGCGCTTGTGATGGACAATGATGAGGTGATACAATGAGACTTTCAAACGGTGAGGTACTGCTGCGCTGGCCTCTGGCCCAGCACATCATCACGCAGGGGTGGTACTACAACGATGGCAGCTTGCATCAGGCCATCGACCTGCGCACCCAGATCGGCAATACCAGCACGCAGCCGGTATACGCTGCCGAGGACGGCACCGTGGATCAGGTGCAGGACTGGGACGGCCACACCCGGACGGGTATGCAGAGCTATGGCGACATGGTGCGCATCAGGCACGCGCCCTACAAGGGCGGTGTGCTGCAGACGCGGTACGGGCACCTGAGCGGCTATTGCGTCAAGTACGGCCAGCAGGTGAAGGAGGGCGAGCTCATCGGCTTCAGCGGCGTGACCGGGAATGTGTTTGGCGCGCATTTGCACTTTGAAGTGATTCTGAACGGCAAGCGCACCAACCCGCTTGTGTGGATGGACAGCGATTTTACCACGGCGAGCGGGCAGGTGTTTACATACCGCCCCGGCGAGCACGCTGTACAGCTGCCCGAGCAGGCCGCCAGCGGCGCTCAGACGGCCCGGAACGGCACCGGCAAGCTGCAGGTCATCACGGTAGGGCCGGTCTCGCAGGGCGATGCAGACGCCGTCTTTGCCGTGTGCCAGAGCCGCGGCCTGACCGATGCCGGGCTGTATAAATCTGAATGGGCGGAGGTGTGATGCCGATGCAGCATGTATTTTCGTTTACACTTGCGGAGGCTTGGGCGTTTTTGATTTACGCGGCGGGCGCTGCTGCCGGACTGTATGCCGGTGGCGTTGCCATCAGCAAAGTCATCACTGCCATAAAAAAGCCGAAAGCCGACCAGGACAAACGCATTACACAGCTTGAAGAGCGGGTGAACGCCATGGAGGGATTCTTGAGAAACGACAAACAGCGGCTTGACCGCATGGACGAGGGGCAGCGCGTGACCATGCAGGCGCTGCTTGCCCTGCTTGACCACAATCTGGATGGAAACAACATTGACCAGATGCAGAAAGCAAAGAAAGATTTGCAGAAGCATCTGATCGGCTGAAAGAGGGTGCATATCTATGGGCGATTTTTTGAAAAATCTGGCAGCGCTTATTAAGGTAAAAACCATTGTGACGCTGGTTGTCGTTGCTGTTTTTGCCGTAATGGCACTGCGGGGCGGCCTGCAGCCGGACACAGTGATGACCATTGTTACAATGGTCGTAGCCTTTTATTTTGGAACACAGACCGAAAGCAAGAACAAGAAGGATGAGTAATCATGCCAAAGTTTGATTTTGTCGGCGGTTTGCTGACCGATGAAGAAACGGATGTTTTGCAGCTTCGGCGGCGCGGCTGGCGCAATGCTGATATTGCGGCAGAACTGAATTGTAGCGAGCGCACGGTAAAACGGCGCGTACACAGCATCAAAAACAAAATAGGCTGATTTAAAGGGCGCGGCTGCTTTTGTGGCCGCGCCTTTTTTATTTTGTCCCAAAGACGGCACAATGTTGGCACTTCGGTGGCCCACAGTGTGCCGTCTTTTTGTGTACAATTTATATAAAAGGAGCGGTTCGGATGGCATACAAGCAAATCAACCTAAACCCGGAACAAAAGCGCGTTGGAGATTGTACAGTCAGAGCCATTGCAGCCGCAACGCATCAAGAGTGGGCGACTGTATATGCGGCGCTTGTGTTGGCAGGATTTGAACTTCATGATATGCCGTCTGCAAACTATGTCTGGGGCAGTTATCTGCGGCGATGTGGGTGGAAGCGCTACACGTTGCCAAACAGCTGCCCGGATTGTTACACAGTGGCGCAGTTTGCAAAAGACCACTCGGACGGCACGTATATTTTGGCAATGGCTACGCATGTTGTGTGCGTGCAAAATGGCGATTGGCTGGATACATGGGACAGCGGCGATGAAGTGCCGCTGTACTACTGGCAGAAAGGATGATTGACTATGGCGTTTGGCGTACCGTATCAGCCCAGCTATATGCCGAACTATTATCCAATGGGGCAGCAGATGCCTTCGGCCATGCCCGATCAGCTTACACAGCTCCGGCAAGCGGCATATCCGCAGCAGCAACCGGCACAGCAAAGCTCGCCTATTATCTGGGTGCAGGGTGAAGAAGGAGCCAAAGCGTATATGGTGGCGGCAGGGAACAGCGTACTGCTGATGGACAGCGAAAACAGTACATTTTACATTAAGTCCACCGACGCCAGCGGTATGCCGCAGCCATTGCGCGTTTTTGACTACTCGGAACGCACGGCAAGCCAGAAACAGCCCGCACAGACAACGCAAAAACCTAAAGAGGAATATGTCACACGGCAAGAGTTCAACGCGTTGACAGCCCGCTTTGACGCGCTGGCGGCGGATAAACCTTTGACGCGCAAGAAAAAGGAGGCAGACAATGAGCAACCCTCTGTTTAACGCTCTTGGCGGCGGCAAAATGCCGGGCGCGATGGGACAATTCCAGCAAATGATGCAGCAGTTTCAGCAGTTTCGGCAGAATTTTCAGGGCGACCCGAAACAAGAGGTGCAGAAACTACTGCAGTCCGGGAAGATGAGCCAGCAGCAGCTTAACCAGTTGCAGACAATGGCGCAGCAGTTTCAGGGGCTGTTATAATCCTTTTTTCTTGTGGGTTTTCCTGTTTAGCACTGGAGAATTATCTATTCTTTCGGCTTTTTCGTAACGCCACATAAATCCGTGACACGTTTTCGTTCTCCCTTTTGCGTTGTTCAATATTTGTGATGGATTGCAACTGAGTTTCCTCGCAGCATCGGAAATACAAGCCCAAGCACGGACAAATTTTCCATCAAGTGAATACTGGAATATTTGAACAGACGCATAGTGACTTTCCCCAAATCTTCCCTTATTTGGAGACTTTTTACCAAGAGAAACAAAACTATGTCGAATGTTTTCTGACGCAGTAACCCATTCTAAATTTTCAACGCAGTTGTTTGATTTATTCCCATCAATATGATTTACTTGACACTTCTTCTGCGGGTTTGGTATAAATGCGCTCGCGACAAGAATGTGAATGGATTTGTTTTTCTTTTCTCCGTTTTTACATAGGACAACGGTTTTATAACCGCTTTTATGGCTCTTTTCGGAAAGAAGTTTTTCTACTTTCGTATGATTGTAATTTATGCTCTTTATTTTTCCTAAATTGCTTACTTCATATAAGCCTTCGTAATTCGGAACAGGTAACCATTTTTCCATAAACTGTACTCCCTTACGTGGTGGATTATTCTGTTTCTATTATACCACAAAATACAAAATCTGCGCAGATTTGTATAATATTTTTTTAAGGAGAACAATTATGAGTCTTTCTTCGGATGGAACTGTAATGACTATGCCGGTTCAGCCCGCAAACGCCAATTCTAATGGTGGCGGCTTCGGCTGGGGCGATAACGGCGCTCTGTGGCTGATTGTGCTGTTTCTGTTCATTTTTGCTGGCGGCTGGGGCAATGGTAACGGCTGGGGCAACAATGCTGGCAACGGCGCTGGGGTGGTTGACGGCTATGTGCTGACCTCTGATTTCGCCAACATTGAGCGCAAAATTGACAACGTGAACAATGGCTTGTGCGATGGCTTTTATCAGCAGGCGCAGCTTATCAACGGCGTACAGCAGGGCATGAGCAACGGCTTTATGTCAGCTGAAATCAGCCGCGCAAACCAGCAGGCGGCATTTATGCAGCAGCTGAATGCCATGCAGATGCAGCAGGCCAACTGCTGCTGCGAAACCCGCGAGGCGATTCAGGGCGTGAATTACAATCTTGCGACACAGGCATGTGAGACCCGGCAGAGCATCAACACTGGCACACGAGACATCATCGACAACCAGAATGCCAACGCAAGAGCGATTCTTGACGCGATGACCGCACAGCGCATTGAAGCGAAGGATGCCAAGATTGCCGAGCAGAACCAGCAGCTTTTTGCCGCACAGCTTGCCGCAAGTCAGGCTGCGCAGAATGAAACGCTGAAAGCCTATATGAGCGGGCAGCTCGCTTACTACAACCCCCGCCCTGTTCCTGCTTTCCCCGTTCCCGCACCGTATCAGTATGGGAATTGCGGAGCCTGCAACGGCTGCGGATGCTAAAAATGAATACGGCAACTTGTCGGAACATCTGACATGTTCGGCCCCGTGCCGATAGTGCAAAATGTGGCGGGGCAATCGTCCCGCCACTATCTTTTTTTGAAAGGAATGATTTTATGGCTGAATTTACAAACGCCAATACTGTGAGCGTGGCAGCAGGCCAGAACGTGCCGCTGACGGAAACGGCAGTAGCGGGTAAGGGCTGTGTCGTACACAGAGAGGGCGCCGGTATTGTTACGCTGCGCGGCATTACGAACCAGTGCAAAGCTCGTTTCAAAGTGGGCTTCGGTGCAAACGTTGCTATCCCTACAGGCGGCACAGTAGAAGCTATTACGGCGGCGCTTGCCATCAACGGTGAACCGCTGAACAGTGCGACTGCAACCGTGACACCGGCAGCAGTAGAAAACTTCTTTAATATCTATGTGACGTCTTTTGTTGAAGTTCCGCGCGGCTGCTGCCTGACCGTTGCCGCCGAAAATACAAGCACACAAACCGTTTTGTTTGCGAACGCAAACTTTGTGGTCGAGAGAGTGAGCTGAAAGGAGTAAACCATGAGTAAAAGAGTTTTGTATGACTTGAAAGACATGCTGTGCGCAGAACTGGACGAAATCGGAAAGAAGGGTGAAATGTCTGCCGGTGACTTGGAAACTGTTCACAAGCTGACTGACACTATCAAAAACATCGATAAAATTGTCATGCTGGAAGATGACGGTTACAGCCGCGATGAGGATTACAGCCGCGATGGTGATTGGAGCGCCAACATGCGCGGCAATTATGGACGCGGCAGCAGCTATGCGCGGCGCGGTTCGCATTATGTGCGCGGGCACTACAGCATGGACGATGGGCGCGATTCACTGATTTCCCGCATGGAAGATATTATGCGCGGGGCTGACAGCAAAGACAGGGAAGTCATCCAGCGCTGCATTGACACGATGCGAAACGGTTAAAGTGAGGTGTAAGGGCTATGGTTGACGTGCGAGAGATTGACGGCGCTATAGCCGAAATCGAAAACAGCGAACTCACCATGACCAGAGTTAAAAATTTGGCGGCATTGTATGTTGTGAAAAATCAGCAGCTTGCAGATGCATCCCATCCCCCGCAGAAAGCAGAACTGCAAGAGCCTGTGCGCTACTACGAAGCGGCAGAGCCGTCTACAAGGGCTGCTGTTGGCAGCAGCGACTTTTTACGGGCTGTGTCAAACGTAGACACAACAGCGGCGCTGAACGTACTGGATGAGCTTATGTCTGCCCTGTATGTGGCAAATCCTAAAGTATACAATGGCGTAATGCGGAAATTGGAGCGTTTACAGGATGAGTGAATTTTTGGAGATTGTAAAAAAGGCCGATACCGGGCGAGTGTGGCGTGTGCTGGATGAGTTTATGGATGCGCTGAAAGAAGTGAGACCTGATGTGTATAATGATTTGGTACACAGTTTGCAGAGAAAATAGGCGAGTGTGTACTAAAACGTGTACTTGAAAAAGAAAATGCCGTAGATTATAACGAATCTACGGCATTTGTTTTGGTCGAGGTGACAGGACTCGAACTATACACAATGCTTTTAGTGGTTGAAAATATAGCGGTATATTGCTATATTTTTTGCTTTATCACATACTTTTTCTATTATTTCATACATTTAAGAAAAAAAGTGTGTACTTTTAGTGTGTACTTTTTAGTCCACCAATCTATCAAAGATTTCTTGTAGGTTTTTGGCTGTCCGTTCGTCATCTCCAGCGATGTAGTGGGAGTATGTGCCGTATGTGTCCATATCCTCGCTATGCCCGACTAGCTGCTTTAACTCGCCAGTCGGCAGCTCCTTCGCAATACTCACAAACGTGTGGCGCAGTTCGTAAAGACTCAGCTCCGGCATGTCATTAGAGCGCTGATAGCGCTGCCAGCGGTGGTAATAGGTGTGCATGGATGCCATTGGAAAGATATAGGCCTGCTTTCCAGTCACTGCTTTCTGAGCTTCCAGCACGTCCACTGCGCGTCTGGATAGCACTACCGTGCGCAATGCGTTTTCGTTTTTTCCCTGCGTGATTTGACCGTGCGCATTGATAGCCTGCTTTAGTCTGCACAGATTCCCGTCAACATCTTCCCATCGCAGCCCCCGCATTTCACCGGGCCGCATGCCTGTTAGCACTTGGAACCTATAATAATTTATGTATTCATCATGCACAGATTTTCCGCGCATGATGGTCGTATCTACTTTTAACAGCGTGTTCAGCGCTTCAACTGTCAGCACGTTCTTTCCTTTTTTTCTGGACGCTGCCGGAATCTGTAACTCCTCAAGCTCAAGCGTTGTCCATTTTGATTTTCGGCAAAAATTCACAAACTGCTTGCAGTAGCTGGCATAGTTCTGTAACGTCTTTTTGGATAAGGGATCTTTGCTGTTCCCCTGTGGATGGCGAAACGCATAATCTATAATTTTTTGGAAATCCTGTTCAGTAACGGTTTTTATCGACTTGATCCCGATGGCCGGCAGCAAATGGGAGCGGCCGAACGATGCCATGTTTTTGTATTCTGCATCAGACACAAGTTTTTTCTGCTGCAGCAACTGTTCCCATGCGTCAGAAACCTTAATGCGTTCCGTCTTTACGCCTATGTCAAGCCATTCATCTGCTTTTTTGTTAGCTTCCCTCTGGCCTGTGCGGCCCGGTTTGGCGCTGGTAAACGTCTTGCGCACGCCGTCTTTCTGCACGTTTATCTGCCAACGCTGGGCAGATTCAATCCATCTCGCTGTATTTGTTCTTTTCATATTGCGGCTCCTTTTTTTGTGTGTTATAATAATGCCGTCAACTTTTTATGTTGACGGCTCTTGCCCTTGCCGGTGGTGCGAACACCGGCAGGGGCTTTTTTAATATCTGATAAACACGACAGATACGATGCAAATGCCGACGATCAGTCGTGTATCGCAGTTTCTTTTTTGGTTATTTACATCCTCCGACAAAAAAACATATGTGAATGCAGTACAATTTTGGTCAAGGGGGGCAGACAAATGGAAAGGCTGGTAAACAAGCCGCCGTCCCATCATGGACGGAAACGACCAAAAAAAACGGTTGTCAAGTGCTGGAAATCCGATATATAGGACAGCAAATACTTGACAAATGAGTATTTTTGTGAAACTGTTGAAACACAACTGCTGGTTGTGTAAAATACACTTATCGGTTCTTACTTTGCATCTTTTTCACTCGTTCAATATAAGAATCTCGCCTATCTGTGTAATACGGATTTTTTATTTTCTTTAAAATAGAAAGTGCTTTATCGTATTCGCCAATTTTTATATACAAATCAGGGAGCCGGAATGTCCATTTTGAACCGTTGAACAGCAGCCCGCCGCTTTTCCAGATGCCCTCCCAAAATTCAACCAAAAACCCAATATCACCCGTTTTTTCAAAATAGGATTCTGCGTATTTGATTTGTTCAAGCTGCTTGTCCTGCGCTTTTAAATCGCGCTGTAACTTTCTAATTTCTGGATCATCAAACACGACATTTTCAATCCTTTTTGATTGCGTTTGTTTAACAGGAACAGGCTTTTGCGGTTTTGGCTTCAAAAAGTCAAAAAAGCCCATAGTATCACAACCTTATTTAATTTGGGGGAATTATGATGAAAAAAGAACAATTGACAGAAGTCGAAAAAAGTACGATACTTAGTTTAAGAGAACGCGCAAAGCAACTTATGCGGGAACTGCCGCTCAAAGATGCTATTGCAATTTGTAATGAGGTTATAAAGGAGACAAGCAATGCGGGATAGAATTGATGTCTACAACAAGTGCGACGACAGCGAGTACAGGAAGAAAAAGGATGAAGTCATCGAAAAAATGCTGAAACTGATTGAAGTCTCCGGCATGAACTTTTACGATGCACAAAATCTTCCGTTAGAGCTGGACAGAGCTATTGCGGCCAGTGTAATTGCAGCACAGGGGAACACGGCGTTCCGCCCGCACAATGCCTTTAAGAGCCGGATTGATGATGCTCAATAAGCGCAGTTACCGCACCTTTTGCAATCGTTTCAATCACAGTAAGAGACACATTGCCAACCGCTGACAAGGTGGGCTTTATTTTTTTCTGCCACGTCTGCTGATTGGAAATTGACGCAATAAAGTCATGGCCTTTTGGCGTGATATACATAATATAAAAAAACTCTATCGTTCTGAGTTCTTTGTCTATTCGATATTCTGCCACGATATAGCCATTTTCAGCAGCCTGCAAGCAAGAATAAAATATATCTTCCCGGGAATAGCCTTTGCCCCTCATAAAAGAGGATTTTTTCAGCTTATCAGGGCTGGAACATTCAAACTCCATACTGCATTTATCATTCAGGAACAAACCGAGCTGTTCTTCAAGACCGAGCATAACATCTCGGACGCAATCAGGATTTATCTTCATTGACTTTCACCTTCTTTGCTGCTGCCATCGCAATTACCATATCAAGACCTTTGCCATCTAAAGTGTCAAGCCACTGATCGATGTCTTCATAGGAATCTAGTTTTAGCCCATCGCCTTGCGCGGTGGGCTTTTCTTTTTGCGCGGAATCGTCTCCTATGAGGTCGTCTACGGTAACGCCAAAATAGTTTGCTACCCTTTCAAGCGTTGCTTTACGAACGTTCCCTCCCTTGCCCCAGCGAGTAACAACAGACCTGTAAAATCCCATCTCTTCTGCTGCCGCACTGGGGGATATGTTTTCTTTTGCGCACAATCTAATAAAGTTGTCATAGAACATACAATTTTTCACCTAATTATTTGTGCAATCATACAAACGTAAACAAAAGCAACAAAATCGCTTGACTGTTGCGTATGTTTACGTTATAATGGCACTTGTAAGGCAACAAACGCAACAAAACACCAAGCCCAGACAGCTATATGCCTGAACTAAATGCTATTACGTATCTGACAACTACAATATAGCACGTTTTGTAAACATTTGCAACACCTTACACTGCCGCGACAGCAAAAAAATCCGCCTGCTGTTCGTTAGCAGACGGATTTTTCCCAAAGTTTTTTACCAGAACAAGTTTGCAGCAACGGAACCGCTCAATGTGAGCGGGCAAGTACACGGTCCTTTGTGCAATGCGCATCCGCTGCTTGCAAAACGAACTTGCAATTCTGTGGACTTGCCGTAACCTTTGGCAGCTTTGGGGCAGCCGTTTAAGCCATAGCGCGTTACGCAATTTCTTTAGTCTGGAACTGGCATACTCAAAAGTTGGGTCAAGGGACGACCACCTTCCTTTCTGCCTTACTCTGGCAATTCAGATTATAGCGTATTGTGTCGCGGCAGTCAATTTTGTTTACTTCTAATTTTTACTAGGGAGGTGAAAAAATGCCCGAAGCTTGGACTGGTCGTTTGATTGGGAAGATGCACAACAACGACATTTCCTATGAAGATGTAGCAAAAAAGCTCGGTTACGGTAAGCCGTATATCTGCTTGATTCTGAACAGCAAGCGCAAACCGCCCGACATTCAGAAAAAGATGGAAGCGGCTGTAAGTGAACTGATCGCAGAAAGAAAGGAGTGACCACCATGACAAACCTTGCTTTTACAGCTCTAATCAAAAGCAAGGGCTACAACAAACAGCGCCTTGCAGATGTCTGCGCCTTGTCCAAAACGCAGATGTCAAACCGCATCAACGGCGCTAATGATTGGCGCTGGCCGGAGGTCTGCACCGTCTGCCAGATGCTTGACATCTCGCTTGACGAGTTCGCAACTTACTTCCCATCCGGGCGCGTCAAACCCGGCAAACCGCACGAACTCACCCGCGAGGAGCGCATCGACAGCGTTCTTGCCGAGCTGCGAGAAATCCTTATGTAGCAGCGGCATTGCGCCGCTTAGCCAGGCACAGCAATGGCATGGAGGTGCATTGCATGGCAACGGAACTGCTTCGTTAGATAAGCAAAGGCTAAGCCGTGTATGGAGCTGCAAAGGCAAGGCTTGGTATTGAAGTGAGTTGCAACGGAAATGAAATGTCTCGCAGAGCCAAGGTAAGGCGGAGAGTTGCTTTGCCAAGGCAAAGCAATGAGTAGAGTTGCACCGCTTCGGCAAAGCGCTTCGTTGCGACGCAGAGGCATAGCATTGAGATTCGACGCGAAGGCAAGGCGATGCAGTGAACAGAGATGCAACGCAACGGAATAGCCCGGCAAGGTTTTTCGGAGGCACCGATTTGATTAGCAGTGGAAAAGCCTTGTGCTGCTTGCTCTGATTGGCAATGGAATGGCGAGGCCACGCGACGAATGACACCGCAACGGCATGGCGGAGTACCGCATTGCGTAGGCATTGCGTAGACTGGCATAGGCACCGAAAAGCAACCGATTTTATTAAAAAAGGAGACAACCACCATGAAAGTAAAAATCACTCTTTTGGAAGAAGTTCTCGGTTCTTCCCCCAGCAATGAAGAACTTCTCGCAACCTATATTGCCAGCAAGGCCCCCACCGGCGACCTCACCGCCGAAGAAGTGGACAATATCAAGGCGCAGAACGCAGAAGACCGCGTCACCGTCTTTCCCAAAACTGCCGACGGCACGCCGTTCCTGTATGACTATCAGGTAAAGGGTATGTTCAAGGACAGCTGCAAAATGCTTGCCAAAGCGGGCAAGGCTGGCTATGCAGGCGGCAAGGCTTGCGCAGCTATCAAGGCGTACAAACAGGCTATCGATGGCTTGATTTTCGTTACCCCGCGCGAGATTCCCTACGACCTGCACGGCATGAAGGTTGATTTCTGCGAGCGCCCCCTGCGGGCGCAAACCCCGATGGGCGAACGCGTCAGCATCGCAAAGTCGGAGAGCGTTCCCGCAGGTGCAACAGCAGAGTTTGAAATCGAATGCCTTGACCCCAAGCTTGAGGATATGGTTCGTGAATGCCTCGACTACGGCGCAAAGCGCGGGCTTGGGCAGTGGAGAAACAGCGGCAAGGGCCGCTTTGAATGGGAGGAAATCAAAGAATGATGGCAGCAGCAACAAAAAAATGCCGCCCATGTGCTGGCACACAGAGACGGCAAAACGAACAGAGCATCGCAAAAAGCTCTAACTGTATTCTATCACTGAAACGCGCAGCCGTCAAGCTTGCAATCACCGCAGATTTGGTGCTGCTGCTGGCTGCGCTCGGTTCTCTCAACATCCCCGCCACCCTCGCCGCCCTGCTGGCGCTCAACGCCCTGTGCGGGCTGATTCTCAAACAGGAGGAAAACATTCATGAAAATGTATAAAGGCTTTGACAAAGACCTGAAATGCCGTGATTTCCAGTATGAAATCGGCAAGACCTACGAGGAATCAACTGCCAAACTGTGCGAAAGTGGTTTCCATGCCTGTGAGCGCCCGCTGGATGTGTTCGCATATTATGCACCCAGCAAAACGAGCCGTTATTGTGAGGTTGATCTCGATGATGTGAGCTACCAAATGAGCGGCGATTCCAAGCGCTGCGGTAAAAAGATTGCCGTGAAAGCAGAAATCGGTATTGCCGGACTTGTAAAAGCTCAAATCCAGTATGTGAAAGAGCACACAACGATGAAACACACAGACCCCAAACAGGCTACGGCTGGCGATTACGGCGCGGCTACGGCTGGCGTTTCCGGCGCGGCTACGGCCGGCGATGCCGGCGCGGCTACGGCCGGCAAGTACGGCGCGGCTACGGCCGGCGATGCCGGCGCGGCTACGGCCGGCAAGTACGGCGCGGCTACGGCTGGCGTTTCCGGCGCGGCTACGGC
>ERZ834769.478-NODE-478-length-42664-cov-4.075078_pt1 | contig 42664 bp, 57 predicted proteins | sample MGYA00519690_ERZ834769 | MGnify/ENA primary metagenome ERZ834769 (study PRJEB31850, sample SAMEA3708760) | human gut metagenome | biome: human gut; feature: human-associated habitat; material: faeces | place: China | collected 2014 ... | reverse complement strand
ATAACGATTAGCGCTCCTAGTAATATTAAAATTATTTTTCCCATTTTTACATCCTTTTAATTAAAAAATTCTACTGTAAACCTGCAATCAAATTCTTTTTTTGGTGCAAGCGTTATTATATCTGTTTTTTGTGCAAACACTCCAGTTGTTTTAACATTATCTGCTGTTGAGTACCATGGCTCAATACATATAAATGGTGCTCGTGGTTTTGACCAAACGGCTAAATATGGAAATCCTTCAAAGTCCATTGTTAATAATGTCTTGTTTCCAGTTTTTTGTTTTAAACTTATTTTATGAGATGTTATGCCTTTCATTATCAATGCATCGTTTTTAAAAGTATTTCCATCAATTGGAATTCTTCTTAAGTCTGACATTACGTTTTTTGCATATTCAGTGCCCACTAATCCGTCTACCAAATATAAAAAGTGTATTTTCTCTTCGTCTTCTTCAAATTCCAAATAATATTCTTTATCTAATAATGCTTTTTGGTCAATTTTAAATGCAGGATGTCCTCCTATTCCAAAAGGCATATTGTTGTCGCCCTCATTTACTACCTTGTATATTGTAGTTAGTTTGTTTCCATCTGTTCTGTATGTAATGTACAGAGCAAAGTCAAACGGATATTTAACCAAAGTACTTGGATTGCTTCTCAACACATATGAATGGAAATCGTTCAATTTTGTTATAGGTTCAAATTCCATATCTCTGGCAAAACCATGTTGAAACATTTCATATGTTTTACCATTGATAATTGTTTTATTTTGCTTTAGTTTTCCCACAATAGGAAATAATACTGGGAAATGTCTTTTCCAATATACTTTTCCATTTTCATCTATGCACTCTTGTCCTTGGTGAATTTTCTCTATTCCATCTAGTTTGTAGCTTATTAGCTCTCCACCCAGTCTGGAAGTTAGCATTTGACTTTGCATAAAATTTTCTCCTTTTACATTAAATTACTTCTCTTTATGAATCATATAATTCCATGAGTCTTGGCACATTTCTTTAATTCCTTTTTCTGCTGACCATCCAAGTTCTTCTTTTGCTTTTTTTGGATCTGAATAGCAAGTTGCTATATCTCCTGGTCTTCTGGCCACTATTTTGTATGGTACTTTCTTTCCTGTTACTTCTTCAAAAGCTTTTACCATATCTAGAACGCTGTAACCTACTCCTGTTCCTAGATTGTAAATATATAATCCTTTTCCTTCTTTGTTTAGTTTATCTAATGCGTATAGGTGTCCTTTTGCCAAATCTACAACGTGTATGTAATCTCTAACTCCTGTTCCATCAGGGGTATCATAATCATCTCCGAATACTGACAATTCTTCTAGTTCTCCTGTTGCAACTCTTGCGACATATGGCATTAAATTGTTTGGTCTTCCTTGTGGTTCTTCTCCAATTAGTCCACTTTCATGTGCTCCTACTGGATTGAAGTATCTCAAGATACATATGTCCCACGAATTATCAGATTTATATAGGTCTTGTAATATTTGTTCTATCATCAATTTTGTTGTTCCATAAGGATTTGTTGTTCCACCTATCTTGCAATCTTCTGTAATTGGTATTCTTTCTGGCTCTCCATATACAGTTGCTGAAGAACTAAATACAAATTTTTTCACATTGTATTTTCTCATTGTCTCTAGAAGTATTATACAACCTGATACATTATTTTCGTAATATTCTAATGGTTTTTCTACTGATTCTCCAACAGCCTTATATCCAGCAAAGTTAATTACTGAGTCTATTTTGTTTTCTTCAAATACTTCTTCAAGCTTGTCTCTGTCTAAATAATTTAGCTCATAAAACTTGAAGTCTTTATTTGTTATTTTTTTAATAGCTTTTAATACTGCTGGTTTGCTATTGCTGAAATTGTCGATTATAACTACTTCTTCTCCTTTGTTTAATAATTCTACCACTGTGTGAGCACCTATATAGCCTGCTCCACCTGTTACTAATATTGCCATTTATTCTTCCTCACTTTCTATTGAACATTTACCATAAATTAGTCCTATATATAATTCTCCACTTTCAGATGTTCCTGCTTTGCCTCCTCCATTGCTTACACACGAAGTACATTTTAGAGAAGTATCTTCATTTGGCGTAATTATCTTTCCTACTGCTGTTATAAAGCTATTATTTTCACAATAATCTATGAATGAATTGTTTTCAAGGTAGCCACATACTCCTCCAACTATTACCAAATTATCTTGGTCAGATTTTATATTTCCATAATTTTTAGAGTTCGATATTCTAGAACCTGAATAATTGTATCCTGTTATTCCACCTAGATAAACATTTCCCATAGATGGTTGGTCTATCTTTTTTAATTCTCCATCATTTCGACTTTGAGTTATAACCCCTTTGTTTTGGCCTGTAATTCCACCGATATAAGTTACACCTGTGACTTTTCCTGTGTTTTTGCAATTTTCAATCGTTCCACCTTCTAATGTTGCTACTATTCCTCCAGCTATTTCGTTGTTATCTAGATTTTCGGTTATATTATTTAATTCTCCTGTATTTTTTGAAGCTATGACGTCTCCTGTTGAATAACCTATAGTTCCTCCGACTTTCTTTCCAGAAATTTTTCCATTGTTTGTGCAGTTAGTTATTGTTCCTTTTTCATTTAGTGCAACAATTCCTGCTGTATATTTATTATAGCTTTTTTCTTCGCTAATGTTGCCATTGTTTGTACAATTAGTTATTACTCCACTATCTTCAGTTCCTTCTATCTTAGTATTTTTTGCAGTAACTCCCGCTTTTGTACAATTCGACTCTATATTTACTTCATTTACACTGTCTATTATTTTACCAACATTTTCTCCTGCTAGTCCTGCCACTAATATCTCAGTTTCTTTGTCAGTAACTAATTTAATTTCTCCCTCAGCTTTGCATTTCTGTATTATTCCCGAATTTTTTCCTGCAAGCAACCCTATATTTAGGTTAGATTTTTCTATATTTGTTATTTCTAGTTTTTCAATTATTCTTAAATTTAATATTGTTCCTTTATTTTCTCCAAATAGTCCAATATTTTGATTTGTATTATCATCGGATATTTTTATTTGTAAATTACTTATGGTTTTTCCATTTCCGTCAAATACACCTTTAAAGATTACTTCTCTGTCTTTCTTGCTATTTAAGTCTTTTTTTCCTATTAGCTTAAGACCATCTCCAGTAGTTAATTCTTTTTTTATTTCTTCTGTTTTTCCATCATTATTTAAATCACCAAAGCTTTTATTATTAGGATTATTATAAGATGAATCTTCTTGAAGATTTAGATTTGTTTCTAGCACAAAGTGTTTGCTGTCATAAATTCTTCCTTTATTGATATCTAATAATAATTTTATTAAGTCCTCTACTTTTGATATTTTGTATGCATCTTCACTTGTTCCGCTTCCCCAAAAAAGTTGTTTGCTCTTTATTGGCATTTTGTTTTTTTGGTACTAAATTTTTAACTGCAATAATTCCAAGCACTATTGCTATTATAACAATTATTGAAATTAATATCTGAAATACACTAATACTGACCTTTCTAGTTTTCATATACTTCTTCCTTTCAATTACTCCTTAGTTTTTCTCTTCTAGCTTTTGATAGATTTTGTAGTTTCTTATAATTTTTCTTACATACATATTTGTTTCTTTGTATGGTATGTTTTCAATGTCACTTCCATCTGCTTTTATTATTCCATTGTCAATCCATTCTTTTACATTTCCTATCCCTGCATTGTATGCCGTAAGTGCTAATAGCATGTTCCCATTATACAATTCTAATAGTTCAGAATAGTATTTTGTGCCAATCATAATATTTTTTTCTGGATCAAATAATGTTTCATCCACAATCAGCTCATCGATTTTATTTGCAATTTCAACAGCCGTTGAATCCATTATTTGCATTAAGCCTTTTGCTTTGCTTGTTGACTTTGCATCCTTTTTAAAATTGCTTTCTGCTTTTATGATTGAGAATACCAAAAGCGGATCAACATTATACTCTTTTGCATATTTTTCTACATACTCTTCATATGTTTTTGGATATATCTTCTTTAAGATTTTATCTTCTAAATTAAATACTTTTGCAAGTACTCCTAGTAATATTATAAAAACTATTACTACAAGTATAACCTTATATGTCTTTTTCAAAATTTTCTCCTTGCACCACTCTTCTGTTTATTTTACTTCATACCAGCTGTTTCCTTCTGAAATTTCAACTTCTAAAGGTACTGATAATTTCATTGCTCCTTCCATAGATTCTTTTAATATCTGTTTTGCTTTTTCTTTATCTTGAAGAGCAACTTCTAATAACAATTCGTCATGTATTTGTAATACAATTTTAGCATGAATTTTGCTTTCTTGCAATGCATTCTTAACATTTATCATCGCAATTTTCATAATGTCTGCCGCTGTTCCTTGTATAGGCGTGTTCATAGCAACTCTATTGCCAAATTGTCTTACCATATAGTTGCTAGATTTTATTTCTGGAATATATCTTCTTCTTCCAAACAGTGTTTCTACATATCCTTTTTGTTTTGCACTTTCAACTATATCATCCATAAAATGTTTTATTCCGCTATATTTTTCTAGGTATTGTTGTATATATTCTTTCGCTTTTTTATTACTTACCCCTATTTGATTTGCTAACCCGAAATCACTTATTCCATAGACTATTCCAAAGTTTACAGCCTTTGCAGAAGACCTTTGTTCTTTTGTAACTTCTTCTATTGGAATATTAAATACCTTAGACGCTGCTTGCTTGTGGATGTCTTCCCCATGATTGAAAGCATATATCATATTTTCGTCTTGAGAAATGTGTGCTAGCACTCTTAATTCAATTTGCGAATAATCTGCATCTATATACACATTTCCCTCCGCTGGTTTAAACGCTTTTCTTATTTGTTTGCCCAGCTCTGTTTTAGTTGGAATATTTTGTAGATTTGGCTCTGTACTACTGATTCTTCCTGTTGCTGTGATAGTTTGATGAAAGCTTGAATGTATCTTGTGTGTTTTAATATTTATATATGGAATCAATCCTTCTACATATGTTGAATTTAATTTCATCAATGTTCTGTATTCTAGTATTTTTTCTATTATAGGATGTTGACCTTTTAGTTTTTCTAGCACGTCAACATCTGTTGTATAACCATTCTTTGTTTTCTTGTATACTGGTAATTGTAGCTTTTCAAACAATATTTTTCCTAACTGTTGATGAGAATTAATGTTAAACTCTTCTCCTGCTAAGTTATATATTTCCTCTGTTAATGTTTGAAGTTGAGCTTTTAATTCAGTTCCAAAGTTTTTCAATTCTTCTTCATCGACATACATTCCGTTATACTGCATATCAGCAAGTATTTGTGCCAACGGCATTTCTATATTGTTGAATAAAGATATAGCTCCCGCTTCTTCCAATTTCTTTATCGTAACTTTTTGGAGCTTTGCTATAATATAACATATTAATGAGTTTCTATACTTCTCTTTTTTTAGTTCTTCTTCATTATTTTGATTATTATCAAATAAATTTAATTGTGCACTATTAGACTTGTTAGAATCTTCAAACTCATTTTCCATATATTCTTCTATGTCTATACCTAAATATTTTTTAGCCATTTCATCTATTGTATTTTTATCAGTAGGATTCAAATTGTATCCAGCTATTTCTGCATCATATTTAATATTATTATAGCCTATCCCCTCTTGTTTAAGTAAAATATAATCTGTCTTCACTTTATAACTTGCTTTTTCTACTTGAGAGTCCTCAAATAAGTCTTTTAATGTAGTTACATCTATATTCTTTGAGTAATACACTGTATTTGCTTTTCTATCGTATATACTAATAGATTTAATGCTCTCATTTATTATTAAATCATTTGTTTGTATTTTCTCTTTTTCAAAGTAGTATATAAGTTCCTTGCATTCTTTAGCTACTTTCAGTATTTTCTTTATATCCTCTTCTTCTATTTTAAATAGGTCATCTATTTTCTTACTTACTTTAGCTGTTCCTAAACCATTTAGATCAAATCTTTCTATAAACCTATTAAATCTAAGCTCTTTAAATTTATTTGTTACCGCTTCTTTGTTCCAATCCTTTACGGCTAAATCTTTTACTTCTACATCTAATGGAGCATCTAGTAATATTGTTCCAAGGGTTCTTGAAAGAATTGCTGATTCTTTGTTATTAGTTAGTTTTTCCTTTAAAGCTCCCTTTATTGAAGTATTGCCGCTCTCTAATTCCTCATACAATTTATCTATATTTTGGTATTCTTTGATAAGCTTTAAAGCTGTTTTTTCTCCTACTCCTGGTACTCCCGGAATATTATCAGATGTATCTCCCATTAGTCCCTTTACCTGTATTAGCTGTACTGGCTTTATGCCATACTCTTCTTCTATTTTTGATTCATCATAATCTTCTGTCTCTGTCTTTCCCATTTTTGTTCTTGGGATTCTAATAGTGATATTCTTACTTGCAAGTTGGAAAGTGTCTCTATCTCCTGAAAGAATGGTAGTTTTTATGCCTTCTTTTTCTGCTAGTTTTGATATTGTTCCTAATACGTCATCTGCTTCATAACCTTCCTTCTCTATTATGGTTATATTCATATTTCTTAATATTTCTTTAATAATAGGCATTTGTTGAGCCAACTCTTCCGGCATTGCATGTCTTGTACCTTTGTATTCTTTATACATGTTGTGTCTATGAGTTGGAGCTTTTAAGTCAAAAGCTACTGCTATATATTCTGGTTCTAAATCCTCTAGTTCTTTAAATAATATTGCTAAAAATCCATAAATAGCATTTGTATATGTTCCATCTGCTGACATTAAAGCTTTTGTGTTCATAATTCCATAAAAAGCTCTATTCATTATGCTGTTTCCATCTATTATTAATAATCTATTACTTTTCAAATCTATACCTCTTTCTTTTATCTTTCATCTCTCTGATCTTGGCCTTGTTGTTTAATCATTTGTCTTGTTTTTTTGCTTTCTGATATTTCCTCTTGCAAATTTCTTATTTTATTTTTTCTTGCCTCTAATACTATTTTTGCATTATTAATTATTGCATCAGGAGCCTGCTGATCTTCAAATTCTTCTAATCTTTTCTGTTGTCCCTTTGTTTGTTCTTCCATATATTCTAGTACACCTTGAAAGTACGTTGACTCTCCATCTTCTGGAATATTTTCTATGCAAAGTGTTTCGTCTTCATTTATATGGATTTTTCTTCCTTCTATATCTGTAAACTCGTCATTGATTCTTTCCATACTTTCCCCGTTAGCAAGATCGAACATATTAATTATTCTTCCTTTTAGGTCATATGCAACACAAATTTCCGAATGTTGGAAAACTCTAAATGAAATTTCTCTATAATCCACTTCGGGATGCTCTTCCAAGTATTCTCTTACAGAGAACAAATTGTAAAACTCGTCTGGGAAACCTTTTGCTGTACTATTTGCTCTATACATTAAATACGGAAATACTTTGTTTGCTATTACAGTGGTGCTATTCTCGTCATTTTCATCATCAAATAACACACTTTCTAAATTCATTATTGCATCTTCTCTTTTTTGAGATAGCAATTCTCTAATCTTTTTGTCTGTATTACAAGTTTGCTGTATATCCTCATCTTCCATCATATATGCAATCCTTGATACATCTATTCCTTGCATACGAAGTCTTCTAATATCTTCCACTAAATAAATGTATATATCATATTCGCTTGACACATACAGTTGCTTTGTCATCTGTTTGTAGAACTCATATTTTTGGATTAGTTCCTCCACGCTATTAGCTTGTGGGTATATTCTTGCTAATTCCGATAACGCCAGTGCAGTGTACTGAACAGCAGAATTATCCACATCTAATACTGTCTTTTGGCTTAACTCCCCTTGTCTTATTTTATCTGTATAATATATAAAAGAATTTGAGTTTAATCCTTGTTCATCAATAATTTCATTTATATCATTTTCAGGATTTAAAATTTCTCTAATTATCATCTCTTTTCCTGTGAACTTCATTAGTGCTTTTACTGTCTCCATTAATCGAGTATATCCATTGTTCGAGAGTTTTATATTGCAATTAGTACAGATTTCCTGTGTCATGAACTCTGTTACAGCTTCTGTAATTCCTTCTCCAAAATTAATAAATTCTCCATCCACATATCTCATTGAATCAGAGAATCCAACTTTTGAAATTCCTTTGTTAGACTTGTATCTTGTTATACAATGGATTAATTCATGTATTATTACATTTTCTTTTTCGTCTACTTTGCTAGATATTATAATCTTTCTTAGTATTGGATTATATATACCAGAAACATTTTTCTCCATTTTATCAGAAAACTCTATATCTGAATCCAAATTTCTTGTAATTCTTCTTGCCACATCTTCTTTTGTTATACAGTCTCCATAAGTTTTTCCAAATGCATCTATAAACATGACTATATAGTCTTGTGTTTGCTTACTATAATGTTTAGTTTCTAGTATTTTTAGTATTTCTTCCATATTTTATGCTCCCTAGTTTATATAATATCTATATTATTTTTGATTATATAATTGTTTTCTAGCATTCTTCTGAGTTTTCTTTCGTCCGTTATTTCTTCGTATTCTCCGTTTTTTTGCAGCATAAAGATTATTCTGCCTTGCTCATTATTTCTAAATTCAACATATGTATCATTTGCAAATTCTATTTCCTTTATTTTAGTGTATGTCGTTCCATTTACATTTACTTGTTCAATTACCTTATTATTTTCAAACTTATAATTACTTTTCATTTTATCACTACTTTCTTATTAATTTTGTAGCTGTTTTGATAGTGCTTTTTTTCTAGCTATATTTTATTTTTTAATAGCCCAAATGTCAAGGTTTTATTGAAAATATAGTAATGAAAATTGTTTTATTTAAAGCTTTTTATCTGTTTCTATTTGTTTTTTTGTTTAATCCTGATTTTATCCTTGCTGTAGGCTTTACATAATTTGATTTTTCTTCTATTTTATGGTATACTATACATAGTAGTCACTTAGTAAATCCTAGAAAAAAATTTTAAAAGGAGGGAATTCTTTTGCGCACGACTACACCTATCAAAGCACCCTGGCTCAGCGAACGAGTCCTACAAATGGAGAAAAATTTTATGGATCTTCATTATCAAGGATTTTCAATCCCTGATATTGCGAAAAAATTTAACATCCATAAAACCACCATCTATTATCATCTGCAAGACATTGCTGAAGCAAACGGCACAACTCGGGAAGAACTTTTGAAAGTTGTTAATACATCTTCTAAAACCCATATTCGTCGAGAAGAAGCTGCTTTCAAGGTAGACGCCGAAAAGTTGTTGGAAGACTTGGAAAATGCGAAAAATAGCGTAAGCGAAGCACAACAGAAAATCAAACAAATCATTGCCAGTTTTGAGGAGGAATAATAATGACTACTAATGTACAAATCACATCTCGCGACTTACACATACTTGTCAAGAGACACATAACAACAGATGAGCTTTTGACCCGCTACGGACTTTCTTCTCAAGAAGAATTGTTCTCCCTGATTCGGGAGATAACCCCTGGTGAAGCCAAAATGTTCATTAAAGAGCTTCAGAAATCCAGCAAGAAAACTATTTCTCGTAAGTCTAAGAAATCTGAGGTAGTACAGGCCGACGAAACGTCTTTTTCTACTGATGTAGATAAATCTGCATCCGAAGAACCTGTTACTTCAGAAACTTCTGAAGCAACAACTTTTTCCGTTGTAAGTTCCTTTGATACCTTCTCAGAAATGCAGAAGAAAGAGTCTGCGATGAGTGATGAGCTTATTCATATGGAGCTCTCTCACGAACAAATTCAAAAAGACCGGCATAAGCTTATTGACAATCTAAAAGAGATTGAAATAAAGCTTGCTTCTCTACAAGAAATGATTGAGCAGTACCATTCTTCTGCAACTAAAATCGTTAAAGACTTCAATCTTAAAGCAGAAGAAATGACTCAACTTTCCGAGGAAATCCGCAATCGCAAGAAGGAGCTAGAGGCTCTACGTCAGAACATCGAAGAATCCAAGAAGGCTATCGTATGGGTTTACGCCAACGGCGTTATCGAAATCGAAAGCCCTCTTAAGGAAACTCCAATAGTTTCTGATAGTGAAGTAGATCTTGTTCCATTCATTTCAGAGCACATGGCAGCAATGCAAGAGCTGAGCCTCAAGCAAATTGGAACACTTACGAAGCTTGACAAGCTACTGCAAAAGTTGACTGACATCAGTCTTCCTTACGAAGTCATCTTTGATGACGACAACATGCAGAGCGTTTATTCAACAGCAGTCACGGCAGAATAACTCTTTTGCGCAAAAGAGTATGCTCCGGGGTAATTTCCCGGAGCATTTTCTTTATTTTTCCCGATTTATTTACTTAAATATAATATTCCCATCCAGGCTTCCAATCACCAGTTTTTCTCCAATCATCTCTAATAGCTTCTTCCCAACTAATTTTCTTTGTAATAGCTTCAAGTGCTAATTGAGGAGCTCTATGTGCAACTATTCCGATTATTTTTCCGCTATATTCTTTAGAAATATCATTTATAAAATCTTGAACTCTTTCTTCAACATCTTTTAAAGATTCTCCATTGGGAAATTTCTTCTGAATGTGTTCTTCATATACAATAAGCTTTTTATCTCCACCGTCTAGATCTCCATAATTACATTCCCTTAATCGTTTATCTTGAATCTTCTTTGCATCTGGAAAAGCCAATTCGGCACTATCAATTGCTCTTATTAGGTCAGATGTAAAAATAACGTCAAAACTAATATTAGAATTAATTTTTCCCAAATTAATAGCTTGTTCTCTTCCTAAATCATTTAATTCAACTTGTTTCCAACCCGAGCATTTTTTACTTGCATTATCATAAGTTGTACCGTGTACAAAATATATTAATCGATTCTTCATTTTTATCACCTTTATATTTCTATTTTTGCCATTTTACTTTTACATCTCCATTAAATTTATATTTTCTGTTTCTTGAACTACTTGAAAATCTTTTGCTAGTATTTCTAGAGACTTTTTCATAATTTCTTGTTCATTGATTTTACTTTTTCACTTATATATTTTCCGAAGTCCCAATATAAGGAGATTAGCTCTTCATTTACTTTTTTTGGTCTTTCATAATCTGCTTACTATATCTATCTTCTTCTCAACTCCTCGTATCTAACCATACAAATTTGCGTACCCTGTCGTTCTTCATTAAAATAGTTATCATATCAAAATTTTTGAGATTTTTTGTCTTCGTTTTGCTTATTTTTCAGTATTTCTATAACCTTACGTAAGTGCTCATACATAAGGTTTCTAAGTTTTTGCGGTTATAATATATAACCTCCTTTACTTTTAATTACTTTTTATTATTTAATCTATTGGCTTCAATAAGCAACTTATCAAAATCCGAAACTACCTTTTGATTTTTATTAAATTCATTATACTCTTTTTCCGCCTTTTCTTCTGCCTGTTTTCTTGAAATTTTTCCATTATCTTTTAAAATATCATATTTTCTAAATTCCAAAAATTCATTTATACTTTTTGCAAATTCTTCCATAGTAAATGTGTTTTCTCTTTCTACTAGGTCTTCTATATAATCAAAATATCCTGAAACCGTTCTCTCTAATCTTTTTATTTGTTTTTCATCTAGATAGTTTTTAGCAATCATTACATCTGATTTTAATATTCTTCCATCTGGTGAATTTTTCCACGTTGTTAAGCCCATATTTTCTTTAGTATGATCTGCTTTTTGATATATTATTTCTGCAGCTGTATTACCTGTAATCGCATAATGGAATTTATTTTGAACAGTTGCATAAAATCTTTGAGCCATATCAGAATCTTTATCATAATCTATACTACATTCTGCAAATATATCTGTTATCTGTTGCCATATTCTTCGTTCACTTGTCCTAATTGAACGAATTCTTTCTAGTAGCTCTTTAAAATAGTCTTTTCCAAATTTAGGGCCGTTTTTTAATAGTTCATCATTTAAAACAAATCCTTTTTTTATGTATTCTTTCAATGTATTAGTTGCCCATATTCTAAAGTCTGTTGCTTGTTTTGAGTTTACTCTATACCCGACTGCTATAATAGCGTCTAAACTATAAAACGATATTTCTCTTGAGACCTCTCTATTTCCCTCTTTTTGAACTATTCGAATTTTTCGAATAGTTCGATTTTCTTCTAATTCATGTGTTTCAAAAATATCCTTTAAATGATGATTTATTGTATTTACTTCTACATCAAATAATTTTGACATTGATTTTTGAGTTAACCAAAAATCTTCATTATCATATAAAACTTCTACAGAAACATTATCATTATTTTGACTTTGGTATATGATTAAATCTTTTAAATTTTCTATTGGATTCATTTATACTCTCATCCCTTCTCTTTATATCTCTATAACTTGTAATTTATCTAACAAGTTTCTCTATCGAATTGTATTCATCTCCACTTATTTGATATATACCATTATATGGTTGTTCAATATAATAACTATTGTTTTTCTTATATACGAATATTGTAGATACTCCAGCTTCTATAAAGTGAAAATCAACTTTTATTTCATCATCAATATTTATAGGTGCATCTTGTATGCTTTCGTTTTTAGTAACTCTTTTTGTACCATTTAAAACATATAGTATATCTTTCATTTCTTCTCTGTCATTAATACTAATATCTTTTTCATTTTGATTTAATGAAATACTTTCTAATTTTTCAAGTTGAGGTAAATTTAGTGTATAAGTTCTTCTATCTCTAAAATGATAAAAAACTCCTATCACTAACACCACTAATACAATTATACCTAATACTGCAAATAATACATTTTTATTTTTCATACCCATTCCTCCAATCATTTCAGCAAATTACTATTTATTATTTTTATGAAAATGCAATTTACTTATATAACCTTAAAACTTGATATTGATATGCTTCATCATTTTCTATATAGCCAATTGAAATACCCTTTCCATTATTTGCTGTTTTACCAGAGTTAGCTTTTGTCTTTGCATCTTCTAATAATTTATCAATTTCTGAATCCGTTATTTCACTATTATTTGCTTTAATTAAATGTTTAATGTATGAAATAGCATCTGATTCGTATTTGCTAGTTTTATCTACATATAAAAACGTATATTTTACAGTTTCTGTTGTTTTATCTCCAGTATATTTTTCTGGAACAACTACTAAATAAACTCCCTCAATCAAACCATACCAATATTCATTGTTACTTTCAGTTAGATAATCAGTTGATGCTGGATTTAATGAGGAACTATCATTATCCATTACTTGTGTATTAAATTTAGCTACTAGTACATCAATATTTTCTTTTTCAACCCAACCGTATTTTCTTTGAGTTTCCTCTAACCCTTTTTTTGCTTCTTCCAGATCCTTCTTTGAAAATTGAACTATTGCAATACATATAGCTACAAAAACAATTACAAATATAGCAACACAAATTTCTATAATTTTTTTCTTATTCATATTTAATTCTCCTCCTATTTTTTTGTTCATTTTATCACAAAAGCAGATAATTATCAACTTATTACCCTGCTCAAAAACTTGTAATTTGACTAACTATTTTTTATTTTATTACCTATAAAACATCCAATTATTGATAATATAAGATATATAAATATAAATATCAGAACTGAGTCATTATAAAATATAAACATTGTTGGAATAAATAATAAAACTAACAATATTGACACCATTATTTTTAAGCCATACTTTTTACAAAATAGCACTGATATTATCAATGAGTACAACGGATAAACAATCCATAAATCACTCAAAAAAGTATAATTTGTACTTTCGGGTACTATTTTGTTAATAATTGGTATTATATTATATATAACTAAGGTTAATAATATAAATTTAATAATATCTTTTTTCATATAATCCTCACTTTCAAATTACTATATATCTACCTATTTGCAAAATTGTAATTTATATGTTTTGAAAATTTATTTTATTGAAAAATAAGCGGTTCAATATTCCAAGCAAACCAAAAAGGATAATATAAGAAAAACATACCCAAAAAGCTTAAAAGTATATACCATATTACATCACTCTTACCTTTTACAGGCTTTTTTAAATGCTCTCCAAAACATAATGAAACTATTTGCCAAATAATATATCCGATTAATGCACCTATTGTATTAGCAATTAAATCATTGACATCAGTTGTACGGTTCGTAATTAATTGAGATATTTCTATCATTAATGAAAAACCTGCCCCTAAAAATAATGTTTTATAAAATTTACGATAGTTCTTCCAAATAAAAGGAACTAAAAATCCAAAAGGAACAAGCATTAAAATATTTAAGTAAAAAGTTTTCTCTATGATGTTAAAAGGGATGAGATTAATATTAGCTTGAATAATTGATGTATTATCTCCACCTTTTGGTGCATAAAATATATTTGTTAAACCTCCTGCACCAGTTAAATCATATACTTTCCAAAGATATAAAACGAAAATTAGCATTGCTAAAATTGATAAATGATACCCTTTCCTTTTTCTTGCTGTAAAGTAAATAGTACACGGTAAAACAGCACATAAAATGCTATATATCACTTCTATAATAATCATCTCCTTTATTTTAACTTACTTTTTCAAATAATCTGATTCATCTATTGTTTTTAAAACATAATTAACATCATCATATCGTGAATAATTAGATTGTGAACCTAAACTACATATCAAAAATTCTTTTCCATGCTTTTTATATAATACTACTAAATTAAAATCATCAGATAAAGAACCTGTTTTTACACCAATTACATTTTTGTTATAATATTCTGATGTAGGATCAAGGAATGTATTTGTATTTTTCCAAGTCTGCATGCTACCATCTGGTAAAGTTGCTGTATATGAAGTTTGAGAAACTATATCCTTAAACCATTCATTCTTTAATAAATCCATTACAACTTCTTTTAAGTCTAATACAGTTGTATGGGCTTCTGTATCAAATCCACTTGGATCATATAAAATAGTATCCTTATAATCATTTTGTTTTAAATATTCATTCAAGTTTTTCATAAAGACTTCTATTCGCTCTTTGCTAGTAGTAGCTTTAGGAGATATAATACCTCCACAATAATCAGCTAATACATAGGCTGCATCATTCCCTGATGGTACTAACATTGCAGCAAATAAATTTTTAACATAATATTTCTTTTCTTTAATGTTTGCAACAGATGAACCTTGTTTTGTTAATGAAATTGCTTCATTTTTTGCCAAAACTACATCATCTAAATCAACGAGTGTTGTTGCATAGTCAATAACAAATAATTTAGCTAAACTTGCAGGAGTTTGTTGTTCATTTGCTCTTTTAGAAACAAAATCGTTATTATTTGAAAGATCAACCGCTATCAATGATTTTGCATTATATGAATCTGGTATAGTATATCTGTTTATAAAACTATTTATTTTATTTTTTGTATCTCTAAAATTTTCTGGTTCAAGCGCCCAAGGTATAAAAATTCTTCCAAGTATTATTATTGCAAAAAAAACTATTACTATATACTTTGCTTTTTTCTTTTTATTACAACCTCTCATTTATAAACTCTCCTTTAGCATATTATACATATATATAAATACAAAAACAATTAATTTTTTATTAAATTTATTTCATTTACTAATATAATTTCTTATACAAATTACTATTTGTGTTTTTGCTTTACTGCAACTAACTCTTCATTACTCTTAACTTCGTTTTCTTTATAATTATACCTGTATCTCTGCCTCTTTGTATATGTATTATAATTAAGATTATTTAATCTTATTTTTGCCAACCTAACAAATTCTCTCATCTGTTCTTCAGACAAATCATATTGTATTCTTAACTGATAATAAGTATATTTAATTATATTTTCGTTATCTGCAATTTTGGAATCCGTGCTTTTAGTAATAAAATTTAATTTGTTTTCTTCAAATTTTTTATTCATATTTTTTCTCCAAAAATATTATACCATACTTTGTCAGTACACTCTATTAATAATAGATACTATCTAATATATCTCTTAACTTTTTATAATCTTCTTCCGTTATCCCTACTGGAAGTTCTTTTTCATATCCATAATACTCCGCTACATCTACTCTTAAACACTCAAACTCATACTCTGTATATAATTCATTTTTCAACTCAATCCCCAATGTTTTTAATGTTTTAATTGCCCAGATATTTTGTGATTCATTAAAAACTGAATACACATCTATTTTTGGAATATTATAATAATCATTCTTCATATTAAATGACCTCTTTATTTAAAATTATTGAATAGAATTATGTTCTATTATCATATACTATTTACAGTTTTTTTTCAACCCTTCTATGCTTTTTGTTATATTAAAAAAAATTATTTTTTTGCTCTTTGTCAACATCATAGAAACAGCTTTTGTTTTTTATATATTACAATTGTTTTTATCATATTAACAAAAGTTAGGTGAGGATGTTTGAAAATAAAAAGTATAAATGGTAAATTAAATATTATTGGTAACAATCTGCGAAAATACAGAGAAATGCGTGGTCTTTCTCAAAGAGATTTAAGTCAAAGATTAGAATTATATGGTCTTCGAATTTATTATTCAGATATTCACAAGATTGAGCATTACACTAAGACTGTTAGAGATTATGAAGTAAAAGGATTTTGTAAAGCTCTCAATATCTCGCTTGAAGAATTATATGAGAATACAGATAGTGAATTTGAATAAATTTGAGTAGGTTATATACCTACTCTCCTTTTTAATATATTACAGAATCTTTCAAAGAAATTTTCTCTATGAAATTTGACTCCTGTATCTTGCATCAAAATCAATCTTTTTGGATACACCTCTTCATATATATCGTTCATTTTATTAAGCAGTCTATCATTATTAAAAGGTTTGTCTAAATAATATCTTATATTTAATCTTCTTATATCTTCTATATAGCACATTGCCATTGCAGATATTATAAAGAAGATAGGCTTATATTCTTCATCCTTATATTTTTCTATAATATTAAATCCTGTATATTGATCGTTTCGCTTTAAATCTGTTATAACAACATTTGGCTTTTCCTTTTCTATTAATTCTATTTCCTCCTCATCATTTGTTGCGATTCCTACTACTTTAAATCTTGTGTCTTTTTCAATTGATGATTTCATAAAATCAACTAATGCTAAATTATCATCAGCAATTATGACCTTTAGAATTTCTTCCATTATATTCATCCCTTTCTTGCTATTATCATATTAACAAGACGTGTAAAAAAAAATCATAATTCCAAATCTTTTACTATAATTATTTTTCCATTTTCTACTTCAATTTTTAGTTTATCAAGTCGATGTATATCAAAATATTCTCTTACTTCAACTGGAAGTTTTATTCTTCCAAAGACATCAACTTTTTGCAACATATAATACTTTTCAATGTTTTTTAATACTTCTTCTTTACTCGGCTTTTTATATTTCATATTTATATAATATATCCTTTTCACTTTTGCTAGTTTTCTTCAAAACTAGCAACTATTTATAGTATAACACTTTTTCTTCTTCATTACAAGCAACTACTTAACAAATGTGAAGTTTTTTCTCATTTCTTCAAAAGTAGCACATATATTATTTTTCTTTCTTGTTATACTAATCATAGAAAGGAAGATAATATAGTATGACATTAACAGATGCTGTTCGTCAGCGAATTAAAAATCTTTTAAAAGAAAACAATATGAATCTCTGGAGTTTATATAAGGCAACTGGAGTTTCTGCATCAACATTAACTTATTTTGTTAATCAAAAACGAGGTCTTATAACACTAAAAACTTTACTCCATATTTGCGAAGGTTTTAATATTGAGTTAAAAGAATTTTTCGATGATCCACTATTTAAAGATGTTGAAGAAGATTAATCATACACTAATGTTCATTTTTTTGAATATTAGTGTTTTTTAGTAATTTCTTTTAATTATTTCTAATATTTTTGAAATCTCTAAATTTTTATTTGTTGTTACTTCCATTAGGTCATCTTTTCTTCTTTCAACTTGATTTTCTTGATCCTTATTATCTATATTTTTATCAAAAATTGTAGAATGTGTTTCGATAAATTTTCTTGCCCCTTCTCTTGTAATAAAGTAAATGATCTCTTCTTCTCCAACCATTATTCTAAATACAGGTTGTCCCAAAATAACATTGTCTTCTATTCTAACTTTTTGATTTCTTAATGTTTCTGCTATATTTTTTAAATATTCATAATCATTAATCTCTACCTGCATCTTTTGTTTTGTAAATAAATAATTTTCTATATTATTTAATGTTTTTTCTATTATATCAATCTCACTTTTTTCGATATCTTGTTGTTCTATTTTTTGTAGCATTGTTATTATTCTACTTTCTCCAATACTTGTATCAATTTGAATATCTTCTAAAATCTTTCTTGCTTTTTCTTTTATTTCTATTATTTTTTCATCCATAATACTCATCTCCTTTTTTAATAGACTGTACTCTATTATTAAATAATTTTACAACTTTTAACATTTTTTGTAAATAGATTTTAAGTTTTATTTTCTTAAATCTGGAAATGCTATTTTAATAGACTCTATGAAGTTTAAAACAATTTCATAGTAAAATATTTTAAGTGAATTTTAATAGGAGTAATTATGGAATTTAATAAATTTGAAGATTCTTCTTATAATATCATAGGAAGTAAATTAAAATTAGTAAGAGAAAAGCTAAATATATCTCAAGACAAATTAAGTAATCAACTATCACTATTAGGGATTACATTATATCAGTCAGATATTTTTAAAATAGAACATAATCAAAGAACTGTACGAGATTTTGAATTATGGGGAATTTGTTCCGTATTAGGAATAAAAGCTGAAGAATTATTTGATCCTGATACTAATAAAAAAGTTTAAGAAGTATCTAATCTCTAGATGTTTCTTATTTTTTTTGGTATTTCTAAACCCTGAAAGCCTTGAGCTGAAATGTTAGTGTATTATTCCTTTATTCATAAAAAATAATACACTATAAATTAAACCCCTCAGCCCATCGCCTCATTTATAGTAGTCTAGTATGTAGTTATAAAAAACTACTGCAAATGCTGTTATTTTACTAACTCTGTTCATTCTTGCCCAAACTTTCTACATTTGCATATTCTATTACAAGTTTTGCCACCGATACTCTTTTTTTATTGTGAGTTTATGTTCTAAAATCTCACCAACACATATATCTTCAAATAGACTGCTTAAAGATACTGCAGGTCAATTTTATGCATCAGCTGACCAAACTTATCCCTTTATTATTTTAGAACGAGTTTAAGGCATCTCTCGTTCTGAACAAGAAAAACACCCATAAGATTTATAGGTGTTTTCATTCAAAATATTTAATTTTTTATAATTTAAAAGTTTATTCCAATTCTTCCTCCACAATATTTTGTATGCTCTCCTCAATGGCTTGTTGTAGCTCTTTATAATTATGTGGTGTTATATATACTTCAACTCCATCTATATCTATATTATTACTAATAAAATTAGTTTCATTGATTTTCATTTTTATTATATTATACATTAGCTTTCTTTGTTCTTTATCATTTGTTTGTTCCCCCACAAATTGATTTATTAAATGTCTAATACTTATATATGGATTATTAAACAAACACTTTTCTATGTAGTAGCCACTAAATTCTTTTAGCATATCTATTTGAGAAAATTTATCTATATAATAACTATTTTCTTTAATTTCATCAATATCATAATAATACGGGCAATACTCTGTATAAAAAATCATATCAAAATTTCCTGCTTTATCTAAATTTACATCTGCCACTCTCTCATCTCTATAAATTCTTTCCAGTATTAAATTTTTAAACTTTGCTACATTTTCTCCGTAGTCATTTATATTGATTATATTGCTAAACTCCCAACAATCTCTTATTCCATCTTCTACAACTTTATTTGCATAGAATCTTATCAATTCATCTTTAGTTATCTCTATCTTAAATTTTTTCAATTTTCCTCCATAATAAATAAATTAGAGAGAGCTCAAAAGCCCTCTCCTATAATTTCTACATACCTGTTCTTGGTAATTTTTTCACAGGCACTTCCTTCTCATACAATTTTGTAGTATGATCATCTTCATCCCAAACCATATATGTCTTGTTATATCCCTCTATTCTCGTTTTATTTGTAAATATATCATCATTTTGCACATTAGAGTTTACTCTTACAAATATATATGGATTTATAACTGATTCAAAACCTACATCAACTGTTCCAAAATCTGCTTTAAATTCTGTTACATACTCATCCGCTTCTAATTCTAACTTTGAAAAGTCTATATAGTTGTTAACTTGTGTATTTAGATTATCTTTTAATAATTTGTAATCATTCTTGTTAGTTTTATAATATATAGAATAATTTAAGTCTTGATTATATGTTCCAGTTATTAATTTTGTAATCCTTACATAGTCCGTAGGCAAATAGTCATACCAATTAAAATGATTTAATTTTACATTTCCTGCATTCTTAATATGGAAATCGTAACGAATTTCTTGATTTGCTGTTGTCTGAATTATTCCTGTTTTTTCAATATCAACATCAGGTTTTTCTGATTCGTTTGTGATTTCTACACTTACGATCTCTTGATGCTCTTTTATTTCTGCCTCAAATGTATTATCATTTAATAAATACCATTCACCTGATTCCACTTCTTTTATAAAGTAACAACCTTTATCAAGTAATTTAGTAATAGCAGTTCCATCTTCTGATGTAGTTATTTCATCGACTAAATTGTTGTTTGAATCATATACTTCGAATTTAACATTTTCTATTGGACTAGCTTTTTCCTTACCATTTATAAAGTTATCATCTTCACTTGTTTTTATAACTTTAATTTGACCTTTTATTCTTTCATTTGTTATCTCTAGTTTTGAAGTTATATCTGTTGTAACATCTACTTTTATTATATCTTTGTTTAAAATATGCATATTGTCAGTCTTTGTCTCTTTTAGAATATATTCACCAATAGGAATTCGTGATGTTATAGCATACCCATCTTTGTTAGTTACAATAGTTTCTACAACTTCACCATTAGAATTTATAACTTGAAATTCAACTCCCTCTAGTTTAATCTCTTTATCCTCTGCATCTAATTTATATACTTCAATTTGTCCTTTTAATTTTTCATTTGTTATTGTTATTTCTGTAGTCTCATTCCACTTTATATCAGCCTCGTATGTTTCTTCTGATATTTTATATATCTTATTTGTTTTTAATTCTCTTATAGTAGCAATACCTGTTCTAATATTTGGAATATAAGCAATTCCATTTTCATCAGAAGTAGCAGTATATTTGTATCCATCTTTATCAATAATTTCAAATTCTACATCTGATACAGGTAATTTGTTATTATCTAAATCAACTTTATATATCTTCAAATTACCTTTCTTATGCTCATTCTCAAATTGTATAGTTTTTATTTTATCTTCTTCTACCGTTACAGTTTTTACTTCATCATTTAGAACATATTCCTCATTAGTACCCAAACTTACTTCTTTTATTTTATAATTTCCAATTGGAATACGAGATGTTACAGCTTCACCTTCAGAATTTGTTTTTATTGTTTCAATAATATTATTGTTCTTATCTATTATTTGAAACTCAACTCCTTCTAGTTTTACTTCGTTATAATCTGCATCTACTTTGATTATTCTTATTTGACCTTTCTTCTTTTCATTCTCAACTTTATATTCCATTGTTTTATTCCAATTTATTACAACATTTTGGTCAATTGCTAAATTATATTCTTTTTTAGTTAACGTTTCTCTTAAAGTATAGTTTCCAGTATTTATATTTTTTACTTCTGCAATACCATTTACATCAGTTATTAAATGCTTTACAATATTTCCATTAGAATCAATTAAATCAAATTCTACTGCTCCTAATGTTAAATCGTTATCATCCTTATCAACTTTATATATTTTTAAATTTCCTTTTTTATGCTCATTTGTTATATTTTTAGTAGAAGTTTCACTTGGATTTATAACTATATCATAAATAACATTGTTATTTATATAATTATCATTGCTTTTCTTTTCTCTTATTTTATAATTTCCAGGTTTTATCTTATTGAATTCTAAAATTCCTCTATTGTCAGTCGTTCCTGTCGCAATTACATTGCCATTAGAATCTACTAATTCAAATATTGTATTATCAATCGGTTTATTAGTTTCCACATCTGTCTTATTTATTTTTAAATTACCAAATATATTTATTTTGATATTTAATGGCATTGAAACTGGATCGTTATAATTTAATGAATACAATTGATTTTGCACACCTTCTTTAAAAGTAAAGAATACTGTTGTATCATTATCTACTGTCTCCTCCTTTATTATTCCCCAAGATTTCATCTTATCTTCTGTTATTTTTAGATTTTCTTTTGTATAGTTTTTATCTACAATTATTGTCATTGTGTTTTCACCAATATTATGTTGAATTCTAACTCCATCTACATTTTTATCAAAACTAACAAAATCTTTTAAAACATTATTAGTATCAGTTAATACTGTAGATGTTCCTACATCCACATTTATTGTTGAATATACAAAACTAGGTTGTTTTTGCATATTTGCTATTTGGTTATCAATTTTTGTTTTAAAACTCTCATATTGACTTTGTATAGATGCATCTACAAATTTTGCATCACTTTGTCCCATTGATTCCCAAACATATTGCTGTGTAAATACATAATCAAGCAGTTTTTCTCTGTTATCTTCTGACATTATCCCTCCGTTCATTACCCAATTACCATACTTATTATACCACCCGAAAGTATGCAACTTTACAAGCTCTCTTTACAGCTGGATCACTTGGTACACTATGTGTCGCTGATTCTATTGTACCTGTAGGAGAGTTAATAAAATGTTCTCCACAAAATACTGTTATTTTTTCTCCTGTATTGTAATTTACCAGTCTACGCAACAACATTCCTACATTATTTTTATTTTCAGTAGTAAAAATTCTTGAGTCCCATTGTCCTGCTACCCATTTGCCAGTTCCTGTACTACTAACAGCAAAAACAGGTTGAATTGTTCCTACTAACATTATCACTAACATTAAAATTGCTAGTATTTTATTATTTAAACTTATTCTATTCATTAAAAAATTTCCTCCAAAAAAAGAACAAGTCCTAAACTTGTTCTAAAATAATTTAATGTTTTAAAAATTTCTATAATAGAAGTCCATTGTCCATTTTTTACATCTTGGGCAACTTATAACTTCATAGCCGAGATGGGCATTTTCTCAAATATTTTTCATAAGCATCTTCGCTGTCATCATTTTCCCATTCCTCGCCATATTTTGCTATTATACTATTATAATAAGCATCTGCATCTTTCTTTGTTTCAAACCACTTATTCGAATTACCTGTTGCTATAAGATGATTATTATTTTTACATTCTTCCTTTTCAGCTATGCTTACTTCATATTCACTATAGTTTTTCTCCTGTTTCTTCTTTTCCTCTTTTGGTTGTGTAATAGTTTCTTCTTTTGTGATTTCTTTATTTTGAGTTTTTTGCTCCTCGTTCTTTGTCTCCTTTTTGTTTGAAGTAGTGTTTTCTTTAGTTTTACTTTCAACTTCTTTCTTGGCTACAATAGTAGGAGCATTATTAACCTCTGTATCTTTTTGTTCTTTGATGTTATTTAAATCATTTACAACTTCATTATTTATCTGTGATTCTTGTTTTTTATCCTCTACTAAATTATCCTCATTTACCATAGATATTTTATTTTCATATACATTATTGTTGATCGTTTCATTTGTTGACTTTGCTCTATTATATCTAGTTACTATTGTAATAGTTGCAACTATTACAATAAACAAAAGTATTAAAATATAAATTTTTCCTATTATATCTGTACTCCAAAATTTTCTCCAAAGCCACATAGAAATCATTCCCCTTTTTTCTTCTATTGTAACTCTGTATCCATTATATTGCAAGTCTTTTCAGTTGCTTGAACACATAATCTTTGCTTTCTTTTATTTGTTATACAGGTAATTAAACTCAATTTATTTTCTTCTGTACTTTGTAATAAGCTCCAGTCAGTTTCAAGTATTACCTGAATATTATCTACAACATAAGTTCTTTCATAAAATTTAGTTTTATATCTGATTTCATCACCAATTTTTAATTCATTAAGTCTTGCAAAATAACTGTTTTTACAACCTCTATTATGACCAGCTAGTCCAATATTGCCATCATAAGTAGCAGTATTTTCTATATGCCCTACATACTCTAATAAAATATCTGATGTTGTCCCTTCTTTTACTGTTGCATTTAATCCTATTTTTTCAATAGTTATTATTCCAAGTACAGAATCATCCCACACATCTTCTGTTTTATCATAAGTAATGTTCTCATAATTGTCATCTGTTTTTATATCTTCTACATTAACCAACTTACTGCTATTATAATTCGACAAAAATATTATAACTCCTGTTAGTAATATAAATATTGTTATTAAACATATAACTTTTATTTTTTTCACTAATTCTGACCTCCTAAACTATGATCTCAAACTCTTTATTCTCAACTTTATAAGTATTTTTCTTGTCAAAATATTTAAATGTAATTGTTTTACCTTTTATTGCTTTATACAATGATTTTGATAAAACTATTTTATATGCTCTACTTTGAAAGTTTACTGGTGTTAAATCTATAAATAATTTATCTTTATTTACATGTACCTTTTTCACCAACTTGTATTCTCCATCTTTTAAATTATATACTTTTGCATTTTTTATTTTTAAAAAGATTATTCCACTAACAAATATAATTCCTGTTGTTCCAACTATTGCTGGTACTACATATTTATATTGCTTTACCTCTTTATATTTCATTGTAAATGTAGTAGTATCAGGTACTTGCTTTTCTAATGTTCCTGTATATTTTATTGTTGCAGTATAACTTGTTATAATTGTTCTTGTTTTTACTCCTTCATAATACATAGTTCCATTATATTTTACAGGTACTTCATTATTAGCCACCATTTCTGTTTCTGCAATGTTCCATACTGGATTTACCAAGTAATAAGTAGTTCCATTTTGTTTTATTTCTTTTGGAATATCATTTAATTCATTACTAGAAACATTGTTATATGTCTTTTGTAAATATACCTTATATTCCTCTTTATAACTATCTTTTATATTTATTTTTAGTGAACTATTATCTCTTGTTATTGTTCCTACATATCCATCTTGCTCAATATCCTTTGTAGGATTAAACATCTCAATGACTTTCTCTAAATTATTTGTAGTAGTTTCTTTTGTGTCTATTACTTCATAATCCATTGTTAATGTTTTTAAATTATCTTTCCTATCAACATTTTCTAATTCATAATATGTTTTATTTTCAACTAATGATTTATTTATTTCAGAATAACTATCATCAGCCATTTTATAATCTACTGTAATTTGCTTTTCTAGTGTTTTTAAATTACTACTTGCAAAACAAACACTTAAACTTGCAAATATCATCATTATTATACTTAAACTTAATAATACTTTTTTACTCAAATTCTTCTTCCTCCTCACACTCTTTTAATTCTTCATTTAAAGTTTTATTTAATTTTTTTATGAAATCAAACTCTTTCATTAATTCGGGTAATTTTGTTCTGTTTCTAAATTCTATATCTCCATTCTCTTCTCCCATCCTGCAAAATACATATCCATCTTTTAATTTATTTAATGATTTTTCTAATGCTTGTACTTCTTCAAATTCTTTATAATACTTTATTGAATATAATGTTAAGAAAACAAAGTCTTTTCCATTTTCTTGATAGTCAGAAATTTCTGCCTCTGTATTCAGTATATTAAACTCACATTTTTCTTGAGCTCTTTTAATTTTTTCAAAATCATTTTTTGTTGTAGCAATCATTACATTACTATAGTATCCCATAAAAATTCCTTTCCTATTTCAAACCAAATATTTGAAATACTAATCCTCTTAATTCTTCATTTAGTAATATTGTAAGTCCTACAGAAGTTAGTCCAAAAATTGCTAAATAACATATAAATTTTACAAGTCTTGTCACAGCTTCTAAAAGCAATGAAAAAAGATATACCTTATTTGTTGGCATATCCGTATTATTTTCTTTTTTACTCTTGCTTTTTTGGTCTTTCCTCAACTGTTTTAGCTTATCTTTTATTTTATTCAATTTACTTTCTTTTTGAATAACTTCTACTTTCTTCTCAAACTTCTTTACATCCCTCTTTTGTAACCCTGTATCTATTGCTATATTTAGTTTTTCTGCAAATTTTAAATCATTTATAATATTGTAAAATCCCAAATCATACAGATTAGTTAATACTGCACTTTGGCAATCATATCCTGCTGCAATTATAATAATTCGAGCTCTAGTATATAATTTTGAAAAATTATATATACTTTCTATTATCTCCGTATCTGAATTTACTAGTGCTGAAATATCAATAACTAAATATTTTATTAGATTAAAATTGACCTTTGTTTCTTTTATATACTGATTTATATCCGTTTCTCCTTCTTGTGAATTTAATATCAGTATGTTTTTACTTTTGCAGATAGTTTGAATTATCTGTGCCGTATTTATATTAGCAATATAACTGAGCATCGGACTCACCCTCCTTTTAATCTAGCCACTTCTCTTCAAATGGCACATTATAAGTTATATTGTTTTCTTGCAAATACTGTACCTGTTGCTTATTGGTCGTGTTATTATTCACATCTTCTTTTTGTTTCCCTAACTTCCAAAATACATTATTGCATATTATCAATATTATAACTATTACTAGAATAACTCCATAAAACACTATTTCTTTTATTCCTTCTTTTTTCAAAATCACACCTCCTAATCAAATAAATAGCTAACTGGATTTATTTTGCTTTTATCTGCTAACCTTATTTCAAAGTGTAAGTGATCTCCTGTTGAATTTCCTGTTGTACCCTGTATTCCAACTACTTGTCCTTCTTGTAACAACTGTCCTTTTGAAACACATATTGAATTATTTTGCATATGGGCATAAAAGGTATAGAAGATTTCTGCATTTTCTGCTTTATGTTTTACTTCCACACAGTTACCATATCCATTTTGCCATCCAGCCCAAGTAACTTCTCCTTCTTTTACACATAACACTTTACTGTCTTTTTCTCCAACTAAATCTATACCTGTGTGAAAACTTTGCTTTCCGAGTTATTGGATGAACTCTTCCTCCAAATTTACTAGTAACTACTATAAAATTTTCAACAGGCATTAAAAATTTTCCTTTATATACAATCTCTCCAATTTGTGTTTCTTGATTTATATTTTTATTACTTCTATTAAAAATAGATGCACTATAATATGCACCTAACAATAATATAAATAAAGTAACTCCTATTATTATTTTAAATTTCAAAGTTATTACTCTCATTGGATCACATCACTTTTAAAATGTTCATCTATAATCTGTAGCTCTTTATGTGGCACTTTAACATTTACAAATATCTTTCTATTACCTGCAGATAGTAAGCACTCTCCTCTTTTAGCATTATATATTAATTCTTCCTCTTTTTTACTTAAACTAAATACTTTTACTACATCTCGCAAATCTTGACCATCCATTTTAAAAAATAGTTTATATGTACTATTTGCAAGTAAACTTTGACCATATAATTTTATTTTTTCATTTAAAAAATCTTCAATAGACTGTGTAATTACAATAATACTAGAATTATACTTTCTTGCTCTTTTACTTATATTTCTAACATATTCTAGTGTTTGTGGAATGTTCGGATCAACTAAAACATGGCACTCATCTGCAATCAAGCAATCAAACTCATCTTTATTTTTACTGATTATCTCCCAAGCATAGCTCATAATGTTATAATACTGTGCTCTTTTATACTGAATTTGAAACTCTTGCATATTTTTGGTGTTAAATATTGTTAAACCTGTATCAACTGTTATATCAGTATATCCATTCCATAAACTTGATGCCTGACCAATTGCAATTGGTCGAATTAGAGATAATAGTTTCTCATACTCTGGTTTATACCCTGCTTTATTTTTATTTCCTAATAAATAATACAAATCTTCCAATAATGGAAACTCCGTATTTTCTAGTCGTGATATATCTGTATTTGTTGTTATATTAAATTTTAAATATAACTCTTCTAACACTCTATCTAATATTGAAAATTCAATATCAGTTAAGCTAGGAAATAGTATCTCGAAAAAAGTATGTAAAAATTGAAAGTGAATTGCTAATGCATTTAAGTTTTCCTCATCATCTTTATTAATTCTCACCTGTAAAGGATTTAATGTATATCCTGAATTACTTCCACCACATTCTATTATTTTTCCTTTTAAATTCTTTGCTAGATATGTATATTCAGCTTCAGGATCTATAATTAGCAATTTTGTTCTTGGAAGTTCATTATATATAATATGCTTTGTTGCTAGACTTTTGCCTGAGCCTGAACTTCCAACTATGACCATATTACTGTTTGTTCTATCATAGTCCTTTTTCCAAATGTTAAATATAATAATCCCTCCATTTTGATTTATTCCAAAACAAAAACCTTCTTTATCTATAAATGTATTTGTATTAAATAAAAATCCTCCTGTAAATGAACTTGTTAAAATATTCCTCTTAAAATATTCTGTTAAATCTTTTTGTATTATAAAGAAAGGTGCTACTGCCTTAAATCCACTTTTTAATAAAAAGTTAGTTATTGGTCTTATTTTTAATTTTAGTTTTTGAACAACTCTTTCTACTTCTTTGCATTTAGAAATTAAATCTTGTTCATTTTGTGCAGAAATACATATATAAATCGTTAAATATGATACTACTTCATTATTATTTATCATTCTACTAATTATTTCTGATGCCTCTTTTACTTCTGCCTCCCTTACTTGTTTTATTGATTCATTCTTTGCTATTTTTGAAAGGCTTGATGCATCTCTTATCCTAGCATCTAGATGTTCTATAAGTTGTGCATTATCAATTGGTTCAATATTTATTGAAAATATTGCTCCAACATCTTCTGTAAGTTTTGCTAACCATCCCATATCAATATTTGATGGATAATGAACTATTGTATATATTTTTGAAAATCTATCTCCTAAATATAGCTTATTCTTATCAAATTTTAGTCCGACCTATTGGTGTTATTAAATCAATTAATTCATAATTATTCTGTATTTTTTGTTTCATTTGACTTTACTTCTGCAAGAGCTTCCTCAACTCTTTGCTTTGCGATCTCATAGTATTTTTTATCTATTTCAAAGCCCATAAATTTTCTATTTGTATTTATTGCTCCTACAAGCGTTGTACCACTTCCACAATAACAATCTAAAACTGTATCTCCTTCCATACTGGAATTTATTATTAAATTTTCTATAAAAGGCAGTGGTTTTATTGTGGGGTGTTTCCACCTCTTTTTATCAACTTGATTTACTCCTGAAATGTAATACTTTCTTTTAGTATGATAATTACCATACAGCTTAACTCCCTTTTCTCTTGCAAATACAACATACTCTGTATCTGGCAAATAGTTATTATTTATTAGTGGACTTGGATTCATCTTGTGCCAAGTTAATATTTCATAATTGCAGTCTTTTTTTATAAAGTAATCTAATAGATCTTTTACTTGTCTTTTACTACAGAAAATATATATATTTATTTTTTTCATTTTTTGTACTAACAAATCTAATACTTTTAAATCAAACCCATCCTTCAATCCTATAAGCTCATTTGCATAATTATTAAATGTTGTAGTCTTCTTTACTTTTGTTAAATTTAATAAGTAAGGTGGATCTATAACTACTAGATCTATGCTCTTATCATCTAATAGTTTTAGTCCTTCCATGCAATCCATATTATATATCTCATTTGTATTTAACATTAAACTCCTTTTCTTTTTATTTGAACAATATTATCTCTATAATCTGTTCCCTCCGTTCTTGCAAATTCTGGTATTGTGAAACTCTTTACTAAAAGAATAATATCTCTTTCCTCTAGAATCTCACTTTTTAATCCACAATTTTTTAGTCTACTTATCCAGTTATTTGCTCTTTTATTTAACTCGATTTCTATATTGTCTTTATTTGCATCAAATATCATAATATAGAACTCATTTTCAATTATATTTTTGTTTTCTATCATTTCTGTTGTACTTATAATCCTATTATTTATTATTTCTATACAAACATCATTCGTAAGTTTATTTCTTAATTCTTCTTGTTCTCTAATATAATCAGAAATATCAACTGCTCTTGGAATTACTATGATTTTATATGGAAATTGCTCATTGCTAAATTCAATACTTGCAAAATCCATTTTTGTTTCTAATTCTTTATCAGATAATAGCTCTATATTCATAGGATTTACTTTAATAAAAGAAATTACCTGTTCATCTAATGTGTACAAGTAATTTCCTTTTATATCTTTAATATTTAGAAATTGATTTAAACTTTGTGTATTTTTATTTTTTTGAAATAGTTTTATTATTAAAATCACCTCTTTCATACCTATACTCTTTTTGCATAGTTTCATATTTTACTATGTTTTTTATCATATCTATCATAGAAAAATTGTTATTTCCTTTGACTAGAGATATAACTGCAACTACTATTGCTCCAATTACTAATAATGTTGCTAATATAGTTTGATTTGTTATTTTATATAGTATATATGCAATTACTCCTGCAACTGCTCCCACTATTAATGTTTTAATCAGTTCCTCCATTCCAAAGCCAATAAAGAATTCAGTTTTTAGTCTTATTTGCCTAGGTATTTTTACTTGTACCTTATCTTGAGCCACCGACCACCACCTCCTCCTGAAGCACCATTTCCTCCTCCTTCATACATTACCCCACCATTGCCTTTACTTGCTTTTAGTTTCTGATATTGTGGGTATGTAGTATCTCTTGGAAATATCATTCCATCACTATCTCTATAATATTTTATATCTGCAAAATAGCCTTTAAATGTTCCCTGTGATTCAGAAAATAATCTTAAAAAGCTCACATTTTCAACCACTTTTCCTGTACTATATAGACCAAATGATGTTACATTATCAAGCGAGTCATTATCAGTTAGTGCTCCAATTTTCATATTCGTATCAGTAACAACATACCATTTTCCATCGATATTTATAGTCTCACGATTCTGGCAATCTTTATCTTTTAATTCAGCGATTGTCGTTTTTGATATTGTTTCATCTACTATTTGAACATTATCTCCATAATATTTTTTAGGAATGTCTATTAGTGAAAATGATAATGTTATTAAAACTGTTGCCATTAATAAGTGTTTAGTATATTTTATATATTTTTCTTTATATTCAGGCTCAATCGCAATTTTTATCATAAATACAATAAATGTTATTCCAGCAATTGAAACTCCTATTATTTTTAATACATTAATTATTGCTTTTAATGTTTCCATGTTTTAATGCTTTCTCGGTATCAATGCTCTCATTGATCTTGCCGTATTTCCCATTGCATTAATTGGACTTGCAGATGGTTTAATCATATATTTTCCTAAAATCATTGGTGTATTTACCGCTACAACTGCTATTGCAATACCATAAATTAGTTTATTCATAAGTAGTGTTGCAATAGATAAATTTAATAATGACAATTGAACTATTACTGTAAATGCAGTCATAAGGAAACTTCTAATGTATTCAGGAAACACACCATTATCACTATTTAATAAACCTATACTTGCAAATGGAATTGCAATTCTCATAACTAATAATTCTATGCCTTTCATAATAAATTGACAAATTAGTATCAGCCAACATATTAATAAAACTAAACAAGCAACTGCTGTAAATATTCCTCCCTGTATATTATTAGTCAGAGCCTCTGCTAAATTCACACTATCTATTTTCATTACATTAAGTATTGAATTTAAAAATTCTCCAACTACTCCAACACCTATTGTATATATTTCTTTAAAACAAATCATTATAATAATTGCTTTTAGCATACCAATCACTAACTGAATTGGGTTTTGTTCATTATCTCCATCTTTCAGTAAAAAATATATTTTTATTGCTTTTACAATAAATACAATTACTAAAAGATATATTGCATAATCTACCACAACCTTATATATATCATTGAAGTTTATTTTATATTGTTTTAATATTTGCCCTTCAGGTATATACATAAGTTCTCGTTCTATAAAGAATACTAAATTCAACATACTATTGAATATCGAATTTAGTGTTGATTCAGCTCCACCAATAAACTTTTGTATAAGTTCTACAAGCATATCAGCCATATTCTCACCTACTTTATATTAAACAAAGTCTAACTTTGTATTACTTGTAAAATCCTAAAATAGTATCTATCAGTGCTAAACCACAAGTTATTAAAACCATACAAATTAAAGTTGTTTTAATATTTTGAATGTTTCTCCTTCTTTCTCCTTCATCATTTGTTTTTAAACAATATACATAGTATATGAAGTATCCTCCACACACAGTTATGCCTATTCCTGTAAGCCATGAAATAATTGCATTAACAAGACTTTGTGTTCCTGTTACTAATTTTGTGCTTTCAAGTGATGTAGCAAACACTCCTTTAAACATCATTGCAGAAAATAAAAATACTATCCAAGCTAAAATTTTTGCTGTAATCCTTAATACTTTTTTAAATTTTTTCATTTACCTTTTAAATTCTTCCTGAAGTTATCCTGAATAACTTCTACCTTCATTCTAGGCATTTTTTCTTCTGTTTGTTTATCCCAAATGTTCCAAATTTTAATTGGCTTTATTGGTCTTTCTTCTCTTGCATTTTCCCTTTCAATTCTTAACATTTGATTATGCTCTTTACTTCCCATACCATTTATTTTATTAAAATGCATTTTTGAAATATCAGGTATCGTCGTTATTGCAGGTGGCTTCCCTGTTACCATAACCAATGCATATGGGTTTTCTATCATTAAAACTTCATCAGGCGTAAGCAACTTTCTTGAAATCAGACTCATACTACTACTTGCTTTATCATACTTATTATTTGAATTACTACTTTCTCCATAACTTTGTGCAGTATAAGTTCCAAGTCTTTCAGATATTTTATTTGCTGTTTCTATATTGCCTGTTTTTAAGTATATCAACATACAATTGTCTATAATACTTTGTGCTCCTTCTTTTCCATACTTTTCTTCAATTTGCGAAAGTAATGATTGCAAACATAAGAAAAATCTAATATTTCTACCTCTTGCAACTGTCAACATTGCTTGAAATGAATCTATTTTTGTAAAGTTTGCAAATTCATCTAATATAAAGTTCATTCTGTTTTTTAACTCTCCTCCTGTTTTCCTACTTTGTTCAACAAGTGAAGTATATAATTGCTTGACTAAAATACTACCAAGTCTATGGTATGTATCTCTATCATCAGGCAATAAAACATATATTGCTGTTTTTTTATTTCCAAAATTGTTAATGTCAAAATCAGATGTTTGAATGTTATTTGCAACATATTCATCTACAAACATTTGAAGTGTCGATAATGCAACAGCAACAAAACTTGCTCTTGTTTTCTGTGGTGCTGTACCGAGCTATTGCAAAAAACTTTTTTATTGGATCGTTTGCCTCTTTATTTGCCATATATTCATCTATTGGCATTTTTCCATTTCTTTCTTTGAACATTTCAGCGACAAAATAATATGCATTAGGTAATGTTTGGTACTCTCTCTTTCCTTTATTCTCCAATACCACAGCCATTATTGCTGTCTTTATAACACTCATCTCCCCATTTTTCCAAATAGGCTCTGTTTTTTCATTTTTTTCAACTAATATATTTACTAAATCATTTATTAGACTTTCAGCTAGTGGTATATTGTCTTGCTCAACTGCATTTATTATTATATCTAAATAGTTATATTTATTGCTCTTTAAAAAATTGATGTAATCTATTGCAATCACATCATATCCTAACTTTTTTAAATTTTCTGCTGTATATAGGTAAAGTTCTCCTTTAACATCTGATATACACATATTTTCTCCTGCTAATCCCAACATTGTTATTGTTGGAATTATTACTGACCTACTTTTTCCTGATCCTGTACTTCCAACTAATAAAGTATGCAAATTGTCATTTATATAATATACCTTATCTAGATTACCTTCTCTTTCAAAATGTGTTACTATACCTGCTGATTTTAAACATACTTGATTATACTCTTTTGTTCTGTCTATTACATTACAACTAAAAACTTTATTATAATCCTTTTTATTTAGCCACCATCCAGTACCATATTGTCCCTGTCCAATAGGTTTGGGGACTTTTATTTTTGGTGTCAGTTCTACTTGCTCACTATAATATATATTTTTAGTTTTTCTAGTAACGAACAATAATAAAGATATTACTATTGTTTCTATTATCAAAAACATTTGTAATACCTTTTTATTTGATGTTATGGTTTTAACAATACTAGTTATATTTATCATTAGCATATTATCCGTGTTCTGTGTTAGCATATAAAATAACATCGTAGAGAAATATGCACTTATAAATACACTTACTATTATTGCTATTATTATTAAAATTTTTCTACTTATTTTTATTCTCCTATACAGGAAATCTTTATTTCCTTTTTAATAACTTATTCTAATTCTTCCTCTTCTAATTCTCCATTAGTTAAACAATGCTCTGCATACCATTCTACCTTATCTAATGTCTCTTGCAGTCTATTGTATTGATCTATCATTTTTATTTGTTTTTCACTATATGGAAATACTTCTTTTTCACCTTCTAGCTTACCATTATCTCTCCAAATATTTCTTAACTCTATACCTCCCAAAATAGTTCCTGCAACAATAATGCTTGAAAATCTGGCTTTTGTATTATTGTCATTAAAATATTCTAGTAATTTTTTATCATTTGTTGTATCTTTTTCAAAATCATCTCGAAGATTATGCATCTGTTCGTATATCTCACTACATTTCTCTTCTAATTCTTTTTTTGAACTAATCTCTTGCTCTTTTAAATTAACTTCAATTTGTCTTTGTTTTACTGTTGTGACCTCAATATCTTCCTTTACTAATTCAAAAGCTCTTTCTTTATTACATCCATTTTTGATATGTTCATCGTATTCTAAATAAACAAACCTTAAATCCATAAAAAGTTTATTATACAAATAACCTTCTTCCTTTTCCTCATAACAAAATACTGTTAATTTATGTGCATCTGGTAGTAGTCTAGCAAGTCTTTCTGCCTCTTCTGTTGAATAGCCTTTTATCAAAAACTGGCATACTGGAAAAATATTTTGCTTTAAGTATAGTGATTTACCTAAATATAATTTATTATACATATATTTTAAATTCTTATATGAAAGTTTATCTTCTTCTACTTTCTCTGTTAAATAATCATTTAGATTTGTAAAATAATTGTTATTGTGCATTAAGCTCAATAATATCTTTGTTTTTACCTCCATTTTTCCTCCTACGGTTCATCCTCCCACTCGAAAGATGATGCATTTCTTTTGGATATAGCAAGTTCTTTTTTTGCTTGTCTTGATAATTGTTTTTTATATTTGACTTCATAGTTTCGATTTAATTTTCTTTGATTTTCTGCTTGAAAATATAGTGCTGTTAGTATTCTATCCATTAAATCTCTACTATCATTAGTATATTTAATATAAGTATATTGTTCATTTGTATTTAGCCACTTTCTTTCTATATCTAATATCTGGTTTCCTATCAGTTTTATTATTTCCTCTTGTGCCTCTTCCTTTGCTTTTACCATTGCTTGTTCCATTTTTTCCTTATTAGTATATTTGAATTCTTCTAGTTTTTGTTTTGCCTTTATATATCTTTCAATCTCGATTTTACATTGTATGGATGAATTTATAATTACATTTGAAATATTATCAACCTTATTTATAATATCAGGATATCTTTTCAGATATTGATACTTTATACTCCCTGTTGTTTGTTTTAAGTCTTTCTTTAAATCTATCATTAAATCAACAATGTTTTTAATTTCTGTATTTCCTAACAATGCTCTTATCCTTCGTGTTTGATTATAGTCTTTTTCATATTGCAATAATTCTTGTAAAAGTCTTTCATCTGAGGTCACCTTTTTTAGTTCATTCAATATATAATTTTCTGATGTTATATTTTTCTTCGCAATGTCCTTTTCTTGATATATTGGCAATAAATCCTCACGAAAAATTTTATTAATAAATTCTTTTCTTAATTGATTTTTAATATTGTAATTAATATAATAATTTCTCTTTTGCTCACTCCAAAGCATAAATTGAAAATGTGGATGTCCTTTTTCTATATGTACAGCACCAACATATTGCAAACTTTTATAATCTACATTCAGTTTCTCTGCTATACTCGGAAGTCTATCCTCTAATAACTCTATCCATTTTTCTTGATCATAGAAATTCAGTCTTGTAGCGTCTATCTCTTTCAAAGAAATAATTCCTCTAAAAATTGGGAGTTTGTTTTTTGCAAGTTTTTCTATATGCTCTTTTAATGGCTCAATATCTTCTTGTTTTTGTATGTTTGGAAAATTATTTACTTTTCCAAATAATCCATGTGTAGTGTCCCTATTTCTAATCACAAATTTACTATTTGCGATATATTCTGTATAATTTTTAATCTTAAAATAAGTAGTTCTAAAATTAGGATTTAAATTTTCTAATTCAAAGAATACACTACTCATTATGATAAACCTTTCCTATTCCATAGAAATCCAGTAATTCCTCTTTCGAAATTTCTTCTGCATTTCTACTAACAAAATAATTTGCTTTCACTCTACCACTTTCCAATATTTTCATAAATATTTGATGTAGTTCATCTCCCATAACTTTACTCATTACCTCTCCCATAATATAGGTATTCAAAGCACTTATTCGAACATTATTTGCATTTAATTTTCTTTGTGATTTTATAAATGAATCCAATTTAATATCAATTAATTTGCTTAATTCTTTTATAATGACATCCATATTATCTTTGTAAATTTGCAGATTTAACTCTTTATCTATCCCTGCTCTGATTAATTCTGATGCATTATTGTATGAACTTTTAGCTACAACATTATAAATTAATTCTCTCTTACTTTTAGGAACTTTTACAAACATCCTTACTAATTCCTCTTTGTTTTTTTCTTCCATAGCACCCTCCTGTTCTTTCTCGTTTTTTCTTCAAAATTGCCTCACAGCAATTTTGCAGGAAGAAGGGGTCGCTCCGACTCCCTAAAACTGCCTAAAAGCGTGGCTTTTAGCGAGATACTCATTTTTAAATGGGGCGACTTTCAGTCTCCCCACTATTTTACTACTTTATTCGAATTCTTCCTCATCTGTTAGACCTGCCTCATCAGTAATCTCAACATATTCTCCTATAATGTTTAATGCCTCATCGTAACTCTTGGATGAAGTTATTCTATCAATCATTTCTTTTGCTTCTTCCTTCATATTATATTTTTTTAGAGTTCTTGATGCTATTCCCATTAGATTAAATATGTTTCCATCTTGTCCTATTAATGCACATTTTGGTTTTATTTTTTCTCTTTCTCTCCTCAAATTATTATCAACTATATCATCAAACCATCTACACCCCATTTCAAATCTTGGTAGTATAATATTATCAAGATTCTTTATATCTTTGGTATGTATAGATATAATTTGAAATCCAACAGGATATTTATTATCACCTGTCAAATGATATTGTTTGTTCATAACTTCTCCTGATATAGTGTATATAGTTAATGGATCTGATAATTCCGAATAATCTTTTATCCAATTTATAAATGCATTTATATTAGCATCATCATCAAATAGTCCTTCTTTTGTAAATGCAGAACAACTATATAATTCATCTAATTGCTCTTTGGTAGTTACCTCCTCTTTAATAAACATTAGCTCACCTCCATTACTCAAATTCTTCCTCATTATTTTGTTCTATTTCTAAACATTCTTTCTTCATTAAATATCCAGTATCAGTGAATCTTCCACTATATACACAACCATTTTGAGAATATTCTTCTGCTAATTTTTCATAATTAATATAATCTGATAGAGTAGAAACATCGTCAAAATGTCCTGTTTCATTTACTAAAAATTCTCCCATTTCTTTTAGATTTTTTACATCAGGTAATAATTCATAATTTTTAATCTCATCTGTTAATTTTATTATTTCTTTCAAAGAAGAAATATCTGTTTCTTTGCATTCTAATAATGCAGTAAACTTTTCAATTTGAGAATTATTTAACTTTTGAATTCTTATACTTAATTCTTGTACATCTGACAATGATATTTCTTTTTCTCTAAAACTTAATCTATTCATTATTCTTTCCATTGTTAATGTCAAATAAGTATCGGATCTTGGATATAAGTTTAACATATAGCATTCTAAAACTTCTATATTATCATTTTTTAAATCTAATAATTCAATTTTCTCCTGCAACTTTTTTTCAGATATTGGAAATAATATCTCTATTTTTTTACAGGAACTATCTTTTTTATACATTTGTTTATTAGCCACTAATAATCTAATTCTATGTTCTTTCTTTATTCTTCCAGTTATTAAATCATTTCCTAGCATAAGTCTTGTATTTAGTAATACTCCATTTGAACAAAAACTATATTTGATGTTATTAATAGTTAGGAATTTTTTTCCCAATTTTTCAATATCTAAAAATTCATAAAGATATTCTGGTGTATCAAAATCAGGTAAATTATTTATAATATATCTTCCTAGCTCCATATTATTATGAGCTTCTATAATCTGGTAATCTTCTATGTTAGACATCAACTCTATTAGTTCCTCAATACTACCTATTTTATAATTGTTAATTTCTAAATAAGAATCAATTATTTTATAATCATACTCTTGAAACTCACTTAAAATTTTCTCTATTTTATTAACTGTGCTTATTTCTATCAATTTATTCTTATTTATTAAATAATTATTTATGCATTCATTTAATGTTTTATATTCTTTTTCTCCTCTTTTAAACTTTACACTTGTATTTAGATTTTCCACTTGTATATTCCCCCTTTTTTATTCTCTCGCACGAAAATCAATTGTGTGGCTTTTTCAATTTTTATTGGAGTAATTTTACCTTTAAAAATTACTCCAATTCTTCCTCTTCTTGCTCTATCAATTCATCTACAAGTTTTATTTTTTCTTGTGTTTCTTTCCATTCCTTAACATATTGTTTTTTAGGAATATTCATTAAGTAATCAGATGAATAGCACAAAAGATTATGATTTAACATATCTTTAAATTCTGTTAATAGGTCTATTTTATTCAAATTCTTCCTCCTCTTCTCGTTCCTTATTTAAAACATCCTTTAATAAGCGATTAGTTACTTTTATTGTTTGTTCATTAAATAATCTTTGCCAAGCACACTCTTTCCTAGACCAATGAAAGCCATTATGTTTTAAGTGGTTTCTTATTTCTTCATTTGGGATATTATCAAATATTATTTGAATTCTATTTATGTCTTTATTTTGCACAATCCTTCCACCGCTAAACTCTTTTTCTTCAAATTCAATATTCTCTAATTTTTCCAATGATTGAATTCTTCTTTTTATCTCTCTAATTCTTGCACCAATATTTTGTAATTGCCAAGTTGAATGATTTTCATCTGCCTTTATAAGTTCTCTTTGTTTTTCCAAATATTCTAATTTATCTTTTAATTTTTCAATTGCATTTGGATCATCATTATAAATTACTTGACTGTTGTCTATGTTTTTTGCTTTATCTTCATAATATTTACTTTTATTGTCTTCTTTAATAGAATTTCTTATATCGTTATTGGCTTTCTCTATTAGTCTTCTATGTTTCTTTTCTGAATGATGTCCTACTAATATTGGTTGTCCGTGGTGTAATCGCTAAAATTCTATTTGCATTTGAATTCATATACTGCTCTGATTTTTCTTTTGCTTTTTGTGCCATTTGTTCATATCTTAATTTTCTTTCTTCTTTTCTTTCTTCATAGTCTGATCTTCCTCCCATTTTCTATCACTTTCCTTTCCTAAAATTAAACAACAATGTAAAAATAGTGTTATTGTTCCTCCAAACATTGCACCACCAATAAATGTTAATAAATACATAGCATCTTTTCCTTTCCAATAAAAAAAGACTTCTGTAAGTTGTGTGATAGTTTAACTCTTCTTCACCCTTCTTACAAGTCTTATTCAAATTCTTCCTCTTTTTCTATGCTTTGTTGATATTTTGTTACCCCCAATGGATCATATTCTTTTAGTTTTTCTACATTAAAAGCAACCATATCATACTTTCCCATATTATAATTGACTGTAGTTATTACTTCTTTAATAATTCCTTTTTTTATCAGAGCCTTTTCAAGTCCTGAATCTTTGTTAATAGGTTGTATAAAACCTTCGTTTTCATCTATTGAATACCCTGATAAGTTAATCGTAATGTCTCCATATAACTCATCTTTTGTATAAGCTATTATTGCTATATTTCCGTTATTTCTATATTGTCCCACCTCTAGAAACAACTCTTCATTTTTAAACTTCAAAGATTTTCTATCCATATTTACCTCACTTTTATTTTAAATTTTTAATATAATTCTTCTTCTATGATTTCTTCTCCATTTTCTTGAATATCTTGAATTTCATATTTGTCTTTAAACTCTTTTAAATCACATATAAAGTCATCTTTTCCTGTACTATCATTTTCATATATTGCTACTCTATCATTTGACAGTAAACTTGCAATTCCCTCTTTCCCTGTAGATTTATTTGTAATCTCTAACATTACCTCTTCATATTTAGACTCTTTTGCTTGTTTTATATAATCTTCAAAAGTTTTCATATTTGTCTCAATTCCTCCCAACTAAATTCTTCTCTTCCAAAATGACCATAATTTGTAGTTCTAGCATATATAGGCTTTTTCAAATCCAAATATTTTATTATTCCATTAGGCGTCAAGTCGAATGTTTCTTTTATTATTTTAATAATATCACATTCTGGTAGTTTATTTGTCCCAAAGCAATCAATGTATAATGAAAGTGGCTCTGCTATTCCAATACCATATGATGCTTGAATTTCGCACTTTCTTGTCAACCCATTAGCAACAATATTCTTTGCTATATGTCTTAACATATAAGCAACAGATCTATCAACCTTTGTTGCATCTTTTCCTGAAAAAGCTCCTCCACCGTGATGAGCATAACCTCCATAAGTATCAACTATAATTTTTCTACCTGTAAGTCCAGTATCTGCAACTGCACCACCAATAACAAATTTTCCAGTTGGATTTATTAGGAATTTTGTTTGATAGTCAATCATGTCTTCATCTACTGTTGGTTTTATTACTTTTTCTATAATATCATTTTCCAGCTCCTCAATTGTAATATTTTCTTGATGTTGAGTTGAAACTAATATTGTATCTATTCTTAATGGAAAATCATTTATATATTCTACTGTTACTTGTACTTTTCCATCACTTTTTAAATATGGAATTGTTCCTTCTTTTCTCACTTTAGTTAATCTTTGTGCAAGTTTATGAGCCACATCTATTGCATAAGGCATTAAATTCTCTGTTTCTAGACAGGCATATCCAAACATTATTCCTTGATCACCTGCACCCCCAGTATCAACTCCAATTGCTATATCTCTACTTTGCTTTGTTATGTTGATATCTATGTCACAAGTTCTGTAATCCATATTATACCTAGCATCATCATAACCTACTTCTTTTAATTTTTCCCTTACAATGCTTTCAACATCTAAAATTGCATTTGATGTTATTTGTCCTGCTATTGTTACTTTTCCATTAGAAATAAAAGTTTCAACAGCAACTCTTGAATTTTCATCTTGTTCTAAACAAGCATCTAAAATACTATCAGAAATCAAGTCACACACTTTATCAGGATGCCCCTCTGTTACACTTTCTGATGTCAAAAAATATCTTTTATAATTCATTTTACAATCTTTCCTTTCTTTCGCACCACAATCGATTCTGTGGCTTTTTTATTCCTAATTCGAGTAATTTTACCTTATGCTTTTATAAGAAATCCCAGTCCCAACCTATTCGAGCATAAATTTTAATATCTCTTATTGTTAATCTTTTTATTGTACTATAATTAAGATTTGTTAAAAAACATAAAAAAATCATTAACTCATATATTATTCTACTTTTTTCTACTTTTATATCTCTGTACATATACTCATCATCAACATATATTGATGCTATTCCCTTTGAAATAATCCTGCAAAAAATATTTTTTTCATAAGCACTTAAATCTTCATATTCCAAGTAATTTTTATCTGTAAAAAAAGAAAGATACACTAAAACTATTCGTTCTAATATATCTTTGCTTATTCTTTTTCTATATTCAATCTCTAAAATTGAATCAGTAATTAGTATGTCTAAAACTTCCTGTGTACTACTTTTCATATTATTAATTCTATTTTTAAAAAATTCATTTTTCATTATTCCTGCCTTTCTAAAAATGCTATAATTAAAAAAAGTTCAAAAAAAGATAGGTTTTTACCTATCTAATTTATAATCAAAGGAGAGGAAACCCTACATATTACAGCATTTTTTCATTTTATCATAAGGAACAATCATCGTTACAACCAAAGCTATTAGCGTGATTCCGTTTTTTATCTTTTAAAAATTTTCCCATTTCTATTCTTCCTCCTTCTTTAGTATTTCCTTTTTC